>Ga0255132_1000586_pt1 | contig 14369 bp, 9 predicted proteins | sample Law_Law_RepA_8d_FD_188551 | JGI IMG/M metagenome (GOLD analysis project Ga0255132, IMG submission 188551) | Freshwater microbial communities from St. Lawrence River, New York, United States - Law_Law_RepA_8d | ecosystem: Environmental > Aquatic > Freshwater > River | place: USA: New York...
CTCGCACTGTCAGCGCTGATATCGCCGACAAGTGTTGTGGCGGTATCCATCAATTCTGCTATTCCCAGTTTCACGGCAGAAACTGGATCAGCATTCGAACGTCTTCGATGCCTTATCACAGAACCGATCCAATCGGCAAATCCACCGTCTACTGGCAAGGGCTGAATGCAATCCGACAGGTCGAGGTGCGTATGGGCATTGACCAGTCCGGGAACCACGGCAGCGTCGCCAAGATCGACATCGGCGTAGCCACCCGAACGCACACCAACAATTCGCTCACCTGCAATGTCGATCACCCCGCCAACGATGGGTGGCGACACTACTGGAACAACAAGCCGTGCTTTCAGGCTCCAAGTGCGCACATTCCCTCCGCGTTGATACTGCCTTCGAGTCCCGGGCGCCTGAGTGGCTGAAACGAATGCGCTGTCAGCGTGATGGCATCGTACTGGCTTTCCACCACTCCCGTCGCCAGCCAAGGACCAAGATGCATGTGCGCAACCGGCGCGCACATGCCCGGAAAAAGACTGACATCCGCCTCACCCGATCGATCAACCAGCGTGACAAACTGCATCGGGCGGCCTTGCGCTGTAAGGGTATCGCGCCCCGTGGCAAACAGGCCAACAACACTGACACGCCGGCCAACCATCTGCCGCAGATCGGCAGCATCGGCCAACGGAGCCGGCAAACGCGCTCCGAGGCGTGGCAGCCATGGCCGAAACAGGTCAAGCAATGAACAATCTGGTGTAAAACCAAGCAAACGAAACGCATCGGCAGTGCGCTCGAACCACGATGCTGGCGGTGGTGCCCAATCTGGTCCTAACTGATCGGGAAACATCTCCACAGCACCGGGACGCATGCCAAGCTTCTGACGCCATGCCGCATCCAGAAGCAGCGCCCTCCGTTCAACGCTCACAGAATCGAGAGCACCGGCACGCACCAACAAGCGAACAGTCTCCGGACCGGGCGAAAGGCGACTTTCCAGATCACTACAAGACATATACGATCCATAACGAGAACGTTCTGCCAACAACCGGCCGATAAACTCGGCCGGCAGACCGGCAATGCGCCCCAGACCGACACGAAGACCAGATGAGCGAACCGCAAATCCTTCGTCCGAGTCGTTAATGCACGGAGGCAGAATAGGCACTCCAGCACGCCGGGCTGCCTCGACATAAACCCACGATGCATAGCAGCCACCATTATTGTTGAGGGCACCAGCCCAAAACGCTGCCGGATGCCGCGCTTTCAGCCATGCCGAACGCCAAGCAATCAGCCCGTAACTCACCGCGTGGCTTTTGCAGAACGAATACTTGTTGAACTTGGCCAGTTGAAGCCAAACAGTTTCGGCATCGTTGGCTGTCAAACCGCTCCGGGCAACCGCCTCCATGAACTCAGCATGAAGGACCTCTGCTTCATCTGAATTCCTATGCTTAGCCACGCGCTTGCGGAAACGGTCGGCGGCAACGTCGTCCCATCCGGTCAGCCCCTGGATCATCCGCAGCGAATCGTCTTCGAACACCATCATGCCATCCGTACCCGGAAGAATACGCCGCAGAAGTGCGGGCACTGCATCGACCGGTTCAAGGCCTCGGCGCCGGCGGACAAAACGCTCCTTGGCACCAATCCCCGCAGCAGCGGGACGCACCAGCGCCAGCGATTCAATAACGTCGTCCACACCACGCGGGCGCATCTGCGTGAGCAAATGCCTCATCGCAGGCGATTCCAGTTGCACCACGCCAAGAGTATCGCCCCGGCGGACAAGATCGAGCGTGGCCGGATCGTTTTCAGGCACGCGCGCCTGAGACATTCCCTGCTGCCTGAGGATTTTTCCCGATTCGTCGAGTGCACCAAGCGCCCTATTGCCTAAAAGATCTATTTTGACCAAACCAACGCGTTCAACACCGTCTTTATCGAGCTGAGTCATCAACCCACCGGAATCCGACCATTCGAGCGGAACATGCTCTTCCATAGAGACCGGGCATAACACAATACCGCCCGGATGAAGAGAGAGGTGGCGCGGTCGACCGAGCAGGTGCCGCGCATCGGCTACCAGACGCGGCCAACGTTCAGGTTCCAGCGGAAAGTTGCGTGGCCGGGTGGGCCCATCCCCGGGATGTTCCAGAGCAGCGGCAGCGCGTTCATCCATACCGGCAGGTAATGCGGCAATCTGGGCATCGGAGAGCCCATGCAACTTGCACGCCTCGCGAAACGATGACCTTCCCTGCAGATACTGATACGCACTAATGCGCACACAGTTTCGCTCGCCAAAGCGACGAATCGCCCACCCAATAGCCTCGTCACGCACTTTCCAGTCGAAATCGAGGTCGATATCAGGCAAATCCACACGACCCGGGTGCAGAAAGCGCGCTAGGGGCAAATCGAACCGCAGCGGATCGACATCGGTAATGCCCAACAAATAACACACCAAGGAATTGCCAGCACTGCCCCGCAACGCCAGTGTGTGCCCCATCCGACGCGCATGCCTGGCAATCGATCGCACCACCAGAAAGTAGCCATCGAGCCGCGTCTGGCCAATGATCTGACACTCCTGAACGAGCCGTGCCCGGGCATCCTCGCGCCCATCCATACCGCGCGCTACCATGGCGCGCTCGCAGACATGCTTCAGCAAGGCACCCGGCAGTACTCCCACTGGAAGCCGTGGTTGGGGCATGATCAGCCGGTTGGGAATAATTCCTGCGCCCAGACCTTCCGCCAGACGCTGAAGGTTGGCCACAGCCTGAGGTATGTCGGCAAACCGCGCCAACAGGCTGGCACCACTCAAGATCGTGTGGGCCGCACTCCACCGTGTCGATTCCACTTGGTCGATCATGCGACCTGCCGCCACAGCTTCAACCAACCTGTGGCAATGCGGATCTTCCCGGGTAAGCAACACACCGCCTGTTCCCGCCACCACAGGCACGCGCAGGCGCTCCGCTGTATCGAGCAGTCGCCGCTCTTCGCCCGGCAACACACCGCGCGGAACCGGACGAATCAGATGAGCCCACACCCTGCCAGACAGAATGGGTGCCAGACGCTCAAGCCATGCGGCGCGTGGCACCAGAACGTGGATGCCGGCATGGCACGCCTCAACCGCCTCAACGACGCCCATAACCGGTTCACCGGGAGCGCGCCCGCCAATCCGCATACGCGTCACCAGCTGGCAGAGTGTGCTCCAGCCCGATGGGTCCGACGCCAGCAGTACCAGTCGATCAGGGCCCGATGCCAGCGTCACGCCCACAACAGGACGCACCCCGGCCATTAGCGCAGCATCAACAAAATCAATGGCGCCATGAAGGCTGTTGGTATCGGTTAGTGCCAGAGTGCGAACGCCCCGCCGGTGTGCCGCAGCCACCAGTGCCGCAGGCGAAGCTACTCCTTCAAGTAACGACCACCAGCTGTGTGACTGCAGGCAGACGGTCATAGTGCCTCCGGAAGCATGTACTGAACAAAAATACAGCTCATTATCGGCAACCGCAATCCCGTCCGTCACTACAATGAAAAAATTAACATTCCAGTGGAGAAGAATCATGCGGCACCACGACGCGATCATCATTGGGGGCGGACACAACGGACTCGTCACCGCCGCCTACTTGGCAAAGGCGGGCAAGCGCGTGCTGGTGTTGGAGCGCCGACATCTTGTGGGTGGTGCCTGCGTAACCGAAACCGACATATTCGACGGCTACCGGGTTTCCACGGCGGCCTATGTGAACAGCCTCTTCCGCAAAGAAATCATCCGCGACCTAAAGCTCGAGTCGCACGGTTTCAAAATGCTCGAACGCAACCCGGCCTCGTTCACTCCCCTTCCCGATGGTCGCCATCTGTTTCTGGGAGCCAACCACACCGAAAACCAGAAGGAAATCAGCAAATTTTCAACCAAAGATGCAGAAGCCTACCCCCGATACGAAGCAATGCTCGAGCGGGTAGGCCTTGCTCTAGAACCACTGCTCACCACCCGTCCACCCAATGTGCTGAAGCCAAGCCTTGCTGATCTTTGGCGCACATGGAAGCTTGCCGCTCCTTTCCAGCGCCTAGGCACAGCGGGCATGGCGGAAGCGGTGGAAATGCTCACCGGCCCTGCACGGGTGATCCTTGATCGCTGGTTCGAATCGGAGGTATTGAAAGGCACTTTGGCCACCGATGCCGTGATTGGGGCAATGGCCGCCCCCAGCATGCCGGGAACCGCCTACGTGCTGTTCCACCACGTTATGGGTGAAACCAACGGAAAACGCGGTGTATGGGGGTATGTAAAAGGCGGCATGGGCGTTTTGAGCGAGGCGATAGCATCCGCTGCCCGCGCTGCCGGCGCGGAGATCCGAACCAACGCCCAGGTGGCATCGATCATTGTCCGCAACGGACGCGTGGCAGGAGTCGCCTTGGCCGATGGTACCGAACACCTCGCCCCGATTGTGGCCAGTAATGCCGATCCGTTTGTGACCTTCGAAAAACTTCTCCAGCCCTCTGAACTGCCCGCCGATTTCCTCGAAGCGATCCGCCGCATCCGCTACGACAGCGCCTCGCTGAAAATGAATGTGGCGCTATCGGAGCTTCCCGATTTCAGCGCCCTGCCCGGAATTCAGGCCGGGCCGCAGCACCGGGGCACTATCCACATCTGCCCGGATCAGGATGCCATCGAACGCGCCTACGACGATGCAAAATATGGTAGGCCATCGGCTGAACCCATTCTTGAATGCACCATTCCATCGGTGGTGGACGACTCGCTGGCGCCCGCCGGCAGGCACATCATGTCCATGTTCATTCAGTATGCCCCCTACAAACTCGCAGAAGGATCGTGGGACACCATGCGCGAGCCGTTTGCAGACCGCTGCATCGACCTTTTGGCCCGTTATGCGCCCAATATCAAACGCGCGGTGATCGGCCGGCAGATTCTGACACCTGTTGACATGGAACGCATTTACGGGCTCACCGGCGGTAATATATTCCACGGTTCCATGCACTTGAATCAGTTGTTCCCTATGCGCCCCGCGCCGGGTTGGGCCAGTTACCGCATGCCGATACGGGGCTTATACCTGTGCGGGGCGGGCGCGCACCCGGGCGGTGGAGTCATTGGCGCGGCAGGTTGGAATGCCGCACGCGAAATTTTGGGTACTTGGTAATTGACATTTTCCCTTTTTGGAGTTTGACGTGCTGCCTCCCATTGTTATCCGCCTGCGTGGTGGAAGAGTTATCGACCCTGCCAACAAAATCGACACTGTAACCGACCTCTGGATTGAGGGCGGAGTCATCGCTGCCTTGGGCGATTTTGGCAACCGCGAAGCCGATGAAACCTTCGATTGTACAGGGAAAATTGTCGCGCCTGGCCTGATCGACATGCATGTTCACTTGCGCGAACCCGGCCGAGAGGAAGATGAAACAATCGCCACAGGCGTGGCATCCGCCATTGCCGGGGGAGTGACCTCGGTCGCGTGCATGCCGAATACCGAACCGGCACTCGACAGCCAGTCTTCTGCAGAGTTTGTGGTCCAGCAGGCGCGGCGAGCCAATTTGGCCAATGTTTTTCCCATTGGCGCCATCACCAAAGGGCGTCAAGGCAATGAACTGTCCGAAATGGGCGGATTAGTGCAGGGAGGCGCTGTCGCTTTTACCGACGACGGCACTCCCGTCAGCAGCGCGGAAGTGATGCGCCGCGCCATGGAATATGCGCGCGGACTCGGTAAAGCGATTCTGAGCCACTCGGAAGATCTCGAGCTTACAAAAGGCGGCGTCATGCACGAGGGCGCCGTTTCTGTACGGCTAGGCCTTAAGGGTATGCCATCGGCTGCTGAAGAAATTATGGTTTACCGTGAAATCGCTCTTGCTGAAATCTCCGGGGCACATGTGCACATCCTGCACGTATCCACCGCCGGCAGCGTGGACCTGATCCGCAATGGCCAAAAGAAAGGTATCCGTGTTACGGGAGAGGCCTGCCCTCACCACCTCACCCTTACCGATGAATCGTTGCGCACCTTCGACACCAACTACAAAATGGCGCCTCCCTTGCGGACGCAAGCGGACATTGAAGCGCTGATTGATGGTCTGAAAGACGGCACCCTATCGGTTTTGGCCACCGATCACGCTCCCCATGCACTCGAGAAGAAAACCAGGGAGTTTGATCAGGCCCCTAACGGCATCATCGGCTTGGAAACATTCCTGCCCATCTCAATTCAGGCACTCATCGAGCCCGGCCATCTGGATTGGCCACGCATGCTGGGGATGATGACGATCGCCCCTGCTCAAGTTTTGGGAATCGACCGTGGCACCCTGACACCCGGTGCTGTGGCCGACGTTACCGTGATCGACCCGGATGTGGAATGGACCATCGACCCGACGCGATTCAAATCCAAAAGCCGCAACTGCCCGTTTGGCGGTTGGAAAGTGCGAGGCAGGGCCGAAATCGTGATGGTTGGGGGCGACATCAAGCAAAGGAAAAGCCCGCTTGCTTGACAGTCCATCTTGAACACCTCTGGTGCCTCACCTACTACTAATAGTTCGACAGGTCCTGCGATCGTGTGCATCGCGGGCCAAGAGGGAAGACGGTGAGAATCCGTCACGGGGCCGCCGCTGTATTCGGTCTGAACAGGTTGTTGGCCACTTCTCAGGTGGCGCCACTGAACTTTCAAAGGGTTCGGGAAGGCATAATTTCCTGCCAACGATGGGAACTCCCATCGCTTGAGACCGTAAGTCAGAAGACCTGCCTGTCGTTAGTTCGAGGATGACCAACTACCCCGGACCCGGGTGGATGGGATTCGCGTCTGAACAGCCCCAAGGCTGCGCAGGCCCGTTCTCTTCCATTATTTCCTTACGGTTCAAGGCTTGGTCTTCCTCTCGTCCGCCCGATACCGGCGGTAGGAGTGAGCGATGATGTTTTTTAGAGTTTCACCAAGTCGCAGGGCGTTTACGCTGATTGAATTGCTGGTTGTGATTGCAATAATTGCCATACTGATTGGCCTTCTTGTTCCGGCTGTTCAAAAGGTGCGCGAAGCAGCCAACCGCATGACCTGCAGCAACAATCTCAAGCAGATCACACTGGCTGTTCTCAATTATGAAAGCAGTTTCCAGAAGCTGCCTCCCAGCTTCACCACCCCGACTCCATCCAACTGGCCATACAGCACCACGTATTGGTTTGGGTTGGTCGATCCCAATAACAATGTAAGCCCCACTGCGGGAATTATTTCCCCCTACTACGAGGCCAACAGCAAAGTCTTGATGTGCCCCAGCCTGCCGCAAAACCTTCTGCAGCAGCAGTACAGCGGACAAACGGGCGGCTACGGTTACAACCGCTGCCTAGGCACAACTTATTGGGTTTCGCCCAACTGGAGCCTTCCCCGCTTCCTGACACGCCGTCTGGTGGACTTTTCTTCCACGTCTGCCACGTTTGTCTTTGCCGATTCTGCCCTGATCAGCACTTGGCCCGCAGCCAATGCCCAAGAGTCGTACTCGATGGCGGCACCGTACACCACGGTGGCGGGATCGGCGCAACCCACCACCCATTTCAGGCACTCGGGTAAGGTTGCCGCTGCTTCGTTCCTTGACGGTCATGTGGAAATCCGCTCGGAAGTTGATTTCCCCGACCCAGCTTCTTGGGCTGCCGACGCTTCCCTCTTGAGAAAATCTCTTACAATCGGGTACCTCTCGAACAGTAACATTCCCTACGACGGTATGAAGGGATCAACTGAACCGTAAACCCAGAGGCGGCGTGCATCCGCCTCGCGTTGACTAGGTGCTTATGTCCGGCGGGCCCATGCGTTCTTTTCTCAGGTCGAAAATCCACCGGGCGACGGTGACCCAAGCTGAGCTGCATTACGAAGGCAGCCTCACCTTGGATCGCCTTCTGATGGTTGAGGCAGACATCCTTCCCGGCGAAGAAGTCCATGTCTGGAATGTCACCCAGGGAACACGCTTCAGTACCTATGCCATTGAAGGGCCTGCCGACACCGGGGTTCTCTGTGTGAACGGTGCGGCGGCCCATCTGGCCAAACCGGGCGACATTATTATTGTTGCCACCTTCCATTGGCTTCCAGAATCCGCCATTGCTGGCTACAGCCCACGCGTGGTGTTTGTTGACAGTTCCAACAAGGTCACCGAACGCCGCCCGGAAGTGATTGGGCCTTCCTGTTGATCAATGCTTGCCTGTGATTGGCGTTGATTCCAACATGGAAGCAGTTTTCCAATGGTTGCATGGAATCTACAGGTACCATAGCCGAGACATCCACGGGCGCGTGTTGGTTGCCTGTTTGGCTTCTGGCATTTTTGATAGCTTGCCCTTTTTTGCCCACATTGGCCATGCCGTTCGACTTCATCGACGATGGCTGTCTGGTCTACCGTGGTCCGGGATCGCTTTTCGAGCGGATTGCAGACCGCACAGTTGGTGAATTCCACACCCGGGGCCCGTTTCGGCCCATCACTTGGTTTCATTGGGAACTGCAGGCCGAACTCCTGCAAGAATCTCCGATAGCCCATCGCGTGGCGCGCTGGGCGTTTTGTTGGCTGACTGCTTGGCTTTCGCTGCACTTTTTCATGGCCATGAATCTGCCACGCTGGTGTTCCGTCATTGCAACCGCTATGGGCTTGCTGATTCCCTTCCGAGGAGAGATCTGGCCGACTCTCGGCCTGACCGAAGCATTTGCCATGCCATATGCCTTGGCAGCGCTGATTGCTGCCATCAAAGCCACCAGCAGTGAAAAACCGTGGCGTTGGGACATTGCAGCTTGGGTGCTCATGGCCTCGGCCATTGGTTGTAAAAACACCATGGTGGCCGTGCTGCCTGCCCAATTGCTGCTGCGCGCTTGGGACCCGATGCGTGGTTTTACGATCAGGAACAAGATGATTCCGCTGATCGGTTTGGGAAGTGCCGGGCTTCTGTTTGTGGCACATCTCATCGCCTATAAGCTCGACCCGCATCCGAAGGAATATGTCACATCGACTCCCGGTCTAGGCCATCTGCTGGCTTGGGGCCGCGCCCTTACCCGCTCGATTGGCCTCGAATTCATCGGCCCTGGCTTGGCTTTGCTCGGGATAGCGGCGTGGTACCGGACCTCCACTTTCCAGCCTTTGCCCAGCCAAACCCGATTGATCGCAGTGGCATTGGTTTTGGTGTTCTTCGGGGTTGCAATCCACCTACCTGTGGCCGGCGTTTCTGGGCGCTATTCGGTCGTGGCAGGTTGGGGTTTGGACCTACTAGCAGGCCTGTTTCTGGCGCAGGTATTGGCTCATGGTCAGATTTTTTTGGCGCGATGGGGATTGGTTTTGGTTGCCTGCGGATTGGCAGTGGCCATGCTAGCTGGCTACGACCGGATGGCACGCCAAGCAGCGCGCTCGGCCCTTCTGTGGCAAGTGGTAGAAGCAGTGGAAGCCGAGACATCGACCCGTGAGCCAATTGCTTGGGTAGGCGACCTCATGCCGCGTCGTAACCAGATAGGTCTGGGTGAGGGCGTCCACTTTGGCTGGCATCTGAAAGGGCGTGGCCGGTACCCTGTGACTGTTGTACCTGTCAACACCTGGCCTGAAAGCTCCGCCATGTCACGCGTGATCAGCAGCAGTGCCGAACCGCCTCCCGGCTGGAAACTAAAGCAGGCGTTTGAAAAACCGGTTGCACCCTTGGGCGGCATCGACCGCTGTTACCTGTACCATGTCGGGGCCACACCATGACCACAACCACCGCTCGCCCCCGGATCAGTTTTGTGATTCCGCTTTTCAACGAGCAGGAAAACCTACCGGAACTACATCGTCGATTGCGCGCAGCTCTCGACCCGCTCGACATTGAGCCTGAAATTATTCTGGTGAACGACGGCAGCAGCGATGCCACGCCCACCATGATCCACATGTTGTCGCAAGCCGATCCACGCGTGGTGGGTGTGATGCTCAGCCGCAATTTCGGACATCAGGCAGCCGTTTCTGCCGGAATCGCTGAATGCACAGGCGACGCCGTGATCGTTATGGATGGCGACCTGCAAGATCCACCGGAAGTGCTGGAGCAGTTCATTGCCCGTTGGCGTGACGGCGCCGAAGTGGTGTATGCGGTACGCACCAAACGCAAGGAAGGCCTGTTGAAGCGCACGGCCTACGGCGCCTTTTACCGTTTGCTCCGCAAACTCAGCGATATCGATATCCCCCTCGACAGCGGTGATTTCGGTTTGATGGACCGAAAGGTGGTGAATGCCTTGCTGGCACTACCCGAACGCCAACGGTTTGTGCGCGGCTTGCGCTGCTTTGTGGGTTTTCGGCAAGAAGGACTGGTTTATGAAAGGGCAGGCCGCGAAGCGGGAGCCCCCAAGTACACCTTCAAGGCCTTGGTGCGCCTTGCCATGGATGGGCTGATCAGCTTCAGCAGTGCCCCGCTGAACCTTATCACCTATCTAGGCCTAGGAAGTTGTGTCTTTGCCTTGGGCCTCATTGCCTGGGTGATGGGGCGCGCCATCATCGGCCAGCGTCCGCCGGAAGGCTGGGCCAGCACCATGGTGGTGGTGCTGTTCTTCGGCTCAGTACAGCTTTTGTCACTCGGAATTATCGGTGAATACCTGCGCCGGATTTTCCTCGAAGTCAAAGGCCGGCCCACCTATATTGTGCGTGATGTGAAGCGGCACAACGAAAACCTCGAACGCCGCTCGGCTGCCTGAACCCGGCACAGCAGCGCTTTATTCAACCCAAGTAAGGGAATTGCCATGGCCAACCGATGCGTGCTGCTGTTACTAACTGTCTGCTCCATTCCGGTGCGGGCCGCCGATGCCCCGTGGCAATTATCAACTGAGCGAATCAAAGCTGATGTGGCCTATCTGGCCAGCGACAGGCTCGAAGGCCGTGGTCCAGGTACCCGGGGTGAAGAGCTAACCACCGAATATCTGGCGGACGAATTCAAAAAAGCCGGCCTGAAGCCCATGGGGCAACGAAACACTTACCTCCAGCCTGTGCCGTTGGTTCGAGTGATCACCAGTGAACAATCGACACTCCGCGCCATCAAAGGGGCCAAAACGCTGAGTCTCGCTTGTGAAGAAGAGTTTTCCGGCACCAGCCAAACACAAATCGGGCTCGAGTCCTTCGATGCCGAAGCCATTTTCGTGGGCCACGGCATTACCGCTCCCGAATTCGGGTGGGACGATTACAACGGAATCGATGTGAAGGACAAAGTAGTGGTTCTGTTCACCAACGAACCACCATCAGAAGACTCCGCATTCTTCGGAGGCAAAGCGCTCACCTACTATGGCCGCTGGACGTTCAAATTTGAAGAAGCTGCCAGAAGGGGTGCCAAAGCTTGTTTCATTATCCACACCAACGGCACTGCTGGTTATCCATATTCAGTGGTGCGCCCACTCGACGGCGCCCAACTTAAACGCGAACCGGGCCAACCGGCTCTTGCGTTTGCAGGGTGGATTTCCAGTCAGGCAGGTGAAAAGCTTCTGGGTTTATCTGGCCTGACCGTAGAAAACGCCCTGAAAGCAGCCGACACAAAAGGCTTCAAGGCGCACTCTTTAGGCCTGAACCTCAACGGAAACATACCCACCCGTGTAGAAAAAATCCAAAGCCACAATGTGGTTGGAATGGTGGAAGGCAGTGACCCGACGCTGAAAAACGAAGCCGTGGTATTCACGGCTCACTGGGACCACTTGGGTGTGGGAAAGGCTGTGCTGGGTGACGCCATCTACAACGGTGCCGCCGACAACGCCACCGGTTGCGGCCTGCTATTGGAACTTGCACGCGCTTGGGCCAAGCAATCTCCCAAACCAGCGCGGTCGGCCATTTTTCTGGCAGTTACGGCAGAAGAAAAGGGCCTGCTCGGTTCAAAATATTATGCCAGCCACCCGGTGATGCCGCTCGAGAAAACAGCGCTGAATCTTAATTTTGATATGATTCCGCCACTGGGTATTCCCCAATCGGTGGTGACAACCGGCGCGGAAAGAACCACCCTCTGGAAAAATGTGCAGGCGATTGCCGCCAAAAACAAATTGGAAATCGAACCCGACCAGAGGGCGCATCTGGGAGTCTTTTTCCGGTCTGACCACTTTTCACTGGCCCGCGCCGGGGTTCCTGCCTTTTCGGTGGGTTGCGGCGTGAAAATACAGGGCAAACCAGCAGATTTTGCCCGCAAAGCCATGCAGGAATTCAACGATAAAGCTTACCACTCGCCACAGGATGAAATGCGGCCTGACTGGGATTTTTCAGGCTTCGCCACACTGGGAGCGTTCGCATTGGATGTGGCACGCGACGCCGCCAATGCGCAGCAGTTGCCGGAATGGAACACAGGCGATCCGTTTCAACGCAAGCTGATTGAAACTGGAAAAGGCCAACCATAAGCGAGCAAAGCATACATTGCAAATGACATATGTGTTACGCCGATCGGAAGAGCCCAGGGTGGAGCGCAGTGTAACCCTAGGCTTTCTATTGGTTTTCCGCACCATCAATCCATCACAGGTGTCATTCCCACCACAATGTCGAAACGGGCTGCCAGTTCGCCAATGCGCGAACCGGGCAATGGGTCGAATGCTACCGTGACCGCTGCTGATTGTTTGGGATCGCGCAACGACTTGTAAATGCCATCTTTGGCATTCTGTGGTTCACCTTTAATGTAGCACTGCGTGGAGAGCACCACCTTGTCGTTCTTGCGCACCTTCACATGGATGTGCGGTGTGCGCCCCGGGTACGGAACAGGCTTGATGGTGCGGAAGTAGTACTCCCCAGACATGCCTGTCACAAACCGGCCAAATCCTTGGAAGTTGGAATCTCGCTTTTCCTTATTGCTGGTGCCGGTGTGAAGGTAAGCACCATTGTTGTCTACCTGCCAGATTTCAACCACTGCGTTGCGCACCGGCACACCTTTGACATCGGTGACCCGGCCATGCAGGTGCGTGATAGCGCCCACCGCGGGGGTAAGGGCATTGTTGATCACGATCAGGTCATTATCGGTATCGAGTGGGAGTTTGTTGGGGTAAAACGGCCCATCCGTCTGCGCGGGGGTGCGTGTGAGCTCTTCAGCGAACCACCCGGGCGACCTCAGAACCCAGACAGGCACAGCGACGGCAGCCATCCGTTGAATCCAGTTGCGGCGGTCAAACATCTACAAACTCCTTACTGTGGTGATCAAAAAACGCATCTAAATCCCTATACGACATCCACTTTTAAATCAGTGTAGGATCCATCAGGTGAAAAACGGATGATGAAAATCGTGAAGCTTAATAGCAACACACCTGTTTGTTAATTTGACGCAATTTATCTGCGCTCTAAAACTCCTGTTCCTGCAGGTTCAAACGCCCTAGGTGCATGGGGACTGTTATGGCCAGGAAGGCAAGACCGGCGCCCAGCAAAGCAGCAGGTGAGATGATTAGCCATCCCCACCATGGGAACTGTCCATTCCCGCCTAGCCCAGCCAAAATATGCCAAGGCGCAGCTACAAGGCCTACCAAGCCTAGAAGATACGCCAAACCAAGAATCAGCGATAAGGTACCACCGTAACCGACAGCAATCTTGGAAGGATCTTTTTCGCGAAAATTGGGCCATACGGCACCTAAGCCGGCCGACAAGGCGCTCAGGCCAAAGGCAAGACACAGACCAGCAAACTGGTGCAGCAGCACAAGCGTGGGTGGCATTCCCAATGAAATGTCGCTGTAGAGCAATAAAGGCAATGCGAAAAGAATGCACAGAATAACTGAAAAAGCCATCTTCCCTCTTAACCAAGCCCAACGCGGCAAGGGTGTCAGGCCCAGCAACCAGACGCGCTTTCCCTCGAGACTGATCAGGGGGAATATGAATCTGCCGCACGAGGCGCACAGTAGCATTCCAACCACCATGAGGTTCATCAAACTGAGGCCGTTGCGGAACACCCAGCCGATGTCACCGGGAAACATGCGTCTCAGCGAGGAAAAGTAAAAGCCAAGCAGAACCAAGAAGACTAGCATTTGGCCCCATTGGCGTGGATCCCTTCGGAAAGTGCGAAAATCCTTCAGCAATAAAGCACGTTCGGCTGGGCCAATACCGGGAACCAAACTGGGAAGGCGGTCCATCCAGACGAACCGTTGCTTGAAGGCTTTGCGGCCGCGCTGGGAAAGCCGATCGAGGCCAATCCGGTACCACAAACTGGCAACCCATGCCGAGAGGCAAAACATGGCCGTGCCAGCACTGAAGAGCATGGCTAGATAACGGAATGCGGGTTCGAATTCACCGCGGGCAGCATGCCTGAGGCCGCGTCCGGTCCAGTGGCTGGGCAGGATTTTAGCGGAGGCAAACCTGACATGGCCCAGAACTTCGTTGAGTGCTTCATCGTCTGAAGAATTCGCACCCGGCCGCAGTCGCCATAATCCGGCACCCAACCAAACCAATCCAGCAAGTATTACGAACACAATAATGGCGATCAGGGCTTCCTTGCGCCTGTTGGGCATCCAGCG
>Ga0255132_1000587_pt1 | contig 14365 bp, 14 predicted proteins | sample Law_Law_RepA_8d_FD_188551 | JGI IMG/M metagenome (GOLD analysis project Ga0255132, IMG submission 188551) | Freshwater microbial communities from St. Lawrence River, New York, United States - Law_Law_RepA_8d | ecosystem: Environmental > Aquatic > Freshwater > River | place: USA: New York...
CCTGAAGGAGTGATGCTGGGTCGTTTGGATTGATCGTCGCTTGCTGCGCTGAAGCCTGTGGCTGGCTGATGGGTTGCTGAATGATTTGCGGTTGGGTTTGTGCGGGGGCTTGCGGCTGAACCACTGGTGCGGTCGGCTTGGGGGCAGCCGGAGTCTGCTGTGCCGCTGGGGCGAACAGGTTTTGGGCATGTCCCTTGTGTGTTGTGAAAAAGTCCCGGAATTGATTGACCTCTTCGGGTTGTCCCTTCAGTACGGTGAGGTTGTCTAATCCGTCTGGTTCCCCCGGTGCTCCGGATCGAATCGCTCCAAGTGCCACGGTTTTGTGGTCTATCAATGCCTGTGTGCCCACAATCGGTGAATGATCGGGATCGAAAAGCAGGGTAGCGCCTGCCTGCCTGAGCATTTCGCATTCCCCCGGGCAAACTTTCGGGGCGGCGGGATCGATCAGCAATTCAACATGAACCCCTTTTTTGCAGGCATTGATCAGCGATTCCACCACTTGCCTGGCGCGCGGGGCTGGGATAATCAGCAGCACTTCTTTTCGGGCCTTGGCAATGAGGCCTGCCAGAACCGACGATGTGCCACCAGCGGGTGCCAAGTGGATGGACGTCTTGCTGCCAAATCCAGCTTTTTTGGCCAGAAGGTCGAAGACGAAGCGCGCCGACAGCGCCCCTGTAAAGCCTGTGGCTACCAGCATCCATCCAGTTATTGACAGCATGGGCCCCACCCCTCAAAGTTCGAATCACTGCCATGAGTCTGCATTAACATTCGCGAAGGAAACAAGGCAGAACCGCGGTCTGGGGAACACGCTCAATAAACGAAGCGCACCATGCCATAAAGGGATGTGTCTGTATCAGCATTTTGGGCATCAACCACAACAGTGGTTCCTAGTCGGAATTCCAGTCTGGGCAACTTCAGGAAGGGACGCAGCGCTACGCCAGCATCTTCCTTGAAAAGCGCAAGTTCGGAGGCGCGGTTCGAGATCAGCTCCGAGTCGGAATAAATATAGTATTGAGGGCTGAATAAATCCGCTATCAGGTAGGCGCGCATGTACGCGGCGGGCTTGAATTGGTATCCGGTGTTATCAACCAAATGCTTGGTGGGAAAGAACCCGATGCTCACAAAGGCTGCTTTGGGTATGTCGAATTCTGCAGTGCCTAGGTTTTCGTATTCAGAACCGATATACCAACGGTTTTCAAGCAATGTCCCGTCGGCAAATCCCGAAGGCGCCACCTGTGATTTTCCGCGGTTGATATTTCCCAAAGAATATGCGGAAAATCGCCCTTCCATCCTGCCCCAGTAGTTCCACGCGAATCCAAGGGCCAAGTCTATTTCACGCTTGCTGAAATCAAAAGCACCCTGCGAGGCGTTGGTAATTCCAGGAGCTGCCTTCTGTGCCCAGAACATGCCATCGACAAACAGATACACATGGTGTTTGCGACTGATCCATATATTGAAATTCATTTCGAGGCAAAATATAGGAGTGAAAGGCACGCCGTTGGGAGCTATACGGTTTCCCATGGCAAAGCCCCGAAGTCCAACGACACCAAAAACCGGTGGTCCTTCGTCCGGAACATCGGGTGCCGAATGGAACAATTGCCAGTTCCGCCACGATGCTTGATAAAAATCTGGCTTGGGAGATTCATTCAATATGAACTCTTTGCTTGGATCCATTGATTCAAGCGGTAACGGAACAACAGGTGGATCGATAAGCGGAATCTGTGCCTGTGTGCTATTGGCAAATAGCAGAGTGGCTAAGCAACACCCCCACCAAACTAAGGCTCCGTTGATGGCTGATGTATTTGTCACGCAAGCTCCAGGAATGGAAAATCCCGGGCTTTTCCGGAAAAGCGCCAGATACTCCCTACTAGCTTTTGCTGCAAGTGCAAACAATGGCCAAGCTTGCACAACGTTGGTTTGGCGCCAGACCAAAGATCAAGGGATGCATTCAAATAACCAATAGATTAGAGTCGTATCGAAGATTCGATTCGAGAAAAACCGACTCGAGGGTATCTGCCGTGACCGAGCGTACCGATGATGACCAGTCGATATTCAACACCATGCGCATGCACGGAGTCATAGGTCGTATGCGCCAGGAACCGGAAGTTCGCAACGACCTTTTTCGCTTGGTTCAAGGCAGATTGAACAGATTGGCCCGCAGGATGCTGCGCGACTTTCCGCGGTTGGCAGCGCTTACCGAGGCAGACGATATTTTGCAAAACGCATCCATTCGGCTGTTGAGGGCGCTTGAGACACTTACGCCTGCCACAACCCGCGAATTCTTTCAATTAGTTACGGTGCACCTAAGACGCGAACTCATTGATCTGTCGCGTAAACACTTTGGGCCACTAGGTCAGGGCAGCAACGAAGTACTTGTGAGTGCTACAGAGGGGAGTCGTAGTGCCTACTCGCCTATTGAGTTCTCCCGTGAAACAGGGACTCAAGAGTTAGAGCACTGGGCTGAGTTTCACGAAAAAATCGGTGAGCTACCAGCGCAGGAACGCGAGGTTTTTTCACTCACCTACTACCACGGCATGACGCAGAATGAGATTGGTGAGGTTTTTGGCTTAGACGAGCGCACGATCCGACGACACTGGAAAAGCGCTGTTGAACGCCTGAAAACGATACTTTCGGCGGAATGCCTAGCCAAACTAGGGTAAGGGCCAGGTTTTGCGGGCTCTACAATCGGTGTCGCAGAATGCGCTTCATGAGTGATGTTTCTTGAATCTGTGCCCTACCGTTCCTAACTATAATTGGTGTGTGCGCAGCTTGGCGCATCTGGATAATAATTTTCACACAATAAGTACCGATCTGGCTGGGAACACGCCGCAAGCCTATTTTCCCGGTCTTGGTTCAAGGTTGCCTCCACCATGTTCACCGGGTTGGTTGAATACCTCGGAACCGTGGTTTCCGTGGAGTCGGGCCCGGTAGGGGCATCTCTGGTGGTCGATTGCGGTTTTGTTGCGGAAAACGTTGCTCTAGGTGGCAGTGTGGCCATCAATGGTGCTTGCCTGACTGCCGTAACAATTGATGGCCCTCACCTATCGTTTCAAGTGGGCCCCGAAACCCTCAAGAGAACCAATCTGGGGCACATTTCCGTTGGAAACAGAGTGAATGTTGAACGCCCTCTGCGCATGGGTTCCGAGCTTGGCGGCCACTGGGTTCAAGGCCATGTAGACGCTGTGGGCTCATTGTTGGCGCGTGAAAGTTCCGAAGAATGGGACTTAGTGCATTTTGGGGCGCCTCCCGAATTACTGCGCATGATGGTCCCGCAAGGATCGATTACTGTGGACGGCGTGAGCCTCACTGTGGTCAATGTGCTTGAAAATGGGTTCCAAGTGATGCTTATTCCGCACACATTGGCCGTTACTACGCTTGGTTTGAAGAAACCGGGAGATCCTGTCAACCTGGAAACTGATATTCTGGCACGATACCTATGGAAAGCACTCGACCACCTGATTCCGATTCACCTGCGCCAGTCGGCGGAGCCCAACGCCAAACCCTGAATTATGTTTTGGGTTTGTTGCGGGCCCACGGTCTGGAAGCCAAGAGCAAGCTCGGCCAAAACTTCCTGATCGACCTGAATCTGATGGACCTCGTTGTTCGCGCTGCTGAAATCACGCGCGACGATGCCATTCTTGAAGTAGGTACGGGAACAGGTGGTTTAACCCACCGTCTCATCGAGTTGGCCGGTGCGGTACTGAGCGTTGAAATCGATTCTGGCTTTCATGTTTTGGCCAAGCGCACTGTCGCGGGGCAATGCAGCCATGTGCGGCTAGTGCGTGGCGATATCTTGCGAAGCAAGAATGAACTGAATGCGGAAGTCACGCAGGCTTGGCTTGAAGTTGCAAAAGCAGGAAACACGAAAAACCTGAAACTGGTTGCCAACCTGCCTTATGCGGTGGCTGTTCCCGTGATGGCCAACCTTCTGGTGCTGGGCCCTGTTCCAGCATTGCAGGTGGGAATGGTCCAATGGGAAATAGCAGAACGATTGGCAGCGCAACCGGGCCAATCTGCTTTCGGTGCCATATCGGTTTTGGCACAAAGTCTGACACGTGTTTCAATCGTGCGGAGGTTGCCTCCCAAGGCGTTTTTCCCTGCACCTAAGGTAGATTCTGCGATCGTGAAGCTGGAATCGAATATGGAAGCACGCGCAGCTTTAGAGGCGCGATTGGTGGGAACAGGTGAAGTTCCACCCGTGGTGCGCTGGCGCAACTTCTTGCGCGACCTTTATTGCCATCGCCGGAAAAATCTGCGTGGCGCGCTTATTAGTTTGCCCAACCAAACTTTATCGAAGCCTGAAGTCGATCAACGACTCGCTCAGGCCGGGATGGACGGCAGCCTTCGCGCCGAAACATTGCCTATCGATACCCACATTCAATTGTGCGAACTGTTTGGCTAACCGGATGCATCACGGCTTTTCGTGAAGTTCGCGCACCTTAACCTGAATGCGCTGCAAGCACTGTTGAGTTGCCGGTTCATCGTGTGATTTGGCAAGTGTTGAGAGCTTTGAGCTTTCCTGAACGATTTCAGCAGCAATAGCAAGTACCTGCTGCTGGCGTGCTGCTGGGATACCTGTGGCACGTTCCATAAATCGCGCTGTTTGGGACATGACCTTGGCAATTTCTTCAAGGTCCTGCCACTTGTTCAGGTAAAAGCATTCCGTGGCGGCAAGCGCCTGCGAGCGTGCCCGTGTCACCAAATCGCTGAACGGTTGGGCTGGTGTCGTTTCCGGCAGGGGAATCAGACTCTGGGATTCCTGCATGGATTGGCAACTGGTCATCAAAGTGACCAATAAAATACCAGTAATGGACCAACGCATAGGGCAGCCTCCGAATCGGACGGCCGCCTCGCCGGGAAAACTAGCGGCCGTGCACGCCGGGACGGTCAAATTCAGTGCTTGGTCCGGGCGCCTGAGGGATCGCAAGTCTATCGAGCGAACGCTGCTGCTGTTCGGAGATCGATAAACCTGGTTGGTCGACGCGAATCGGGTTGCCGCGGTGTTTCCACGGCCCTGCCAAATCACAGCCCACCACCATCAAGGTTAGCCCGGTAAATCCGATCACGAATCGATACGACACCGGCTACCCTCCAAGGTATGGATCTTCGCCCCTGCCATGCCATGCTTTGGAGTGGAAAAAAAGACGAATCTTCCGAATTAGTTGGCTACGCTCCCCGATCGGCTGGTTGAGTCCCGGGCAGATGCCTGATATGTTGAAACAACTCGAAGTACCAGATGGCTGACCCGAATGGCTTCCCCTTACGACCGCTATGGTGATCCAGACGATTACTTCGCCAACACGCGAATGTCGTTTGGCGACCACCTCGATGAGCTGCGCAGGCACCTGCTGCGCGCTATCGGATGGTTAGCTATTGGTATGGTGATCGCTTTCTGTTTCGGCGGATCGCTTCTGGCGCTGATCACGGGACCTATCAAGAAAGAATTGGGTATTTACCGTAAGGCGCGCGTCGAGCAGGCGCGCAAGGACTTGGGTGAGAACCGCGGCGAATTGGCCGCCATGAACACCAAGACCCGTTTCGTGACACTCCTCATTCCCAGATCCGCGCTGCGTGATGCATTGGCCGGGAAACCGATAGGCGACTATGTTTGGGAACCGGATCCGACTAATGATCCTTCTGCGGCATTGCCCGAAGGGACCACAGCCGTGACCGAGGAAGACACTGTTCAGCTTCCAGTCTCCATAAAAAACCCATCTCTGATGGGCATCGAAATCAATCAACCTCTCACACATTTGAATGGTGATGATCAGCTGACAACCCTCAGCATTCAGGAACCAGCGATCGTTTACATCAAGGTCTGTCTGGTGGCGGGAATCATATTTGCCAGTCCCTTCATTTTCTGGGAAATCTGGTCGTTTGTGGGCACTGGCCTCTACCCCCATGAGAGAGGGTACGTCTACGGGTCGCTTCCTTTTGCTATTGGTCTGTTTTTGGGCGGCGTGCTCTTGTGTCAGTTCATTGTCATGCCTCTCACCATTAAGGCACTGCTCTCTTTCAACGCTTGGTTTGAACTAAAACCAGATCCGCGCCTGAATGAATGGTTGTCATTTGCCATCATTATGCCTCTTATTTTTGGTATCTCGTTTCAAACACCTCTGGTGATGATTCTGATCGAAAAGCTCGGGGTGCTCGATCTCGAAACCATTCGAAAACAGCGGGGCCTTGTTTGGTTTGCGATGCTTCTGGGCTCCGCCGTTGTTACCCCAACTGTCGATCTCACATTTCTAATGCTGTGGTTGCCGATGGGCCTCCTCTTTGAACTGGGGCTTATCCTGATCGGTTGGCGTCGGCGTGCAGACCTCGACATCGAAGCCCCCGATCGCAACGAGGTGGTGGGGGTGTGAGTGACGCGACTGTTGGCGAATGCCTTCCCACTGTTTATTTCGTAGGGGCAGGGCCGGGTGACCCGGCGCTTCTAACCGTGCGCGCGGCTGCTTTGCTTGCCGCAGCCGATCTGGTTCTTTACGACCGTCTCTCGGCAAATTGCCAACCGTTAGGACCAACCGAAGCCCTGTGGGAATGTGTTGAACAGCTCCCCGGATGCCACCCAGATAGGGTGGGAGCCATTTCTCGCCGTATGCTCGAGGCCGCTCAGGCGGGTAAGCGCGTTGTACGCCTTAAAGGTGGCGATTCCATGATCTTCGGTAGGGCCGCCGAGGAGTGGCACCCACTGATTGACGCCGGTTTTCCAGTTGAAGTAGTCCCCGGTGTTACTGCCGCATTGGCTGCCGCCGCGGGTGCCATGGTTTCGCTCACCGACCGACGCATTGCCAGTGCTGTGGCCTTGGTGACGGGGCATGAAAATCCGGACAAGCCGGGTAGCATGATCGACTGGCCTGCCTTGGCCCAATTCCCCGGAACCCTGGTTTTTTACATGGGTGTGGCGCGGTTGGGGCACTTGGTGGAGCGATTAAGTCACCATGGTAAGCCGGAGACCACACCGGTTGCCTTGGTGAGTCGAGCTTCGTTTCCCGATGAAACAATCGTTCAGGCAACTCTTGGTACTATTGAAAATGCCGCACGCCTTCAGGGAATTGCCGCACCGGCAATCACCATTGTGGGCGAAGTAGCGCGCGATTCAGCAGCTAGAGCCATCAGGAAACGACAACTTCAGGGAGCCGTTGTGATCACAACACGTCCTGAAGGTCAAGAACGGCCATTGCTTGAAAGTCTGGCGCGTCAGGGTGCCGTGGCTGTGAATCTGCCGGTTCTTGGTATTGGACCACCTTCCCAACCGGATCTACTTGATTCTGCTATCGATCAGTTATCGCGTTACGACTGGGTAGTGTTTTTCAGCGCCAACGGTGTTAAGGCATTCTTCGAGCGGATAACAGAACGTAGCCTTGATGCGCGTTGCTTTGGCAAGGCACGTGTCGCTGCCATTGGACGTGAAACAGCCAAGAGACTGCTCGAAGTTGGCATCCGCGCTGATTTAATACCCCACGCCGAGCGGTCTGAAGGGCTGGCGGACGCCTTATTACCCGTGGTGTCTGGCCGGCGAATGCTGCTTGTTCGGGCTGACCGGGGGCGCGAGCAATTGGAGCAAGCTCTTCGAGCAGTGGCCACAGTGGATAGCGTTGCGGCCTATGTCCAAATAGATCGAGACTTATTCGGCCATGGTTCTGTAGAGCGTCTAATGGCTGGAAAATACGATTTGTTGTTAGCCACAAGTGGCCAAGCGTTTCTCGGCGTGCTGCGCCATCTGGATGAAAACGGAAAAAAACGGCTGATAAACGGAGAAGCGGCGATTGTGGCGCTGGGACAAGTCACGGCAGCAGCCATCCAAAACGCTGGGTATCCAGTGGCAAGAATTGCCAAAAGCGCAGATAGTAGTTCAATGACTCAGGCTGTCGTTGACGCTTGGACCAAGAAGAATTGATCAGCCCAGATCGCGGAATGCGTCAAAACCGAGATAAACAACCAAGCCGCTTGCAACGATGCCACATACATCTGTGGTCATGTTGGACTTTCCAAATGGAATTCCCAAGGCAATATCCAAGATGAACAGGGCCAATAGTAGGCCAGCTATCCCCATAGCACTCAGGCAGAACCACTTTTCCATGCCCAAGGCCCCAAAGGTGTCGCCACGCATGAGAACACAAAGAACCCAAACGACAATCGTTTTGGACTCTTGATTATTCCATCATGCTATGAAGACCCGGGCAAGTGGGGAGGGGCCTTCTTCAACAGGAATTTTTGCGGGGTTCTCATTCCACTGTCACGATTGACATAACCGGAAACCGGTCAAGCCTTTCGGTCCTTTTTCTTGTTTCGAAGCACTAATTGAATGGGAACCCTTCAAACGTATTATCCGCTTCGGTGCAAGCGGAACCAAGAATGGCACCGCATGCTGCGCAATGCCCAATTATGGGCAAATCATCGAGATCTTCACACAGAATTAGTTCCCATGGGGCCTGTAATTCATGTGTTTCTGCGCACGGTTGCCATGCCTGAATTGGTAGCCCGATGCTGTTATCACGTGAACCCGGTTCGATGGCGTCGTTGCGTTGGACCATGATTTAGACTCCTCTTGACCTGACCTCTTACGACAGAGGAATGAGGCAAGTTGAATACCAATGGCATGATAAAAATGTGCTGACTAGCGATTATTCTTTAACATCATTCTGTGTATAGGTTTGTGGCGTGGTGTTGTGGGCGGTGAATGCTCGCCCTTTAGCGTGAAGTTCACCCCGGTTTGCAACTTTTCCAACCGGAACCCACCAAATAGGACATTTTTACCAACAGACCTGAGTGTCTATCGCCCTTGTTCGCGCGTGCCGGCGCATGGTATAGCCATGCCTTATTGGCATGGTGCGGGTGGGGTGACATGAAAAACTTTCTCAGAGGCCTTCGATTTGCTTGGCCATACAGAGGGCGCTTGATCGTTTCGATCATTTGCGCCGTCTTGGCCGCCGCTCTCTGGGGCTTGAATTTTACCTGTATTTACCCAACCCTGAAGCTATTGCATGCAGAAACAAGCTTACTTGCCGAAGTTGACATTCTGATCGCTGGTATCCAACGCGACATTGATAAGGTCGAGGTCGGCCTTGAAGGGTTGCAAATCAAGGCCCGTGAACTGGATCGAATGGTCTCAAATCGTTACAGCGAACAGATGCGCCGCGATGCCACACGCGACCTTGTGAAGCAAGAGGGGCGACTCGAAAACCTCAGGCGATCCCTGTACCACCATCGTTTGGTGCGCAAGTTTGTTCAGGACTGGTTGCCTTTGGACCCATTCCACACGTTGGGTGTCGTTCTGGGGTTTGTTCTGATTGCAGTCGTGTTGAAATGCTGTTTCGAGTTTTGCCAGGATTGGCTGGTTGGCAGTGTCATCAATTTAGGCCTGTTCGACCTTCGCAATGAGTTTTTCCGCAAGGTGCTCCGGCAAGATGCGGATCAATTTGGCGACCGCGGTTCCGCGGACCTGATGTCGCGATTCACGACCGACATGGAAGCGCTCGGTCTGGGAACGAAAACCTTGTTTGGCCGAGTGGTTGCCGAACCGCTTAAAGCCGTGGCGTGCGTTGTGTTGGCTTGCATGATTTCGTGGCAGTTGACGTTGCTGTTTCTGATCATGGTGCCGATTGCCGGTTACCTGCTTGGGCGAATTGGCCGCACCATGAAGCAGGCCACCCGCAAAATGCTGGAACGTGTATCCAATATTTACCGGATCCTTCAGGAGGTTTTAGGCGGTATCAAGGTGGTGAAGGCATACACCACAGAACCACGTGAACGTATGCGTTTTCGCGAAGCCACGCGAGACTATTACAACCGCGCCATGCGCGTCGTGAAGATCGACTCTCTCACCGGGCCAGCCATTGAAATTTTGGGTGTGGCGGCAATAGTTCTGGCGCTCATGGCAGGTTCGTATCTGGTACTGCGCAAGCAAACATCGTTCATGGGCCTCAAATTCAGCGAGCAACCCCTTGAAGCCGAGGCCTTGCTCCAACTGTATGTGCTCTTGGCAGCCATTGCCGACCCTGTCCGCAAGCTTTCCAGTGTATTTACCAAGATCCAAGCAGGCGGTGCCGCCGCCGATCGAATTTTTGAATGCCTCGACCGTGAACCTCGAATTATCGGTAATTCCGATGGTCCCAGGTTGGCTCGATCTGAAGACGGCCAGCTTGAAGCGCCTCCTGTACGCGGCATTCTTCATCCGCCGCTGATTGAGTTCCGTGATGTTTGTTTTTCGTACGACCCGGGCAGGCCGATTCTTTCGCATATGTCATTCAAGGTTCACCGAGGTGAAACGATCGCTATTGTTGGAGGCAATGGGTCTGGGAAGTCCACATTGCTTTCTCTTCTGCCCAGATTCCGTGATCCTGATCATGGTTCGGTGATGATCTTGGGGCATGATTTGCGATCTGTCAATTTGCGCAGTTTGCGGCACAACCTCGGCCTTGTTTCGCAGGACATTGTTTTGTTCGACGATACCATTCATGGCAATATAGCCTATGGAGCGCGTGGCGCCACGCGTGAACAGGTTGAACAAGCTGCCACGCGGGCCTTTGCTCACGACTTCATCACGCGCCTTGCCCAAGGTTACGATACGCCCGTTGGTGAATGTGGCGGGAAACTGTCAGGTGGCCAAAAGCAGCGTATTTGCTTGGCGCGTGCCATATTGCGGGACCCCGCCATACTTCTGCTGGATGAATTCACCAGCCAAACCGATGCGGAGAGCGAGACCCTTATCCACCGCGCCATGGCTGATTTTGTCCGTGGCCGTACCACGTTCATGATTACGCACCGTATGCACACACTCGAAATGGCCAGCCGAATCATGGTTCTGGACCATGGACATATCGTTGCCTTTGGAACTGAAGAAGAATTGCTTCGTGTCTGTCCCGTTTTCCAGCGCCTGAGCGAACCGGGCGGGGAATTGCATGCGGCCTGATCTTGGGTGGATATTCCAGAACCGCATAGTAATGCCACTGGGCATTGCTGTTGCGGTTTATTTGTTGGTGTTTCACAGGCTGGCTGACCGGGGGCTTTGGAGCAGCCATGAGGCGCGTGCCGGACTCAATGCTGCCTGGTATCTGAACAATCCAGGTTGGGGGCCATCTCGGTTGCCCGATGGCGGATTTGAGCTTCAGAAGCCTCCCATGTCTTATTGGCTGATTGCCATGTCTGCTTGGTCCATGGGAATGCCGTATCCAGATTCACTTGCCATTCGATTACCTACGGCATTGGCTGCTCTGGCGTGCGCCGGTTGTCTGGTTGGACTGGGTGCCACGCGGGGCCACGTTTCCCGGGGCGTGGTAGCTGCCTTGATGCTGTTGACAATGCTTCATTTCACATGGTTGGCTCGCATTGCGCGGACAGACATGCTTTTGGCACTGAGTTTGACCGCTGGCTGCAGCTGCATGATGCAGATCTCTTTGTTTTCCGGTTGGCGCCGCTTTGGGTGGGCCAGTGCCTTGATGTTGGCCACCGCCTTTGGCTGCTTAACCAAGGGGCCACTGGCTCCGGTGCTGCTCGTGTCGGTTGCCATGGCCATAGCACTGATCGATAGAAATGGCGGGATTAGTGGCATGGCCAAGCGTTTTGTATGGCCCATGGCTAGCATCGTTCTGGGCGCCCTCATTTGTCTGCCATGGTTCTTGCTGGCAGATATGCGTACGGACGGACGTTTTCTGGAAGAGTTCTTCTGGCTGCATACGTGGGGAAGAGGGCTGGGGGGCACTCGCCTGCGGGAGCATCCGTGGTGGCTTTATTTGGTTCAGGGGCCTTTCGAAGCGCTTCCATGGAGCCCGTTATTGCTTGCCGCGGCAGTGTGGCTCCTGCGTTCTCCGCCATCCAACATGGTTAGCGAAGACAAAGCGCGACGCACCGATGCAACAATAGGTATGGCATGGCTCGTGGGAATTGTTGCGGTTCTTTCCATGGCTCGTTTCAAACGCATGGATTACCTATTACCTGCTTTTCCAGCAGTGGCATGGGTGGTGGCCTGTTGGTGGGAGGATCGGCAATACAGGCTGACTGCTTTGCTAAGACAGAGGTTCAATTGGGCACTTGCGGGTGCTGTGGCCCTGATGGTGGCTGGATGGACTGTCCGGTTGGAATGGTTTGTTTATCAAGCGGATTCATGGCGTGACCTACGCCCCATGGCTGTTCAACTTGATCATCAACTACCCGCGGATCGCGTGCCTGTGTTTTTTCAACTGGAACAGCACGAACTTGCTTATTGGCTGAAGCGCCCCATTCATACATGTATCGAATGGCAGGACTTGGCTCAGGTTGTTGATTCAGATGGCGCGTGCTGGGTTGTGACACAGCGCCAACGGTTGCATGAAGGGTGGTTTGTCGATCCAGGATTCCAGTGGACGCTCCTTCTGGATCGAACTGCAAGTGATACAACTGCTTATGAAGGCCGTTCCGATCTGGTCGTGGTCACACTCGAACGGAGGCGGCCACCAACATCAATGGTAATGGCACCATGCCCGCCTACGCCCCCCTCAGCCCCCTGACCAACGAACCCTTGGCGATTGTGCTACTGGCAACGCCGGGAGCCCATGGTGCGGATGAGTGGGATCAATGCGAAGCGTTTTGGAACAGCCAGCTAGCAGCACTTCCAGAAGGCTCGTGCCTAATCCCTGCACGTGGTGATGCAGCGGGAGAAGGGGTGCTCTTGGCGCAGGCACTGGCAAAGGTCACTCAAGCCAGGGTATTGGTGGTTCCAGCAACGGTTGCATATCTTCAGCAAAACCTGATTCGCCAACTTGCTGCGCGGCTGGATCAGGCCCACGTTGTGAGTCTGGTGCGTCTGGAAAACGCTCCGGGATTACTTAGCCGTGTGTTGCGAGGAAGCTTGGGATTCATGACCCGGGTGCTGCTGGCGCTCGACCTTGGGCCAACTCCCGGATGGCCTGGGTGGCGCCGTTGGAGTGAACGAACGATCGGTTGGTGGTGTCTAGGCTTGCGCGGAGCCGATCCGTTGGCACCTTGCAAAATGATCCGGTCGAGTCTTGTGCCCGCGTTGTCGTTGCAATGTATGGGTAGCCTTGTGCATGGCGAAGTGGTGGCCAAAGCCAATTTCATGGCGGCGCTACTGGATGAGGAACGGATGATTTCCAATGGGAAGTCTGCTGTTGAACCGGTTGATCCGTTGTGGTGGCGGGATTTTTTCAATCTGTTCAATCGCCCTGTGTTTGGGGAAAACCAGCGCGAAAACTAAGCGTCCGACAGTTAATTGTGACGGGTTTCCTTGACGACTCAATTGCCTGTGCTCTATGCTTGACATATTGCCGAAGTGGCGGAATTGGCAGACGCGCTAGCCTCAGGAGCTAGTTCTCGCAAGGGAGTGGAGGTTCAAGTCCTCTCTTCGGCATTCCCCTTCTTGTTTTGATTTGTGTATAATCTGGCAGCAAACATCTATCTTTATAAGCATTTGAGTGTTGTTCGCACTCATTTATATTCTTTGACTTTGAGAATAAGTGTTGCTAATTGATCTTTTTATCCGGAACTTTTGGTTTCGTTGCGGGTTTGATTTGTTAGGGTGGTTTGTGCATTCTTTCTTTAAATTCACATTTTAGAAGGCAAAATAAGATTGTGTGTGTAAAATTGGGAGAAAGGAATGGTGACGACGCCCGACACATTGCCTCGTCGTTATATGTTAAATCTTTCAAGCACGCTTTACTTTTATCGAAACTGAAACAATACTGAAAAAAGAGGTTTGGAGGGTTTGTGATGGCAATCTTGGCTTGCGAACCTCATGTTTGCCCTGAGAACCTTTTCCAAGGCGTAGGCTTTCCTGGGTATTGGAGTGTGATTCATACGCTTCCACGCATGGAAAAAGCGTTAGCGCGTCTTCTCAATCGCCCCGGTCTTGGATTTTTTCTGCCCTGCACCCAAAGCCGTACGCTGATTCGTGGGAAAATCCGCGTTGCGCAGATCCCTTTGTTCTCGGGATATCTTTTTGTCAAAGCGGACAGGGACCAGACGGCGCACCTGCTTCGTCTTCGGCAAGTGGCTTCCATTCAGTCGGTAGTGGATCAGGAACGACTGTTCGCAGAGTTGAAACAGGTTCACGACCTCATTGCCTTGGGCGCGCCGCTAACAGCAGTTGATCGGTTAGCCCCCGGAATGAATGTGGATATTTGCCAGGGGCCCATGCGCGGACTCCGTGGGCGAATAGTGAACACGGCCACAGGCCGGCGTTTTGTTGTTTCCATCGATTTCATTGGTAAAGGCGTTTCAGTTGTTCTCGACGATGTCATGTTGGCCCGATGTTCCTGAGGTGTCATGTTTGATTCTGTTGCCATCATGGAATTCCTGCAGACGGTAACCCCGGGCTTCAGGTTGTTGCTGGCAGCAGTGATTGCCCTTGTTTTCACCGCATTGGCCA
>Ga0255132_1000588_pt1 | contig 14351 bp, 8 predicted proteins | sample Law_Law_RepA_8d_FD_188551 | JGI IMG/M metagenome (GOLD analysis project Ga0255132, IMG submission 188551) | Freshwater microbial communities from St. Lawrence River, New York, United States - Law_Law_RepA_8d | ecosystem: Environmental > Aquatic > Freshwater > River | place: USA: New York...
AATGCGCATCCTTTTGCCGTCAGCCGATGAATTGCGCTGGATAAGCGGTACTGAAATGCCCGCGATGGGCTGGGCTCCCACCACAAAGTTGTCGGCATCGATTGCCGGGCGCACGCCGGGAATGTGTCCATAGCTGTCGATGAATGAGTAGTCGATAACACCACTCCAGCCAGCGGAACAGTCTCCGTGAAATTCTTTTCTGAATTTCGATGATTCCAAAACGCCCGTGTATTTCCGCGCCTTAACATCAAGCACCAGTCGGATCTGATACCACTCGCCAAGCATGAGTGGAGCGACTGATTTATTGTCGTTGCCGCTCCGGTTGAATAATTCTTTCGCGTTGAAATACAACTCAATTGCCGCGGAATTGCCCGGCCCTTGCCCAATGTAATAACGCCATGTGCCGCCACCGCCTGCTGTCGAATCGGCACACCGGAAGTCATAACTGATATGCAGTCGCCCATTGCTATCTGGCGCAGCATTGGAAATCGTCAACCCGAAACCGTCGTACTGCCCACGGTTGGGCACATGGACTCCCAATCGCCCTGCCTCATACAGATTGCGAAAGGGGCTTTGCGACGCTTCTGAAATTTTCACCAGACTGTTAGGGCCGGGATTCCATGGCGCAACAGGCGGCATATTGCGCGTCTGGTTTTCAAAATCACCATCGAAGCCAGCCAGTTGCTGCAACTCGGCAGCAATGGCAACAGAATCGGGATCTGGTGGAGCATTGATGGGTGCAGGTTTCGTGGTGGCCACTTCGGCGATTGGTGTTTTGCGCAATCCAATATTATCGTAATCGATCGCTGGAAGCTTTTTATTGCCCTCATCAACAGACTTGAGAAACAGCGCCTCGATGCTGCCTGAATAACTGCTGGATATGGGTTTGTCTTGAAAGGCGGTGACAGCACCCGGAGAACCGACACGGCCGGAAACCTTGCGGGTCTTCAAATCGATCACGAGTTGCAAGTTTTGCCATTCATTCGGTTTCAACACCGCTATTTTTTGTGGTGTGCTACCGGTTTGTAACACCACCGAATCGATCCCCAGACGAATTTCCACCGCAGGGCCCCCGGCAATTGAGCCCAATACCAACGAATGGAAACCTTGCGTGGCAGCATCGACCCCGCTTATCCGGAAGTCCAAATTAGCAAAGACAACTTTTGCCTTCTGGATTGCTATTGGCGCTTGCCAAATACGGTAATGCCCAGTGCCGGCTGCAATACTGGTACCCAACCGGCCTGCCGGATGCAGATTTTTGAATGGGCTCTGGGCTGAAGCGGTAACAGCTATATTTCCTTCGTAAAGCCAGGGCAGGACCAATACACCGTTGCTGCCTCCCGCGGCAGGAGCCTGAGTTTCAAAATCGCCGTCCATTTCATGCAACGAGTGCAGCGGGGTTACTGGAACGGGCTGCTTTTGGCGCGACAAACGATCTGAAACCATTGCCACACGGGATTCGTACTCCGTCCACTTGTTCCCGGACTCCTCGGGTGGCGACAATGGGGCAAGGGTTGTCATCCTCTGCTTTTGCTCGGAACCCGGAAAGGCATACCGACTACTGTCAAATATCGCATATAAGCCATAATAATCACGCATCGTTATCGCGTCGAATTTGTGATCGTGACACCGGGCACAACCCAGACTAAGCCCAAGTGCAGCCTGCCCGAGCGTGTCGATGGTGTCTTGTATCGTGAGATGATGATAATTTTCAGAATCAAAACCAAAACGGCGCGACACCGCAAGAAAACCAGTCGCTGTCACCTGCTCCGCGTATTTCTCACGCGGCCCTTTCAGCGCCAGCACATCGCCTGCCACCTGTTCACGAAGGAACTGATCGTATGGCTTGTCGGCATTGAACGAGTTGATCACATAATTTCTATATTTCCAAGCAAGAGGCGCCGGGTAGTCGGCTGTGTCGCCAGCCGTGTCCGCATAGCGAACCACGTCGAGCCAGTGCCGGCCCCAATGTTCACCATAGGCTGGCGACTGGAGCAAACGATCAATCAGCCTTTCATAAGCCTGAGGCGATTTGTCGGCCAAAAAAGTCGCCACTTCTTCAGGCTTGGGAGGCAATCCTGTCAAATCGAATGTGGCGCGGCGAATCAAGGCAAGCTTGCCGGCAGAAGTGGCTGGTTGAGCAGCAAGTGCCTCCTGTCGAGAACGGATAAATGAATCGACACTGGTCTTAACCCAATCCTTATCCTTGACGTGGGGTATAGGCGCATCACGGATCGGTTCGAACGCCCAGTGCTTTTTACTTTCGAATTTTACTGTGTTTGCAGGCCAAACGGCGCCGGCCTTGATCCATGAAATGAAATCCGCGACCTGTTCGGGCCGCAAGGCCTTGTTTTTCTCCGGAGGCATCGCCGCGATACCCGCTTCTCGGCGGATGACCCGAATAAGCAGACTCTCCATCGGCTTGAGGGGAATAATAGCCGGTCCAGAATCTCCGCCCTTGAGCAAGCCCTCGCGAGAATCCAACCGCAAACCACCGCTTGTTTTGGTCCCGCCGTGGCAGCGAAAGCAGGTTTCCACCAATACCGGGCGAATCTTCGATTCGAAAAAATCAGCGCGTTCTTCTGTACGGCCTTTGCTGCAAGCCAAAGCCATCACCAACAATGCCAACGCACAAACCGCATGCTTCATCTATGTGCCCTCTGCGGCTTATGGTTGTTTAACAATGCCCGTGCCACGGTTCTGCGGGAATACCATTGTCAATCATCACAATCTTAGGCAAGGCTGATCCAAAGCTGTGGCGTGCGGTAGTTTAATGTAACAAACAACGCATGCCGGTGACAGCAATTCTAAACATAAATTTGGCTCGATTCAGTTAGTATCCAATCGTCAGGATTGGCCATCCTTGACTCGCAAAAACAAGGATCGACTATGCACTCTTGCGGTGAACAATCCAAATATTCAGCCAACACAAGTTGCCTATCGAAACATGAGACCTAGCCCACTGAGTTGTCCATGAGGCATCTGATAATCAAGCTTCGTTAAGGCAATGTGGCAACCTCAGCGGGACGTGGCACCACAAAAGTTGGTCGATGCCGTCCGGGCAACTCCAACGGCTCTCCAGATAGCGCGTCGCCTCCGCCCAATGCCTGGTACGCCATGACAATTGCCGACAATTGCTGGTTTTTGGTTTCGATCATCACCAATCGCGCATCCATAAGGTCACGCTGGGCGAACAGGACATCGATGTACTCGGCACGAGCATTTTTGAAAAGACGGGAAGCCACTTCCACGGAGGTTTCAAGGGCCTGAAGCTGTTTTTTCTTTATCTCGATGCTTTTCGAGTAATTATCGACCATCGAAAGCTTATTGACAACCTCGGTAAAGGCGCCAAGGATCGTCTTTTGGTAATTGTAAATCGCCTGCAATTGCCGGGCATTGGCGCTCATGTAGTCGGCTTTGATGGCCTTCTTGTTGATGAGCGGGGCAACCAGATCACCGGCGACGCTCGCGGCGATCGCCTCTGGAGTATTGAGTAGGTACTTGGGGTTGAAGGCCTGATAGCCAGCCGCGGCATTGATCATGAGTACAGGGTAAAAACGGGCCTTAGCGACCTTAATGTCTAGTCCAGCGGCCTCCACTTCGCGTGCCGCTTGCCTAATATCAGGCCTATTATCCAGTAATTCCGAGGGCATACCAGCAGACAATGCGTGAATGGTAATATCAAAGAAACCATCAGATACGCGCTCGATTGGCTGGGGATAGCGGTTCAGCAGAAAATTGATTCTGTTTTCCGCCTCAATGATGTCCTGCCGAACAATCAACTTCTGGCTCTGATTGCGACTAACCTCGGCCTGAAACCTCTGCACTGGAAGTTCGGTTCCCCTGCCGGCATCCTTCATAGCCTTGGAGAATTCAAGGCTCTTTTCCTGAAGCCGGATCGTCATATCGAGGTTGTCAATACGCTTGTCAAGCGCCATTAGGCGATAGTAAAGGTCGGCAATTTCTGAAACTAGCCGGGTTACATGGTAGTTCCGTTTCTCCCGTGCTCCCACATACCGCCGCATGGCGGCGTCTCGCGCGTTTCGTAACTGCCGCCAAATGTCGAGTTGCCACACGAATCCCAATCCCAGTGCGGAGTTCCATATCGGGTCAGGAATAGGCCGCCCCGGTAAGATCTGAAGCTCCCTGTCGATGGCACCGTCGCGAGTGTAGTAACTGGGTTTGTCGAGCCCGCCACCGCCGCCGATCGTGACGAAAGGTAGGTACGCACCCTGCCGAGCGATAACTTCATTCTTGGTGATCTGGATCTCTTCATTTAGTACACGCAGCTCGAGGTTATTGGCCAAGGCGGAGCCAATTAACTGATTAAGAACCGGGTCATGGAAAAATTCCTCATAGCCAAGGCGCGATGAATTTTCAGCAACCTGCTCCTCTGGTTGGGCCGCTGGTTGCGCCTCTGGGCGCTCCTGTCCTGGAAAATCAGTTGGGATCGGTGGGTTCGCGCCGGGTTGCCGCAATTGGGGAATGCCACACCCCGTCCCTAGCAAAAGAACCATGGCTGCCAAGGCATAGCTTGATTTTCCCGCTGGGGTGCTCATGCGTTCACTTTGCTCCCCAGCTCCGCCATGCCGAAATCCCCGAAGTCACCATGGACCCGCCAACACTCCTTGTTATCGACATACCAACCTGCTTCATTGATGGAAAATTCCGGATACACCATGACCAAGCATGGCGAATTCGAGAAAAATATAGAATTGGCTCAAGAATCTGGCGTCAGCATCCGGGAGAACTGGTTAATGGGGATGATCCACTTCCGCTGAGGCAGGCTTCTTGATGTCATCCGACACGAGTTTACCGTCGCCAGCTAACTTGGCGAGAAGGTAATACAACCCTGGGGTAACGAAAACTCCAATCAAGGTACCGGCCAACATTCCACCTGCCGAGCCCGTGCCAATGGTCCGGTTGCCGATGGCCCCGGCTCCCGTGGCGTAAACCATGGGCACCAGCCCGGCGATGAAGGCCATGGAGGTCATCATAATTGGCCGGAAGCGAAGCGTGCCGCCTTCAACAGCCGCATTGAGAAAGGAAAGCCCCTCCCGACGCCGTTGGACAGCAAATTCAACAATAAGTATGCCGTTTTTACCCAAAAGACCAACCAGCATGACGAGGCCGATCTGGGCATAGACATCGTTCGCTAGGCCCATCAATTGCAAGGAAACGAACGCCCCGAAGATTCCAATAGGCAGGGACAGTAGTACGGCAAAGGGCAACAAAAAACTCTCATATTGAGCGACCAAAACAAGATACACAAATGCAATAACGATCAGAAAGATGTAGACAACTTCGTTGCCCGCATTTGCTTGATCGAAAGACAGTCCTTCCCACCCGAGGCCGTAGCCTTGGGGTAGGGTTTCCGCCGCCACTTCCTTGAGAGCCTGCAGGGCCTGTCCGCTGCTGTACCCCGCTGACGGTGATCCCTGTATCGCTGCCGATGGGTAAAGGTTGTATCGGGTAATCTCGTTAAGCCCCTGCATCTTCCGCACTTTCATGAACGCGGTGTAAGGAACCATTTCCCCGCGATCATTCTTCACGAACAGATAGTTAAGGTCGTCGGGATACCGGCGGTACTCAGGTGCAGCTTGAACATAAAGCTTGTAAAACTGACCAAAAAGTATAAATCCCTGCTCATATGTGCTGCCAATGAGGATACCGAGCGTATCCATCGCCTTGCCGATCGACACGCCCTTCTGCATGGCTGAATCGCTGTCGATCACCAGCTCGTACTGAGGATAGTTGGCATTGAAGAATGTGAATACATCAGACAGTTCCTCGCGTTTGGAAAGGGCCTTCATAAATTTTTCGGTAACATCACCCAAGCGGCGGTAATCCGTGGAGCTGTTCTTGTCGAGAAGCCTAACAGAAAAGCCGCCAGCGGCGCCAAACCCGGGCACAGCGGGAGGCTCGAAGAACTCGAGCTTGACATTTGATATCTTGCGGCACCTTTCCTCCAAATCCGCGATGATCTCCCGCGACGTTCGTTTGCGCTCCGACCACTGCTTGAGGTTGATCAAACAAGTGCCCGCGTTTGAACCACGCCCCTCGGTAAGAACCTCATAGCCCGCCAGCGAGGAGACCGAGCCCACCTCATCCGTCAACTCCATCGCAATGGCCTGAAGCTCGTGAGACTTGGCGTTGGTGTATTCAAGGGTTGAGCCCGGCGGAGTCTGAATGATGCCATAAATCATTCCCTGATCTTCACCAGGAATAAATCCAGTAGGCAATACCTTGGTCACATCGACGATGCCGTAAGCAAAACCCGCCACAATAAGTGGAGCGACCAAGCGTCGCGGCACCAAGCGGTACAGAACAGCACCGTAGCCAGCCGTAACCAAATTCACCCCTTTGTCGAACAACCAAAGGAATAAGCCAACCGGCCCCAGCCTTTTGGCAGCCCCGGGTGTGTGTGGCTTAAGAATCATCGCGCACAATACCGGAGTCAGCGTCAGTGCCACGATGCCTGACAAAACGATCGCCGCCGCCATTGTTATGCCGAACTGCCTGTAGAAAGTTCCAACCGGACCCGGAACAAAGGTTACCGGCACAAACACCGACGTCATCACCAGTGTGACAGCAACGATCGCCCCTGAAATCTCATCCATCACCTCGCTCGTTGCCCGGAACGGAGACAGATGCTTCTCGTGCATTTTGGCATGCACCGCCTCCACCACAACAATCGCATCGTCAACCACCACACCAATGGCCAAAACCATGGCAAATAACGTGATCAAATTGATCGACAGCCCGAACATCTTCATCACGAAAAACGTCCCAATCAGTGAGACGGGAACGGCAATCGTTGGGATCAAGGTTGAGCGGATGTCGCCCAGAAACAGGTACACCACAAGCGACACCAAGAAAAACGCTTCAATCAGCGTGTGCAAGACCTTCTCGATGGAGGCCTCGAGGAACTTGGACACATCGTAGGTAACCTCGAACTCCATTCCCGGCGGGAACGATTCAAGTTTAATCTGCTCAAGCTGACGCTTCACCTCGTTAATCACCTCCACAGCATTGGAGCCGGGACTTTGTTTCAAGACGATAGCCGCGGAGGGATACCCATTGATGTCTGAATAAATATCAAAAAACCTGGCACCCAATTCGACGTCAGCCACGTCCTTAAGGTGAAGAATCTGCCCATCGGAATTAGCCTTGATTGCGACGTTTTCATACTCGACCGGCTTGGTGAAGCGACCTTTATAGGTAAGCACGTATTCGATCGATTGCGATGTTCTACCTGTCGCCTGCCCGAGCCGGCCTGGAGATCCAATAATACTTTGTTCGGCTAGCGCCTTCATCACATCCTCGGTGGACATGTTGTAGGCCCTTAGCCTGTCGGGCTTAAGCCACACTCGCATGGCAAATTCACGGCTACCCAAAATGGTGGCGCTGCCTATCCCGTGGACGCGCCGTATCACCTGAAGCACATTCACCTGTGAAAAATTGTAGAGGAAGGTTTGGTCCACCCCCGGTTCTTTGCTGAAGATGTTCACATACATGAGCATGCTTGGCATGACCTGCATGACCACGATGCCCTCGCGCTGCACCAGTGGCGGCAGCAAATTGCGAACAATTGATATCCTGTTTTGAACGTTAACTACCGCCATGTCGGGGTCGGTGCCTGGTTCGAAGTACACCATGATGGTCGCCTCGCCGGCGCTCGTGGCGCTGGACGACATGTACCGCATGTCCTGCACACCGTTGATCGCCCTCTCGAGGGGGATCAGAACGGAGTCCACCAACACGCCCGCGCTCGCGCCCGGGTAGGCGATCGAAACCATAACACTGGGCGGTGATATCGAAGGAAATTGAGACTGTGGAAGTGTCTTGATGGCCAAGCCACCTAAAAACACAATCACGACCGAAACGACGATCGCCAGCGCGGGTCTATGCAGGATTTTGGAGAACATGCGGTAGTTCCATTTTCAGCTCAGCGGGGCGACAGGGTCATTCCGCGCGGTTCTTCAAATTAGCCATGACCTCTTTCGGATCGCGATACTCGATCTCCACCCGGTCCCCATCGTGAACTTGGAATATGCCCTCGAGCACGATCCGCTCTGTCGAAAGCGATCCAGACTTGATCACAAAGATGTCTTCCAGCTCATAGAGAACCGACAATTCGCGCTGGCGCACTAACCCGTCGTCGCCCACCACATACACGTACCTCTTATCAAGATTCTCGAAGGTCGCGCGCTGTGGAATCACCGTGGCATTCTTTAGATTCTTGCTAAGAATCACATTCCCCGTCTGACCGTGCCTCAACAGCCGATCGGGGTTTGGAAAGTCCGCTCGGAACGGTATGTTTCCGGTTTCGTTATTAAACTTGGCGACCACCGCCGCGATTTTTCCTATCTGGGAAAACTTCCGCCCATTGGCTAATACGAGAACAACTTCCTCAGACTGCTTGTTATCCTTTGCTTCAGCCATGTAATCGAGATAACGCGACTCCGGAACATTGAAGTAAACCCACATCACCGAATTGTCAGAAAGTGTGGTCAGGATTTCCCCCTCTTTCACCAAGCTACCTTCCTGCTGGTTGAGCCGGTCCACGATTCCGTCGAAAGGGGCTCGAACTTCCGTAAACTTCAATTCCGACCGCGCCAAACTAGCTTTCGCTTGGGCCTTCGCCAATTTTCCTTGTTGAAGCGCCAGTTCGTTTTCAGAAACCACGTTTTCCTTGAACAATCGGTTGGTGTTGTTGAACTCCAGATTGGCTACCAGAACTTCTGCCACCTCAACATCTAACCGGGCCTTGTAAAGTGTCGGCAGGACTTGGAACAGAAGTTCGTTCTCCTTCACCGGCTGCCCTTCTCGGATTTTGATTTTCTCGAGGTACCCTACCTCCAGTGCGCACACATTGATATGACGCTGCGCATGGATCTGGCAAACATACTGCTGGCTGACCGTGACATCACGTACCAGCGCGCTCGTCGCCACGATTTTCTGGACTACTTCATCCTCGGTCTTCTCGACCCTGCGAGGGGAACAGGAAATAGCCAATACGCTTAATACTGTGGCAAGCGCAATTTGCGGCGATAAAGCCTTCATCTCTGTCTCCTCGAATATGCATTAGCATATCGACTGAGCCGCCGCGAAAACAATCGCAGGCCATCCAAACCAACTTGCCCAGATTGACGAGAAGACTCAAAATAATTTCAGGTGCAGAAGCTTCTCACATCGGCTGTTCAAGATCCTACGGTGCGTCGGTGAAAAGTATTTGCCAGACAATGCTTCAATTTTATGTTCATTCCTTAATGATCCATTGCCTATTAAGGCGGATGTGTCGATGTGGCGCTGAGCATGGACCGGGCAAATTTACTGCTAGGCTACCGTGACATCTCTGATGAGCGTACTGATTGCCTCGACTTCCTGAATCCTTCGACATTGGGCTTCTCCTCCCGACGCGGGGAACAGAAAACCACCCATTAGCTTAGTTCTGGGCTAGCCGATTTGCGGCGATAGCGCCTTCATCGCTGTCTCATCGAATATTCAAAAATAAAGGGTGTGCGGGCATCAGGCGCGCACACCCTTTATTGTGTTATTATCATCAAACCTTGGCGGTATTGTTGCCTAGATTGTACTGCCCGATCGCAGGAGCACCAAGGGTTCCATCGGCTTTCTGAGGCTTGTAGGTGATTTTGATAGTTTTGTAGGTGAGGGAAACCAAATCAACATGGGCGACTTCGCTTCCCGGATTGTTGATATCGAGTGGCTGGTAACCATTACTGTACTCGGAAACATACACCTCGGTCAACTCGATGGTGAAATATTCCTGTTGTTCCTTTCCAGCCTTCCTGGCCGTCAGCTTTGCAGTTTTGAAATGATCACCCGAAGATGCGACTTGGAAAAGTGTTGAGGATGAATTGTTGGTACGGGCCACAAACTTCAAGGCCCCAAACGATGCTTTACCGGCGCCTGAACCGCTGGTACCCGAACCTACGGTGGATTGATTGCTGACAGCATGGCTGAAGCTCACCAATTCGATTTCGCCCGTGTGCTTGCTGTCGGTGCTTTCGCCCTGAACGCTGTCAAGCTTGAGGAACATGTCGATTGCCATGATAAACTCTCCTATCTGCTAGTAGGTACACTTGGAACAACTCGCGAAAACCCGATCCGCCGCTTGTCTCATGTCGAGATGCCTGCAGATCATGCATTCTATACGAAGATATCGCAAGATAGTTCGCGCGATCGGAATTTTTTGTGCCTACGAATATTAAGTGGCAATAGCCCCTTGAGTTTGGAATAACTCTCAGCGCCCTAGCCTCACCAATTCACTTGAAACACTCGATGAATGTCATGGGGGGATATTCCAACAGGGTTGACCAGAAATCCTGATCCATTTCCATGAACGCTTCGGAAGATAACTGCGGTGCGTGCCACCGTACTTCCCTAAACCCTGCCTTGCGAAATGCTTCCTCGTGTAACGCCACATCCAAGTGATAGTTTTCAATGTCGAACGGACCGTCACTCAGATGAAATGTCCACTTGATGGGAGCACCTTCTTGCCAAGGCCCCTCCACGTTCGTTTCAAAGCCATATTTTCGGTAAGACGGTGCTGCGCTGAATATCATTGCAGGATTGCAATTGACCGTCACGAAGCGGCCACCCGACTTCAGAGAGCGGGCAATTCCATGGCACATCGCCTGAAGTTCGTCACTTGTTCTGGCATAGTTAAGTAGATAAGCGGCCACAGCCAGATCGAACTGGCCGGTAACTGGCAATTCTCGGGCGTCAGCTACGAGGTATTCGATCCCAAGTTGATAACGAGTTTCTTGGGCTCTTGCCAAGTCGATCATTCCATGCGACAAGTCCACGCCGGTGACCCGCGCTGCTCCACGTTGCCGGATCATACGCGTGTAAAAACCTTCACCACAGGCAACGTCTAAGACGGCCATGCCTCTTGTATCACCCACTAGATTCATCAATGTGAAACACTCAACAAAGGTCCGCCACGGTTGCTGTTTAGAGCGCTGATATTGCTCGGCTATTGGGTCGTAATTGGTTGTCATTGGAATCTCCAAGAAAAGGCAGCGCTATTAACATATGTTTTTTGGACAGCCACACGCAAATCTGCTCAGACTGGCTACTCATGTTGGTTTGAAACAACCGCTACGGAGTTCTGCGCGGCGAAAGATAAAGGCCCTCACCTAACAGGCACGAATATTCAGCTTCTCGTTGGATTGAAAGGGAATCGGTTTTCCAGAAAACTTGCCTCTGTGCCTCGCATTCTCCTATGTATAAAATGTTCTGGGAATATGGTTCTCCCACGGAGCCTTGCATAAGGCAACACTTCAACACCAACTCAACGAGGGGCGCTGCGACGGTACGCATGGGCGTTCCTGCCAGGCTCGATGAGGTGGAATATTACTGTGCAACGGCGCCCGTTCATTGGTTTAGGAGACTATGAACGTGAGCGTTGCTGTTCAAAAACCTGTTTCTTTCACTGATTTCAAGGTCGCTGACATTTCGCTGGCCCCATGGGGCCGCCGCGAGATTGCCATTGCTGAAACCGAAATGCCCGGCTTGATGGCCATCCGGCAGGAGTACGCGGCGCGCCAACCCCTCAAGGGCGCACGCATCACCGGCTCACTGCACATGACCATCCAGACTGCCGTGCTCATCGAGACGCTTAAAGCCCTTGGTGCCGAGATCCGCTGGGCCTCGTGTAACATCTACTCCACACAGGACCACGCTGCCGCTGCTATTGCTGCCGGCGGTATTCCCGTTTACGCCTACAAGGGCGAGTCTCTGGTTGAGTATTGGGACTACACACACAAAATCTTCGAGTGGGCCGACGGTGGCCACACGAACATGATTCTCGACGACGGCGGCGACGCGACCCTGCTGCTCCACCTCGGTGCCCGCGCCGAAGCGGATATCCACGTTCTGGATAAGCCCACCAGCGAAGAAGAACGCATTCTTTACGCAGCCATCAAGAGCCGTATCGCCTCGCATCCAGGCTGGTACGCCAAGAACCTCGCAGCAGTGAAGGGTGTTACCGAGGAAACCACCACGGGTGTTCATCGCCTCTACCAGATGCACAAGCGTGGCGAACTGAAATTCCCCGCCATCAACGTCAACGATTCCGTTACCAAGTCGAAATTCGACAACCTCTACGGTTGCCGCGAATCGCTGGTTGACGGTATCAAGCGCGCCACCGATGTCATGATCGCTGGCAAGATTGCCGTCGTGGCTGGTTACGGCGATGTGGGTAAGGGTTCGGCTCAGGCACTGCGCGCCCTCTCGGCACAGGTTTGGATCACCGAAGTCGACCCCATCTGCGCGTTGCAGGCCGCCATGGAAGGTTACCGCGTTGTCACCATGGATTACGCCTGCGACAAGGCCGACATCTTTGTGACAGCCACGGGTAACTACAAAGTTATTACGCACGCCCACATGGCCAAAATGAAGAATCAGGCCATTGTCTGCAACATCGGCCACTTCGATAACGAAATCGACGTGTCATCGCTTGAAAACTACCCATGGGAAGAGATCAAGCCACAGGTTGACCACATCATTTTCCCAGACCGCAAGCGGATTATTCTTCTTGCCAAGGGCCGTCTGGTGAATCTGGGCTGCGGTACGGGTCACCCCTCGTACGTGATGAGCTCCTCGTTCGCCAACCAGGTTCTCGCTCAGATCGAACTGTGGCTGCATAACGAAAAGTACCCCATTGGCGTATATGTGCTGCCGAAGAAACTCGACGAACACGTCGCCCGCTTGCAGCTCAAGACGCTGAATGTTGAGCTGACCGAACTGACGGCTGAGCAGGCCGCGTACATTCATGTGTCCAAAGAAGGACCATTCAAGACCGATAGCTACCGCTATTGATCATAACTTGAAGGGTGCCAATCGAGACACTCAATTAACCTGATCTTTGCGCAGGCCGATGTACTCGGCTTGCGCTTTTTTATTTGCCTGGTTCGATCATAGTTCCATAGGCTTGCCGAATGAGCAGATCACTCCGTATCCATCGGATAAGCAGGTTTTCAGAACGCTAACCATACACAACACCTGCACAGCGAATTGATTGGGGGTGAAATCATGGACGACAACACGAAAAAGCCCAAGGCCAAGCCAGTGAAACTGCTTTCCGGTGGAAACCCGCAAATCGCCAAGGCAGACGGCGATGCCCCCGTGCAAGAGTACATCGACAATATGCCGGGCTGGAAACAAGACCTCGGAAAGCGACTCGACGCACTTATCGTGAAGAACTTACCCCATGTTCGCAAATGCGTGAAATGGAACTCACCATTTTACGGTATCGATGGCAAAAGCTGGTTCCTGTCGTTCCACGTTTTAACGCACTACGTGAAAGTGACGTTCTTTGATGGCATGTCGCTCGATCCGATTCCTCCCGGCGGAACAGTACGCAGCAAAGAAGCGCGGTGGATCGACATCCGTGAAACAGACACCCTCGACGAGTCCCAAATGGCCACATGGATCGTGCAAGCCGCAGCGTTACCCGGTTGGGTTCCTTAGGTGGATGTTCTGTGGCATTGAGTTCAAACCTGACCTCGACTGCCCACTTGATAGCCTGAATGCTCACGTGCTAGAGCAACACAATGCTCCATTTGCCCAATAAGGCAATAAAACGAAGCCGGCAGATGGCTGCTGAAACCGAATAGACAGCCGCAAACCATTGTTTGATAACAGCTTAGAGAAAAATACGGTCTTTTCGGATCATGTGTCAGAAAGTGCCCCAAACCTATCTACCTCAATATGGGCACTTAGAAAGCCCTTCAACTTGTTCTACCTACACGAATGGAACACCCGATGAGATCAATCTTTGCGATACTTGTGATTTTTATTATTCTTGTCGGAACTGCTACAGGCTACGACAACAAGAAAGCGAAAAAAACAGTTGGCGAGAAACCCGGCGATATTATTGACATTCAAATTGCTACTTCTGTGAATGCCCGAATGGTTTGGGTGCCTCCAGGTGAAAGCTGGCTTCTAGGCGGTAAATTTAAGGTGGGATCACAAAAATTTAAAGTCGAATCTGGCTATTGGTTCAGTCAATATGAGACAACGCAATTGCAATGGCAGGCAGTTATGCGGGAAAATCCTAGCAAATTCAAAGGGCCGCGAAATCCCGTCGAGCAAGTGACACACCATGATGTTTCGCAATACATCGACAGGTTAAACCAGAATTCCAAAACTTCAGGCTTCAAATTCCGCCTGCCAACACGAAATGAATGGGAATACGCTGCTCGAGGTGGGCCTATTTCCAAGGAAGACTCAAAATACTGTTTCTATTTTGCGAAATCGAAAACCAACCTAGCCCCTGCGTTCACTAACGACATGTCATTCATGCAAGCCAATTTTAACGG
>Ga0255132_1000593_pt1 | contig 14214 bp, 11 predicted proteins | sample Law_Law_RepA_8d_FD_188551 | JGI IMG/M metagenome (GOLD analysis project Ga0255132, IMG submission 188551) | Freshwater microbial communities from St. Lawrence River, New York, United States - Law_Law_RepA_8d | ecosystem: Environmental > Aquatic > Freshwater > River | place: USA: New York...
GTCTGGAGTGAGGCCATGATCGTTCCTTCGGGTAGATGGGAATGGGGGTGACTTGTGGTTTACGGTTCACTGTCATCTGGTTCCGGGGCTTTGGCGGGAATCGTTGGCCAGTTCTCCCAGATGTTGCCGATTGCTTTGGCCCGGGTGGTTCGAACATCGGGTTTGGGTTGGAGGATGCCCAATAGCTTGCTTTGCAACAGGGGGCCGTCCTGCAGCAAGGGGGCATGGGCCGTCTGCTCTTCCGCCCCGTGCCGCCGCGCCATCGCGGCAAGCCGTTGCCGGGCCAGGTCTGCCGGGCTGGGCGGTTTTGGGGTTCTGGCCAGTTCTGCCCTGGTGGCTTCTGCTTGCTGGATGGCGGCCTTGGATTTTAATTGCAGACTTTCCAAGTCTGAGATAAGGCTGTTCTTTTTTTGTTCCAGGGCGGCAAAGGATTTTTCGGCATCCTTCAGGCCCTGAACCATGCCTTCCACTTCACCGGGATAAACCTGCTGCAACTCGGCCTGGGTGGTGCGCATCAGTCCAAGGTATTCCCCTAAGGCCTCTTTCTTTGCGGGGTCCGTGGCGTTCGCGACTTCTTGCGCAAACAGTTCCTGCAATTGGTTCGTGGATTCGAAAAAATCCGCAAAACTTTGCTGCACTAAAGACAGGATGTCCTGATTCATGATGCTTGGCTCACGGTTCCACGGAGAAATCGATGCAGGTTTGGGTGTTAGCTGCCCACATTGACCATGGGACCTTGGAGATTCAGCATACCGTCGGCGGACTCTGTGCCCATGGCGCCAGACACCTGACTGGATGCGTCAAAGGCCAGAGACCCGGTGGGGCCGGATACGGCCAAGCCACTCATGCCCAACTCCAGCGTCGATTCACCGGCCTCGAGGGTGTGGCCGGCGGGGCCAAGTTCACGAGTCACCGCCCCTGCCGCCTCGCTGATCCCGGAGGGCCCCACCTCCACAGTGGTGCTGCCCACACTGGTGGATAGACCCTCAGCCGTCAGCGTCAGCGTGGCCAGACCCACTTTCAGGGTGATCGATTCCGGCGTGAGGGTGAGCAGGCTGCCCAGACCAGGCGGGCCCATGCTGAGAGCCATTTCGCCCTCCTGAACCTGCACGATGCCCATGGCGGTGGGTGGGCCGTAGGAGAGCACAAAACCATTGGGTGTGAGGGCGAGAAAAGTGCCGGTTCCACTTCCGGGTGTGTTGAGCTGAATGCAGGACCCATCACCCTGGGCGCTTAGGGAGATACCTCCACCGTTGTCGGTTCCCTGTATCTGCAAAAAGGCACCGTCCCCATTCAGGTTGATGGCGTCGGAGTTAACAGCCGCAATCGACCCATCTCCCAGGGAGTCGATGCTGACGAACCCGCCGGTGGATCGCAGCAGAACTTCCTTGGCATTTTGGTTCAGGTTCCCGTCATTCAGTGAGTAGGTCATGGCGGTTGTCCTCTTCTACAAAAGGATGATAACCCTTAAGGGCAAAACCACAAGCTTTTAGTAGCGAACCCATAGGAAGGGTGGCCTTTTGCTTTTGAATTGCTGGTGGCCCTTGCAACAAGGTACAAGAGGGCTACGGTTTTTTTTGAATTTTTTCCAAGCCATCTTTGGCAGTTTTTAATTCATCTTGGGCGGTTTGAAGTTGCGTTACTGTTTCTGCTTTTGTTGTATTCAGGGACTCTATTTCTTTTTGTATGGCGTCCAGCGCGACTTGTTGATAACTACCTGTTGCCACAAGCGCACTCGCAGCATCAGTTTGAGTTGTGAGGGCAGCCTCTGTGGTTTTTAGTTTGGCTTCTAAGCCATCGACCTTTTTTTGGGCGTTGGTAACGGCCACTTGTGCCTTCATCAGGCTGGCATTCAGTTGTTCCAGAATTTTCAGCAGGTACATGCCACGGTTTTCAAGAATGATATTGGCGTAAAGAAGCCACTCCTTTTGTCTTTCAGCGGTTTTCAATGAGCTTTCCATATCATTAATTTCGTTTTCGCTGTCATGTATGTTTTTCTTTACTAAAGCGCTCTCTTTTTCTTGGGCTTCCTGCTGCTCCTGGCTGGGCACATCACCTGATGCCTCGCGTTGATTTTGCTCTTCCTCCTGTTTTTTTTCCGCGGCTTCCAGGCTCGCTTTTTCTTTTTCCTTGGCGTGGATCTTGGCTTCCTGGGTTGAAATATACTTGCTGTCACCGACTGGGCTCATCAGTTGCTTTTTGAAGCTGCCTGCAAAGCTGTAGAGCAATTCATATCCGAACACCACGAGCGCAAACAAAGTGGCGGACAATTTTATGCAAAAACATGTTTGATCCCAAGTTGCATAACTGTGGGATTCTGGGGCACCGCCTCGGTACACGGTGAAATTGCTGGAATGATGCGGCATGTAAGTGAGCACGGTCGCGTTGCCCATGAGGAGCTTGTTTTCCGCTCCAGGGCCAAGAAGCAAGCCTCCAAAAAACATGCTTGTTTTGCTTAAAGGGTCTGCATGGATCTTCCCGGCAAAATAGCCTTCAAGCAGGGCCTCCATGTCGCAGGTGAAGTTGGTGTTTGCCCCGAATGTGTTACTAGTTCTGCCCCCCCCGCTCACATAGCTGACAGAATCGCCATTCAGCACACTCAAGGTTGCAGAGTTGATTTTCTTCAGGACTTTGGCGGATTTGCTGTCCGGTTTGTTGATGTTTGTGCCGATGCTGGCGGCAGCCACAAAGTCCCATACAGACATGTCAAATGTCCCTTCAGATGCACCCGTTAGGGGTTTGGGCTTTGTATTTTTACCTTAGGTGTATTGTCCGGGCATGATGGCCCGGGTTCAAGGGCCTTTTGGCAGGATCCGTGGGGTGGCATCACTAATTTTTGCAACCCTTCAGCCGCCTGCGGTGTAAAAGTGTGAATGTTGACAAGGATCCACTGATTGAAAAGCGCTTCAGCTGCTATTGCAAAATGGAATTGCTCATGTTGCGCCGTTGGTCCCGAATTCCACCGCAAAACCACAGTGAAAACCGGACTTCGGGTATTGAGGGGAGAGGGCCTCCCCCATCGGACCAACCGACCCATCAACATATTGACGAATCTCTGCCCAGGTGATGCGGGGACTTTTCGTGGCGGCAGCACCGATCTTCCGAATGTCGCCGTGGGCGAAAACAGGGGCCACATCGTTTTGGGGAACACCATGCGCCAGTCCGGCATCGGCAGCCTGCAATACAGCCAGCCGGTTACGGAAGGCGACGATTTCAACATGGACTTCGAGGACGAGACAAAATTCTTCTGGGCAAATTGTTGCCGAAGTCTAGGCGGCAGGCACGCTTGGTGTATGCATATGAATTCGGCGACGGGTGGCGGCACGAGGTCTTGTTCGAGGGGTTTCCGTCTGCCGCTCCGAAGGCGAAGCCCTGATTGGTGTCGAAGGAGGACGAGCCTAGCCACCGTAAGATTGCGCTGGACCTCCGGGCTACCGCGATTACCGCGACGATATCGCAGATCCACGGCCGGTCGCCAGCGCCTGGTCCACCTCCACAAGGATTCGCAACTTGTCCGGGTGCCCGATGATCAGCCTCGACAGCCTGACCAAAGCCTCGGGATCCCTAATGACGCCGTTCTGATTGCTTTTGGACATGGTCAAATCTCCCCTGAAACCATTCAATCACAGATAACTCCGGTGGTCTCACGCGATGTTGACACAGTGAGTTTTGCCCCGGGATAGTCCCGTCTGCCTTAAACTCGATCGATCACCGCCCGAATGGGCTGGTCCCACATCGGAAAGCAGGAAGCCCATCATGTCGGCGTTTCACCCCTTGGCCACCGTGCTGTCACTGGTCTTGTCCTCGGATGCGGCACAGCCCGCCGGCATCGCCGGGGTGACGGTCACGCCGCATGTGGTCGCGGAGACGATGCAGTACCGCCGGCCGCGCGATCCAAGGCTTTCAGCAAAAGTCCAGTTGTTCGTCCGGGGGCCCGCGTTGCCGGGCACCTTCGACGGCAAGACGCCCGCGGAGTTGCTGAAGGCGGATGAGTGGTCTTGGCATGACATGGCCTCCCCCAGCAAACCCCCGGCCGGCGCGCTGACGGTCTGGACCTTCAACGGCAAGGCGGCTCGCTGGGGGACCGGCGGGCGATTCTCCCTGGAGGCGGACGGACTGGGGAAGTCCGAAGTGGCACTTCCGCCCCCCGAGCGCTGGATCTCGGCGGTCACCTTCCTCGGGCCCGCTAGCCGCGCTGAACCCGACACGGTCATCATCCACATCGCCAACGCCTCGAATGCACCGCTGAAGGTGGGGTCGCTGCGGCTGTGGTTCCCCAAGGAGCGCCGAGAATGGCAGACCTTCTGGCCCCAAGCTGAAGAGCGGTTGGAAACCATCATCCCACCGCGGGACCGGGGATTCATCCGCCTGAATGCGGGGCGGTCCCTGCCGCTTGGATACGCGGCCATCGAGGTGGGGACCGACCGTGGCACGCTGTGGGAGCACCTGCGAGTCAAACGCGAAGCCTTCGACATCGGCGGGGGCTGGGTGGCGGACCACCTGCGACACGAGCCGTACCTGCGGCTTTTGACACGCCTGCATGTGAACATGGGGCAGATCCAGGGGGTGCCGGGTTACACTGACCGCCCGGAGCTGTATGAGCGTTACCCGATCAAGCTGTGCAACCGCCTGTGGCCGTTGGAGGAATGGGACACGGACGCCTGGCTGCCGAAGATCCACGCCGTGGAATTTCTGGGCGAGCCTCAGTACGGCGGCGGTCGGCCGGTGCCGCCACAGGAGGTCTTCGACAAACTGCTGCCCTACCGAGTTAGCCGGCTGCCCACCAGCCTGACCCACTCGGAGGAGCGGGTGTGGCGGCATTATGCCGGGCTGTCGGATTACCCGCATTACGATGCGTACCGGGTGGTGGCACCTGCGGCAGACGCGTGGCGGCAGTACGACCGCTGGGGCGGCAACCGGATTTCCTGGGGGGCCCCCCTCGAGACGATTGGCGACATGAGCCGATCGCTACGGGAACTCAACCGGCCGATGCCCTGCGCGGTCTGGTCGCAGGGCCCGCACGATGGCTGGGGCGGCGGCTTACAGTTCGGGGGCCGGGCCCGGCGGAGCCCGACACCCGACGAGCTGCGGGCGCAGGCGCTCCACGCGCTCTCCACTCGGGTTACTTCCCTTTACTGGTTCAACCTCAGTCTCAAGTCGCTGCTGAAGTTCCCGGATACCTGGGAGCCGATCAGCCGCATCGGCCGAGAGATTCGCATGTTGAAGCCGTTTTTCCTTGAGGGGGATGCCTACTGGTTCGAGCGAGTGAAGAAGGATGGAAAACCCGACTGGGACCTGGCCTCGATAGGCGCGCCCGAGGCTGCCGTGCTGTTCGCCAACGACCTCGCCTACGGGCCCGACAGCAGGGAGAGTGTCTTCACCTTCGGCGGGCCGCGGCCGGTGTCGTTCCGTTTTGTGCTCCCGGGGTGGCTCCGGAAGGCGGAGGATGTCTTCCGTGTCGATGCGGACGGGGTGCACGAGGTCCGATGGCGGATCGAGGGGGATGCGGTGGTGATCGATGATAGTCGAAGCCGGGATGCCATCTACCTTGCCGCCCGGTCGAAAACGGTGCGCGGCGAGGTGGAGAAACGCCGGCTGTCGGCCCTGGCGCTGGAGAAGGCGAATGCCGTCGAGATCGGGGAACTCGAGAAACTGAAACGGTGAGCCTGTCAATAATCGGACTAAAACCTTGCTTTTAGTTTCTTTTTCCGTTGACAACGGGACTTCTCATTTACCCGGGTGATCCTTGAAGAATGTCACCATCGCTTCGACGGCGTTCCTGCCGGGGAACCTGTGCCCGTCCTGGTGTCGCCAGACTACCAGATCGTTGCCGCCGGGGCCCGGGTACAGCGTCGCTTTACCCTGAAAGCCCCAGGGCTTGCCCTCGCCTGCTTCGTTGACCTTCCTGACCTGGGCGATCATCGCCTCCTGCCAGGCCGGCTTGACCAGCGGATCATTCTCGCCCAGCAGGTGGAACAGGGGCTTTGGCTTTAGCCCCTTGCCTTGGCGGGGGCTGATCGCAGCGGACGAGCCCACCGCTGCGAGAACCTCCCCCCTTTCCGCCCACAGCAGGTAGGTGAAGCCGCCGCCGTTGGAGTGGCCGGTGGCATGGATGCGCCGGGCGTCTACCGTGAATTCCCGCCTCAGGGAATCCAAAACCACATCGAATAGTCGCAGGTCGCGGTCCTGCTGTTCTCCCGGCCCGCTTTGCCAGCCGGTTTTCTTGCCCTCGGGGTCGGTTAGCCTGCCGGGGGTGTTCAGCCCCTGCAGGTGGACTGAGATCGCATTGGGCCAAGCCTTGTCCATGCCGAAGCTGTTCAGCGCATTCTGGCTGGAGCTTCCGTGGCCGTGGAAGACAAACACTACCGGGGTCGGGGTTTTCTTGGCGGCAGGCGGGATGAACAACAGGCCGGTGCGGTTGACGCCGTCCACCTGCCACTCCCGCCGAACGGTCTCTTGGGCGCGGGCCGGAAGGGTCGACAGGGCCAGGGTGCCCAGGATCCACAGCGAAAGTTCCAGGAATATGCCAGACCGACTCCGACGGTTAAGCATGGGGCATTTCCTTCCTACGGGAACAAGTACGGTGGGGGCTCGGTGTGTCTGGCTGGCCCCTTCGTCTGGTTTCGACCCGCGAAGAATCCAAAATAAACCACCCATGCGACTCATACCATGCCCGGGGTGACTGGTGATCGTGGCCGGGCGTGCGTTGCGGGCGGCCAAGAGCAGCCGGTGGCCCAGGGTGGGCACCTGTCGGCTAATCTGGTTGACCGGGTTTCGGGGCCAGGCGACACGGGTAGGGCGAGCACAAATCCTCGATCCACTCGTCAAATCCAGCCTCGGCAAGGATCCCGTTCAGCTTCTCGTAGAACAAATGACCGGGCGAGCTTGGCAAATGCCGAGTGGCGCCCCAGAACTCTTCCTGATGCTCGCGGTTTTGAAGTTCCAGAGCCATACATGCCTCCGCATGCCGAAAGGAATCCTTGCTATGCCAGAAGATAATGGCCTAAATTCAAATGAGGGAGGCCGGGTCAGGGTTTTTCAGACGATCCATGCGAGATGAATTGCCTGGCACCTATAATCTAGATAAATCCTGTCCTCTAATGTTTTTGGGCGGACCGTGGGCAGGAATGGCCGAAGGCCTCTTGCGCAGTGGATCAGACTGCAGGCAAGGCGCTGAAGCATTGGCGCCCTGGCCGAAAAATGGTCAAGGAATGGCAGCCTTGGCCAGCTTGCGGGCCATCTGCAGCACCTTCACATCCGGGTCTACCACCACATCGGCTGGTTTGAATTCAGTGGTCAGCTTCCAGGGAACCGTTTGTCCTGGACCCACGGTCACGGTTTGCAGGGAGCCCGGTGTGCGGGGTTTTTCCCCCTCTTCGCCCATGGAATCCGGGTCATTCGTTTCGGCCGGGGGCATCGCCGCCACCTCCACCTCGACGGTGCCTGTCCCGGTGTTGGTGATCATCCCCGTGGTGGTGTGTCGGCCGGCGCCATCCGCTTCATGATGGACCTCTCCCAGGCTGAACTCGGGAAGCACCTTGCCCAGCAGCCACTGCTTCACGAAGGCGTCGAACGCTTTGGGGTCGGCGGCGTGGGGCCGCAGGGCCTCCACCAAATCCTCGATCAGCGGGAAGTCTGGGCCATCCTTGAACTTCAAGATGAACTCCCGCAGGCCTTTCAGCATCCGCTCGCGGCCCATCTGTTCCATCAGCATGAAGAAGACCCAGCCGCCCCGGTTGTAGACGAGTGTGGTGTCGCCGGGCCTGGAACCGTCCACCTTGTGCAGCGGGCGTTCCCGGTCTGGATTCCGTTGCTGCACATACTCGCGCTCGAACTTGGTCATCAGCGCCCGGCGGGTTTTCACGCCCCGCATTTGCTCCACCAGCATCGCGGCCGAATAGTTGGCCATGCCTTCGGAAAGCACATTGCCACCTGGTCCCTTGCCTGGCGTGAGGATGTTGCCCCACCACTGGTGCGCCGACTCGTGCGCCACGATGAAATCCACCGTGTCCGCTTCGCCTTTTTCCGCCTTCAGGGCCAAAAAGCCGATCGACTCGCTGAAGGTGATGTTGCCGGGGAAGCCCTGGGCATAGCTCGCCAGACCGGGGAACTCGGTCAGCCGCAGCGACTTCCAAGGATAGGGGTGGAACCATGCGCCGTAATGCTTGCGGGCGGCATCCAGAACCTCCGCCATGCGCTCCGTGTGGAAGGCGTGCTTTCGGTCATGGAAAACGGTGGATTCCTTGCCCCGGGTCTCCACCAAGTTGGAAGGCCCACCCACAATGTTGAAAAAACGGATCGGTTCGGTAGTTTTCCACATGGTGGACTTGCGGCCATCGGAGGTGGTCTGTGGGCCCGGCTCGCCGACACAGTTAACGGTCCAGTCTTCCGGGGCGGTGATGGTCATCTCCATGCTGGTTCCCCAGGCCGGCCCGAATTCGGGATCGACCCGCTGCCGGTAATGGTCGTCGGCATACTCCCGGGCTTCCGGCTGGTCCTTCTCCTCCAGGCCAACCCCGTCCATGAAGCCGACCAGCGGCATGAACGAACCATCGAAGCTGGTCAGTACCACCCCGGAAGGCAGCACAAATTGGCCCGCACCCGTCTGGGTTTTGCTCCACCCGCTGGGAAAGGTGCCCTGCAGATCAAAACCCACCCGGCAGGTGGCGTCAGGCGCGAGGGGCTTTGCCGGGCGCACCACCATCAGCCCCGACCGGTTCTCGATGGAGGGCCTGCCATCGCGCTCGATCGGTTTCACCGGCTGGATTTCTGCACCATCCACCGTCCAACTTTCCACGCGCAGGTGGGTGCGCACGGTCAGGGCAACCGCATCCATGTCAGCCTGGCTGCGGTTGCGCAATACATACTCGCCCTTCACCCGGAAGGATCGACTTTCCGGGTACAGGTCCACCGATGCGTTCACCTTGTCCAGCGCGGCGAAGGGCGCGTTCTTCCAAGTGGAGACATTCTGTTTCCAATAGTCCTTGGCCAGGCTGACTGCGGGGCCACCCTCCGGTCCGCGCCGCATGGCGAAAAGCATACCGCCGGCAATAAGCAGAGCCGGAACCGCCAAGCCCAGGATTGGCAACGATGAGCGCAGAAGACGCCACGGGCTGAACCGGTCGGCCACGCCCCGGGCATCGTTCAAGCGCCTGGGGTAGAAGCGTAGTGCCAGGGCCACCAGCACCACGGTGGCGCATAGGGTGAGGATGCGGTTCCAGGTGATCTCTCCCCGCGCGAAGCCGAGGCGATCCAGCTCGGACCAGCGGACTCCGCTCCACAGGTGCCATTTGGTGGCCCAGTTCATGTACCCCCACTGGGTGGCTAGCCCGGTTGCTATCAGGGCTGCCAGGCTCAGCGCGTAGGTGGCGTAGCGGTTGAGCGTGAGCGAGAAGACCACCATCACGAAGGCCGACCAGAAGATGAGGGTGGGGGCTAGCAGCACCCCCCAGAGCAGCGTGAAGACCCCAGGCTGCAAACCAAACCAGATGCCAGTGGTAAAATACTGGTAGGCGAGCACCATCAATGCCCCCAGAAACGCGCCAAAGGCGATCACGCAGGCCAGGGCGCCGTTGGCCAGCACCTTCCCGGTGAGGATTGCGGCGGTGGGGGCGGGGGAGGAGTTGACCAGGCCGGCCACGCCGTGGCGTTGCTCGCGGACCAGACTCTCCACCGAGTAGTAAAGAATCAACAGCACCAGCAGCAGGGTCAGCGTGTTGAAGCTGCCCCCGGCCAGGGACCCCGGTGTGGCCAAAAGGAAAGTGTCAAACGGCCCCTGCCGGAACAGGCCCATTGTCACCACCTGCAGGAGGATGAGCGGGCCGAAAATCCAGAGGCCCGGCGAACGGATGAGCGACCGCAGTTCCAGACCGAGGAAGGCCCGCGTGGTGGCCAGGAAACCGGGGGCGCGTTGGATGGTCTCCGGCAAGGGACGGAGTGACCAGTCTTCGTTTGTCTGGCGGGACAGGTCGCTGGAAGCCAGCGAGGCCAGGTTCACCCGTGGGGATTTTCCCCGGATACGGCGCAGAACTAGCGAGCCCGACAGCGGCACCAGGGCAAGTCCCAACCCCGCCATGACCAGCCGGCTCAAAAGCATCGGGATTTCCGGGACCGTGGAGGCCCCGTTGAGGTAGTCGGCCCCGCGCGGCTCTTTCAAAAAGGCGGCCAAAAACCAGCGCACGCCTGCCGGGTCGCACCACTGCAGCCCCTTGTTGATCCATTCGGGCAGCCATGCAGGGCTGAAGTCCCACAGGAAAAGCGCGCCGCCTATCACCAGCACCGTGGGCACGGCGAACACCAGCACCGCTTGCCCGGTCAGCGTGCCCAAAAACAGTGCCGTTCCGGCGGTGAACAGCAGCAGTGGCAGCGTGTAGAGCAGCAGCGGCCGCAGGTAATGGCCCAAGGCGAAGGGGCCCAATAGGTCGGTCTTGTCACGGGGATACAGTTCGGTGAACAGGATCTGCAGTAGCAGGTAGGCCGCCAGCACTCCAACCAGCGGAATCAGCGATCCCAGAAATCGCCCGATGGCGTATTCACCCGGAGACAGGGGGGTGGACAGCAGCACCCGGTCCAACTTACGGTCCTCGTCATTCGCCAGTGCCAGCCCGCACTGCACCGAGGCGAAAAACGGCAGGATCAATCCCAGGAAAAGCAGGTCCTGGAAGGCCAGGCTGGTTTCCGCGTTCAGCCAGCTTTTCTTGCCGCCGATGTCGCCGCCACTGCCCATGCCGATGGTCACATTGCCGGCCGCAAGGCCGAACAGCAGCAAGCCCAGAATGGCCAGCATCACGATGGGCAACGGTTTGCGCCATGCCAGGCGGATATCGCTCCAGGCCAGGGTCCAGATGCGTGACAGGCTCATGCCGCACCTCCAGCCACCGACACCCCGGTGCCGCGGAGGGCGGGTGGCACCTCGCGCGTGGGGGTGCGCATCAGTACCAGGTAGGCGTCTTCCAGCCCTGGTTGCACAAGTGTGAAGCCGGTGGGGGGATCGCCGGCAGGCAGGCTGATCCGCACCCGGTTGGTCGTACCCTCTGCCAGTACCGAGGAAAGAACCCGCCAGGTGGAGGCGAACGACTCCATTTCGGCGGGGGGCACCATACCCTCATAAATGGTCCCGGTGATCGCCTCGCGCGCCGCTCGGGGTGTGGTGTCGGCCACCACTTCGCCGCCACGGATGACTGCCAGCCTGGGGCACAGCGTCGCCACATCCTCCACGATGTGGGTAGAAAGAATAACGATGCGCTTCGAGCCCATTTCAGCCAGCAACCGATAGAAGCGGTGCCGCTCCTCCGGATCCAGCCCGGCGGTCGGCTCATCGACAATGAGCACCCGCGGATCGCCTGCGATCGCCTGCGCCAGGCCCAGCCGTTGGCGCATGCCGCCCGAATACCCTGCCACCTTGCGGTTGGCGGCGTGGGCGAGGTTGACCCGTTCCAGCAGTTCCTTGGCCACCTGACGGCGGCCGCGTGGCCCGGTGATCCCTTTCAGTTTCAGCAGTAGCTCCAGCATGGCCAGCCCGGAGAGATCGGGGTGGAAACCGAAATCTTGCGGCAGGTAACCCAGTCGCTGGTGCATGAAGCGCGGGTCTTGCACGATGTCGTGCCCGTCTAGCACCACCTTGCCGGCGGTGGGCTCGATCAGGCCAGCCACCACCTGCATGAAGGTGCTCTTGCCAGCGCCGTTGGGACCCAACAAGCCGAACAGGCCCTCACCTAGTTCAAGGTCGACCCCGCGCAAAGCGGCAACCGGCCCGGGGTGGATCTTGACCAGACCACGAATGCTCAGCATGACTGGATTCCCGAAGGTGGAAAAATCGGAAGAGTGCGTTTGCCTGCATTGCCGGCGGTAAATCTCACGGTTTCACCATTCAATTGAATTGCAATATTTTGAATTGTCAACACCATTCAAATTCGTTAGCCTGTTTTGAATGAATGGGGGGGACATGGCAGGGCCGCGTGAAAATATCTGCGTCATCCGCAACGCCGGGCAGTTCGATGCCATCTGCTCCCCCGTGCGCGCCGCTATCCTGGAGATGCTCTTGGCCTTCGGGCCAAGGCCGGCCCGGGAAATCGCCCTCAAGATCGGCCGGCCGGTCAGCCTCACCCATCATCATGTGGGGATCTTGATCAGTGCCGGAATCGTGGTGGAAAAAGAAAAGGTGAAACGCGGCAGGCATCTGGAAAGGATTTTCGAACTCCCCTTTGATGATTTTCGTTTCGATTTCGACACTAACCCCAAGGTCGCCGCCAAGGGGATGTTGCGGCTCGTCAAGACATTTGGTCGCTTCACCGAGCGCATGTTCGGCCGCTCGGTTCAGGGCGGATTGACAGAACTGATGAAGGAATTTGCCACCTTTCGCTGCGAGACGGCCCACCTTTCCAAGGACTCCATCCTCCAGGTCCGCGGGCACCTACTGGCAATCCGCAAAATATTCGAGCGGGAAAGGGGAGCCCCTGGGGGGGACCCCTTCCAGGTCTTTTGGTCCTTCTACCCGCTGGGTGTGGCCGCGGAATCCTTTTCCGCCGGCAAGGCAAAAAAATCGCGGAAAAGACACCAGGGGGCTGGCTGATGGGGCAGCTTCAGGAAGACGGCGTCTCCCCACCGCAGGAGGACACCAGGCATTCCGTCGATATGGCCCGGGCCAATCTGCTGGGTTTTCCCATAGCGCTTCTGCCTGTGGTGCCCCTGGTGGTTTTGCACGGACTGGTGCATGGATGGCCCGCTGTCGGGAACGCTTTCAACGATTTTTTGGGTAATTTCTTGTTTTTTTTGCCAGCGGTCTTGGTGGGTATAGTCGTCCATGAGGTGGTCCATGCCCTCACCTGGGGGATATTCGGCGGCTATGGCCTCCAATCTGTCCGCATCGGTTTCCAGTGGAAAACCATGACACCCTTTGCCCACTGCATGGTTCCCATCACCGCGCGATCCTACCGGCTCGGCGCGGCCATGCCCGGTTTGTTGACCGGCGTCTTGCCGGCGCTGGCGGGGTCGTGGGCCGGCATGCCCGAACTTGCCGGTTTTGGCTGGTTCATGACCTTTTGCGCCGGTGGCGACCTGCTGGTGCTGATGTTGCTGCGCGGGGTGCCTGCGGATGCCCTCGTGGAGGATCACCCGACCAGGGCAGGGTGCAGGGTGGTGCAAAGCCCCGAACCTGAATGACTTTGGATCATTTCTTGGAGAAAAAATGAACTTATTTAGATCGCCACGCGCTTGGATTTCATTGGCCCTGGCAGCTTTGGGCTTCATCCCCTCGGGGCGGTCAGATGACTGGCCCAACTGGCTCGGGCCCAAAAAAGATGGGGTGTGGCACGAGACCGGGCTGCTGGAGAAATTCCCTTCAGGTGGGCCCAAGGTGATCTGGCGCAAGCCGATCAACTCCGGTTACTGCGGGCCGGCAGTGGCGTCTGGCAAACTCTTTGTGATGGACCGCATCACCGAGAAAGACAAGGACGGCAAGCCGGTTTCGACCAAAAAAGGCGTGGTGGCCGGCAAGGAAAGGGTGGTTTGCCTCAATGCCAAAAGTGGCGATACCCTGTGGGTTCAGGAATTCGATTGCCCCTACACCATCAGCTACGGTCAAGGGCCCCGGGCAACACCCTGGGTTGATGGTGACCGTGTGTTCACCCTCGGAGCCATGGGCAATCTGCGCTGCCTTGAATCAGCCACCGGCAAGGTAGTGTGGGATAAAGACCTTCCCAAGGAATACAAAACCAAGCCACCCCTGTGGGGCTATTCCGCCAGCCCCTTGGTGGAAGGCGACTTAATTTATACCCAAGCCGGCGGAGAAGGCAGCGCCGTAGTGGCCCTGGACAAACGGACCGGCAAGGAGGTTTGGCGCGGGCTGCAGGCCGAGGAGGTGGGCTACAGTGCACCCATGCTCTGCGAGTCCGGCGGAAAAAAGCAGTTGATCGTTTGGCTTGACACTTCGGTCAATGGCCTCGACCCGCTCACCGGCAAAACCCACTGGTCCCTGGAACATCCCGAGGCAAAATCGATCCAGCGCCCGGTGGTGAACATCATCACCCCGGTGAAGGCTGGTGACAAACTGCTGGTCAGCGAGTTCTACCAAGGCTCGGCCCTGATGAAGCTGGATGGTGAAAAACCGGATGCCAAACTGCTGTGGCGCAGCAAGAGCAAGGATCCCTCCAAGCCGGACAACCTCAATGCCATCATGGCCACCCCCATTATCCGCGATGGCCACATCTACGGTGT
>Ga0255132_1000599_pt1 | contig 14154 bp, 15 predicted proteins | sample Law_Law_RepA_8d_FD_188551 | JGI IMG/M metagenome (GOLD analysis project Ga0255132, IMG submission 188551) | Freshwater microbial communities from St. Lawrence River, New York, United States - Law_Law_RepA_8d | ecosystem: Environmental > Aquatic > Freshwater > River | place: USA: New York...
CAACAATAAGTAATACTATATCGTTAAGCATTTTAGTATAGGCTTGATCTATCGGGGCCATACTCTTGATCGGCTGTACTACGAAAGTCACCGAGTAGAGCAGTGCAAAGACGATGCCGAAAAGAATGATGGTAATCATGACCACCACAAAGCCCCATATCCGGACTTCTAAATCTTCGGGTGTGTATTTATTTTTTGTCATCATCAGCCTTTTCAACTTTGGGCGATTCAATCTTGTTTGTCAAGATGGGAGCGACTAGATACTCGGGGCAAGTCTGCGTGAATAAACACTTTGGCTTTTGGCATTCGGGTAGATCAAACTTGTCGGGGTTCTGACAAACATAGCGATATCTGTCCTCACATCCGCTTAGAAGCAGAATCACCGCAATGGATATGACAATCACGCACCACAAGAATTTATTTTGACTCATTTTTCATTCTGTCCAAATCTTTTCTATCTTGCTCTAATTGCTGTCGGAGTCGCTCCATGCGCTCAATTTGCATTTTGCTTTCTTTCTGTGTGGCAAGCGTGTCGTAGTAAATACTCCCAATCAAAGGAAGCATCAAGGCGAACACAATCACCATACAAACGAGTGCGACTAGAAACCCCATCTTACTTTTCTGTCCATAACTAGCAAGCTGAAAAACAGAGTCAGATACAGCAGAAATATTAGGCAAATGGCCCCATAGATGGCCTTGTCTTGAATTGCCGAAATTACTTTTCGCCGTTTCCATTCTGCTTCACGAATCCTTTTTTCTTGTGCCAATCTCGCTTGTTCTTGTTCAGCAATGATCTGCACCCTCATCTGATTTACACGGGTATAAAGATTCCCTAACTCGGGAGGGCTTTGATACACCATGATCTCTCTAATTTCCTTAGATAGCTTCTCAAACTGAGTTTTTGCCAATTCTCGGTTAAGAGCAGATTCCATGATGTTCTGATCTGGGTCATAAACATTCTTAGACTTTTCTTCTTCTTCACGAATATGGTCTGCCAACTGCTGTTGAATCTTGAAGAACTGTCCGAGATTAGCTGCCAAGTCTGCAACCACACGACCCTCATCCCAAATCTCGGGGTCTGCCTTCTTTGGCTTTGGAGCAGCAACGGGTTTATCAGTAGGCTTTTTCTTCTTCTTGAAGAAACCAAAGAACCCACCGACCTCCTCTGCAATGGCAGTGACTTCCTTTGCAGTCTTTTGCGCTGCAGCAATCGTGCCCTTAACATCTTTGTAGAGTTCACACCCCTTTCGGATAGCTGCGACACATCCGTTTGCCATCGCCAAAAGAGTGAGAGGGTCAATGTCAAATCCCCAATAGTTTCTTCACGAAATCAGCCGCTACGCCGGGGCCAAGCAACACAGCGAGAATCACAGCGTAAAGCAAGTATTCAATCTTGCTCATGCGCTTAGACCCATCAGACAGTTGGTCAACTATCTTGATGTAGCGTTCAGCGCAAATCGCCTCATGCACTGCTAACCGCTTGTCCACATCTTCACTCACTTTGCTCTTTCGGTAACTGAGCCTCCGCTTGCTCTTTGATTTTCATCAAGAGAGGATAGGCATTCATGCGTGTGGGAAGTTCGCCCAATACATGAAGAATGCTGTTTACTTCTTCGACAGTGAGATTCAGTTCCAAGGCAAACCCCTTGCAATCTTTGGTGCTTTCTGTTCGGCAATCTGAGCAGCCAAAGAAGCCTCTACAGCGTCTTTATCCACACCATTGGCCCATATCCATCCTAAGACAGTTTCTTTGGTCAGAGAGGCGTAGGGAATGGTTGCAGTGCCATCACTCCATGAACAAGTGCTGTACACAGATGCAGAGTAATCCCCATCTGTTGCATTTGCTTGCCAATGTGCGGTAGTGACAAAACCATCTGAGGTTTGTCGATCAAGTTGGGAAATGTTCCAAGTAATCATGCTGACTCCAGTGCAGTGATACGGGCGGTGAGTTGGGTGATGATGGCTTGTGATTTTTTGTTTATTTTTAAAACATCAAATGCGTGTCTCATGTTTTCAGAACGAGTTACCCATTCTAAATTCTCAAGACAGTTGTTGTGCTTGTTTCCGTCTTTGTGGTTGACTTGTGGCTTGTTTGATTCGTTTGGAATAAACGCTCTAGCCACCAAGCGGTGAACAGAATGATTGCTTTTAAGCGAATCAACAGAAAAAGAAACAATCAAATAGCCGCTTTTGCTTTTGCCATGCTTTAACACTTTAGAAGGATTGCGTTTCAAACCGCCCTCCTCATGCAAAACCATGCGTTCAATAGAACGCACATTGCCAAAGTTGCTCACCTCATAGTGAGTTTCATAGCCAGCGCAGGGATGCCAAATTTCGTTCATGGATGTGCCGCCTTGTATTCTTCAAACTTAGCATTAAGCTCTTGGATGGCGGCGGTCAGTGTGGCGACCAAGAAGCTGGTGTCGATGCCTTGATACTTGGGATTGCCGTTATTGTCCACAGCATCTTTTTCGCCAACCACAGCATGAGGGCAAACTTCAGCCAATTCGTGAGCAACAAAGCCATCACCATCAGAGCCATCAGCATTCCACTTGTAAACAACGGGCTTGAGTTGAGCTACTTTAGCCAATGCGCCCGTCATTGGTGCAATGGTATTCTTTAGGCGATAGTCTGATGATGTAACGTATGCAGTAGACGTTCCATTATTTGTAAATGCAATAACCCCGCCTTGTGTTCCATTTGCAAGAAAATTAATAAGTGTTGAGTTTCCAGAAAATGAGGCGCTTGTATTTACAACAATTCCAGTGTTTGCGGGAGCGTAAGTTACATTCAATCGTTCTGAAGTATTTTGTGTCGTTCTCCCCACCAGCAAGTTACCGCTGGAGAAACGGGCGGCTTCTGTGGTTCCATTAACAAACGCAATATCTCCATTCTCAACAAAGATAGATGCGTCAGTGCCGTTTGTATCTTCAAAATACAGAACAGGAACTTGACCAGACAGCACCATGCCTTTACCACCCCCACCTCCAATACTTGTAATCAGTGTGGTGGGAGAAGTGTTGTTAACGCCCAAATTCCCAGACGCATCAAGGGTCATTGCTTGGGTGAAGGTGATGGCGTTACCTGCTGTGCCTGATGCTGCTGTTAGCCAAGAATGTGCGCCAGAGGCTTGGTCATATCTTGAAGCAGAACCAGTAGTCTGATATTTAAATCCACTGTTGTAGTACCAGTTACTTCCAAGGCGCATTCCTTCAGCGTTTGTTTGACCGCTAAATACCGCTGTATTTGTTACTGTGATAGCTTTTAAAAGGGTATCCCAAGCACTAGGCGTAACACCCACACCTAAATTCGTACCATCAAACACCAACGCACTGCCCGTGGTCAGCACCTTTGAGCCATTGAGATAGGCCACACCATTGGCTGTGCCACCATTGTGCGTAACAGTTGATGATGTAGTGAGTGTGGTGACATTTGCAGTGCTTGCAGTAGTAGCCCCCAAAGTACCATTTACCGGCCCATTAAACGGGTCGCCATTGGTTCCTTGCTGAAAGTCTTTCAGATGGCCCATCACCGCACGAATGGCGTTATTGATGCCACTCGGAGCGCATCCCTCATCAATGTTGATTGATGCTACATCTGTGTTTGAGTTAGCGGTTGCGCTGTACTCGCTGATTTTTACTTTTGGCATGATTTAGTCCTCGCTAAGTGTGCTACCAATCATTCCATAATCTAACGCCAATTGCGTTAGACCGGATGCGAATTTTGGTGTAGTTGGTGACATTCGTTTTAACTCCCTAAGTCTATTCATACCGTCTTTGCTTGTGATGATTTGAGCCAACTGTGCAGCATTTTTTGAGAATGCCCTTTCATTTGCCCAATCTTTGAAAGTCCGACCAATTAATTGTGGAGACAGCGCGGTTCCAGTAAACCGAGCAAATGCAGCCAATGCACCCGGTGCATTATCTTCCATCTCTTTCATTGCTCGTTGATTAAAAGCAGTGTCCGACCCGAGTTTTTTCACCCGACTTGCAGCCTCTAACACTTGCGTTAGGTTGTTCAATGCTTGGAACTGTTGCGCCCCCAATGCCTCTAGCAAAGCCTTTTGTGACTTACTGTCACCCATTATCAGCATCTTCCAATCAGCACCAGCATCTATACGGGGTTCTTTGGCCCCCATACGGGGTTTCATTGCCTTTTCCCATTGCTGTTCCAAGTACGCCCGACTTACATCGTTCCATGCTTCGGGGCTTACCGCTTGAATCTGCTGACGGGTGTAGCGAATGGTCTGAGGTGAAGCATTTGCAAATAGTCTGTTTGCCAAATCATTTAGGTTATCTTTTGAGATCGCGGTTAACGACAACCCCGGTCGCCGTTCAGCAAACTCATTCAAAGGCGCAGACAGTTCAGTAAATCGTGCGTTTGCCTCTCCATACATTGGATTTTCTTTGCTCATCTGCTTAACTAAGTTTTGTTGAATATTAGTTATTTCAGATTGAATCGTTTTGTCCATTGAAGAAAATGATTCTTCTTTGAACATCTTATCAATGTCAAACTTTGCCCGTTGCAATGCGGGTAGACGATCTTCGACAACCTTAACCATCACCTCATCGCCTTGCGCGTTGTAAGCGGGTTTCTCGCGGTATAGGTTATTCTTGATGCGTTGCAATGATCTGAGTTCATCACCCTTTGCAATGTTCATCATTTGGTCAATTTGGGCAATAACGGGTCGAGCATCTACGGGTACTGATCTTTCAAATGCAGCACGATATAAGGGTTCGCTTCCTTCTTCCCTTGCCTTCTCCAATTGCGCGACACGATCTTTCAATGCCTTTTGCCCGCGAAATCCCGCAGTCATTGGGTCATCGACCCTGCTAATGCCTTCCAAGAACTTGTTTACAGCGGGTTGTACTTGCTCTTTGTATCTGTTTAGATAAAAGTCTCCGAGTGTGTCCGCGCTCTCTACGATGTTGCCTAAAACCTTTTGCTGTGATTTGAGAGATGGCAGATTGGTTAATTCAGCCGGAGTTAAGTCAATACCTAAGTCTTTTGCCTTTTGCACCAAGTCTGCTACTTCGGGTGCGTTTACCTTTGCAATGTCTTTTGCAACATTACGCCCTAAGAACATACGCAAGCCCAACGGTGCAGATTGGAATAAGCCGGACACTGCTCCTTGTTTAGCAATGTCAGCACCGGATACTTCTTGATCTGCAAGCAGTCCCGCAATGTTTTGACGAATTGCATTTGCACCAGCAGCAGCAGCACTCGTGATTCCCATGCTTGCCGCAGCACCAGCAGGGCCAGCCATGAGCATAGGGGTAGTCATAATCCCCGCAGCTATGTCCGGTACAGCTTCCAATACATCGGGCAAGTTGTACGCCATTGAAGTCATCGGCTTGGTCATCATGCCGGGAACTTCGGAATAGAACTTCCCATCATCCGCTTGGTAGACAATCTCATTGCCAACCACACGATAGCGGCTTTCCGGAATTCCCCGCGCCTCTGCAAATAACTTAATGGCAGCTTGTTTGTCGGTTGGCACTCCGGCTTTCAATGCCGTGAATATGTCAGCAGCACCCGCAGAAGTTCTTTGTGGGACGATTGTTTCATCGCGCACCATTCGTCTCGGCGTTGTTGATGGTGACAAGATTTCATCGACCACACTCGAACTAACGGGGAACATCTTTCGTTCTTCCGTTGAAGTCCCACTCAGCAATTCATCTACTACAGACATGGTGTTACCTCATCAATCCGAATTCAGAGGCCAAACGATTTCTGAGAATTGCCTTATCTTCCGGCTTTGATACATCAAGTCCGAGAGATTTAATCAATTCTGTTTCGCGCTTTCGCATAATTTCCGGCATCTTGTTAAGCGGTACATCCACCAACTTGAGGCCATTGGCTTTGATGTATTGCACTCGCGCTTCTACTGTCCGCAAGTCTTTCAAAGTGTTCTTTAGCTTTGCATTGAACTGAGTCGGGCTATCGCCATCAAACAACCCCGAGCCGGGGTTGGGCATACCGGCTTTGATGCGATCAGCTTCTTCACCTTGACCAATAGCCGCGCCCGTCACTTCATTGATGTAAGCATTCAGTGAGCGCACCGAGTCTTGTTGGAATTGCGTGAATGCGGTTAATTCTTGTTGTTGAGCAGGGGTTAACTTAGACAATCCCGATTTCTCACCCAATGCGCGTAATGCTTGAGTTCCCTTGAATCGTGTTTCAAGATAAGCCGGATTGAACGATGATTCAATTCTGTCAAGTTGGGCCAAACGGTCGCCCGTTGACAATGCTACTTTATCAAGTGCATTCTGACCCTCTTTGCCAACAGGCACAGCACCCGGGGGAAAGTTGATAATGTCACCACCAGCACCGGATTTCTTATAACTCTTTGCTGCTTCTAAAAGTTTGGTTGACTGATCTGGAGTTAAGTTTTGTGGGCTATCTGTGCCATACATAATTTTAGACAGATTGGCAAAGTCACCCGTGAATCTGCCCGACCTATCAACCGCCAACCGCAACCCATTGGGTGCGTTTTCGTCTACAGCATAGATTGCGTTGTCTACAATTTTGAAATCTTGACTTTTGAATACGGGCTTTAACCCCGTTGCAGTCTTTTGCAAGATTGTTTGTCCGGAAGTTAGGTAGTCCGGTTGAGTCAGTTTCTGTCTGCGCTCGATGCCTTGCATGACATTTTCAAAATCTTTGAAAGGCAGAATTTGTTGCAAGCGTCCTAAGATAGCTTGATTTGGGACAAATGCCGTTTCTGTTGGCATTGCCGCTTGTGCCATTCTTGTATCTTGTACGGGATAGTTTGCAGATTCTTCCAAACTCCGCATCCCTTCGGGGCCAAACATTGCATTCTCTTGTGCAAGTTGTTCAGCCACAGCGTCACCAACGGGCAAACCGCGCCCATAAGTGCCTTGATTAACTACTTGTTCTTGCATTGCGTAGGGCAACATTCCTTGAGCAAGTCGCATCCGAGCCTTTTCGTTCTCTGCCTCTTTTTGCTTGCGTTGATAGTCCATAATCTGCATCTCTTGCAGCTTGTCTTTCAAGCCCTCTTGCATAGTCTGTCTGTAGGCTTGCTGTCCACCCGCTAGACCTTGAGCAATGGCGAGTGCTTCGTTCCCCGGCGTTCTGCTCGGTGCGCCAGCTTGCAAGAGTGCCAATGCGGTGTTTTGCAGTGCTTGATTTTGGGATTGTTGCCGGACGCGATTTAACTCATCCTCACCCAATAGCCCACCGTAGTAAGAAGGAGTCGAGCCGAAAATATCAAGTAGTGCCATCAGTATGCTCCGTAGTTGCCATAACCATCGGATGAAATGTCATAGCCTTGCCCATAATCATTTGATGATGGTGAACCAAACCCACTTGTTAGCCAATTCCACCCACTACCTATCCCGCGAGACAAACCGCCACCAAATGCTTGATTAGCAGAGTTAAACACATTCAGTCCGAGCAAACCCGTACCCAATGCCGTAGCGGTTGGGTTGGTGTAATACGGTGTATTCGTGCTTGTTGTCCGACCAGCAGGGAACCCATAAACCATATTCAGATAGTTCGTTAGGTTCTTTTGGGGTGCGTTTTGCTCAAAGTTGTATCGCGCCATATCCGCATTGAGAGCCGCAGTCTGATAACCCTCACCGAGTTGACCAGCACCCAATAGCTTGTTTATGTCGCCATAGTCTGCCTCTGCGAGAGCCGGAGCCATGCCGAGTGCCCGCATTTGGTTTTGGCGTTCTTGAGCGTAATTTTCGTATGACAGCTTACCCGCAGTGTCAGACAGTTTCTGTGCAAAGGTTCCAGCCGCTTGACTTTGAAGGTCTCCCATCGCACCCGAGCCATACCGTCCGGCTTTGGAAGCAGCAGAGGAAATGTCACCAATAGACTTTTGGAATGCAGTCTGTGCCGCAGCCGCAGCCGGTTGAAATGCGCCTTGAAAGAATGGGTTACCGCCGAGATAGTCACCCGCGATCATCCCACTCACATTGCCTTGCGCTTGAGACAACAGAGGGTTACCCGCCATTGCCCTTGCTTGTAGGGCTTGCAGTGCTGTTGATGTGGCAGTGGATGGGCCTACATACCCTTGACCGGGGTAGAACTTTGGCCCACCGCCTTGATAGAGGTTCTTTGCCTCTGTCAAACCATAAGTTAGATATGGTTGAATCGCGGGGTCTACAGCCGTAGTGGTAGTAGAGGTAGACATTGAAGTTGCCATGACTTATCCTTTCATTAAAAGGACTCCGGCGGGGTCATCCACTGAAGTCATTGTATCAGCCAACAATCACATACCCATAGGTTTTGTCGGCGGTTGAATTGGCAAAGTGCGTCAGCGTAGCGGTTCCCTTACCCCTTGCACTGACAAACACATTGAACGATGATGAGGTGTTGACATAGCTTAATGTAGCAATCACAGATGGCACAGCCGGACGGGTTGGGGTCGTGCTTGTCGGATATTGCTCGATTGATACGCCCGTATCCGATGGTCGCCACATGAGTTCTACATAGTCACTTGCCGCTAACTCCACAAAGAAATTTAACGCGCCAATGATGTGGAATGGGTCTCCTACGCCTTTTCTTGGAGCCAAACCAAAGCGAGAATTTGACTTGTCAATGTTTGTGCCGTTCTTGCGAAACCACACATCCACATCTTGAGAAGCATTTGTCGTGTTCTTAAACTGTATGCTGAACTGAATGTTATACACACCCGCATTCGCCACATTCATCCGGCTGCTGTTGGACAGAGTTACACCGTTTGAATAATCTGTCGTGTCAAAAGTGATGGCGTAAGCAGTTGTAGTGTTAGCCGCTGTTTGATCTGTACTGTCTTGAAACGCCCCGTAGGGCACAGAATCAGTGTTTGCCGCCGCTGTGAGAGGTGTAAACAGTAGGATACTGTCTGCCCCAATGCGTCTATCAGTGATGGTCGTAGTGGTCGCCCCACCGGTGGCAAGCGTGACAATCCCGACATTGTTGGTCTTGCCATTCATGATGCCGTTGACAATCTCCGCAACAGTGCGCGGGTCGCCGCCAAAGAATGGGAGAATCCTAAACATTACCGGATGCCTTGCTGAACAACATCAACATCCATACCCATCGCGGTTTTCCAATTGTCTCCAGTTGGTTGCATCCGCAAACGATGGTACTTGCCCGAACTTCTCAGAGACACTCGGTTATCAGTGTCAGCCGCAGATGCCGACCCAAACGACAGACTTTGCGTTAAGAGCGTCCGAGAGGCCACAGAAACACTCGCAGAGCCGTTATCCACCAAAGGTCGCGCCAACATCACTATCGAGCGTCCCGCATCAATATCACCCGTTTCTAACACCGCTGATTTGTTTGCTCCGGTAAAGGTGATAACCCGTGTTCCATCAGTCCCACCGAGAAAATACTTTCCACCGGCGTACAAACCCGAGTCCATACTCACCGCCAAAGCATCGATAGACGCATTCACAGAATCCAATTGTTCAAGCGTCACAGAGGCAGTAGAAGCGTCTGAAATGTAGTCCGCTGTGGTCTCCATCAAAGACCATTTGCTAATCGTGAAGTTATACACAATCAGCTTTCTTGTCCCGTCTGTCGAGAGGTAATTCCACATAATCAGTTTGCGGATGGGGTCTGCCGCCGCTGACATTGTGGTCAAGTCCAAATTGGCATCATTGAAGAAGAAGCGATCAATCTTTTCGGCCCCGATGGGGGTTACTTTCTGTCCATCGCAGACATAGAACCCGTCATCAGACAAGAAGAAGGTTAGCCCTTGATACTGACAAACCGACCCCGCAGCGATACAGCCCTTCCCGCGAGAGATATTGTCAAATTGGAAGATGAACGGTGTTCCGGCATAACTCATCCGAGAGATTGATTTCTCCAACAGAATAATCCCAAACTCACCACCGCGAATGCCCGTGATGTGTCCACCATCGGGAATGTCTTGATAGTCAGATTGAGTGTTTACATTCTCAACCCAATCGGTCTCATCATTGATTGCTGACCACCGCACCCGATATGGGCGAGTCGTTCCACTCTCATCCAAATGGGCGCAGACTACGAAATCCCGCACCACAGTGATGAACTTAGCAATAGGCGCACTGTCTGACAGATTCTTGAATGACGAACTGCCATCCGCTGAATAGGCTTGCAGTCTCTCAGTGAAGTTTGTCCCGATGATCTGATTGCCGAATAGTGTGAAGCGAAACCGATCAGATGAGCCCGTGTTGTACCCCAAAGAGGTGGACGAGATAGTCACATTGCCCGAAGTGGTTGCAGATGTGGTCGTGATCGAGAAGCTATCAGCGTTGATTTTGGTAACAGTGAACTGACCATCTGCCGCTGTGCCGCTTGTGAAGTCTAAATAAACCGAGTCACCCGTTTTCAGCTTGTGAGCAATGGAAGTCACCGTTAGAGTGGTCGTGCCGCTTTGGGCATAAGTACCCGTGAAGCTAAACACACCCGTCAAAGCCCCAACAGAATCCACTGTGTAGATTTTGTGTAGTCCCGCAGCAAAGAGTTTTGTCGTGCCGCTTTGGTCTTTGGCAGAAATGATTGAGGTCAAATCCTCCGCAGCCGCAGCCGAGAAATTGGCCTCAGATGGAAATGCACCGTATCCCGCAGTCACCGGATAGCAGTTCTTTGCAACCGTCAATGCCCCCGTCAACCCCGGTTGATCGGGGAGCCATTCACCTAATGCGATTCTTTGAGTAGGCATCATCCATTCCTTAACCAATCATTTGAACCCGTTGAAGTGTCTGTCCATGTATTTCCCGATGTTCCCACATCTGTCCATGTATTCGCGTCAGCGGTTACGGTTGTCCATGTATTCCCACCAACACTCACATCTGTCCATGTGTTTGTATCAGCCGCGACATTTGACCAATTGTCACCTATCCGAATGGCTACACAAGAAATCGTCACCGTCCCGCTAACACTCATCTGCGCTTGAAATGTCGCTGTTGGCACAGCCGAAACAGTCGCTATTCCATTCAGAATACCCGCAGCACTTGAGACCAACCCACCGAGAGCCGAGACGCTAGAAGTCCCATTGATCGACCCGCTAGAGGTTTGGATTCTGATCGGAGTCGCAGAGACCGTAGCCGCACCGGACGAACTAGCCGCGCCTTGTCTGACCCTAAACCCGTCACCAACAATCGAAGCAGAGCCGGAGACCGATGCACCACTTGAGAAGATGCCGGTTCCAGCCGCTAAAACGGTCGCTATGCCACTGATCGAACCCGAGCCTAACCTTACCCTTGCCCCGTCACCCAAGACCGTAGCAAGCCCCGTAATCGATGCACTCGATACATAGGTGACTTGTGAGCCGGAAGTAGATGAAGCGTTACCGCTGATAGATGCGCTTGAGTTTCTTACACGAATGTAAGTTATCTGTGTTTGTGCGTCACCACTGACAGACGATGCCCCCGCCAATACCGCTATTGGGCTTGCGTTGACTGACCCTGCACCCGATGCGGATGCCGCCGCTTCAATGATGCAGACATTTGCATCAGTCCAAACGGTTGAATCAAGCGAGAAGGCTAGACTATCGATGCTCCCAAATAGGTCTAGCTGTTCAAGCGTGAATGGGCCACAAACATCTGCCATTACGCAAAGGTGACAGTCAGAGAGCCACTAGCGATTTTGAATACATCGCCCGTGTCGATTGTTTTGGAAGTGGTCAAAGCACCATGTACCAACAGATTCCCACTAGTGAGAGCGTCAAAAATACCGAAGTGGGTGATGGTTCCCCATGAGCCACCAGCTTGCGGGAAATTGATATCTGCACTAGTGCTAGAAGCACCATTAGAGGGAGCAGCAAAAGTAGCAGACTGACGAGCGTAAGATGTACCACTGCACTCAGTACCACTACCAGCATCCGTAGGGTCACTCGTAAACAGTGCAACATAGACAGTTGTAGGTGCTGTGTAGCCAGTTGCGCGGAGAACTTCATTGATTAGAGCATTCTCAAGATAGTTAGACATTGCAGCCATTTTTTACCTCTTTGATAAAGTCATTGCGAGTGGAACACCCGAGTATTGAGCAGATTCATCCGATCTAACCAATGTGTCGATTGCCCTTTGATACATGGTAGCCCATGTCTGAATTCGTGCATCGTTCATGATGTATGGTTCTGCCTCCAACAATGCCGCATAAAGCAAAGCATCGGGAGAGTTAGCCATAAACGCATTACTTGAATTTCCGCTTGATAGGAATGTCGGAGCAGAGTAATACAGCAGTTGAACCGTGTATGTGTTGTCCGGCATTGGGGCTAACTGAAACTCAGTCGCCAAAATTGTGTAGTTCAACGGTTTACCGCGAACATGAGAATCTGTGTTCCGAATGAACACCGATGGAGACAGATAGGTCAATGGTTGAGGAGGGTTCCCCGTTACATAGAAGTCTCTAGCCTCAAGAAAGTCTGACGGTATTTCTACCGTTCCATCCCCGCTAGTCGTAGTGGTGGTGACTGATTTGAGCATTTGCCGAATGCGGAGTTCTCTGCGAAGTCTCAGTTCTGCAAACCGAATGAAGTCGGGAATCTGATCGGTCAAGTCACTACGGGCCAAATAGTTGGCAACCGCTGTACTGAGTTCAGAGAATGTCGCAATGCTCATACTTTCCCCGGTCTAGTTCTGAAAAATCTGTTATCGGGATTGTTAAGCCATGCCTTCATTTGCTTTTCATCGATTACAGCAAATCCCCGCATGATGCCTTTTGCGTTTAGATCATCAATCACCGTCAATGGGATTGAAGCTATCTTGTTACCAAAAATGTCATCCGACCACTTTGCGCGTTCATCGTAGGAATTGAATTCCTTTAGATTTTGCTCAATGTTTGCCGTTACATCTTGGCGTGTCTCAATAATGATGCCGCCTTCGCCATCAGCGTGGGCAACAGATTTACGAAACTCATTCATAGAAAAACCCCCATGCGGTTAAACATGGGGGCATTCACTCTTAGGGAGTCAAGTCAGCGATGATGCCGTGGGCAGCTTCGTTGTTCACTTGCAAGGTGTATTCCACCAGCAACTGAGTCACTTCCGCATCACCCGTCTTTGCCAACTCGTTGGTTTGGAAGGGGCGCAGATAGGCAACTGATGCCATGTCCACATCCAACACAAACGCAACTTCGTCACAAGTGTTGGTGCTGGTCATGAACCTGTTGGGAACAATCGAAATTGAACCGAAGTCGCTCAAATAAATATCAGCCGCCGACACGATGGTCGTAGGTGCATCACCGGGAGCCATGTAGCGTTGAGCCGCAATACCCGTGAAGGCAGAGACCAACTGTTTATGGCCGGGGTTGACCATCAACACTTTGGGATTGCCACCGGAGGCATACACTTCTTTAACCACAGTTTTCAGAGTGGCCTCATCAAAGGTGCGGTTAGTGCCGTTGGTACGAGTGGTCGTGCCGCTTGCGCCAGCAACACCGCTTGTGCCGAAGTCACCATTGGTAGCCAACCATGTTTGCAAACCACCCAATTTACGAGCAGTGCTTGAGTTACCGTTCGTGCTTGCTTGGTTTGACAACAGAGTGGTCTCCATGTCTCGCTTAATTTCTGCGCTTGCTTTCGCTAATTGATAACTTTTCTCAGATTTGCGCCCTGCTTTATCAACAGCTTCCAAAGTGCCGGAGATTTTCACGGTCTTTTGGCTGATCTGAGTCTTGTTGCCAATGCGAGTGGTGACAGCAATAGTGGCATCAGATGCCGTGTCCCCTTCAACAGCCGCATTCGTCAAAACTGCACTCGCAAGTGAATCAGTCATCCATTCGTGATTGGTAGCGGTTGCTTTGCCCTTACCAATGGATGACATAAATGGAGTGTCGGTTGGTGAAATAGAGTAGATCACATCGGAAAGTGATTCCCGTTGACCGATGGAGGTATAGGTTTGGTAGGTTGCCATGATTGAATCCTTGAATTAAACGAACCGTTCAAACGCACTTGCAGCGTCTCGGATTTTTCCGGTCTTCCGCAATTGCGCTACTGCTTTTTTGTGCTGTTCTTGATTGTCTCTTGGCGCAGATACTCCGCTTTTCATCATTCGGGGTGCTTCGGCTACCCTTTTGGATAACTCCGGCTTGCCCTTTTGCAAAGAGGAATACTTCATACCGTGATACAAACTCAATACAGCACGAGAATCATAGACATTGGCTAACTCTTGGTCAGTCCACCCTATCGACTTGGCGTAGTCCCGAATA
>Ga0255132_1000601_pt1 | contig 14069 bp, 8 predicted proteins | sample Law_Law_RepA_8d_FD_188551 | JGI IMG/M metagenome (GOLD analysis project Ga0255132, IMG submission 188551) | Freshwater microbial communities from St. Lawrence River, New York, United States - Law_Law_RepA_8d | ecosystem: Environmental > Aquatic > Freshwater > River | place: USA: New York...
CTTTGCAGTCCAATTGGGGGATTAGCTCAGCTGGCTAGAGCGCTTGCATGGCATGCAAGAGGTCGCCGGTTCGACTCCGGCATTCTCCACCCAATGAAATCAAGGCCTCAGAGAAATCTGGGGCCTTGCTATTTTTGCCCGGTTCAAACATGGTTCAAACAGTTGTCTGAACTTTTGTAGTGTGTTTCAATTCTAAAAAAATCTAAGTCATTGATTTAAAACGATTTACCCCCCCCCCTGTAAATTGGGGCTACCGAATGGTTTGAGGATTTGATTTTTCACCCCATTCTGGTTCAAAATGGAGTTCTTATCATCGAGTTGTTTGATCTGAATACTCGCGTGGTATTCCTTCTGATCGTTGAAACCATAAGTAAATAACGCTTCAAATTGATTGGGGTATAGTTCGTTGAAAATCGCTAAGCGCTCTGCAACGAGCTTTACTCCGATGCCCATGCCTGGAATCCTTTTTTTATTCGGATTGGCTTGGGTGTTCACAATATCAATGTTGATTGTAGCCGCGTTAACCAATTGAATTTCAATCAAAATTTCCGCAGGATTTTTGGCAATCAATACACCGTGTTTGATGGCATTCTCCACAAGGGGTTGTAAAATCAGTGGTGGGATCAACCACTCTGTTAATTTAACCTTAGAACTCACCTTGATGTTAAATGGAAATACGGTATCGCTCTCGAAGCGCATTTTTTCCATGGCCACATATTCCTTGATGAAGTCCAATTCGTCCTTCAATACAATGAGCTCCTTGTTGGAATTTGTTAAAAATACCCTGTTCAGCTTGGCCAGTCGGGCCGTTACATCAATGGCTTTTTTGGTTTCTGATCCAATGATTAGCGATTGAATCAAACTCATGCTGTTGTAGATAAAATGCGGGTTAAAGTTCGACTGCAGGGTTTTTAGTTGTAACGTAGCGATTCGTTTTTGCTGAGATTCTTGGGTGCGCACTTGGTTGTAGAAAACCCAATAAAGCAGTGTTAGTAAAGAAACCAACATCAACCAAAAAGGAAAATCGCGGTAAAATTCGGTGGTTCCCAAGATGAGCTGCGACCGCCATTGTTTGTTCAATGAAACCGCCAAGTTGAATTTTCCCTGTCCGATACCGTTAATCCAATAATAAGCATCGCCCCGAAAAAAGCCATATTGGTTCTCTCCCGTTTTCACATCCACCATGTCTACAGCGTAAATCGACCGCATTTGATCAAAATACCGCGTGCCATTGACCGTAATTCGGAAGTTCTTTTCTGTATTCACTGCAAAATAGGGCTTAAAAAATGACTCTGCCTCATTCTTGTAACTATACTGAACCTCGAAAATTGCATCGGAAGGGGTTTCAAAAGTTACTGACTGCAATGTATTTCCCCTATCGACAACAAAGCGGTTACCAGCCTGTAAGATATGGCCTTGAATTCGCCACCGCCCCAAGTATATTTGTCTTCTTAGATTGATGGGATTCTTGCCGTTATCAATGGAGATTTCGACCAAATAATTGCCAGAATACATATACAATCGCTTTCCATCGCTAAGGGTTTGCAGGATGGGCAATTCACGAAATGCAGTGCTCAAATTCAGGGTGTGTGTGTAGGTTAGCGTGTTTCGTTCGTGGTTGATTTTATACACGTCATATCCATTGCCCTTTTCAATGATGAGCTGGTCATTGAGTACCTCAAAGTTGAGTGTGTATTGATTGATGGGTACATTGGATTTTAAGGTGTGCTGTTGGCCCTGTGCATCAATGAATGCGAAACCCTTTCCCATGATGTGGTAGTAAAACAAATTATTCGCTTTACGAACGCAATCGGCTTTGGCCTCATATCCTGCATCGGTCATCGATTTTGTTATGGGATCGAAAATCCAAACATTGTTATAGGGTTTAAAAAGCCAAATTTTGCCATTTCGGATGTGCATCCATTGAAAATCTTCTGTATTCATGATGTCCTTCATTTCCCCCGTTTTGGGATTGTACTGCCAAAGGAAGCGAGCACCCATCAAATACAATAGGTTTTTATATTCAACAACTTCTCGAATGCGGTCTACACTGGGCAGTGTTTTTGTCTGATGAATGGGTATAGACGCATCTGGATCATTCGAAAAATCTATGGATAAATACGATGGATTGTGTCGAACAACAAAGTGCTCAGTGGCTTTGATTTGCGTATTGAAATCCGTTTGAGCGTATTGGTTGTGGGCTGGTTGAATGGCCAAATGCACGCCATTTGTTTCGGTAGAAATCCAGATGGCATCGCGAAATTTGGAGGGGGTAATTGACCACAGGGAGTGGCTGTGAGGAGGGTAATATTCGGTTATACTGGGCTGGTGGGCGTGTAAAAATCCGTCATTGAAATCGCTGGTATTTGAGACCGCACCATATACTTGACCACGATGCACTTGGAAATCCCAGAACGCCCAAGATTCATTGAGTTTGGCTTTTAAAGTGTATAATGTCCAATTGTCGTTGGCCTCAATGACTGTATACGTATTTACCCCACCTAAAAAGACTTGTGAATCGGTCTGAAAGCAGGAAATGTTGTTGTATCGGTTGCTTGGGATTTGCTTGCCTTCTTTTTGGAGGATGGTATTCCAATTTTCCCAACGACCGTTTTTTTGCTGCTGCATGATTGTAGTTTCCGGATAGGAAAGGGCATGTAACTGGTTTTTACGGATGAATACATCCATGGGCATATTGCCTGTAGGGAGGTCGCGTGCTGATTTCAAACGCAACGTGAGTTTGTTGCCGATGATTTCAAAAATACCGTATCGGGCAATGCAAAAGAGTCGGCCGTTCACGTACCTAAACCTACGAATTTTATCAAGGTTGGGATGGGTGAAGTGTTGAATGACATCCCCCCGTTGAAGATCGAAAAGGTATAAACCATGATTGTAAGTTGCCACGTACAATGTGTTTCCCACCACCTGTAAATCCCAGCATTGTTGTGTACCCACAGTTTTTTTTATGCGGGAAAGAGACGGCTGCTGTTCTGGTGCAAAATGGATTCCGCCATCGGTTGCCACCAAAACGCTGCCGTTGGGAAGTTCTATAACGCGACGGGTGCTGGCTGTAGGCAGCCCATCTTGGGTGATGATTTCAGGAAGTTGGGGCTGGGTCTGCGCAAATGCCGCAATGATCAACCAATGCCATAGGAAGCTTGCAACACCTTTCTTCCAGTTTTGGAAAGGGCGATTTGTTTTCCATTTTTTAGGCATAATTGATTGCTTTTGTATGTGGCGATTTGGTCAACGGGCACCAAGTATGAGCGGTGTACGCGGACGAAATGACTGGGCAAAGATGGTGATAAAACTTTTAATGTTTTGGAAATGAGGTGTTCTTTCTGTTGGGTGATGATTTTCGAATAAGCCCCAGCAGCTTCCACGTATTCAATATCTTGGAAAGGCACAACTACATTCATGCCGCTCTCGCGAATAATGAGGGAAGATTTGTTGCCCAAGGTCACGGTATCGGTTTTTTTGGTCAAGTCTACACGCTTTTCAATTTTCTGTTTCAATTTGATAAAATCATCTTCAGAAATTGGCTTCAGCAAATAGTCGATAACCTCCAATTTGATGGCTTGCATTGCGTATTCAGGAAAGGCACTGACCACGACCACATGGGTGTTAGGCGGTAAAATTTGGGTGATGTTAAATCCAATCTCACCTTTGAGTTGGATGTCTAAAAAGACCACGTCAATGGCATTTTGAGCAAGTATTTTGGTTGCTTCGTCAATATTGCTAGCAAAAAACACATCGCCAAACAGGTCGGCGGCGTTTTCAGCAATGAAATAACCCACCATGTCGCGCCCCGATTTTTCATCGTCGAGCACCAATGCTTTCAATGGGCCTTTCAGTTCAATCATCACGCTAACTTACATCGGGTTTTTCATTTTATTGGTGGGGCGAGGCCAAAAAGAATCTGTATTTAACAAGTGGTTGATTTCTTTAGCAAGGAAACCTTGCGATTATCTTTGTGTCGATGAATCGAGATAAAGTTCAAATTGTTGGTGATGGCGTGATGGCTGAAATTGCGCTGATGGGCGCGGAGTTGCAAACGCTAAAAGCCGATGGTTGCGAGAATGTGCTGTGGCAAAAGGATGATATCCACTGGAATCGCGTTGCACCCAATTTGTTTCCGATTGTAGGGCGGTTGTGCAACGATGCCTTTACACTGGATGGGGTGTTATACACAATGAGGCAGCATGGGTTTGCAAGGGATCAACAATTTGTGGTGATGGAGCAAGATGAATCTTCGGTTTTGTTGGGATTGAAATGGAATGAACAGACAATGGCGGTGTATCCATTTGCTTTTCACTTTCAAGTGCGATACCGGTTCGATGAACGGGTGTTGTGGGTGGATTACATCACTGAAAATTTGGGCAATGCGGAGATGTTGTATTCGGTGGGCGGACATCCGGGCTTTGCTTTGCGGGGGGCGTTGGAGGGACATTCGTTGGCATTTTCACAGGCCGGTGAGCGTGTGGGTTTTTCGGCCGAGCGGAGGTTGATTGAAGGCGGTTATTATTCGGGAAAAACGGCGATGGTGGAGGTGTCTACTGGGGTGTTGGCTTTGAGCGACGCGTTGTTTGAGAGCGATGCAATCGTGTTCAACGACCCTGGTTTTGATGCGGTGACGCTGTTGGATTCTCAGGGCGATGCGATGCTTGATTTTTACTGTTGGGAATGGGATGCGGTGGGCTTTTGGACCAAACCTGGTGCGCCATTCTTCTGCATTGAACCATGGTGGGGATGGGCCGATGAAGTGGGTTCAACTGGTCAATTTACAGAGAAAGCGGGCTTGCACAAGTTGGCAGCGGGCGCTGAGGAAACGGTGAGTTACGGAATTGGATTGCCTTAATTGAGGCCAGAAATTTTCCTGGTATTTCTATCGATTTTGCCGTTGGGCAGGGTGGGAATTTCTGCGATATAAAGGATTTCCTTGGGCTGTTCCATTTTGGTCAAGGCCGATAGGCCTTGTTGGATGATTTCTATGGGGGTAGTATGTGTGGTGAACAGGGTGATTTGTTCGCCGTAGGTTGGGTGGGGTTTCCCAACAATGTAGAATGAGAATTGGGGCCAGTTGAGTAGTGCTGCGATGCGATTTTCTAGGGGTTCGATGGCGATTTTGATGCCGCCGGTGTTGATGTATAGGTTGCTTCGTTCGAGCCAACGGAAATGGTTTGGTGCAGTGATTTCTATGCGATCGTGCAGTGTGATCCACTGGTTTTTGGTGGTTGGATTGCAGACCTGTATTTCACCCTTTTCATTGGTGGAGATTTGGGTGCCGGGCGCGATGCAGTAGTCTGAATTTCCGGGGATTATTTCGCGCCCCGCAAAATGCGATGCCGTTTCAGTGGAACCAAAAGTATGAATGAATCGGGTTTGGGGAAAGTCTGAAATCAATCGCGTTTCTAACTCCCCAGACAGTGCCTGTCCGCCCAGCAACACCACCTCAAAATCTGCCAGTAATTTCGCGGTGTTAGCATCGCCCATGATCACTGAAAGTTGCATTGGGGTAAGCGATACAGTCGTGGGTTTGTGTTGTTCCCAGAGATTTGCTGTGTAACGCTGCTTTTCAAAGCCATGTGTTTTTGGATTGAACAAAAAAAACGTCGCCTGATCCAGGTGCAACAGCGGATTGGTTTGGGGTGGCAATACCCACAATGAAGTTTGCCAGACCGCCGCGCGGATCACCTGCATAAAACCACCTGCTTTGTTCAAGGGCAAAGCGCACAATTGGATGGGCGGTTTTTCAGGGTTGAACCAGCTCTGTAAAGTACTATTTGCACTCCAGGTTAAAGCCTCTCTGCTATGTGAAACACGGCTAGGATCGCCCGTGCTACCCGAGGTCCACAGCTCAAAAGTGGGCTGCTGGTTTTGCCATGCAGATAGTATGTGGGACGCCGAATCAATCACGCATCAAAATTACGGGAATCAAGACGGTTTAAATCCATCCCTCTTCCTTCAAAAAGGCGTTCAATACCTCAAAAAAGCGGTTTAGGTCGGATTGGTTGTTGTAATAGTGCGTTGAAACCCGCACACAATGGATGTCGTTTTCCGCTACATATCGCAATATTACGCTGTTCTTTCTTGCGTAATCGCAGAAGCGTTGCGAGGCCGTGGGCGGTTTGGCAATGGCCCTATTTTCCTTGGCAATGGCTGTTGAGGTGCCAGCAGAAATCGATTCTGTACTGGTTTGTTGCACAGCCTCTTTCTGTCGCTCCTTGATGATAAAACCCACCTGCGCACCCCGAGAAATGTCTTCCAATGGGGTGAGGATTTGTATGATCGGACCTTGACTGTTGTGCATCTTCCACAACAATGGCTTGCCATCAATGGCAGTAGTTGCTGTGCCGTTCGGTCCCTTGGCCTGGTTGTTCAACGCCATCAATCCATCCATCAAGAATTTGCTGAGGTGTTTCACCCGTTTTTCGATGAGCGACGGTCCAACCGATATGTAAAATTTCATCGCAGCCTTCGCCCCATCGTACATCGGGCCGGGGAAAGTGCCGTAGCTGTATCGCGCGGTTTTGGGTACCAATTCACCCACCGATGGGGGTACTGTGCTCATGTTAAACGTATCCACCGAATAGGCCGCCACATGGTGAATGACCGATTGGTTCAAGATGGCTTCCGAGGCGAAGAAAAAGCCTGTGCCTATTGGACCTAACAGCCATTTATGAAAGCAACCGCTGTAGTAATCGCAGCCGATGTCTTTGAGGTTGAACTCAACCATCCCCAACGGATGTGCGCCGTCGATGGCCGAAATAATCTGATTTTCCCGGGCCCAAGTGCAAATTTCCTTAACGGGGAGTATTTGTCCGATGGTACACGGAATGTGCGGCAATGCCAACACTTTGGTCTTGCTGGTTTTGGCGTCTTTCACGCGCTGAAGAGTTTCTGCTGCGGTGTTACCCAACTCAATCACTTTCAGCACGATGCCTTCGGTTTTGGCTCGATACAACCAAGGGGCGCAACCACCCACGTGTTCATGTCGGGTAATAATGACTTCATCGCCCCTCTTCAAGGGTATGGCTCTGCAGGCCAAATTAACCCCTTCGCTCACATTTTTGGTGATGGCCAATTCGCTGCCTTTGCATCCGATGATGGCGGCCAATTGGTCTTCGAAGCTGCCATCGTGCATGGGGTATGCGGCATTTTCTGCCAAGTTTCGGAACGATTTGTTCAATGCTTCCAATACGGGTAGGGGTGTGATTCCCATTGTGCCGTTATTCAAAAAGGTAATTTTGGGATTGAGTGGAAACAAACCGCGGATAAAATCCCAATACGGACCGTCTGTTTCGGGCGCGTCTTGATTGGGTTCTATGGGCAATGGAAGGTTTGAATTTTCTTGCCATCGATCCAGCCAAGCGGCTTGGCGCGAGGCCTGTGTTTTTGCAGAAACCGATAAGGGAGATTTTCCCATCAAGCTGCCCACAGTGAGTCCGGCGCCCAGGGTGAGGAAGTGTTTGCGTTCCATATAAAAAAGGTCGAAAATGCATAGTTACAAAAATTATCGGTGAAACCGCCTCAAATCGTTCCTATTTTTGCAGTTGTAACGATATCGTCATCGTCAATCGATAAAGAAATGAAGGTATTAGGAATCATGAGTGGTAGCAGCATGGACGGGGTAGATCTCGCCCTCTGTGAAGTGAATGAATCGGCCCAAGGGTGGCAGGTAGAAATATTGGAAGGTGTTACCGTGCCTTACAGCGAAACTTGGCGCGTGCGTTTGAGTCAGCTGCGGTATCAAAACGCTGAATTGTATGCCAAAACCGATGTGTTTTACGGTCGGTATTTGGGAGAATTGGCCGCGGCCTTTTTTCAACAAACGGGGTATACGGCCGATTTGGTGGCGTCGCACGGACATACTATCTTCCACAATCCCAAGGGTTGGTTAACGGCCCAAATTGGCGATGGGGCTACGTTGAATGCGTTTTCCAAAGTGCCTGTGGTCTCTAATTTTAGAAGGGCCGATGTGGGTTTGGGCGGACAGGGTGCGCCGTTGGTGGGTTTGGGCGATGATTTGTTGTTTTCTGAATACGATTTCTGCTTGAATTTGGGTGGCTTTTGCAATGTATCGGCCAAGCACCAGGGTAAGCGCATCGCATTTGATATATCGCCTTGCAACATTGTGTTGAATAGATTGGCAAGGGATCGCGATTTGCAGTACGATGAAGATGGTGCCATCGCTGAGGCAGGCCAAATTGATTATAGCTTGCTGAATGCGCTCAACGAAATTGAATTTTATCAGCAGTCATTTCCCAAGAGTTTGGGCCGGGAGTGGATCAACAAGAATTTTTGGCACATTGTGCGGGAGTTTGATGATTTGTCGTTGGAAGACCGCATGAAAACGTTGGTGATGCACATCGCTGTGCAAGTGCGCAAGGCATTGGAGGGCATCGCTGAGAAACCGTTAGAGGATTGCAAGTTGTTGGTAACGGGCGGGGGCGCATTCAACAAAACTTTGGTGGATCATTTGCGCTCAGAAACCGAGTGTGAGGTGGTGGTGCCGGAGGCGAAGTTGGTGAATTACAAAGAATCCATGATTTTTGCCTTGCTGGGAGCCATGCGGGTGAAGAATTTGAACAATACATTGAGTTCTGCCACCGGGGCAAGTACCGATTGGGTGGCTGGGTCATTGGATGGCGATTTTGGACAACTCATCGGAAAATAGTGGGGAAAGAATCGCATCGCATAAAAAAGACATATCGAACCGTAAAATACGCATTGTGAAATTAGAAAAACTGATAGAAAAATTTGAAGGCAAGCAACCTGAAATCGTGTTTGCTTGGAAGGACAGTGAAACCGAAGCCGAGGGCTGGGTGGTAATCAATTCGTTGCGTGGCGGTGCTGCCGGTGGTGGTACGCGCATGCGCAAGGGCCTCGATCAGCGGGAGGTGGAGAGTTTGGCCAAGACCATGGAGGTGAAGTTTACCATCGCGGGTCCTCCCATTGGTGGTGCCAAAAGTGGAATCAATTTTGATCCTGCTGATCCCCGTAAAAAGGGTGTGTTGGAGCGTTGGTACAAAGCGGTTCGTCCAATTTTGAAGCATTACTACGGTACTGGCGGTGATTTGAACGTAGATGAGATTCACGAGGTGATTCCGATGACAGCGAATTTGGGCATTTTGCATCCTCAGGAAGGGGTGGTGAATGGACATTTGACATCGTACAGTGCAGAGGATAAATTGAAAGCGATTTCGCGTTTGCAAACGGGTGTTTTGTTGCCCATTACCGATGAGCGATTGACACCAGATTTGTCGAAAAATTATACCATTGCCGATATGATTACGGGTTGGGGTGTGGCAGAGGCCGTGCGTCACTATTATGAAGTGTATGGCGGATTCATGGATGGCAAGTTGGCGATCATTCAAGGATGGGGAAATGTGGCTGCGGCTGCGGCTTTCTATTTAACCAAATATGGCGTTCGCATTGGTGGAATCATCGATCGCGTGGGTGGGATTATCGAGCCGAAGGGCTTGGGTCACGACGAGATCGTAGCATTGTTCAATAACCGAAATGGGAATGCTTTGAATGCGCCGAATATGTTGAGTTTTGAAGAGGTGAATGCGAAAATTTGGGATTTGCCTTCGGAGATTTTTATTCCGGGAGCGGCGTCGCGTTTGGTGACAGAAGATCAGGTGTTGCGTTTGGGCAAAGCGGGTATTGAGGTGGTGAGTTGCGGGGCGAACGTGCCGTTTGCCGATAAGGAGATCTTTATGGGACCGATCAGTACATTGGCGGATTCTCAATTTGCGGTGATTCCAGATTTTATGGCCAACTGTGGTATGGCGCGTGTTTTCGGTTATTTGATGAAGCAGGATGCGGAAGTAACGGATGTGGCCATTTTCAAAGATGTGAGTGCGATCATCAAATCGAGCGTAATGCGTTTGCATCAGTTTAACCCAAAGAGCACTGGCATGAGCGCCAAGGCGTTGGAAATGAGCTTGACCGATTTGGTGTAAGTAAATCATCAACTGAATTGTTGTCAATCAATCGTCATTGCATCGATATAAAACATTGTAAATTAAATAGTTATAATTTTAAATTCACCATCATCATCTGAATCAAAAAATATGAAATCCATTGAAACCCGTTTTTGCGAATACGTACAGATCGATACCCAAAGTGATCCCAATAGTTTGACCCAGCCCAGTACCGAGAAGCAGAAAGATCTGTCGCGCATGTTGGTGAAGGAGTTGTTGGAAATGGGTTTGAAAGATGCTCATCTGGATGAGTTTGGCTATGTGTATGCTACGTTGCCATCGAATGTGGATCGTGAGGTGCCGGTATTGTGTTTTTGTGCGCATGTTGATACGTCGCCAGATTGCACGGGTGCCGGTGTGAAGCCTTTGGTGCACAGGAATTATCAGGGTCAGGATTTGATTTTGCCGGATGATCCATCGCAGGTAATTACTACCAAGGAGCATCCCTATTTGTTGGAGCGATTGGGCGACGATATTGTTACGGCGAGTGGTACTACGTTGTTGGGTGCCGATGACAAGGCGGGTGTGGCGGTGATCATGGATTTTGTGCAGCACATGGTGAATCATCCTGAATTGCCTCACGGGGCGGTGAAGATTCTATTTACGCCTGATGAAGAGATTGGTCGCGGCGTTGACAAAGTGAATATTGAGAAGTTGGGTGCCCAGATAGGGTATACGTTGGATGCTGGTGAACGGGGGTGTTATGAGGATGAGACTTTCAGCGCTGATGGGGCGAAGGTGCATTTTTATGGTGTGAGTGCGCATCCGGGTTATGCGAAGGATAAGTTGGTGAATGCGTTGAAGTTGGGGGGAGAGCTATTGGCGATGTTGCCTACGGCAGAATGGTGTCCGGAAGCCACCGAAGGCAAAGAAGGTTTTGTGCATCCTGTGGCGATGGGTGGGGTTGCTGAACATGCGTGGGTGCAGTTTATTGTCCGCGATTTCAAAACGGCGAAATTGGCAGAACACGAGTCCCGTTTGCAAGGTTTGGTGGATGCGATTGTTGCCAAGCATCCCGGCGCGAGTGCAAATGTGGAGGTTACAGAACAATACCGGAACATGAAAGAGGTAGTGGATTTGGATCCGAGGATTTCATCATTTGCTGTAAAGGCGATTGAAAAGGCGGGTATTCCAGTTCAGTTGACCAGTGCCCGCGGTGGTACCGATGGTAGTCGATTGAGCTTCATGGGATTGCCTTGTCCGAATTTGTTCACTGGCGAGATGGCTTTCCACGGGAAGCACGAGTATGTGAGTGTACAGGACATGCAAAAGAGCAGTGAGGTGTTGGTGCATTTGTGCGCGATGTGGGCTGAGTAAGTTTTTTTTGTCATGTGTTTGTAAAAAAGACCGCGCCCGCAGGGTGATGGAATTTTGTTGTGTGCATTCAAGTGGTTTTGGGTGTTGGAGGTTTTTTTGTGCAATGCTAAAAACAACAAGAATAATTGCACAAAAAAATGATAAATAGTGATAGTAAAATATCATTTTATTATTGAATATATTAGTTATAAAAAATTGGAGCAATGATAAAATAATTTCACTGCTGTTTCGTTCCGATAAATTTGCGTGAGCCTCTGTATTTATTGGCTGTTATCTAATTGACATCACTTCTTTAACTTGCGCATTCAATTTGCGCATTTGATCCCATTTGCGTAACATAAATGGAAAAAATACATACAAGAATATGAATCTTAAATTTACCAAATCAAAATTGATTGCGTTGGTGTTAGGGTTGACCGGCTGGATGAGTCAGTCGGAAGCCCAAATTTGCGGCGCAACCAACTCGTTGAATTGTACGGGGGACTACCTCTCTGCGATTTCATTTAAGAACTCTGCTGGAACCTCCTATGCAGTTTCAGGTATGAACTGCGCCAACACGGGTAGTTCAAACAAGTTGATGACCAACGGAGCGGTGATGGATATCACGCCCGGTGAAGACATCTCCATGACCATTGAAAACACTTGTTCTTTTAGTGAATACGCAGGTGTATGGATTGATTTGGATGGTGACAACACATTTAGTGCGGCAGAATGTATCGCTAAAGCAAATAGCCAATTTGGTTTGATTCCTGTAAACACGACCAGAACGGCTACTCTTACCATCCCTTGCACGGGCGTAAAGGCAGGTAAAGCGATTATGCGAGTTCGCTGTATGTATAGTACGTTTACCCCATCTCAAGGGTGTGGTACAGTATCAAACTATGGTAATATCTTGGATTTTGAGGTGAACATCAAGGCAGTAAATCCTCCTTCAGCGGATTTTGCTGTTCCTACCGGACCAAACTTCACCAAAACACCAATTACTTTTAACAGTACTGCCACCAATTCTGCGTATGCACAAACTTGGACATTTCAAAATGGAACTGCGATTGTTCCGTCTGGTGCAAAAGGCAAAGCTTCTTGGGCCAACATTGGTTATTACAACGTGAAATTGAAGCAGCAGTTCTGCGGAATGGTTGATTCAATCACCAAAACTGTAAAAATTGACAAGCCTACAGCGGCCCCAGTGGCGGATTTCATCGCCGGTAGCAACCAAGTGGAAGTATTCTATCAAGGTCAGTTGTTTGATTTGAGTACCAACGGTGCTTACAAGTGGTCTTGGACTGCTACATCGCCATCAGGAGCCATTGTATATACCAGTACTGCCCAAAACCCCATTTTCTCATTTGATGAAGAGGGATGGTGGGAAATCTGCTTAACCTCTGAAAATGACATCGGACCTTCAACCAAGAATTGCAAGAGTCGTTACATCGAAGTAGTTCCTCCCGGAGAGTTCTATATGGGCCCATCAAAAATCGCCTCTAACCAAGGGGGTATTCTTTACGATAACGGTGGAAAAACCGGTAACTATGGTAACAATCGTAAAACATCCATTGACTATTTCCAAATTTTCCCATGCGGTGCGAAAGAAATTCGATTGAACTTCAAGCAATTGAAGTTGGCTTTGGGCGATGGTGGCGACCGTTTGCGTATTTACGATGGTCAAGATGCATCGGGCAAAGAAATTACCCCCGCGGGTGGTATCACCGGTGTGAACCAGAACTTGTTCGCTAAGTCTACTATGAAAGCGTTCAGTGGTTCAATGTATATCACATTTGAATCGAACGGTGCCAATAACGACAGTGGATTTATTGCTACATGGGATTCAGAATTGTTGCCAGTAGCCAATCCTAAATCGGGATATACTGTAGATTATACCCAAGTGGGTAATGGTACCATGATTGATTTTGTGGGTGATGTAAAAGATGCACAGGGTCAGGTTGAGTACGATTGGATGATCGATGGTAACAGCGGTTATGGTGCGAAGAACAAAGTCTTTACCACTGCTTTTTATACAGATGGTACTTACGAAGTTTGTTTGATTGCGAATATTTGTAACGGTACAGATACGTTTTGCAGAAACATCACCGTAACAACACCAACAACACCCGGTGCAGTTGATTTTGTAGCGAGCAATTTACGTCCTAAAGTGGGTGAAACCATCAATATCACCACCAAGTCTGATTATGCATCAAACTATGAGTGGAGCATTTATCCCGCGACGTATTCGTTTGTGGGTGGCACCGATATCAATAGTCGAAATCCCCGCTTGGTATTCAATACAGGAGGTGCATATACCTTTACCCTTCGTGCTTGGAACAGTGCTGGAACACGTGCTGCAACCGAGAAAAAAGTGATCAAGACCAAATATGTGATTGCCGTGAAATATTGCACGCCAGTTACTGATATGTTGTCATCTGACGTAGCGATTTCAAAAGTAGAATTGTTCCAAGACAGTGTGAGTTTGTTGGAAAATCCTTCTACTGTGGGCGATGTATCTTACACTGACTTTACCGATCAGTTTAACACATCATTGAGTTATGGTTCGTATTATACCGTGATTGCTACCCGTCGTACAAACTCGAATGCCGCCAATTTTAAGGCTTGGATTGACTACAATATCGATGGTAACTTCTCGGATGATGAGTTGATTTTGAACAGTGGTTCTATCAGTACCACCAAGGCGAGCAACAAATTCCGCGTGCCCGATTTGAAAGATTGTTTTGAGGGTGTAACGCGCATGCGTGTAGCGGTGAGCTATGG
>Ga0255132_1000605_pt1 | contig 14041 bp, 10 predicted proteins | sample Law_Law_RepA_8d_FD_188551 | JGI IMG/M metagenome (GOLD analysis project Ga0255132, IMG submission 188551) | Freshwater microbial communities from St. Lawrence River, New York, United States - Law_Law_RepA_8d | ecosystem: Environmental > Aquatic > Freshwater > River | place: USA: New York...
ACTTGCGAAAGCACCGCTGTCAGCCCCGCTGATACTCGATCCAAAAATGCGCATTCCGCGGTTGCTAATTGGTGGATTGCTTGCGGTATTGCTTTCTATTGCCGGTGCCGTGGCATGGGGAGCAGCCATGGCGTGGTTCAACAGGCCTTGCCATCCATTTTGGTGCTGGCCCATTGGGGTTGTGGTTGGGTTGGCTTCACGTTTTCTGGCCGTGAGGGGTTCGCCAATTCTCGGTGCCATAGCCGGGGTAGCCGCGTGCGCATCGCTGGTGTTGGCAGCCATGACGGCGGCATGGTTGAGTGGGGTTGGCTCATGGACCGATTGGTTGAGCAATCCGGTAGGTCTTCCCGTTTGGCTTTTTATCCCCAATATTGTTTTCTGGTGGCATGTCGGTGGTATGTCCGCGTGGAAGACCGCTACCAGACGTTGGTGACACCTGTCATTTGTGGACTAATATCAACGTTGTCTCTCAATGCCATTTGCCGCAATGCGGTATTGAATGCCTCGCCATGTGAACCCGCGTGCTATGCCCGCCCGGAACGCGACAAAAAAAGATACAATGTCGGCTATTGGTAGCAGTGCTGCAAAGTGCCAGCGAATGTGCCGCAACCGCGCATGATGATCTGGAAACAGGTGAAACATCGCGCGGCGGCGTATGGTTATCCGGCCAATGATCATCGCAATATGAATCAGCAACGCGCACTGCACCAGCCAAGGAGTGGTAATGATGCCGGGAACAGTGAGCGCAATCACTGTGGCAGTGTAATAGATGGCAAATATGCAAGAAAAGGCCGCCGCTTTGGCATAGACCCGGTATGTGGTCGCTCGCACGAGCACGCTTTGGCGAACTGCCCAATTAAAGAAAGGAATGAGCTTATCGATCGGTTCACTGATAACCATACCGCCCGCACTGAAGCCAACCGTTCCGCCGACCGCGTCGCACTGTTTTTTTACCATCAGGTCGTCGGTAGCCGCTGTGCTCCATGCGTGAAGTAGGTTCATTCGAGTCATGAATGACCTTCTGAAAGCCATGGATCCGCCCCAAACAGTACCGGTGTTGACGTGCAGCATGCAGAGGGTGGAGTCCCATGCCGCATGGAACTTCGGTGCAAATCCATTGGTTTCGGGGAAATGCCAGCGGAAACCGCTGCTAACATCACATGTTTCGAGTCGGCGAACAAGCGCTGTTAGCCACTGGTCGTCACGTACCATGCCATCTGAGTCTGCAAACACCAGAATTTCAGAGTCCGGATCAGTCGCCTCAATGGCAGCGATTTGGTTAGAAATCTTGGAAACGCAATCTGGTAACTGCGGCGCCACCACGAGCTGTGCGGAAGTCTTGGGGAACCGCTTCATCAACTCGTTAATGATGGCGACAGAAGCGTCGTTGGCATCGTCAACACCGAAGACAATCTCGTAGTTTGGATAGTCGTGGTTGAAGTGTGCCGCCAAGGCCTGTTCAAGTCCTGGTTCATTGCCCTTACACGGAATGATCAAGGAAACACGGGGCATTTGACCGGAAGCAGGCTCGCAACGATTGGGCAATAAGCACACGCGCAGGCTGATCACGATCCCGAACAATGACAGTAGCGCCATGAGCACGGCGATCGTGACATACGCTGATTCGAACATCCTGCCCCTTTCCAGCCAGTATCAATAGCCAATCGTTGGCCGTCTCATCCACCTTGTTGTAGAAGGTAGGCAAGGAGGTCTGCCATGGAGGCTGGCGGTATTTCCTTTTCCAGTCCCTCTGGCATGAGTGATTGACCGGTAGCTTCTACCTGATCTATCTGTCCGCGTAGGAGAACTTCCTCAACGGCCTCGGCGCGTCGCAAGGTAAGGCTGCTGGCCGTTTCCACCGAGGTCAGCCCTGTCGTGGTACGACCGGTTTTCAGTGTCACCAATTGGTTCACATACCGTGCATCGATTTCACGGTTGGGGTCGAGAATGGCTACCAATAAGGTGGATTTGTCTTTTCCCTTGAGTGCCGCGAGCAAGTCTGGCCCTACGGTGTAACCGTGGTTTTCAAGCCTGTGGCAGGTGGCGCAGTTCTTGCGGAAAACTAATCGGCCTTTCTCGGCATCAGCAGGCTGGGATGGAGTTATTGCAGTTTTGTATGCTTCGAGAACTTTGACGCGTGTTGTGGAACCGCTGGTGAGCTTGGCAGCCAGTTCCGATTTATTGGTTTCGGTGGCGTGTTTTGCCAGACGCAATCGAGTTGAGCTTTCCAGAAGCCCCTGTGGCACATCGCCGCGTTCAAATGCTGTCAGCAAGGCGTTGCGGCCCAAAGCGGAACCAACCAAATAAAGTTCAGCCTCGCGGCGCCCGGCTGCTGACAGGGATTTCAATGAACCGACTACCGAACCCACCGTATTGGCATTGAATGAACGAGTACCCAAGCCTTGAATGGCGGCGGTTTGAAGCTCAACGGGCGACCGCGCCGATAGCCAATCGCCTAGAACTTCGGCGGTGGGCTCGTCGGGTGAAAGTAGGGCCAAGGCCAGGTTGTCGAGTCGATCGGTCAGCGGCAAGGCTGAGTTGGTCGATTGCTTCATGGCTCGTTCGAGGCGTGCGCGGACCGTTGAAAGTGCTGTTTTTGCGTACATGTTGTCTGTTTTGTCCATATCGGCCAGCGTTGTTCCAGCGCGTCTCATGCCGCGTGCCAGATTGACCAACGCGGGTGCCTGCCACGATTCCGGAAGGCGAGCCCACGACTTCAAAAAAGCAGTGCGTTCGGCGGTGGTTCCGGCACCAGCCTGAATGGCTAGCCGGCCAATGCCGTCTCGGGTTGCAGGACCGGGAACCTTGCCTCCTGTGAGCTTAACCCAGGCCTCAAGAATTTGGCCGTGGTCCTGAATGGCCACGCTCAAGGCCGCCAGACTGATCCAAGGATCGGCGGCGTCGCGTTCGAGGGCGGCGGCCACCAGTTCCGGAACAGGTCTGCCAGAGGCACCCATGGCTGCAACGGCTTGCAGACGCACCCGGGGCGACGCATCGGTTGCCACCACGGCGAGTTCCGCCGCCATGGCGCGCGCGCGGTCGGATGAACCACCAACCAGGATGGCAGCTTGCTCCCGCACTTCGGGCCGCGCGTGATTCAGCGCCTTCCGTATCTGGGATTCATCGAGGGCGCTCAACCGGTCAAGTGTCCAAAGACCGTGAATCCAGCCTACCCACGGCAGGTCCGCTTTTAACGATTTCGTAATGGCTGCTGGCGTGGATGGATCTGTCCGTTCAATTAAAAGTCGCTGTGCGGTGGTGCGCCGCCATGGATTTGGGTCGGCAAGCCATGCAACTAAGCCATCGACTGTTTCTGGGGCTTTCACCAAATGCGGTTTGTAGTTGGCATCGCGCAACCGCCAGATACGCCCGCGGCCAGCCGTCTCGAGGCGTAATCGCTTAAGAATGTCTTCTGGGAGCGACAATGGGGTTTCAATCGCCTCTCGGTAAAAATCGCACACGACCATGCCGCCATCAGGCCCTACCGACAGGTGCACAGGTCTGAAGAAGTTGTCTTTGGATGCCAAGATTTCACAATCAGCATCGGCATGGCGGGCCACGAAGCCGGATCCTGATGGCTCGATGATATCGCGATGGATCAGGTTGTTGGCGGGATCGCAGGTGATAACAGAACCCTGCAGTGTTTGGGAGAAAGCAGGCCCTTCAAAAAATGCCGGACTGCAAGCCGAGGTGGTAAATCCACCCGCCACGAGTTCGGTTGTGGGGAATCGTTTGGCATCGGGGCTACCCGCCCTGCGTCCGGTGCGCTCCACCCTCCATGGTTCGAAGGCGCTGATGCGAAAAAGCTTTGTCGCGGCTCCGTGATCGGGAATATCGACAGTAAGAGGCGGAGGAACCAGCGCCGGATTACGGCGTACCACGCGGTCTTCCAGAGCCAGAAACCGTAGATGCTGGCTATTGGTGTTGGTAAACCAGTGCCCGGCGGCATCGTGCACCAGTCCATATTGGCCACCACCGGTGACCGCTTCCATTTCCCACGGTTTGTCTGGATTGAACGAGCAGGCCCGACCACGAAGTTCTAATTTGGAGTCTGGTTTTTCGGGGCAGAACAGCGTGCCGCCGGTGCCGCCCACCATGATCCGTACGCGACCATCGAGGTCAAGGCACAGCGTGTTTACCAACTGCTGGATGTTAGGAAGGATAAATCCTGTCAGCAAGACTTTGCGTTCATCCGCGACACCATCGCCATTGGTGTCTTTCAGATAAATAATATCTGGTGCCACGGCTACGATCACGCCGCCGCGCCAAGGCAGTATCCCCATGGGAAATCGTAGTCCCTTGGCAAACATCGTGGCCTTGTCGTACAGACCGTCAGCATTGGTGTCTTCCAGCATGCGGATCGTGCCACTGCTGATTTCGCCAGTTCCCACGCCTTTGTTGGGGTACCCGCGCATTTCAGCAACAAACATCCGGCCGCGTTCGTCGAATGCCGCACACACAGGATCGACGACATCTGGCTCACTTGCCATGAGGTCGACAACCAGGCCGTGCTGTGTTTTGAAAGTTGCTCGCGCTTCGCCCGGGGCCAATGGTCCTACGGGCGGTGTCAGGAATTCCTGAGATGATGCGAGTGTTGCTGCCCAAAACAGGAACGTTGAAGCAATCGAACTAGCCATAATCATGTGCTCCGCGCGGAGAGGCAGGATTTGTAGGTTAACCGGAAGTTCGTGAGTCATCAACAACCGGGAATTCCATGTCGAAGCGATTGATTCTGGTGGGTGCGAGTGTCCGCGCTTGTGCCGCATCGGCGGTGAAGGCAGGATTTGCGCCGGAAGCGTTCGATCTCTTTGCCGATGCGGACCTGCGGGCGCTATGCCCAACTACTTGTTTAGTATGTGGTTATGGCAATCTCGACACGGTGTTTTCCGCTGGTCCCGAACCGTGGATGTACACCGGCGGGCTGGAAAATCGTCCACGGTTGATCGACCGATTGGCCCTGCTGCGCCCTCTCTGGGGTATATCTGGCCAAGCCTTGCGGCATGCCAAAAGGCCTTGGCACTGGTGCAGATTACTACGGGATGCCGGTTTTACTGTGCCGGATTGGGTTTCAGAGGAAGGACCACGCTTGGTTAAGCCATTGGCTGGTGCTGGCGGCAAGGGCGTGGAGCCATGGTTATCGAATCGGAAGCCAGCTCCATGGCGGGCATTTTTGCAGGAACGCATTGGTGGCGATTGCTCAGTGTCTGGATTGTATTGCGCGCTGGAAAATCGTGTGGTCTTGCTGGGTGTCACCAGACAAATGGTGGGCGCGCCAACGGGGCCATTTGCGTATCGTGGAAGCATCGGCCCCTTGAAAATCGATACTGATGTGCAGGCAGATATGCAATCCATGGGATCCGTACTGGGCGAAACTATGGGATTGCGCGGCTTGTTTGGGGTGGATGGGATACTGACGCCAACCGGATTTGTACCTGTAGAAATCAATCCCCGTTATCCTGCTTCCGCAGAAGTTGTTGAACGCGCCACAGGAATGTCCATGGTGCGTTGGCACGCGGCAGCCTTTGGTTTAGGCGATATTCCTGCGATGCAACCACCACGTGGAGTTGTGGCGAAAGAGATCATTTATGCCGCGCGGCAGACGCTGGTTCCGGAAGGGCTTGGCGTATTTGAAGGGATCGCCGACATTCCGGACGCTTTAACTGTTGTTCAATCCGGTTGGCCAATCCTGACGTGCCTGTCTGAGGGGGCCGACGAGTTGGAAACCATGACGCGCCTGAAAGAACTGCGTGCCCGTGTGGAGCAAAAACTAGCCAACAGCGTCTAGTTTGAAGCCTTGGAGTGAATGCGGAAGTAACAACGCGTTGATCCTGACTGGAGCTTTCAGGTGCTTGGCAACTCATCCCGTGCCAAAACCCGTGCCAACGGGCATTCTGGCGGTACCGCCTCGCCCCGACGGTATGTTGCCAAAACATCTCTGGATCTGCCGGCCAGCATGCGCCGTACTTCGCGACGTTTCCCTTTGATTCGAGCTATGACCATGCGATCGTACGCGGTGGTTTGGTGGCGCATCCAAGCAATCACCGCTGCTTCGGCTCGCTGCTCGATGGGAATGAGTTCTGTGCGCGCAACGGTTCCACTCCCTACGGGTGTGGCATGGTCTGCAACAAGTTTCGCCAGCTTGTGTGACCATGCGCTATGGGCGGGATGGAACCCAAGAAAATCGACCACGGCTCCTAGGAAGTCTTCAACGTAATTCGCTTGCACCTTAGCCCTGCGGCGAACGCCAGCTTCCACCTTCCGCGCATGCGTTTCGGTGGATCTTTCCGCAACCAGCGCGGCTGATAATAGCTCGATAGTGGCTGCCGGAGCCCAGACACCTTGTGAAAAAGTCCGGCGGCCTTTCTTTTCTTGCACCACCCACGATGGGCCCGCGGCTTTTACTCTGCGGGTGAGGGTGGCATCGCCTGGTGGCAGCAATGTCCACCCTTCAGGAACCTGCTTGATGGTTCCGTCGTTGGCCCGCACGGTTCCTTTCCTTGGACCGGGTGCGAACGTTTCCGTCTGGCTCAACTGCTCACTCCTTGCCTCTGCCGTCGATGCCTGACGACCAATCGGCAATCAGGCAAGGCAGAAGCCAGAAAAATTCTTCAACCTTATGTCGGACGAAGCCAACGTGCAGCCTATCGGGGAGACGTTACTTTGTGTTCCTTGCATTACCCAGCGCCATCAAGGCGAACCCTGTAACCAAGTTGGCATCGCCTTCCATCCAGCGGTCTTTTTCGTTGGTCCAGGAACCATCAGGTTTTTGACGTTTCGAAAGAACAGAAATCAGATCCTGCCGCCATAGGTGTTTTGCACCTTTAGCGTCGACAAACTCGTCTTCGCCCAGCAATTGGAAAACCTTCGAGGCGCTGTGCAGGCCATAGTACAGCCCCCACTCTTCGCGGCCTGCGGGCATACCTGGGTTGCGGTTCAGATCGTAGTTTTTGCGGACCCATTCGACGGCTGTTTTCAGGCGTGGATCGTCGCGTGTGAGACCACAATAAATCAGACTCTTGATGCCGGCGTAGGTCATGCTGGCATAGCCAGGCAAGGCACCGTTGGCGTCGGGTTGATCGAACGATTTGGTGGAGCCACCGGCTGCTGCAGAATACAAGAAGCTGCCGTCGTTGATTTTTCCGGCCCAAGGTTGGTCGTTGTGCTCACCCTTGAGGTTTTGGCACCGGCTGACAAAGGTCATCGCTTTTTTGAAAGCGGGGTCATCCTTGGGGATACCGGCTTCCTTGAGTGCTTCCAGAAAGAACTGGGTATTGGAAAGGTCTGGACGGGATTTGCTGTCGTATCCCGCGCCACCAAAGAAGTCGCTTTCTTGACCTTTGCCTTCGGAGTCGTCCCATTGGAGTTTTTTGAGGAATTTGGCCGCATCGGCCAGAATGGTTTTGTAGCTGTCACGTTTCGCCGCCACGAGTGCCATCACGTTGACCGATGTCACATAATTTTGAAGTTGAACTCTGGGGTTATTGCCCGCGATATGTCCAGCCTCGGTGTTGACGAGGTTTTCGATATATTTGAGGCCCCGGGCGACCATCGGATCGTCGGGAGATAGTTTGCCTCCCTTAATGAGCCCTGTCACCACGATTCCCGTCACTCCCGGGCTGAGCTTGGTGGACCAGCCGCCATTTTCTTCTTGTGTTTTCCGAAGGAAGGCAACAGCCTTTGCCGCGACAGCATCGAGGTCGGCTGAAGGATCGGCAGCGTTCAATTTGGCTTGTCTGATAACGCTCAGTTTTTCACTCAATCCAGAATCAATCGCGGGAGTTTGCGCCTGTGCCTTCGAAAGGGTTGGAATGGCTGCTGCCAGTGCCAGCAATAACACATTGAGCCTGATCATGAGGGTGCTCCGGGAATGGGATGAGTAGGGATCATTTTAAGCTATTCGGCAAATGGTGTGCCATGATGGGTTGGTGAAGAATTGCCGTATTCTGCAGGATTTTCTGTGGCGAATTGAGGCGCCATACACCATGGTTGGCGGTTTGCGCGCCATACAAACACAAGGCCCCCGGCAGGTGCCGGGGGCCTATAATGTTTAATCGATGGTTATTGGTCAGTTGACCACGGCAAGAATGTCGTCTTCAGCCATGATGAGGTATTCGTCGTCGCCCAGCTTCACTTCGCTGCCGGCGTACGATGAGAATAAAACCTTATCGCCTTCCTTGACTTGGAAGGTCGAGCGCTTGCCGTTTTCAAGGTACTTGCCCTGTCCCAGCGCGATGACCTTGCCTTTGCGAGGCTTTTCTTGAGCGCCGCTGGGGAGGTAAAGACCAGACGAGGTTTTCTCTTCGGCTTCTTCACGCTTGATGACGATCTTGTCGTTGAGAGGCTGCAACTTCATGCGAAACTCCTGAAAAAGAACCCGATGGATCAGGCCCCGGTCGGTCCGGTGCCATAATGTCGAGAAATGGCGCGCACCACGGAATAAAGGACCAAATCCTTGCGGACAGGCTTCGACAACACACAGTAAACCGACGCGCGCTGCGCTTCAAGCATCAGACTTCGTGTCGGGTCAGCGGTGACCAGAATGGCTGGCATCATCGCGTGTGTTTGCCTTACCAGTTGCAAGGTTTCCAAACCGGTCAGGCCGGGCATGTGCATATCGAGCAAGGCCAGATGAACGGCTTTTTGCCCAACAACATCCAAGGCTTCCTCACCACAGGAGACCACAAGGGTGGTAAATCCGGCACTGGCCACGACTTCGCGCAAAACATCGCGCATAGCCACATCGTCATCCGCGATCAGAATCGAGTAGTCGTATCGATCTGGAGTGACGGCCACCATGCCTGAAACCTCCCCCCATGAAGGGGTGGATTGGAACAACCTTTCATGCGCTGCCTACCGGATCCACTGTCCGGTTCAGAAGATATCCCTGCAAAAAGAGTGCCGGTTGTTATTCCAATCGACCCAACAGCAAATCTACGGTGAAATCGCCGACAACATCCAGAGGAATCGGTGAATGGGATGCGGAAAAATGTCAGGAATGGTTTTGTGCCTGCCAATTTGGCAGAAGCCGGCTTGCGTTATTTGGCTGGAATCTTAGACGTGGCTGGCAGCCACAAACGGTCTGGATCGAAGTCGGCTTCGTCGAGTGGGACAGGAAAACAGCGATCGAAACGGTAGTATTCCAGTTCCTGACCATTCTCGTCCCAAGTGGTAAGAATGGTGGGGAGTCCAGTTTCCGTGGAGAAGCAGAGCAGTCGGCGCGCCCCTCGTGGGAAGTGGGTGTCGTAGCCGGCTGGGAAGGTCAACTCCACAGCGGCCTGCCGCGTGTTAAATTCCGGGCGGTTGACCAATCCAAGGCCTTTGACGTTTGTTTGAGGTAAGGTTCCGCGTTGCCAGTCTTCGATGTTTTTTTTGTACCGTAAAACAGCGCCACCATACCCGGTGTCAATGATGGTGTATCGTGTGGAATTTCGCGCCATGCTGTTGTTGATGTCCAATTTCATGCGGCGATTTCCACCAATCAGTGGAATATCTCCCGGAGCCGTTATCACTTGCATGTTGGTCTGGTCGGTGGCCTTGTTGTAAAGCAATTGCCGCCCTTGAGCTTCGGTATCGAGCCATTTCATGTGCACGGCAAAGGGTTCCCGGCGCATTTTCAGCAAAACGGTCTCTTCAGGCTGCATACCTTTGCCAAGGTTCTCTCGACGGGTAAACCGCATAATGCAGCCATCGATCGCTTCGTAGGCCGCCAAGGCCCTCGATGCCAGAACCACTGGTTCCGCATTTGGATCTGGTACACCGGGCTGCGTTTGATTGCTGGTGACCGGAGTGGCGGCTGGCCCTGCATTGCGGCCAACGGGCTGTGCTGGAATCTGGTTCAAGGCGACGGTGCGGTCTGATTTGCCAAATGGCCAAAAGGGCAAAGGAACCACAGGAAATGTTTTGGCAGGTTCTGCGGCACCGGCGAACCCGGCCATCCAGATGCTCAATCCCAAGGCCAACCATGCCTTGAATGTGCGCGTGCTGTGGCCCATATGCCGATTCCCACCGTCAAGGTGCGCTCGCCTTCCCTGGCAAAATCCACCCTGTGGGGCGGAACCATAACCTTGGCTCGCTTTGGGGAAAAGGTCTCTTCTTCTACAGCTCGGAAAAACCCGCCCCGGGTGCTTCAGGCGGGCACAGCAGTATGGCCAATGGCAGTCCGGCCAGGAAACCGCCAATGTGGGCTCCATAAGCAACGCCGCCAGCACCCTCCGAGGCGAGGGAGGCGCTTAAGATCTGCATGAGAAACCACATTCCTACAGCTACTATTGCCGGCACCTCGGTAATGACACGGAAAATAAGGACCTGAACGCGGTTGTCAGGAAACAGCAGCACATAGCCAGCCATCACCGCCGAGATGGCACCCGATGCCCCTAAACATGGAATCTGTGGGTCTCCACCCAAGAAATACACCGTGCCGACATGAGCCATTGTTGCCGCTAGCCCGCCAAGCATGTAGAAGGCCAAATACCGTAACGATCCCATCCGGCTTTCGAGATTGTCGCCGAATATCCACAAAAACAGCATGTTGCCGCCTAAGTGCATGATTGAGCCATGCATGAACATGCTGGTTAGCAGCGTCAGGTAGACAAAAGGCGTTGGCCCGAGTCCGGGCACCTCAATTTCAATGTGGTGCCCCTGATGCACGATGGTGCGTTTGCTTTCTTCCGTAATCACGTCGCGCCCGGTAACGATTTCCGCGGGTACCAACGACCACGCCATGGTGAATCTGTTATCGGGCGATAATCCGGCGCCTTGGGGCAATAAAAAGACCAGCACGCAAGCAGCAATCAGGGCATAGTTGACGACTGGCAGACCTTGGTTGCTAGTGTTGTCGTCGCTGAGTGGCAGCATGATGAGCTCCTGTTGAGGCGCAATCAGGCGAGGATGGGTTCGATAACCTTACCTGCGACATCCGTCAGGCGTTCGTTCCTTCCGGCGTGGGGGAAGGTTAGTTGTTCATGGTCCATGCCCATCAAATGCAGCAATGTGGCGTGGAAGTCGTTGACTGAGACACGCCCTTCGGTAACACGCAGTCCCAGTTCGTCTGTTCTGCCATGCGCGAGGCCGCCTTTCACACCGCCTCCAGCCATCCACATGGTGAAACCGTACGGGTTGTGATCGCGACCAAGTGAGCCTTGCGAGGTGGGCAGTCGGCCAAATTCAGTGGCCCATACCACCAATGTTTCATCGAGAAGTCCACGCGACTTCAAGTCTGTTAAAAGTCCTGAAATGGGTTGATCGACATGGCCGCACATTTTGCGATGATTGCCGTTGATGTCGTCGTGGGCATCCCACTGCATGGAAAGGGGGCCTCCCCCCGAGTAAACTTGCACAAAACGAACCCCGCGCTCTACAAGGCGCCTAGAAAGCAGTAAGCGCGATCCAAAATCGGCACTGGCAGGGTTGTTGAGCCCGTACAGGGTTTTGGTTGCTTGGGTTTCCCGTGTCAGGTCCACTGCTTCGGGCGCGCTCATCTGCATGCGAAACGCCAGTTCATAGGTTGCTGTGCGTGCTGCTAGCCGACTGTCGGCAGGATCGTCTTGCAGCCGATTGAGCGCCTTGATCAAATCGAGATTCTGTTGTTGGCGTTCACGTGAAATGTCGGCGGGTGGATTCAGGTGCAGCATGGGGCTGGCGCCACGTCGCAGCAGCGTTCCTTGGTATGCGGCGGGTAGGTAACCGGTGCCCCAGCATGGCGCCCCGCCTTCAGGTGTGCCCTCGGGTTGCAGGAGCACACAGAATGCCGGCAGGTTTTCTGAGGGGCTTCCCAGTCCGTAAGCCAGCCAGGCACCTAGAGTTGGATGCCCGGGAATGGTGCGCCCGGAATGCATTTCATACATGGCGGGGGCGTGCACGGTACTGTTGGCAAAGCAGCCGTTAAGGTAGCAAATATCGTCGGCGTTGCGTGACAGATGCGGCAGAAGATCGCTCATCCACAACCCGGATTGGCCATGGCGCTTGAAGGAACGCGTGCTGGCCAGCAGCTTGGTATCGCCCTTGGTGAACTGGCTCACTGGTTTGCCAAAACTCTCAGGCAATGCCTGACCGTTCATCCGGTTCAGTTCTGGCTTGGGGTCGAAAAGATCCATCTGGCTTGGACCGCCCACCATGAACATGAAGATCATGGATTTGGCTCGTGGCGCATGGTGCGCCATACGCGCAGCCAATGGATTGGTTGCACGGGCGTCTCGCGCCATCAGGCTTGAAAGCGCCATCGACGCGCATGGTCCGGCAGATGTTTTCAGAAATTCTCGTCTTAGCATGACTCGAATCCTCCATGGCGACTTTGGCTATTTGGGGAATCGTAATTCCTTGATGGCGTCGGCATTGAGAGCTTGGTCGAAAACGGCAACCTCATCCAAACGGCCTTCCCAATTGGAATGGCTGTCTGTTCGACCGCCCAAGTATACCCGGCACGATTCCGACAGGGGAGGTACAGGGGCGCGGGTGGTGATTTCCAGTTTGCCGTCCAAGTACACGCGCACAGACTCACCATCCCGAACCAGTGCCACATGGCGCCATGTCCACCGGCCAATAGTGCTGGTGCCAGCAACGGTCGCGCCATCTCCCGACTGGAATACCAGTCGGTCCGGGTGGGTGGTGCCGCCAACGCCCAGATGATCTCCCTGCAATCCCTTATCATAACCACGGGAATAACACCAACCTGCCATCGGGCGCGCGTTCACTGGCATTCCATTGTAAATCCAGAATGACACCGTGGATTTATCTCCCAAATCTGGAACACGGGATTCAAGCCGACCGCCGGCAAAATGCGCCGCGCGGTTGGTGCTGGTTTCCGAATCGGTGATAGGTGCTCCCGCAAGGAAGAACAGTACGCCTTGTTCGTAGTAGGCATCTCTACCCTTGCCACTCAGGTCGATGGCGCGCGGTCCAGCCATTTCATCCAGCGGCCAATAGGCCACCGGGGAAGCTTTCAATAGAGCGGTACGCGCCTTGTTTTTCAGGTGCCCGGGCTCGCGCCTCGGTTTGCCTGCCACCTTTTCCATCAGTGTCAGCGCTGTTTCCACGATTTTCGGTTCTGCCAATACCTCGAGGCCAGCCGAGCGCGCAGCCCATGTGTTGTAGCCGCCCAAAGGATGATGTTCGGGAGGTGGGATGTAGCCATCTCCACCGTTGGCCAGTTCAATCACCATGGTCCGTGCCAACGGTGACCGGGCCTTAAGTTTCAAGCCTGTCAGCGCGTAGGTTTCGCACGGTGTGGTGGCAATGGCAATATCGCCAAGACGCAAGGCCTGTACAACGACTTCCGTGTTTTGGCGCTCGTGTAACATTATTTGCTCGCGTGCGTATATTTCCGGTTGCGTGCGTGGGAGACGGTCGCCCATGGCGGCCACTATTTTTTGCGCCCATTCCAAACGCTGCTGATCGGGAACCCTGTATTTCAGGTTCATTCGCGCTTCAGCCATGGTAATGGTGGCGTCAGCACGGTATTCGACTGTTTTGCAAGCTTTGGCGGCCATATCTGCCAGCTCGCCGGCATACGATTCAATGGTTGGTTCTTCGCCCGCTTTGGGAGCGGGTTTGCGGTAATCGCGACGCCAGATATCGCCACTGCAACCGTGAGACATGATACCGACAAATGCAGGAAAATTGCCGGAGCCTCCGGGTGCAAGGCGATCGCGTAATCCATCGCAGAACAGTCCGAAATAGTCGGCGCTAATGGGGCTATCGCTGAAATAGTGCATGGAGAAGTTCGCCAGCAATGCGATCGGCCTGCCATCGCGTGCCTGAACGGAAATCATCGACAAATCAGGGTCAGCAGGTCCGGACTCGCCTGTGACATCATCGAGAATTCTTCCAGCATGCATGTTGGAACGCACGGTAAGGTTGCCAAATGGATCGGCAATCATTTTGTCCGGTCGCAGCACCCACTGCCTCAGGGCGGTGTGATTGGGCGCGGCAACAACAGCCCAGCCAAGTTGAGCAGGTTCAAGTCGTTTCTCGGCACCGACAATTGCCGCCACAAGCCGTGCCTTCAGAAATGGAACATACACGGGGTCCGCGTCTGTCCCAAGGC
>Ga0255132_1000606_pt1 | contig 14013 bp, 13 predicted proteins | sample Law_Law_RepA_8d_FD_188551 | JGI IMG/M metagenome (GOLD analysis project Ga0255132, IMG submission 188551) | Freshwater microbial communities from St. Lawrence River, New York, United States - Law_Law_RepA_8d | ecosystem: Environmental > Aquatic > Freshwater > River | place: USA: New York...
ACCTTCAGCCCCATGGCCATTGAAACCGCCTTGGCGGAAGTGGTGGACGACGCTCTGGAAGCACTGGGCGAAAAAGCCCATCTGATATCCGCCGTGGTGATGGATACCATCGCCTCAAGCCTGCTGCTGACAGACATTAAAGGCCATCCGGTAAGCCCCCTTTACACGTATGCCGACACGCGGTGCGCCGCGGCGGCGGCGCTGCTGCGGCATCAGGTGGACGAGGCGGCCAGCCACGACCGCGTGGGCACCCGCGTTCATTCGAGCTACCACCCGGCCCGGTTGCGGTGGTTCGATACCGCGCGACCCGATTGGCGCGCACATCAGATCTGCTGTGTGGGCGAATGGCTTCTGTGGCGGTGGACGGGCGAACGGCGGATCAGCCTTTCGGCGGCGTCGTGGACCGGCCTGCTCGACCGCCGGACCTTGACATGGGACGCGCCGTGGCTGGGCCTGCTGGGTCTCGATGAGCGGCAGTTGGGGCCGCTGGCAGATTTTGGAGACAGTTTTGGTATTTTGAAGGCGCCTTGGGCTGCCCGGTGGCCCGCCTTGGCCACGGCCCGCTGGTTTCAGCCCATTGGCGATGGCGCCGCCGCCAACGTGGGCAGTGGCGTGGCAGGACCGGGGCGCACCGCGCTCACGCTGGGCACCACGGCGGCCTTGCGTACCGTGCCTGCCGAGGTGCCACGGGTTTTGCCCATGGGAGCCTGGAACTACCGCATCGACCGCCGCAGGCCCTTGGTGGGGGCGGCAATGACCGAAGGCGGTAACGTTTTCGACTGGGCCTGCAGACTTGCGGGGCTGGTGCCCGGTGACCATCTGGATGCGCAGATGGCATTACGCCCAACGGGCTCGCACGGCCTGACGTTTGTTCCGCATTTGGCGGGTGAACGCGCCCCCAACTGGAACGATGCCGCGCGGGGCACCATCGCGGGCCTTGGCTTGGCAACAGATGGTATCGATATCGCGCGGGCGGCAGTTGAAGGCGTGGCGGCGCGATTGGGCCTCACGCGCCACATGCTGGGCGACGTGGCCCGGGGCGAGGTGATGGCCAGCGGTGGCCTTTTGAAATCGTCGTTTTGGAAAAGAATGGTGACGGCGGCACTGGCGCAGCCGATTGGCATTTGCCGGGAAGCGGAGGCCACCAGCAGGGGAGCGGCGTTGCTGGGTTTGGAAGCGCTAGGGGTGCTGCGCATGGAAGATGTGCACACGCCTACGGATGCCACAGACCAGCCGGCGCCCCACGATGTGGAGGCGCTGAAGCAGCATGGCGCGAGGCAGGAGAGGCTGAGGTCTTTGGGCGTCAGTTGAGCAGCTTGGAAGCGGCGGGATCCACAATATCCATCATGGGCTTCAGGAGCACGCTCGAGACCTTGCCGCCTTGGAAGAACCCGATGCTGCTGAGCAGGATCTCGAATGTCAGGAATACCATCAGCGTCATGATCAGGAAAGCGGGCGTGAGGAACAGAACGGGCAGCACGCCCCAAGGCTGAGGTGCCGCCACCATGGCGCCTACAGGACGAGTGTCTTCATCGTCCATGCTTTCGAGATCTTCTTCCAAATCATCGGTATCGGTCATCAACTGGGTGCGGCGGTTGCGCGTGGGCGTGGCCAAGGTGCCAGCGTTGATGTCGCCATCGTCATCGACCGGGACCACTTCGCTGTCGGAGCCGTCGTCGATCATGTCGAGATCGACGTTGTCGATGGCACCGGAGACATCGGCGTCCATCAGATCGAGCGGGAGCGCTTCGGACCCGGAACCATCTTCAATGGCCAATTCGCCTTCCTGAGACGAGGAGTCTTCCAGGGCGATCTCGAAGGCGCTGTCGCTGCCCGATTCCACGCCAGAGCTACCGTCGATTTCGAAAACGCTGGAGCTGTCGGCCGCTTCAATGGCGAACGATTCGGAGCCAACGGAGTCGGCATCTTCCGGGGCGAGATTCAGGCTATCGCCCATGTCGAATGAAGCCTCAGACGCGGCTTCGAGGCTGAAGTCTGACGATGAGCCCACTTCAAATTCACTGGAGGAGTCGCCCGAAACCGAGAACACGCCTTCACTGCTACCGCTGCTGGGTTCCTTGGCGGGGGCGGGCGTTTCTTCCTGCAGGCGGAACGATGGTTCCTCGGGGGCAAGCTCAAAGGGTGAATCGGAAGAAAGCGCCTTGGCGGCATTGGCGGGAGTCAGCATTTCCGTGGTGGCTCCCACGGGGTCGTCTGTCTTGATTTTGATGTTGTCCCAGTCGTTATCGTCCATCAGAGCGAACGATCCGCCGTCGGCTTCAGTTTGCGACAAGGTGTTTTCGGGTGGAGCCAATTCAAAGTTCATCGGTTCGTCGAGCATGAGGCTTTCGCCGGCATCGGGGGCGTTCGCTTCGCGGTACGCCTCGACCTCCTCGGATTTGAACATCATCTTGCCGCCATCCGAGAGCGAGCGAATAATCTTCTTTCGTGCCAAGTCCTTCAGGACATCCGTAGAAAGACCAAGGGAAGCAGCGGCATCCTCAAGCGACAGAAAGGCCATGGAACTTTCCCCGTGATGCAAATCAATAGCGATGTAACAGTGTGGTCTCGTACCAGTATTACCCCGAATGCGAAGGTAGGCAAGCAAGAGCGACGAAGGTTTTCTAATCTGACGATGACGGTTGTAATGATCAGAAGGAGCATGCGATGAGTTCTAGGCGCGTTTTGAGTGTCGGGCAGTGTGATTTCGACCATGGAGCCATCAGTGCGCGGCTTCGGGCATTGTGCAGCGCGACGGTGGTTCCGGTGGATACCGCCGATCAGGCATTGCAAATCCTATCCCGCGAGCAGTTCGATCTGGTGTTGGTCAACCGGATTTTTGATGCCGATGGCGGGTCTGGTCTGGAGCTGATTCAGCAGATCAAAGCTCCCGGATCTCCGCCCTGCATGCTGGTGAGCAACTTCCCCGAGGCCCAGGCGCAGGCCGAGGCTTTAGGTGCCTTGCCGGGCTTTGGCAAGGCGGCCTTGGGAGACCCGGCTTTGGCAGATCGGTTCGCCATGATTTTGGGGCGTTGATTCGAAAACAGAATGCGCTGCGGTTGCCGCGGATTCAGAGATTTTAGGCCTGACCGACGTCACGCCAAAGGCGGTCGGTGTGGGCGCGTTCAGCCGCCACAACACGGGCCAAAACGGGCCGGTTCAACGCCGTGTATGCTTCTTCAAGGATGGGAGAAGCAATCGCCCGGCGGCGCCGTGTGCCTGGGGCCCACAGTTCGTGCCCAATAAAGAGCGCAAGCCCCGGGCGGCCGGTTGCCAGCGCCTTGTGCGCGAGCCGTTCTAGCCACGCCACGCCGCCTTTGCGCCATACCGCCTCGTGAATCCGCTGAATGGGAATCGAGGTTCGGCAGAGTTCTTGTGGTGCGACAATTCCTGTGCCGTCTTGTGTGGGTAACACCACCATGGCGTCGCGCGCCTTCAGGCCGTCGTCGTAGGCCTTGATGAACGCGTTGCCTTTGAGGGGCGGCGATTCCACGCCCACCGCGGCGCAGACTTTTTTGGCAAGTAGCCTGCATTGCTCCAGCATTTTCGCCATTTCACGAGCTTCATTAGCGGAAACGTCCGGGCCGGGGCCTTCTTCGTCTAGGTCGGCGGCCACCTGCTCCACCCACAGGCGCAGGCCGCCTGCCAAGGTATCGCTTTCCAAACTGGCACCGGGGCCAGCGCTGCGGTCGGTTAGAGCCGTGCACGACAGGCCGGGTTGATCGGGGTTATCGAGGAAGTAGCCCCAATGCTGAACGCCATCGGCAGCGGCCAGCACCGGGAAAAACTCTGGCAGTTCCCATGGCCTACGGTGGTGCAGCAGGATCGACGCTGGTGGATCTATAGTGTCGAAGCGCCCGTCGAGCACTTCGAACGGGCCCACCAAAATGAACCCCATAGGAGATTCAAGGGCATGAAGCGGGTCGAGCGGCTTGAGAAAGCGGCAGAAGGAGTAAATACGCTCGAGCTCTTCGGGAAAAGCAAAGCCGTAGAGTTCGAGCAGCCGTGCCCGGCGGCGTTCAATGAGGGTCATGCGCCGGGCCTGTGGATTATGGACTTCAACGTAGGGTAACTCATCAGGAGAGGAGCGACGTTACCGCCTCACCCTGAACCAGCTCGCGTGGCTGGTTGATGTGATTGTAGACAATCGTGGCAGGATTGATGCCCACGCTGTGGTAGATCGTGGCGAGAAGGTCACGTGGATGGACCGGATTTTCCAGTGGTGCCGACCCTGTCTTGTCGGATTTGCCATGAACATATCCACGACGGGTGCCGCCACCAGCGATGACGCCGGTGTAGCAGTAAGGCCAGTGGTCGCGACCGTCGTCGGAATTTTCGTTGCCCGAGGTGCTAACGCCGCGCTGCGGGCTGCGTCCGAACTCGCCCACGGCCACCACGAGGGTGTCGTTGAGCATGCCGCGCTGGTCGAGGTCGGCGATAAGAGCCGAAAGACCGGCGTCGAGCATTGGGGCTGACTGGTCTTTCATGCGCTTGGACAGACCAGAGTGCACGTCCCACGAGTGGTTATCGGAGTTGGCCACCTTGGGCCAGTTGACTTCAACGAAGCGTGTGCCGGCTTCAATCAGCCGACGTGCCAAGAGGCAGCTTTGGCCGAAGGTGTTGCGGCCGTACTGATCGCGCGTGGCGTCTGATTCGAGCTTCAGATCGAAGGCGCGGCGGGCGTTGCCACTGATCACAAGGCTGAGCGCCTTGCGGTAATAATCGTCGAGCGCGTACTTGTCGGTGGCTTTTTCGAGGTCATCCATCCCTTGATTGATGACAGTGCGCAGTTTGGCGCGGCGTTCTAGGCGGACGCTGCTGATCTCACCGCGCAGCTGAAGGTCGTCGACTTGGATGCGGTCCATCTTCGCCATGTCCATGTCGTCGCCGGCAGGGTACAGCAGGTAAGGATCGTAAGCGCGGCCCAAAAAGCCGGCCGATCCGCCCTTGCCCACCACGTTGCTCTCTTGCAACGGGCGAGGCATCATCACGAACGGAAGCATCGGAACGGTTGGGGGCTTGAGGCGGGCTATCTGAGAGCCGCACGTGGGGAAATCTTTCGGCGTGGGTGGTTCCAACTGGCCCGAGGGGCTGACCTTGTCTGCCGTGTAACCCGTCAGCATCTGGTAGATGGCGGCGGTGTGATTGAAGAGGCCAACCGGGGTGTAGCTCATCGAGCGGATCATGGTGAAGCGGTCGTTCACCTGAGCCAGCTTGGGCATCAATTCGGTGAAATTTGTACCGGGAATGCGCGTGGAGATGGGCTTGAAGATGGAGCGGACGTTGTCTGGAACGCCTTCTTTGGGATCCCAAAGATCGAGATGGCTTGGGCCGCCTTGCAGGTAGATGAGGATAACGCTCTTGGCCTTACCAAAGCCCGGGCCGCCGTAGCTGCCTTCCGATGCCGTGGCATTGCGAAGGTTCATCAAGTTGGCCAGCGACAGGCCCATCACAGATGAACCGCCAACTCGAAGGACATCGCGGCGTGTGCTCACGCCATCGCAGTTATCCTTGCCTGCGGAACCGGTCAGTGAGAACATGGGAATCTCCCGTTGGCGTACAATTGAATCGTGTAATCTGACAAACATGTGGGCGGGCTACCGTAGTTTACTTCGGTTGGCACGGTGTCGTCAATCAGCATCTTTTCGGCGGCAAGAGGGGTTCAGCGTGATGGATCGGACGGAACCACCGGAATCTGGCAAGAATTCTGGAAAGGTTTCCACCGCCGTGTTGCAGGAAACCTCAGCAGCGACAGCAGTGGAGTTGGCGCGGCGTAGGCAAGTGCTGGAAACGGCATTCACCGAGTCTTACAGGGCGCTTTACAGCATGCTGATGGCAACACTCAGGAACAAGGCATTCAATCTGCCCGTGGCGACATGCCGCGATCGGGTTGAGGATGCCCTTCAGGAGACGTTTCTGCGGCTTCTCAACAAGGTTGCGGAATACGACGATTCGCGCCCCGCGGGGCCGTGGATTCGCCAGATTGCGTACTATGCCCTGATGGAGCAAAGCAGTTCGAGGCAACCCAGGCGGGAAGCCCGCGCCGGCGATTTGCATGCCAAGGGCCTGACCGGCCTTGAGGAGTTGGTGAGCGGTTCCGTGGAAGATGCCTCCGTGGCGTTTTTCGATCAGGAGCAGGTAGAACAGATCCGTCAGGCAGCGATGCAATTGCCCGATGACTTCCGCGACGTGATCCTGCTCACGGTGTTCGACGGGTTGACCCCCGCCGAAGTAGCGGACCGGTTGAACCTGACGCCCGGCACGGTTTATGTGCGCAAATGCCGCGGACTTTCGTTGTTGAAAAAAACTCTTAACGGCATTGGAATAGGGCCCGAGGCCCGGGATGGATCCCCATGAATATTGACCGATTAGACCAGTTGGGCATGTGCTTCATCGAAGCGCACGAATCTGGCGACCTTGAAACTATGGCTCAACTGTGGGGCATGGCCGCCGCGGATTCCGCCCTGAATAACCGCTTAATGCACCTTGAATCAGGCTTGATGCTCGAGCTTGATGGCGCCATTGGCGCGGAACCGATCCGCCTGACTGCCGCCGATATTGCCGAAAAACTTCGGCTATCTGAGACCCGATACAACGTGGAAGAACGTGCCGTGGTGGATCGTTTGGCGCAATGCGAAGAGACATTGCCCGAAACGTTGACCATGCGGGTGGTGCGAGGCTTGTGGGAGCAGTTGGGGCTTAACGGCGCCGAAAAGGTGGCCCGCGATTTTCTCGAGCAGGCTAGCGCCCTAATGCTGCGCCTAGGGGCGGACCAGCAGGGGGCCCTGATGGCGGCCCGCGCCGTCAGGCGCGCGCGGAAAGACTGACCAACGGTATACCTTTGGGAGGCCCCATGCCATGGATATCCCATTTCTAGACCTAATACGCATCCGGTCTGCTGTTGAGACATTTGTCACCCGTGCTGGTGCCGATTGGTCTGCCATCAAGCGCGCGGGCAAGGCGGTGCCACTGGGCGACCTGCTGGATGGCCATCCGTTGTGCTTGGTGGAAGTGAAGAACCTGACGCCGCAGGCCGTGGCGCTGCGCCTGCAGCATCGTGGCATCGACGCGGCCTTGCCTGCGGGAAACCCCCGCCAGCCCTTGGCCGGTTTTGTTTATGGCGATGGCTTGCGCGCCTTGATTTTTCTGAACCGAGACGACCCGTTTGCCCGCAGGCGTTTTAGTCTGGCGCACGAAATTGGTCATTTCATGATGCACGGTGGCGGGGCTTTGGCGCGCGCCACAGCGCAACCAGCAAAAAAACAGATGGAATATAATCCCGATCGCGATGATCCGCGCGAGATCGAGGCGCATGCCTTCGCTGCGGAATTGCTCATGCCATGGGAAATGGTGGTCCATGAGGCTGCCGCCTTGCGGGCGGGAACACTGGGCCCGCAGCGGGCTATCCTTGCCCTTGCCGCGCGCTTGCAAGTGAGCCGTCAGGCCGCCGCCCGTCGTTTGGCGGAATGGCGGGGAGTGGATTAAGCCTTTTATGATATCTCCACCCGAAGAAGATGCCGTGCCCGAAGTGCTGGAACAGCGCCGCATGGAGCATGCCGCGTTGGAAAACAATCTGGAAAGTCCCAGCTTTGTTGCCAAAAATATCGCGCCGCTGGACCCGCCCGAAGATCTGACTCTGGTGATGGGCGCCATGCGCGGCGAGATCATTCACGTCGATGCCGATGGCGAGCTGATTCCGGTCTGGGTGGGCATGCTAGCGGCAGCCAGCACCGCGGTGAACCGGATGGAAACCGAGTGGGTTGCCGCTGCCTGCCTCGATGCCCTTGCCATGGGCCCGGCAGAGGCATTGGCCAGCAGGCTGGCTGGCCGAGGATTCACCGTTTTGGCTGCGCCTCTGCCGGCTGTTGGAGGTCACCGAGAGCCGCTCAGGCGCAGGCGCGCGGTGCACCGGGATCCCGCCATGCAGGCAAAGCAAGCGCTTTACAAGGCCCGGCACGGCTTGGACGCGTTGATAGAGCAGGCAACCATTCATGCTGGAGATGGGCCCCTGCTGATCCGCTCGTCACTGGGGGCTATTTCAGACCTGTTGGCGATGCGGCAAAACCTCGATCGCGTGCCAGTTATCGCCTGCACAGAAGAGATAGATGCCCCGATGGTATTGCCGCAGGGCGTTCTCATGCCTGAGCCGCAGCAACGCTCTGGGGTTTTTGGAACTGGCCCCATGGCGATGTGGTTTGTCAGGGTTGCTACCGGAATACCCATCATTCGCTTGCAGATGCCTCGTGTTTGGTGGGATAATCACGGTTCACATGGAGCCGACCGAATGACGGGGTGGTTGCTGTCGCTGAAGGCGCGGCCCGGGGGCAAGCTGTATACTGAACTCGGACAACGGCTGGAAGAAGCCTTGGTGTCATCTTCGGCAAGCAGCGCCTGCAAGGATCCGTAACCATGTCGAATGCCGGGCATCCTGAAATTCGCGCTGCCGGGGTACTGCTCATGGTGCCGGGCAGCCCGCCCAGTTTTCTGTTGATGGATCATGGTCACAGGCTTGATCTCCCCAAAGGGCATTTGGAGGACGGAGAAACGGATCTGGAGGGTGCATTGCGGGAGATGGAAGAGGAAACGGGCATCCCGCGCGCGGTGGTGTCGATCGATCCGGTTTTTCGCCATGAGATACGTTACCGTGTGCGTGAAATCCGCTACGGCCGTGAGCCACGGAACAAGGTCGTTGTGATATTCCTAGGCTGGTTGGCGGAGAGGGCCCAAGTAGTTGCCACCGAACACGCTGGCCACCGCTGGTACTCGTGGATTTCCCGACAAAAAATCCAAGCGCAGACCATCGATGAGGTATTAAACGCGGTGGAAAACCATTTCGGCGGCAAGGTGCCGGGGCCTGTGGGGGGGGGGAATTTCTGCAATTAACGTTGTTCTTGAAATGCGTGAAATACCACGAGGAATTTAGTTGGCGCACTCTCCGATGTACTAAGTAAATAATAACCCATATGCAACTATTTCATTCTGTTCAGATTCCAGTAATGCGACATAAGATCAGTCATTGTTGCGGATTGGTGAGTTCAATCAGAGCGGTGAGCGTGGTAAATAAATGTTATTTTAATGGTTCAACTAAAAAAAGCGTTGCGTGTTAAAGTATTATTAAATCAAGAGTTATGACCAAGACGGCGATTCGCTGACACTAAATAAATGTTTGTTTTCGCCATTTCTTTTGTGGAATGGTAAAAAATAAGATTAAGAAGCAAAACTAGTGAAGGGTTCTCAACGATGCTTAGGCGAATCAGGCAAGCATTTACTCTGATCGAACTGTTGGTTGTGATTGCCATAATCGCTGTACTGATCGGATTGCTGGTACCCGCTGTCCAAAAGGTGCGCGAGGCTGCTAATCGATTATCATGTACAAATAACGTTAAACAATTGGCCTTAGCATGCCATAATTACCACGAAGCCAACGGGAAGTTTCCGCCAGCAGTTATGATGGATGCGTCTGTTACCGACTCAGGCGATTACACCCATAATTTTGGCCCAAACTGGCTAGTTTTGATTCTGCCGTATATCGAGCAGGACCCATTATTCAAAACGGTTGCCGCAAGCGTGTTTGATTACCCGATAACAGGCAACAACATGTGGCGTTCACTTCGGCTTGCAGAAATCAAAACACTTAAATGTCCATCCGAAGTTTATGGTGCCACTCCATTTTCAGATATTGGCGGATGGGCGCGCGGAAATTATGGAGCAAACTCAGGGACTGGAATGTTTTATGATAAAAAAATCGGTGATGAAGGCCTTGAAATATCTGGATCGAAATATCGTGAATACAGTGGATTGCTATACTATGGGACAACAACAAGCCAGCATGTTCTTGGGGTAAGCCCTCGCGGAGTAATGTCAGCAAATTCTTCCGCAAACATTTCATCTATTATTGATGGGACAACTTCAACTGCTCTTATCGACGAGCTTCGTGTTGGATTATTGCCTTCAGATCTAAGAGGCACATGGGCTATGGGGCAAGTTGGAGCAAGCATTCAAGCTGGTGCTGGTAGATGGGACAGTCCAGGCCCAAACGTTTCTTGGTCAAAATATGATGATATAATGAATTGCTATGATTCTCCTAATAGCAATATGGGATGTGACAATCAGTGCAACAGATCGTATGAGGTGACAACCAAAAGTTTTCATCCAGGTGGTGTGAATATCGGAATGGCAGATGGCAGTGTTCGATTCCTACGGAATGGAATTGATCGCACAGCGTATCAGTTTCTTCATTCCAGGGATGACGGCAAGGTTTTTTCTTTGGATTAATATCCGTAGCTTTTTAAGAGCCATATTTCAGCTCTACTGAAAAATTATATTTGTCATGAGCGAAAAACATCATCGATCAATTAGCTTTCATTTGGCCCAAGAAGGAAATCCGCCTTTAAGGGTAACAGCAGAAATCTTGAAAAAAATGGCCGCTATGAGAGAAATAACAGGGGATGATCTCCTGTACAATAAAAGTTTGGGGAAATGGACAAAAGCACGGCATGTAAAAGGACTGAGAACATTATTTTCACAACTGGAAAAAACCTCAAGCAGCCAATCATTGAATACTGATGAAAGATCAATAACCCAATCCACAGACAGTAACATTCCAAAAGTTAATACCAAAACACTAGACAAAAACAGTACTGATCCTTCACTTATACATGTACCCGTCAAAAAAATAATCGCCATTCCAAGCCAAATACCAAGTGTTCAATCCAAAGGACCAACGACGAAATCGATTTTTCAGGCCAATTCGCCACCTTATGTAATGATTCTTGCATTTGCTATTGTGACACTGCTTGCAATTATCGGTGGCATTTTTTGGTTCCGAATAGCAAATCAAGAGACCATTATTACCGGTATCGTTTCTTATAACCGTATGCCCATTATGGATGGTGAGATCGTGTTTGATGCCGACGGCATTGATTCTTCCGAAATCAAAAGCGAAATAATAAATGGATCTTACCATGTTACCTGCAAGGGCCGCAACGCTTCGGGTGCCAAAATTGTAAGGATTTTTGGATATCGAAAGCCTAAAACAAAGCAAGTCGCTGCGAATCAAAACAAGGAAAAAACATCGACAGATCTTGTAAACTATATTGCAAAGGAACACAACTCTTCAAGCGCGACATCTGTCATAATTGAACCTGGAATTACAAACACATTCGATTTTCATCTGACTGGAAAATGAAGCCAAAACAGGAATGATTGCCGGGAATCGCTTAAGCTTGCAATGTCATTCAAGCTTCTGGCGAGCGCGGACGTGAGTCACGTGAGGACTGAAACATCAACCCTTTTTCTTACACTTGGAATGTGACAAGCGGCGTGCGACCCATGAAAGTCGAAGAGCCCCGCACGACTGAGTAAGGGGCCACGCGCCAAGATTCGTTAACTAGGGCCCAAGCAATATCAAAAAACATTTTGCCAGGGAGACTGTGGCCCCTTACTTCGTGCGGGGCTCTTCGGTGCGGATAGGTTGGCTCAAACATTACTCCCTCAGCAGCGCCGAAAGCACCTGCGTATAGAGGCGGTGGCCGAAGTCGTTGGGGTGGTTCACGCCGTTGCCTGTCAGATCGCGATCTTTTTTGTGTTTCAACATTCCCGACCATACCTTGGTCATGTCCGCCAATGCGATTCCCGGTCCGCACAGGCTGACTAGGGCGTCGCGGTACTGCGGGAACAACTCTTGCTTCAACGTTATCCAATCGGCATTGCCCAGCATGGGTGCCACCAGAATGAACTCGGCTTCCGGAACCGTTCGCCGGGTTGCCTCGATCATGGCCAGAATGTTAGCGCGGTATTGGGCCGCTGGACGGCCTGACGAGTCGTTCATACCAAATGCCAAAATCACCAGATCCGGACGCGTGGCGACGACTTTATCGATATTCTTCACGCCCCAGTCGGTGGATGTTCCGCCGACACTGAAATTATGCAAGGTAACCGCGCTGCCGTGAACCGCTTTTAGGTTCATGGCCAGCAGGTCTTGGTAGGGCGGCTGATAAGGCGCGGCCTTGGCCCAGCCGGACGCGTTGCAGCCTGTGGAAATACTGTCTCCCAACAGTGTGATCGTGACCGGCGCCTTGCGTTTCAGCAAGCCACGGGTGCGCGCCAGTTCTTCGCCGCGCACCGCCGGGCTGGTGTCTGTCCAGGTTCCGGTGGCATGTTCGTAGGTGATTGTGGCCTGCATATCGTGGTATTCATGTCCGCCACCAAAGAGGATTTCACCCGTGCCATCGCGGCGGGTCAGGGCATAGCGTTGAGATTTGGCAGGTCTTATAAGGTCTTGTGGGAGTTTGAATGTGATCCTGCTGCCTTCCGGCAGGGTGATTTCCCGGGACCCGGGTTTCAAGATATAATCGCGGCCCTCGGTGTAGGTGATCGCCTGCGACGGGTCGCGCACCGCCAACACTTTGGTGGGAACAAACAGCAACGAAGCAGACGGGTTTGCCGCGGGTGTTTCCTTGACAAACAGAACGCTTTCGCCATGCATGACACTGGTTTGCCAGAACGGCTTGAACAGTGCCGGGTCGAATGGCCAAGCAGGTGGAATGCCATCGGCCCGAATGAGGGTAAAGGCGCAGGCCAAGAAAGCGGTCGCGGCAATTTCACGCATGGTATTTCAAGGTCCCCAAAGGGTGAAGTGACTGTAACGGTAGAGACCGCATGGGGCTTACGCCCTATGCTCGCTTTCAATCAACCGCCGGGTCAATAAAATAAGGGGCCGGCATCAATGACGGCCCCTCACATGGGATTTTCTGTTTTCGGACTCGAATTTTAGTGGTTCAGCAGGAACTCGTTCGAGTTGAGCAGTGCCCAGAAAAGATCCTGGTAGGGGGCCAAGGGATCCTTGTCGGCGATGCGCAGTTTAAGCTTGGCGGTGATCGCAGCCATCTCTTTAGGAGATGCTGGGCGATTGAGCGCCGAGAGGTACAAGTCGTTAATCACCCCTGCAGGGTTGCCTTTGGCCTTGGCATAAGCCATGGAAACAGCACCCTTGTCCTTGCGGGTGATGGCGGCGTTGATATCGTCGCCGTTCATCATCAGCAGAGCCTGCACCACTGTGCCATTGAAGTTCACTTCGTTGCCTTCGTCGTCGCCGAAGTTGCTGACAAGATTGTCGAGCCAACGTTCGCGCAACTGGCGCTTACCGTCTTTCGATTCGGCTGCTTCAGCCTTGGTGGCAACCATCAGTGATTCGAACAGTTGCTCTGGGCTCATGCTCTTAAGCTGCATGCGGGAGAACAGACCGTCTGTTTCCTGCTTTTCGTTGGTTTTGTTACCAACATAGCTGAGGTGGTAAGCATCGCTGTTGCAGATCCAGCGGATAAGGCGCTTGAGGTCGAAATTGTACTGTTTGAAGTTGGTGGCCACACCATCCAGAAGCTCTGGAAGTGAGGGCACGTTCTGGTCGTTGAAGTCGTCGATCGGGTTGGTGAATCCACGGCCGAAGAACACGCCCCACATGCGGTTGGTGACGGCGCGTGGGAAGCTGTCGTGCTCCACAAGGAAAGCGGCAAGCTGTTCACGACGGCCTTGGCTTTCAGTGGCCTTCATCTTGGCGCCATCGATAAAGGTCGCCTTAGTAGGCAGGACCACGCCGTTGCGTTTTTCGTAGTAAACAAGGCCTTCTTTATTGGCGGACTTGTTTTCAGTGAGGGTGAGCGGTGGGTAGGTCATCATGCGGGCCCGTTCCATCGGGGGCATGCCAGTCCGTTCCACTTGGCGGAGGAACGCATTCACACCCCAGAAGTGCTTCTGGGTGACCGCGTTGTTGAACGGGTGATCGTGGCACTGGGCGCACTGGAGCTGCATGCCAAGGAAAAGGCGGGTGATACGCGAGGTGATCGGCACCATCTCGAACATGCCTTCTTCAGCGCGCTTAGCTGCTGGGTTGTTTTCGCCCAGATGCGCCAAAATGAAGTTCACGGCAGGGTTGTCGGTGTTCTTGCCGTTGGCCGTTACCAACTGCGATACCAACTTGTTGTAGGTCACATTCTGGGCGAACTGGTCTTCGAG
>Ga0255132_1000609_pt1 | contig 13972 bp, 7 predicted proteins | sample Law_Law_RepA_8d_FD_188551 | JGI IMG/M metagenome (GOLD analysis project Ga0255132, IMG submission 188551) | Freshwater microbial communities from St. Lawrence River, New York, United States - Law_Law_RepA_8d | ecosystem: Environmental > Aquatic > Freshwater > River | place: USA: New York...
ACTTGGAGCAAATGGGCTCCACTGGTGCAACAAGACACCTGCCATGCAAGCATGACCACATTCACAGGGCCCACCGGTGGGTTTGAAGTGGAGTTGCGGCCTGCGGGGAGTACCCCGACAACTGGCGCGACCAGCATTAGTGGCAACAAAACGGCACGCGTCTTTATTCCTCCGTACCCCACCCAAGACGACGCGCCAATGACTCCGGAAGAGGCCTTAGCGCGCATCTTCAAAATTCTCGACGCTTCGCCAGCTCCCGGCCAAAAACCGCGGACAACTCTGTGCTTGGGGGAACATTTGCCTGTTTGGGCCGAAGGCAGCTATGGCGCCTTGTACGCGGAATTGTCGATGCGCCTATTCGGCCGGGAAATGTCTGATTCAGCGCGCGCCAAGGCCATCTTGGCACTTCGCGAAGCCGGACAAAAACCAGTACCCGATCAGGTTTTGGGCGGTGGCCCCGATGGCGGACGTGCCATCACCATCACAAAGGTCCGTCAGGACCTTAAACGTCAGGGCCTTGCCGATGCCACTGTTTGGTACGATCTGGGCGAAGACACAACACCAGCAAGCTGGATCACTCCATTTCTCGACAGTGAAGTGGATAGGGAACGTGCCGCCGGCAATCGCACCACCGCACCCAAAGTGCTGAATCGCCTGTGGATTGACTGGCTTGAAGCCAACCGTGGCGATGTTCCCAACCGCGAGTATTGGATGGGGGCTTGGGGCACATTCGATCGATTGAGAATGCACCCGGACAGCAGCAGTGACGCGGCGCGCGCGGCGCCTAAACTTTATGTGGATTCTCTTATATTTTACGAGGAATTATTGCTGAAACAGTTGCGCCAGACTTCTTCATGGCTACGCCTTCAGTTGGGCAAGGACACCCATGTTGGGTTTACCACCAATCCCGGCCCCCTTTACTTCCCCACGATTGCATCAATCGTTCAACCTGCCCGCTCGGGCGCGATCAATTTTGTCCGCACGGGAGATGGTTTCTGGCGTTCTTCCCAAGCCGGGCCGCTGATTAACGGCTATGTCACAGAGCATGCCACGCTTGGATTGCGGAATCAGCCCATGGGCGTGGTTCGCCCTTTCAATCTGGCTCAAGATCCGGGGAATACGGATGACGATTTTGTCCGTTCTGCCGTTTCACATTTGGCGCATGGCGCCACTCGCCTCGACTTTGGTGGTATTGGGCTCGATGAAACATTCGCGGAAAATCATATCGATCACCGATCTGCCACACGATTCCGCGCCATTCGTGATGTAACCCATGCCATTGGGATGGTAGACGACCTGCTTCCTTCTGCCCGCCCCGTGGCTTCTCCGGTCGCCTTGCTGGTGAGCGAATCGACCGAGCGATGGGACTTGTCAGGCATTGCCAAGGACGGTGGCGAACGCGGTTGGGCCAGTGCGGAGTACCGCAAGACTCGTATGACGCACCATCTGGAACGGCTTGGGCTTTACACATCTCTGGTTCACCAAGGTCGTTCGCCAGACCTGATGCTCGAATCTGACTGCACTGTCGAGAAACTGAAAAACATCAAGTTGCTTCTGCTCGTGGGTGACTGTCTTCCGGCGGCATTGGCCGAACGACTTGCAGGATGGGTGCGCGAAGGCGGTGTGCTGATGGCCACGGCGGGAGCCGGACGATTTGACCCCTATCGAAAATCCCACACAGCATTCGATAAACTTCTGGGGCTGAAAGGACGTCTCACAACCGAGCAAGATACATTTGCTTTGCCAAGGCGGGGCCTTGCCCAACTAGCTACGCTAGATGCCATTGCCGGTCCCGGATGGCTCATGCCCGTACTGGCTTGCCATGAACGTCTGGAACCAGAAGACGACACACTTGTGGTAGCTCGCTTTCAGGGTGACGATTCGCCCGCCGTTTGTGCCCGACCACTGGGCCGTGGCCGCGTGTTTACTGTTGCCGCATACCCCGGCATGGCATGCCTTTGGACCGCTATGCAGCCCGCATCGGTTCCAGATCGCGGACCATCCAGTCACCGCCTGCCAGCGCTGTACGACCCCGGCGCCATGGCTGTTGTTGCCGAGGCACTTAAAGCTGCCAGCATCAGCCCTGAAGTATGGGTTGCAGACCAGTTGATTGATGCGCGGGTACTGGCTTCGGAGAAGGGGCTTATTATTCCGCTGGCAAATTATGGAAAAGCGCGCACCGAACGAACCGAGGTCACCTTGCGACTTCCTCGCAAAGTAACCAAGGCCACAAGTGCGTGGGCAGGGCCTGTTCCCTTGCGTCAGGAAGGTGATGCAACTGTTGTCGTTCTGCCAGGCCTAGGCGTGGCAGACATAATTAGGGTCGAATAAAATAGCATTGTGGCCTCTAACCCTTGTTCCCTTTTTGGCACAGTTCCTAGACTGATCGAACGGGGCGCGTGAATCGTTGCAACCGGACACGCCCAGTGGCTTCTGGTTGAAGCTCACTCTACCGATACATGGAACAGGCATGCAGCACGATCCGCTCAATCCACTTATTGTCCAAGGCGACCGCTCTATCCTCGTGGAGGTAGACAACCCTCGCTATGAACAGGCCCGCGATGCCATTGCTCCATTTGCGGAATTGGTCAAAAGCCCAGAACATATCCACACCTACCGATTGACACCGCTCTCCCTGTGGAACGCCGCAGCGGCAGGGCTTGGTGCCGACGCCATGGTTGAGGCACTTCACAAACACGCGAAGTTCGCTATCCCAGGCAACCTGTTGCAAGACATCCGGGAAATTGTCAGCCGGTATGGCCGTATCAGGCTTGAACGGGCAACCCCTGAGGAAATGGAAGAAGTCGTCGCCCGGACAGGCCAAGAGCACACTCCTTCGGTGCCAGGGCTTGGCTGGCTTAAGCTCGTGACTTCCGACAGGGCTCTACTGGAAGAACTCGCCCGGCAACCCAAGATTCGCGATCTGCTCGGCGACGCGCTCAGCCCCGGTGCGCGTCTGGTTGACCCCGCATTTCGCGGGGTCCTCAAGCAGGCGCTCATTCACTTGGGCTACCCGGCACAGGATGTGGCGGGCTATACGGATGGCGCGCCGCTCCCCATGCAAACGCGGGTCATAACCCGCCTGGGAATGCCATTCGTCACACGCGACTATCAACGCGACGCTGCTTCGATTTTTTATGCAGGTGGAGATGCATCGGGCGGCAGCGGCGTCATCGTGATGCCTTGCGGCGCCGGGAAAACCATCGTTGGCATCACCGCCATGTGCATGATGTCCCGACACACTCTGGTTCTGACCACAGGCGTGACGGCTGTCAAACAGTGGCGCCGGGAAATTCTGGACAAGACCGATCTCGATGAATCACAGGTGGGAGAGTACACGGGGGAAACCAAGCAAATCCGTCCCGTTACAGTCGCCACTTACCAGATCCTCTCGTACCGCGACGAAAAAGATGGAGAATTTCCTCACTTTCCGCTCTTCGATAAAATGGATTGGGGGCTGGTTGTTTATGACGAAGTCCACCTCCTGCCCGCGCCCGTTTTTCGGGTAACGGCACAGATCCAAGCCCGAAGGCGCCTTGGACTGACCGCCACACTGGTTCGCGAAGACGGCCGCGAAGGCGATGTCTTTAGTCTGGTTGGGCCGAAAAAGTACGACGTGCCTTGGCGCGAACTCGAAGGAAAAGGCTGGATCGCCGAAGCGGCTTGCACAGAAGTACGCGTTGGCATGCCTTCCGAATTCCGCGTCGAGTACGCGGTTGCAGAATGGCGATCGAAATTCCGTTTGGCTAGCGACAATCCCGCGAAGGACGACGTTGTTGAGTCGCTGCTCAAGCGTCATAATGATCATCGCGTCATCATCATTGGCCAGTACCTTGGCCAGCTGAGGCGGTTACGCAGCCGTTTTGAAATTCCGATGATCACCGGCGCCACCCCCAACGATGAGCGTGAAGACATTTACCGGAAATTCCGAAGCGGCGAAATCCGCCATTTAATTCTATCGAAAGTGGGCAATTTTGCCCTCGACCTGCCCGATGCCAATGTGCTGATTCAGGTTTCAGGGTCGTTTGGATCGCGTCAGGAAGAGGCCCAGCGCCTCGGCCGGGTATTGCGGCCCAAGGCCTCTGGCGAGACGGCGCACTTCCTCACGCTGGTTACCCGCGACACACGGGAACAAGATTTCGCGCACCACCGCCAACTGTTCCTTACAGAACAAGGATACAGTTACCGCATTGTGGATGGCGAAGAGTTGTGTGCTGAAATCAAAACTGAATCCGAAATCCTCAAGCAGGGAACCTGACGCATGAACGGCCAACGGTTTGTCGTCAAGGTTCACCGCCGCGTGCCACTTGTGGTTGCCGAGGACCCCTTGTTGCTTGAAGAAATCCTTGCCCGCAAAAAAGCTGCAACCGATATTGCCGGCCGACTGAATGAGCGCGTTTTGGTTATTCGCCAAGGACGCGCCGAAGGATTGGTGGACGAACTACGGCAGATGGGCCATACCCCTAGGGTACAAGGCCGGTGAATAACGGTGCCAAGCCATGATCGCATCTTCTGCTGTAAATGACTGGCCCACCCTGCTGGCCGCGGTCCTCTCACGCTACGATGAAATCCTGCTTGAGGCCGTTGCCTCAGCGGTCGTGCGCCCCCGTGGAGCCATCAGCGCGAGTGATCGCGCCGAGCGAATCATCGGGGCAGTTGATAATCCGGTCATCGTGGATAGACGACTGGGTGAAATTGGCGATGCCTCGCCGCCAAGCCGGCACCTGCTTGCCATTATGGCGCATTTTCACGCCGTGCGGGTACCGCTTGCCGACGCGGTAAGCCTGCTTGCCACGCTGGGCCATGGCAATCCGCTGGTGGCAGTCCGTTGCGCGTTGGAAGCAGGGCTTGTATTCCCCGATCTACGCCAACCCGGGTCTGCAGAAGTGGGTCAGGGAATTCTGCATTCTTTTGAGGCTTGGCTGGCCGGAACCCCTGTGGCGCACTTGGCTTTGCTTATTCCGCCCGTAGTGATGAGCCGCGCCTTGCCTTTTTCCCTTGGCCTGCCTGACATCCGCAAGGGCGAACTGATTCGAGCCACCGCGGCGCAGGCTGCCTTTGTTACTGAACAACAAAGACGCACCACTGAAGGCCTACCACTGCTTGAAGATACTCCAGCTACCCCGGTGGATCCTGTTCTTCCCTTGGGTGGCGCCATCGAAGGCGATGGATTTGATATCCCTTGCCGTTTGGCCGTTCTGTGGCAAATGGCAGGCGAGGCCCCTGTACGCCTTACACAGGCAGGCGAATTCTACAGACGCGATTCCGATCGCCTGCGTCAGCTTCCAGCATTGAGTATCGACGACGACCTGATAGCCGCCAAATTGCCGGATTACTCAGGCTTTCTGGTCGATCTTGCGCGGACAACAGGAGTCTTGGCTTGCCAGGATACCGATCTTGTGCCCGGAACATTTCCAGTCGAATGGCAAAGCGGCATATATGGGATGCTGGAAAGCCTTTATCGTTCGCTCTTCGATGTGCGCGTTTGGAATCCACGCGACGGATGGAAACCAGAACCTGAAACCGCCAATCCATTCCCTTCCGCTGAACTACTGGCACTCCTGTTGCTAGCGGAACTGCCCGGCACCACGTGGGTGCGTCCAGCAGATATCGAAAACTGGATCCATCAGCATCATCCCTATTGGAAAGGCGCCCAACGTCCGGGGCGAGTCGCGCCTTGGCTTGAAGCGTGGCTTGCTGGTGTGGCCCAGCCTTTGCGGCTTGTTGAAATGGCGCGATTGGGCCTGTCTGATACCGATGGACGCGCTGTTCGGCTCTCTGGCATTGGACGATGGCTGACTGGCCAAGGCAACCAGCCAGGAGAACCACCGAATTATCCACAGGCCATGGTGGTTCAGCCCAACCTTGAAATTCTGGTTTACCGTCAGGCTCTTACCCCCTTGCTGCTTTCCCGACTAACACAAATAGGCGCATGGAAATCGTTGGGAAATGCCTGTGTCCTTTTGCTCGACAAAGACACAGTGTATCGCGGTCTCGAATCGGGTGAATCCCTTGAAGACATCAAAACACTTCTAGAAAACCATTCAGGCCGGCAATTGCCCGGCTCCGTGATGGACCAGCTCAAAACGTGGGCCGGAAGGCGAGAACGCCTGACCGTTTTTCCTGCCGCCACGCTGCTTGAATTCGCTTCAAACACCGATCTCGACGAAGCATTGTCACGGGGCATGCCCATTCAGCGTGTGGGAGACCGCTTTGCTGTCCTGCTAGACGAAGCCCTCGGTTACAAGCATGTTCGCATTGCCGGGAACCGCGATTACGGATTGCCACCAGAACCGTGCCTTGTTGTCGGCGACGACGGCGTAACACTCACTGTCGATGTTGGCAGATCTGACCTTTTGCTGGAAATTGAACTGCCGTTGCTCACCGATCCCGTAACCCACGGCGAGCGTGGCGTTGTCTGCCTGACGCCGGCGTCGCTACAACGCGCGACAAACGCCGGATGGACGAGCGAGGATATTGCCCGCTGGTTCCTTCGTCGTGCTGGCCACAACCTCACACCTGCCGGGCGCGCACTGCTTACAGCCCATACGGCGACGGGTCTGCTGGAACGTCGCCTTGTTCTTACCCTTTCGTCCGATGACGTACTCGACGGGCTGATGCAATGGCCAACAACAGCGGCATGTCTGGGTGAGCGCCTAGGGCCTTGTTCAGTTGTTGTGCCAGCCGACAAGATAGAGGCTCTTGCAGCAGGTCTGAAACAGTTGGGATTGGAAATTCCCATCAATCTGTGAGGCACCCAGCGACTGGGGTTGCATCGTAAGCAGAGATGAACCATGTGCGCCGGGTGGCAGGCATGGAGGTCTCACGATGCGAAAATGGTTGGCGATCTGTTCTGGTCTTGTTGCCTCGGGCACCTTGCAGGCTCAGGTTGTAATTTCCCCCGGTGAAATGGATTTGGGAACGGTCCTTGCTGGGCCCAATCTTCAAAAAAACCTCGTTCTGCACAACGAAGGTACAAACCCAGCCCAAATCACTGGATGGACCAGCTCTTGCGGTTGCCTATCCGCACAAAAATTCGATGGCATGCTGGCACCGGGTGAGTCTCGGACCATTCCGCTGGTAATCCGCACGGCAAGCCTTCCTGCCGGACCGCACGCCTGGAACCTGAGCGTCAGCAGTGCTGACACTGCTGGCGGGCAATGGAATAAAAGCGGACGCATGGTTGGCATCGTCAAACGCGATGTGGATCTGGAACCGGGCTTGTTAGCCCTTTCCACCGATCGGGAAACCATCCACACGGTTGTGATCCGTGATAGCAGAAAAACGCCTCTTTCCGTGACAGGCTGGCAAACCACCTTGCCCGGACTGGTTGTTGAAAAACGCGAAACTGCCGGAACGGAAACACGTCTAACTGTCCGCGTGCCGGCTTTGCCAGAAGGCCGCCATGCCGGCTCCCTCATATTGGCTACCAGTGATGAAGCCTATCGTCAGCTAGAGATCCCCGTGACGGTACTGTCTAAAAAGCAGGATTCCGTTCGTATGGCTCCGGAACTGGTTGAATTGTCGGGGCCTGCCGGCACCACTGTTTCACGTCTTGTAAGACTGACAGCAAATGGGAATCTAAAATTGAAGATCCAGGAAATAGTGGTTGAAGGGGTTGTGGCAACCACACGCTTTGCCGAGGGACCCGGAAACAGCGCGACAGTGCGAGTAGAAACAAATCTTCCCGCAGGTGAAGCTGCGGGAAGATTGATAATTAAGATAGAGGGTCGCGAGCAGCCAGCCTTGCTACCGTTGACCCTCAAGGGTTCGTAGCCGTCAGATCAAAAGTGCAAGGCGCTCGAGTTCCTTGAGTGCCTGAGGCAGGATCTGCTCCAGAAGAAGCTCAATCGTGTTCTTGTCAGTGATTGGCACGTTATCCTTGGCCAAACGGAACTGACCGTCCACACACTTCTTCACCAATTCAGCCTTGATGGCCTTGATATCGCGCGTGCCATCCACCAATTGGCAGATTGCAATCTGCAAATCGTTCAGATTAACCGTTTGGTGCCACTGGTTCGATACTTCGCGGTTATTGGCCTTAGCGCGAGCAAGTACCAACGGTGTGACCATTGGCAGAACGGCGTCGCCCTTACCCAGATCGACCACTTCATCAACCACATGGACCATGCCGTTGGCGAAACCTCGAATGAGGACTTCATTAAACAGGGCGTCCGTATTGACGAGGCATTCAGGATGAGCCTTCAGCCGTGCTTCGGCAGCGGCCTTCCATTCTGCTGCCGTGTAGGTGTGCGGCCAATGATCATTCAGCGCCAGCATCATGGCCTTCACAAAAGGCTGGGTGCTGGTGAGGTTGCGATTTTCACCATCGGTGAATTTCTGTTCCTTGGCCTCGTGAAGGGGGGCATCGCCTTCAATTTTGTAAGCGCCAGCGAAGTGGAACTTCGAGACATTCTCCGGAGAGATGTTACGGGCCAACTTGCCTGCAATATCCTTGTGCACCAGCAAGGTGCGACGGAAACGGCGATTACGGAAAAAGTCGAGGTACTGCTCGATCGCAAGGATGTTGCCGCCGGAAACCCGGTTCAAAGCATCCATCACCTTGGGCCCCAAATGATGGGGAATCATCTCTTCGATTTGGGCTTCACCCAGATAGTTGAGGCCTTGCTCCAACGACAAGTTGATGAAGTCCTTGAAGTAGCAAGGGGAGTTATGAACTTCCAGATGCTCGTGCAGCAGGTAGTCGTCGGATGCCTGCTTGAGCAAATCAGCTTCGGCATGCAGGATCTTACCAAAAGCGCTGTCGGCTTCTGAAATTTCCGTGATGAAGTTAATAATGGCGCGCGACTGCTGGACACGCTCAAGTGCCGTGGGTCTGGAACCAGCGTGATAGTTCATCGCATCGCGGATGATTTCACGCATTTTCCAACCGGGGTAACAGTTGTAACTGATATAAGCGATTCCTTGGGGCGCGAGAGCCTGTCCACATATCTTCAAGATGGCATGCTGAACGTGCGGGGGAACCCAGCTATAAACGCCATGGCAAATAATGTAGTCAAACTTGCCATCTTTGGTGACATCGTATTCGCCAAGGTCGGCCTGACGGATTTCAAGATTCTTCAGGCCAAGAGCTTCAACCTGCTTTTTACCTTCGATCACCTGAACCTCGGCATAATCGAGGCCCAGAAATTGGCTTTGTGGATAGCGAAGCGCCAAGGGAATCAGGTTCCCGCCCGAAGCGGAGCCCAATTCCAGCACCCGGCAGTTGGATGCCTTGGCAGGGTCCATTCCAAAAAGGCGACCAATGAACGCTAGGCGTTGAGGATGGGTTTGGATAAAGCAGCGGCTGTGATAGGGGACCTCATCGTACGGATTAATAGTGGCTTGATTGGCCGGGGGAGTCGATGCGGACATGCCTGAAGCTCCATTGAAAGGAAAGCAACATTCGATACCGTTGCAAAGTCTATACCCGTATGTTGGTTGGGAACAAGCCTGCCTGAGGACTGAGATTTTGGCCCAGCATCCCGTATGATGATGGACCGGGCGGCTAGCGCCCTTCACGGCTCCCATGGACGGGTATGCGCATGACGCTTGGATCCGATGCTTTCGAGGACCAACTCCTCGCTGACCTCAATGAACCGCAACGACAGGCGGTCACGCATTTCGAGGGGCCGGCACTGATTCTGGCCGGGCCAGGCAGTGGAAAAACACGCGTGATTACCCGGCGGATAGCCTGGCTAATCGCTCAAGGAGTGAAACCATGGCATATTCTGGCCATTACCTTCACCAATAAAGCCGCGGGCGAAATGCGGGCCCGCGTTGAAGCCATTGCACCCCAAAAGGGTGCCATCATCAGCACCTTCCACAGCTTTGGCGTGAGGTTCATGCGCCAGTATGCGGCGCGATTGGGCTTCGAACCCACTTTCACCATTTACGATCAGACCGATCGCGGTCGCATGACCAAAATCGCGCTCGAAGATGCCAAGGTGGATTCCAACCGCTTTTCACCAGAAGCCATCAGTGGGGCCATCAGCCGAGCCAAAAACCAACTGCTATCACCCGACCGATATGCCGCCGAAGCTCGCGACTTTTTTTCCCGGGCGGTTGCCGAGGTTTATCCCCGTTACGAAAAAAGAATGCGCGATGCCGGCGCCCTTGATTTCGACGACTTGCTGTACTGGCCCGCACTGGCACTGCGTAACGATCCAACCCTGCGAACAGAAGCCGACGAGCGCTGGCGCTTTGTTCTGGTCGACGAATACCAAGACACCAACACCGCGCAGTACGCCATTGCTCGAAACCTATGTCAGGATTACCCGAACCTGCTCGTGGTGGGGGATCCGGATCAATCGATTTATAAATTCCGTGGGTCCGACATACGCAATATTCTGGATTTTGAACGGGACTATCCAGGTGCCAAGGTATTGCACCTTTCAGATAATTACCGAAGCTCCCGCCACATCCTGCGCGCTGCTGATGCCCTTATCGCCAACAACCAGCAACGCAAACCCAAAAAATTGACGCCCCGCGAACGCGAAGGCCGACCTGTTGAAGTGGTGACACACGACGACCAAGGCCGCGAAGCTGATGCCATCGCCCGCCTTGTCAAGGAAGAGGTCCAGTCCGGACGCCGGTCTTTCCGTGACTTCGCGGTACTCCTGCGCATGAATGCGCTCACCCGGGCATTTGAACAGGCATTCATTCGACAAAAAGTGCCTTTTCAGATTGTCAAAGGCTTGGCGTTTTTTGATCGCAAAGAAAACAAGGATGTGCTGGCTTACCTCAGGCTTCTGGTCAATATCAGAGATGATGTTTCGTTCCTACGCGTGGTGAATGAACCGCCACGCGGGATCGGGGCCACCACGCTGGAGCGATTGCAGGAATACGCCAATTCCCGGGAAACCACATTGCTGAGCGCGGCCGCACAGGCGGAATTCATTCCAGAAGTCACAGCTCGAGCAGCCCAGTCATTATCCTCATTCGCTCGACTCATTGGCGAATTACAGGATCTGGCCAGTGGCCCACCGCATGAAGCTATCAAAAAAGTCTTGGAGAAAACACGCTATCGGGAATCGCTGAAAACAAAAGATGTGATGGCAGATGACGATCGTATCGCCAACATCGAGGAACTGGTGACAGCAGCGAGGCAGTTTTCAGAAGCCAATCCAGACCTAGGTGTCGCCGGTTTTCTGGAAAACATCACACTGGCTGGAGACATCGACAGCTACGATGCCAGAGAAGAAAGCGTTACCATGATGACCCTTCATGCCGCGAAGGGACTGGAATTTCCGGTGGTGTTCCTACCGGCCATGGAACAGGGCATCCTGCCACATGAACGCAGCCTGAACAATCCTTCGGACGTGGAAGAAGAGCGGCGATTGTGTTTTGTGGGTATCACGCGTGCCATGGAGGAGTTGCACCTGAGCTGCGCTCGTATGCGGGAATTCCGCGGACGGACCATTTACACTGTCCAAAGCATGTTCCTGAGCGAATTGCCTTCCGATGTCAAACGCTCAGAACGCGGTGTATCGGAAATGGGAAGTCCACCGGAAGCAGCATGGCTCGATGGAGATGTGCCAATCGTAAGAAGGGAACCAGCACGTAGCGCCCCAACTGCTACCGCATATAGTTCTAGCGGGACCAGTCCGGCCCCGTACGAACCCGGGGAAGTCGTGCAACACGATACCTACGGTTTGGGTCAGGTTCTGGAAGTATCGGGCCATGGCGCCACGCGCAAAATTCGCATCCGCTTTATCACTCAAGGCCTACGCACCTTCCTTGTGGACAAAGTCGTATTGAAGAAGGTGGCCAGAGATAGGTAGAAAATCGCCTTTCCATCAGCAAGCCGATTTCTCAACCAATCCCGCAATGTGGCGACCAATACTGATCGATGCAGTCGCGGCAGGCGATGGTGCATTCAGGACATGAATCATGGAACGGGCTTTGACAATATAAAAATCATCGAGCAATCGCCCTTGCCGGTCAATGGCCTGAGCCCTGACACCTGATCCGGAGCGCACGATCTGGTCTTCACGAATAGATGGGACCAACCTTGCCAAAGCCTGATGAAAAGCTGATTTTGATAAGCTCCTGTATATTTCTGAAAGACCCATAGGCCAATAACGGCAAGCCATTCGTAAAAAACCAGGCCAGGCCATGGTTTCCCACATATCACGCATGGAGACGTCAAAAAACCGATAACCATACCGCCTGAACGCCAGCACCGCATTGGGACCTGCCTCGATACCTCCAAGAGCCATACGAGTAAAATGCACTCCCAGAAATGGAAACCGGGCATCAGGTACCGGGTATACAAGATTCCGAATCAATCCCCTAGAATCGGGAACCAAATCATAATACTCCCCTCGGAACGGAATGATCCTTATTTGTGGGTCAACTCCACAACGCCTGGCTACGCGGTCGGATTGCAAACCGGCACAATTGACAAGATAATTGCTTTTGATTTGGCCCATCGATGTGGTTACTGACAACCCGTGAGCCAATTGCCTGCATCTACGAAATACCGTGCCCTTGCAAATCTTACCACCCATCGAGACAATGCGACGCGCCATTGCCGCACATACACCCCGATAATCAACAATTCCGGTTTGAGGCACCCATAGCCCAGCAATTCCCTGAACATGCGGCTCCCTCGCTCGAATTCCTGCGGAATCGAGTCTGGCTACTCCCGTCAATCCATTGGCTTGGCCACGGCGATAGAGTTCTTCAAGCGCTGGAATTTCTTCGGCTCTTACCGCGACAACAACCTTGCCACACCGCTCATGGGCTACCTGCTCAGCGGCACAAAACTCGTAAAGCAGTTCTCGACCATCCGCGCAGAGACGAGCTTTGGCAGACCCCGGTTTGTAATAAAGCCCAGAATGTATGACTCCAGAATTATTCCCCGTTTGGTGAGCAGCTAAACAACCTTCCGCCTCTATCAACACAACATCTTCATGGCCTGATTGCATCAGAGCCATTGCGGTAGACAGGCCAATAATCCCACCACCAACAACAATCACCGAAGCAGTTAAAGGAGTCGCCGCCACACCACAACCTCTTATTCAAAATGCCGCTTGAAATAAAATGATATCAGATGCTGACAGGCATAGGCCTACCTTCCGGAAGAATGTCGCATTTATTTTGGCACGTCAGCGACACGGGGTGATTAAAAAGCCCCAGAGCCAATGTCGCTTCCAATCAATCTGTATTGATTCATCGGACAAGGAAAGCCTAAATTTCCTCTCACACAATGGCTAAGTCTGACCATTAGGGAAGGTGTTTGTGTTGGTATTTACCCAAACACTGGCACAGCATAATCATCCCGCCTTGGTCGTAGTTTGATCGTCTACAGACCGTTTTTACTGGTGCTCTCCATGTTAAAATACCTCTTCGGCGGCTTGGCGCGAAAAGTCCGATCCTACTTTTCCGCTACCCTGCACGACAAAATTGGTGATTTGGATGAAAAATTCGGCGTCCATCAACACGCTCTCACAAACCTGATCCTCAAACTAGACTCTCGACTGAACGACCTGGACCATCAGATTCAAAGCCACCTCAACCGTTCGTTCGTTAGCCTTGGCAATGGGAGCGCACTGATTCAAACCATGGCAGGCCCAATCGTTTGTGATTGCGAAGACACTCAAACCATTGCGACTGTCATGACAAATACCACCACAAATGGTGGCCCCGCGCATGGGATCACATTGATCCTCAACAAATGCCTGATGCCCGGAGACACTTACATCGACATAGGCGCCAGCCCAGGCCTTCACCTGATTGCTGCTTCAAAATCGATGTATGCGCGTGGAACAATTCTTGGGTTCGAACCAACCGGGAACCGCCTCAACTTGCTGCGATCAACTGTGAGAATGCATGGCTTGGGTAGCCTGGTTAAAATCATTGATCATTTGCCTTTTGGTACGGGTTCTTCTAACCCGAATAGCATTTTTGCCGAGTTACCTCCAACACCAGCAACAATTATTCGGTCGGATCGATCCATCGGCTTGTT
>Ga0255132_1000610_pt1 | contig 13968 bp, 6 predicted proteins | sample Law_Law_RepA_8d_FD_188551 | JGI IMG/M metagenome (GOLD analysis project Ga0255132, IMG submission 188551) | Freshwater microbial communities from St. Lawrence River, New York, United States - Law_Law_RepA_8d | ecosystem: Environmental > Aquatic > Freshwater > River | place: USA: New York...
GAAATCGAATTGCATGAAATAGTCCATGCTGTCGGACACTGCTCCTTTGGCACCAATTCGAGCACGTCGGAAATCAGCTCCACTTTCAATCCTGCCGTAATTGAATCGACTTGATTCATCTTGATCAAAGGCGACTGCATCGGCTTGAAAGACACCACTTAACTGTAAGGTCGGCCGCTTTGCTTTCCCCGCTTTGGCTCCACTTTCGATAGCTTGGAGTTTGGATTCCGATGTCTTTGCGTTCCGCTCAAGTTCCTCAATTCGTTCGGTCAGCGGGTCAGTCTCAAGCGGGGATTGGCAAAATCCCAAATGCGATGGAATTGCAAGCATCCAAGCGCAGAAAGATAGCAAACCACCGCGAAGCCAACGGGAAGTTGCGGGGAACATGGAAAGATATTCCGGTTGAGCCAATAAGCAAAGTTCTAACGGTTGTATCGATTGCGAGGGGGGCCTGACTTCAGTGACAATCCTGCAAGATAGAGGGTTTTCAAATGCTGCGGTGTATTTCTTCTTTTAACGGAGATGACATCGTCTAATTCAGGTTGGTGGTAACTCGAACCGTCAGGGAGGCAGCTCCAGTACACGCTTCATCGCCCGTTAGCAATCGACCATCACGCCGCAGCTGTCCCGCGCACGCGGCAGGTTACCCGTGCATGGTCAACTGCCACGTCAATCCATTGGTAACCTCCATGGCTCCTCTGCTGGCTCGGGAGGTAGAACCCTGAACGTAAATCGTTAGCCACTGGAATTTCTGGCGAACCAAAAAAAAGGGCTCGAAGATTAACTCTCCGAGCCCCCCCACACGCTACTCAAGCCTCTGGCAGCTTGAGGAACTTTCCATTTGTGCTGTTTTCACCCGGAATCGGGTTTTGACCAACGCTTTCCCCTACTCTCGGCGGAACTCCCAACCCTACAGGAATCTCGCCAGCGTTGGTCTTTTTTTCGTCGCCCTAGTGTAGAATCTCGGCAAGAGGGCTTGGACGATTTTTTTAGGTTGGGGTGATGGCAGCAAAATCAACTGAAAAAACGAAGGATTCGGTGGTGCTTGATTCCATCGAGTTTTTGTTGGGCAATAAGCTTCCGGATACTCCGGAAGGATACGAATCACCGTCGGAAGTCGTGGTTCCAAGAGTTGCGTTTAGTATCGGACCGGATGAGTTTTTGCGGCGAGAAGTCATCGAACATCTCTTGGTGCTGATGAAGTTTGACTCGTTGGTCGTGACCCGCTTCGACGGAGAAGAAGTGAAGTGGGCTGATATCCATGACGAGCTTGCGACCCGGAGTCTTTTTGATACTGGCGGACCGAAGTGCGCTTTTGTTCGTAAGGCTGACGATTTTATCTCGAAGAATCGCGATTCGATCGAGCATTGGATTGAGAAGGGGCCTGCTGGCTCGATCCTGCTGCTTGAAGTGCAAAGCTTACCATCGAACCAAAAGATCTATCGCTCGGCTCAAAAGTATGGATGGTTGATCGGGCAGGATAAAGATCCTTCGGATGCTTATATTCGCAAATGGATTGCGGGATGGGGCAAAAGGCGGCATGGACTAAAGCTTACAGCCGATCAAGTCAATTTGATCACCGATCGTATTGGGTTCATCGGCGGGTTGGTCGAGTGTGAATTGGCGAAACTGGCTTTGTTTGCCGGAGAGGGTGGGGAAGTGTCCGATCAGCGTGTGGATGAGTTGGTCGGGGGATGGCGGACACAAACCGTCTGGCAACTGAGCGATTGGATCGCCGATGGAGAAATCGCGAAAGCCTTGGGATTGGTTGACAAGTTAGTGATGGCTGGGCAGTCTCCGGTCGGGATTGCAGCTCAGTTGTCGTGGAGTTTGCGTCGATTCGGTATGGCCGCTTATGCGTTTGAGCAAGCGGAGCGGGTTCAGACTGGTAAGCCGGATTTTTCCCGAGTTCTTATGGACGCTGGGTTTCGCTATGGAGAAGTCGATAAGGCTACTCGACGCTTGAGACGCATCGGACGCACGCGGGCCAAGAAACTACTATCATGGTTGGTAGATTTGGAAGGGCGTCTGAAGGGAAGTCATAGTCAAGATGATCGAGCAAGGTTTGCTCTCGAAGAGTTCATTCTTCGGCTTGAGGGAGATGCTACGAGAGTTGCTCAAAATGGATCACAAAATTAACCACAAAGCTAACATGATTTCAAAATGCCTTCGAGCTATTTCCTCGCGTTGCCTGGCATCGCGCTTAAGTCTGTTTCTGTGCTCGATTTGTTTTGCATTGTGTTCGATCGCTTCAGAGGGGAACGCTCAATCGGTATTCGTTTTGAAGATCCCCGATGGGCAGTATTCATCCGTCTCACAAAACCAGTCCATCGCTAGTATTAGCGACGAGCAGTTGGTTGTTCAAGACGCGGCGGGTGGGGTAACGACGTATACTCGGTTACGCCGCTATGACACTCCAGATGGTCAGTTTATCGCTTATGCATCGCGAGAAGCGCAGAGAGTGATTCAATGGCCCGTCGCGAATCGAGGGGCGATGAGAATTGGGACGCTTCAAAATGGTCGGATTGAGTTTTCGCCGAGTCGGATGTCAGTCTTTTCTGCTGACTCGGATGTTGGACAAGGGGTGGTTGGTCGGGGTGTAGTTGGTCAAGGGTTGGGAAATAGGTCGCCTAACGAACAACCGATGGTGTTCGACGAAGGGCAAGTAGGTTCACCGGCGGGGTATCCTTCAATGTTGTTAGCGACGGGGGAGCCGAATAGCAGGAGTTTCTTGCGAGCTAATTGGTCACAAGGGGGAGCGGTTGCAAGCGGTGGTGGTGTGCAGTTTGTCTCTCAAGCCAACGATCCGCAGGCCGCTTGGATGATCACTCCGGTTGGTGGGGACATGGTGCGAGTACAACAAGCGGTTGGGAATCAATGGGCGGCGTTGGGCGTTGATCCGAGAGACATCCAAGGGTTTGGCAATGGCGTTTTATCGCAACGCGGGGCAAGGGCACAGATACGTTTTTCGGCCGTGAACAATTCGGTCGCGCAGTTATGGCGAATCGAGCAACAGTTTGGTGGTGGGTATTGTTTTGAGAGTGTCGCGATGCCAGGATTTGGGATGACTTGTATTCCCAATCAAGGCCTGTGGCTTCAACCGCTCGTTTATTCTCCTTGGCAGATTTGGTGGGCGCAGCAACCGTCATTTACTGTGTCGATGCCACAATACAGGATTGCTAATGAGCAGATTGTTCCAAATCCCCCATTGGTTCCAATTTCGCTGAGGGTTGCGAACACTCACAGCGAAGCGATTGTGGTGCTGTTAGCCGATCGTCGCAATCCGAATGCACCTCGCAAATTAAGGATTCCTGCGGGTGGATCTGAAGTCTTGGTGTTGGAACGCGATAGTGGAGCAACCATTAACCAGACAACGGAATTTGTCGATGGCTTTGGTAATTGGGATCGCCGAGAGTATCAAATTCCTGTGCCACCCGTGGTCTTGTACGACGTGAGTGTCTACGAAGAATTCTTGCAGTCCATTGCGATTGATCGAACGGGAAAGAGTCCGAACGTGATCGAGGACATCAATTACCAGCCACGAAGTGTTGGGTTTTTGTTGCTACCTCCCGGAGATCAATTGCAGGATAACAGCGTGTTGGATGTGTATCGTGCTGCGGCCGATTCCAAGAATCCTGGAGCGGTTCGCAAACTATCACCGAGCGACTACAACAATTCTTCTTCGTCCAAACCATCGAGTGCAGTACCATCGAGCGATCCACTGAATGATCTGCTCAAACAGCTTCAAGGGAAGCGAGGGGCGTTTTGAGCGAAGTTGACATAAGCGACACTGGGGACAACAGCGCTGAAATAACTAGCACTGAGATAACCGGTACTGAGGTAACCGTTCCAGAGATGAATGACACAGCGATTATTGGCACTGCTGTCAGTGGTGTTGAGGCAAATGGCTCTGAGGTTCCTGTGACCCAATCGCTACCGCCTCGGCGCAAGAGTTTGTTCCGTTTGAAACGGGATTGGCCAATCGTCCTCCTTGTCTCTTGCTTAATCTTGGGATGGGTAGCGTACGCTTGTGTGTATCCAGCTTTAGATATACGGCACCGAATCGCCACCTCGAAGTGGAAGCTCTCCCGGTCGGATCCCGAGATCAGTTATCAGATCAAATTTGTGCAGCGGACGGTGGAATACTGTTTTGTCTTTTGGTTCTTTTACCTCGGAGCGAGCATCGGTAGTTTCATCAATGTTGTTGCAAGCCGCACGCCTCGAGGGAAGACGATCGTCACGCGAGGATCTCATTGTCCGTTTTGTGATACGCCGTTGAGCATGCTCGATAATTCACCGGTCTTTGGCTGGATCATGTTGCGAGGGCGTTGCAGGGCGTGTCGCATTCCGATCTCGCCGCGGTACTTGATCATGGAGATTGTCGTCGGAAGTTGTTTTATGATTCTCGGTGCTGTTGAGTTGATCGGCAATGGTGTGAATCTGCCATATCGTGATTGGCAGTTTGGTGCTGGGATTGTCTCGACGGTTTTTTATCCCAAATGGGATTTGATCGGTGCGTTTGTGGTTCACTGCGGATTCTTTGCTGTTTGCTTGATGCTGATCGGCTCGCAACTCGATCGATTGCGGTTCCCTGCCCTGCCCTTGTCGATCCTGCTTGTGATTGCCATGTTCTGCGTCGTAGCGCTGCGGCCTTTGGGCCCTGTTGGTTGGCAAGAGCCCTTTGGGCCGCGGCTTGCGCGATTCCCTCATCCGATCAAGGATTTGATTTTGACGACGGTGTTAGGAGCAATCGCAGGTTTGTGTTTTGGATTGGCGACTCGGTTTTGTTTGAAGGGTGTGTTGCAGAAGGCTTTGTGGCAGGTCTTGCCGACGAGTTGCAACGAAGTCGATGGAGCGATATCCGAGGTGGACGAGGTGGAGTTAGCCTCAGAAGCGACGATAAAGGAAGCAGAAGCCGTGTCACCGACTGTAGAAACGTTGATCCCGGCCTTGGCAGGGGCGTTGCAGGGATGGGGTTGGCATTGGCTTTTTCTGCACGTGCTCGCCGGTGCGTTATTTGGCTGGCAAGGGATTGCAGTAACAAGTCTTATTGCGAGTCTGGGAGTATTGATTACTTGTGGTTCGGCTAGTAGCAGCAATTCGGCAAATGGAAAACGAAGGGGAATGGAGTCTCCTAAACCGGTTTTAATGGCTGATGCGCTTGCATTGGCGATTCTGACCATTACGCTATTCGTCCATCTATGTACGTGGCGTTGGGTTGTCCAACTCTGGCAGTTCTCCTAACGCCACTTGCTCCCACCTTTGTTTCCGAATCGGAAAGGCTTCATCCATGCATTCTATGAGTGTTGACCCGTCGGTCAGTTTTTCGCGTTCCCGCAGACTGCTGCGAACGGCTTTGTTGGCTGGTTCCATTTTATCCATGGGCGGTTTTTCCGATCCGGTTCAAGCGGAGGTTAAGTTGCCGAACGTGTTCGGTGATTCAATGGTTCTTCAGCAGAAGCAAGAGAACAAGGTTTGGGGGAAGGACAATCCGGGGCAGAGTGTCACCGTATCGATCGGTGATGCGAAGGTGACAGGAAAGGCCGATGCGAATGGCAACTGGGAAGTGAAGTTGCCTGCGATGGAGATTGGCGGCCCGTTGACGATGAGCGTTGAGGGAAGTTCCAAAGTCAGCTTTTCGGACATTCTCGTAGGTGAAGTATGGATTTGCTCCGGCCAATCGAACATGCAGTGGTCGGTTGCACAGTCGAACGATCCGGACTTAGAGCGGCTTGCAGCGAACTTCCCGAAAATCCGGATGATCAATTTCCCACAAGTTGGGACACAAGAGCCAGTATGGAGTCACGACGATCGCAAGTGGATGGTGTGCAATCCTGAGAACACACCTAAGTTCTCGGCAGTCGGTTATTTCTTTGCGCGTCAGATCCATCAAACGACCGGTGTACCAGTTGGGATGATCAACAATGCATGGGGCGGGTCGGCTTGTGAAGCTTGGGTGAATCTCGACGTCCTCAAGTCGGATGGTCGGTTCAACAAGATGGTTGATGACTGGAATCGAAACGCAGATGTATTCAAGGCGTTGAGCGAGAAGACAGATCGGAACAAAGACGAAGAAGCTCAGTTCAAGAATTTGACTGGTCAAATGCGGGGCAATCAGCGGCCAGCGAACATTTACAATGGCGTACTAAAGAGCCACCTTGGATACGGCATTCGAGGGGCGATTTGGTATCAAGGGGAATCCAATGCGGGGAGAGCTTATCAGTACCGTGATTTGTTCCCATTGATGATTCAAAACTGGCGCAATGAATGGGGCCAAGGCGACTTCCCGTTTTACTGGGTGCAGCTCGCGGACTTCAAGGCGGAGCCTAAGGAACCCGGCGAGAGCGATTGGGCAGAGTTGAGAGAAGCCCAAACCATGACGATGGATAAGCTTCCTCATACAGGCCAAGCGGTCATTATCGACATTGGAGAAGGTAAAGACATCCATCCCAAGAACAAAGTGGATGTTGGCCGACGGCTTGCACGTTGGGCTTTAGCAAACGAATATGGCATCGCCGTTGATCATCAAAGTCCTAGATACGGATCGCAGCAAGTCGATGGGGATGGAATCGTTTTGAGCTTCCAACATTTGCCAAGTGGATGGCGTCCGTTTGATGTCAATGAGCCCGTTGGTTTCACCATCGCTGGCGAAGACAAGAAGTTTTACAAGGCGGAAGCGAAGATCATTGATGGAGGAAAGGTGCGTGTTTCGAGTCCGAGTGTACCGAAGCCAGTATCGGTTCGTTACGCTTGGGCTGACAATCCGGTGTGCAACATGTACAGTGCCGGTGGACTGCCACTAACACCGTTCCGTACCGACGATTGGCCGGGAGTAACGGCCGGTCGCTAGTGCTTGTAGCGATCGAGCATGGGATCGTGGGAGAGCTTTAGCGGGCTAGCAGCGCGAGAGCGTTGAGATGTTTAAGGCTCTCCTCATCTTCCAGTTGCTCGACACGTAATCCTGCGGTCACTAGTGGGCCGCAGCGATCGAAGTAATCGTCGCGGTGGCAATTCAACAGGATGCTCACCGCGAATCCTCTGCGAGAGAGAGATTCCAGGGCAGCGATTCCTGCGGGATCGAATTGCTGTCCGATGACGATCAACGAGAGCATCTTCGGTATGCGGCTCTCGGTTTCTTGGATAAGTTCGTGCAATTGCAATCCATCGGTGCGTTCGAGTCGAGCGAGCAGGTGGTGGATTTCTTGGAAGTGTTCTGGGGTGCGGTTTGCACCAAGGATGATTGGACGAAGCCGATCGCTGTTGGCTTTCATGTCGATATTCTTCGTTGCTTCGGTGCGATCGTCGAAGCGTTTTGATTCGCTTGAGGATCGAACTCTCTCTGCGGCATCTCTGCCATTGGAAATCAGGCCAAAAGGTTCCGAGTTCGAGTAGAGCCAGTGAGCGATGGAGGCTGCGGCTGTGACCGACAGATCGGATCGAACTGGTTCATTGTGTTGAGGATTGGTTGCTTGATGCATGTCGATCAGCAGCATGGCACCTTGAACACTTGTCGGCTGGAATATTCGTGTGTGCAATACACCGGTGCGCGCAGTCGCCTTCCAGTGCACTCGGTTCATCGGATCACCTGCTTGGTATTCCCTTAGTCCGACCATAAGCGTGGGGTCTTCGAGGACACGGTCGTCCACTCGCATCTCTCCCATCGGCCTTCGGCTCGCGAATTCGAGTCCTTCGAGTTCTACGAGTTTGGGAAGTACAGTGATGTGTTGGGGATCGCAGGCGATCCGAAAGCTGCGATAGAGTCCCAGTAAATCGCCGGTTTCTAGGAGCGTTGGGCCGATTTGGAAGTATCCACGGCGTTGTAGAAGCATCGAATAGGTTTTCAGATAGGTTCGCCGAGCGGCGATCCACTGCAATCGGGCGGGAATCAGAAGGAGTTTTATGGCGATCGGAGGGGATTGGGTATCTCGCTTCGAGATTCGGTCTTCGACGAGCATCCATGGAATAATGAAACCGGATCGATTCTCCAGTTTCAATCCAACGGAAAGGGGTTGATCGATTTGCATAGTCAGCGAAGGGATCTCTCGCGTGATGTTTACCGCCTCGATCCATCGATCCGAGAGGTACCGAGCGAGTTGCATGACGATCAGAAACGTGCATGCCCCCAGAGAGAAGAAATTTGCGCCGGTGAGGAAACCCAGCAGGAGGATCAGCGTGATAAGTGGGACGATGGCCATAGCTTATCGTCCCGTTTCTTCCAAAGTGGGGACTGCGATTTCGGAGAGGATATCTTCCAGGATCGCCTGCGATGTGCGTTTGCGCAATCGGGCTTCGGGACGCAGGATCAAACGGTGGCTGAGGACTGGTTGCAGAATCTTTTTAACATCGTCTGGTTGCACGAAGGCTCTGCCGCGGATGGCAGCCATCGCTTGAGCGGCACGAAAAAGCGCGATCGATGATCTTGGTCCGGCCCCGAGAGCAAGTTCCGCATGGGAGCGGGTTTCGTGGATGATTTGAAGAAGGTACATACGGACTTTGGGATCCACGTAGACCTTGCGTACCGCTTGTTGAGCTTCGAGTAATTCCTCGATTGATACGACGGCTTCTAGGGAATCGATGGGGTGAGAGGTTTCAAGCAATTGCAGCATTCGCAATTCCTCTTCGAGAGAAGGGTACCCGAGTGTGAATTTCATGAAGAAGCGATCGAGTTGGGCTTCGGGTAAAGGAAAGGTGCCTTCGTGATCGACGGGGTTTTGGGTAGCGATTACCAGGAACGGCGGAGGGAGTTTATGCGTATGTCCATCGACTGTCACACAGGCTTCTGCCATCGCTTCGAGCAATGCCGATTGAGCGCGAGGAGTAGTGCGGTTGATTTCGTCTGCGAGCAAGATGTTTGCGAATACTGGGCCTTTTCGGAATTCGAATTCGGAAGATTTTTGATTGAAGATCGAGGAGCCGGTGATATCGCCAGGCAGTAGGTCGGGGGTGCACTGTATTCGTTTAAATCTTCCGCCGACGCTAGCGGCAAGGGCGCGAGCGAGCATGGTTTTGGCGACACCTGGTACATCTTCGAGAAGGATATGTCCTCCGGAGAACCATGAGACGAGCGAGAGTACGAGTTGCATTCGTTTTCCGACGATGCATTTCTCGACGTTGGTGATGATTTTGCGAGAAGTCTCGTGAACGGCTGTCGACATTGGGGGGTAACCTAAGGAATTCCGCAGCGAGTAGCGAGGAGAATCGGAGGCGATTGCAGATGATGCGCTTTGTATTCTAATCGATTTTGTCGCATCGGGTCGAAACGAGCTGCGGCCTGAATCATGAGACTGACTTAAAAACGTGGGGCGGTCTTGTACGTAGTGGGGTCTTAAACGTAGTGCGGTCCTCCGGGCCGCAAATACGAGCGAAGCGAGGCGTAATCGCTTATAGGCCGCGCGGAAAACGGCCCAGGAGGACCGCACTACGGTTGCGCGGACAACGGCCCGGAGGACCGTACTACGGTTGCGCGGACAACGGCCCAGGAGGACCGCACTACGGCCGCGCGGACAACGGCCCAGGAGGACCGCACTACGGTTGCGCGGACAACGGCCCGGAGGACCGTACTACGGTTGCGCGGACAACGGCCTGGTCGTGGGGCGGTCCTCCTGGGCCGCGTTCACGAGCGCAGCGAGGCGTCAAGCAGTATACGAAAGGTGCTTGGAAACTCGCGCGTACTACTGTTGCGCGGACTACGGCCCAGAGGACCGCACCACGTAAGGACCGCACCACGTAAGGACCGCACCACGTAAGGACCGCACCACGTATGGACCGCACCACGTAAGGCCTCGCTTGCGAGCGAAGCGAGGCGTCAATTATCAGAAATCCTCAATATCAAGGAGCGAGTGGACGGTTCAGTTTATCTGGACTTGTTCCTGAACCAGAGAAGTCCGTGCTGTCCGCTAGGTTAGCAAAGAACCAATCTTGACCTGATCCACCAATCAGCGAATCGACGTTCTCGTCAGCAAAGACCGTATCGGTGACTTGATCGCTTGAGTCGCTGTTGAGATAGTATTCGCCGTTGGATCTTGAGCCTGTACCATTACCCCAGATGTTTGCGGTTCGCTGAGCAAAGGTACGAGCGGATGTCCATTCGTTGTAGACCGCGATCAAAGCGTTTCGCTGTGCGTCGAGATTTGTTTGGCTTGCTACCAGCAAGTCGTCTCCTGCGGAACCATTCAATGCATCCGACCCAGATCCACCGAGGAGGAGGTCGCGTTGGCTCCCTCCAACGAGCGTGTCGTTTCCGCCGAGGCCGACCAAGATCGTCGATTTGTTGGAGTATCCTGTCAGCGTGTCATTGCCAGCCCCACCGGTTACCATTTGAAGGTTCGAGGTAAATCCAGCAATCGCCGTGGCATTGCCATTGGTAGTGGAGTTAAGGTTGATGCTCACGCCGACTTGCCATTGCGAGTAACTGATGGCGTTGAGTGCCGTGCCGGTTCCCCCGTTGAGATTACCGGTCAGGGTACCCGTTGGAGCGATCTCGAAAGTGTCGGTTTGATTTCCGCCAGTGAGATTTTCGACACCGCTGAAGGACAGAGTTTTGCCTGCGAAAGCTAATTGCCCGGAATTTGAGCCGTCGATTCTCCAGTCTGAGGCCAGCGATGGACCGGTCAGGGTATCGAGCCCCGTTCCCCCCATAATGCCACCGATCGACTCATAAGCGATGCTGTTATGGAAGAGTTGTCCGGCGGTGGAAACTAACCAGTTGGTTACTGCGTTTCCACCCTTGATCTTGGACCCACTCAGAGCGTTCCCCTTGACTGTTTCGACCGAGTTGTACCCACCGAGAACCGTTTGGAGGTTACCGGCAAGCTGCACTTTTGGTGTTCCTGCCGCATCGATCAGCAATTCTGCGTTGATCGATTCGAAGTTCAGCCGATCGCTTCCGTTGCCACCGGTAATCGAACCCGAAAGTCGTCCGTCGTTGGCAAACGTGTACGTATCGACGCTTGTTCCACCGTACAAGTTTTCCGTTCCTTGGAAATCGATGCTCCAAGTCGAGGATTCAAGTCGCCCAGCGTTGGGAGTGAGGATAGTCCAAGAAGTGTTTTGCGATGGTCCAAGGATTGTATCCGATCCACTGCCGCCAGAGATCTCTCGGATTGCCGAATAATTCGTGCCGTTGATTGCAATCTGTCCGTTCGGCTGGATGCTCCAAGCAGCCCCGGCCGATGGGCCGATGAGCTTCGTGCCCGTGGTTGCATTCCCTGTGACTTGCTCGATCGACGTGTAAGAACCGATCAAGTTATCGACGGTCGAGATAGCACCGATACGGAAGGATTGTGGAGCGGTGCTTTGGCTGATGTCCAAAGAGTCTACCCCGTCCCCGCCGAAGATTCTGCCCGATAGTTGGCCGTTAACAGTGAAGAGGAACTGATCGGCTGCGGAGCCACCCGAGATGTTCTCGAAGCCAGAGAAAGCCAAAGAGTTGTTCAACGTTCCGGAGTTCGTACCCGTGAGATTCCAAAGGTTACCCGCGTTGGCACCAATCAGCAGGTCCGTAGACGCGGAGCCAGCGACGATTTGTTCGATTTGTCCGAACCCGTTCGAAACACTCGTAACTCCAGTTTGCAAATTGACGATTTGTCCAGTGGTTTTATTGGCAAGCATCACGGCATCGAGACCCTCACCACCGAGAATGCTACCCGAGAGGCGTCCGAGGGTACCGAATTGGAATTGTTCATTCCCGGAGCCACCTTGCAAAGTATCGGTATTCGCAAAGATGATCGCTCCATCGATATTCCCGCTGTTGGACCCCGAGACAGTGACTTGGTGATCGCCCGAGGTCATTGTTAGTTGGTCAATACCCGTGCCACCGTCGAAGAGCACCGAGCCAGAGATTACTTGCAATTGATCGTCACCTGCAAACCCGAGGATCCTGAGATTCTCGGTAGATGTCAGCCGAACCATGCTGCCTTCTGCTGTCAGATTGCTTCCATCGAGTACGAAGCGATCCGCTACGGACCTACCTGCAATTTGAACGGAGTCGTTACCTCCAAGTCCATCGATTTGAATTGAGCCGGGGTGGACCAATTCACCGTTGAACACCGTCGCACCATTTACTGCGACTACCCAAAGATGCGTCGTGCCGTCCCCTTGGTAGGTCAAGCTGATACTATCAGGGTTTGATGTACCAGTGACGTAAACATTCAGATCCCGCTCGACGATGGTAAATTCGCGATCAAAGAACAGACCGCCTGCATCCGTTGAACGGATTCGGACCGAGTAGCTGCTTTGGGGATCAAAGCTGATGGAATCGGTAGCTCGTAAGCGATTCCCCGAGATATTGAAAAGATTGTTATCGGTATCCCCTGATCCAGAGACCAGCGTGTAGGTAAACAGATCTGCGGTGTCTGGGTCCGTTGTCGAGAGAATGCCAACCAAGGCGTTTGCACCAAAGTTCTTTGGAACTGTCGTATCGGAAAGGGACAGGTTTGTGGGACCTTCATTCTCATTGGAGACCGAGACTAAGATAGTTTTCTCTACGAAAAGTCCAGCTTGATCCGTGGAGCGAATTCTAATGGAGTAACTTGATTTCGATTCATGGTCAAACGTTTGCGTTGCACGAAGAATGTTTCCATTGATGCTAAACGCGGAGTTGTCTGTATCGCCGCTACCGGGCACCAAAGCATAAGTAAATGCATCTGATGGATCCTGGTCGGTCGTCGAGAGAGTCCCAACAACCTTATTGCTTGCCGCGTTTTCCGATATCACAGTGCTAGAGGAAACGATGTCTGTTGGGGCATCGTTTTCGTCAGTAACAACGATCGTGAACACCTTTTCCGTCCATAATGTACCTTGATCGGTCGAACGCACACGGACCGTATAGCTCGACTTCGTTTCATAGTCGAATCCGTTGATGGCTTTTAGTTCGCTACCAACGATACTAAAGGCTGCGTTGTCGGCGTCGCCACTGCCGGAGACCAAGGTGTACGTGAAGGTGTCCGATGGATCTTGATCCGTTGTCGACAAGACACCAATGGTTGTTGCGGCAGCTGCGTTTTCAGCGATCGAAGCGTTGGACAATGCCATATCGGTGGGAGTATCGTTGGCATCGGTTACGCTGATCGTGAACGCCTTCTCAGTCGACAGGCCACCTTGATCGGTCGATCGAACGCGCACCGTATAGTTCGACTTGGTTTCGAAATCGAAGCTGCTGGTGGCTCGCAAGGAATTGTCACTGATGTTGAACGCAGCGTTATCGGTATCCCCTGATCCATCGACCAGCGTGTAGGTAAACGTTTGATCTGCATCTTGATCAGTGGTGCTGAGCGTCCCTACGGTCGCGTTGGCTCCGGCGTTTTCAGCGATGGTATTCGCCGAGAGGGCGATGTCGGTTGGAGTTTCGTTGACATCGGTGACGGTAATCGTGAATTCCTTTTCCGTCCATAGTCCACCTTGATCGGTCGAGCGAACACGCACAGCGTAGCTTGACTTCGTTTCGAAGTCGAAGCTGCTGTTGGCACGCAAGGTGTTGTCACTGATGTTGAACGCAACGTTATCGGTGTCCCCTGATCCAGCGACCAGCGTGTACGTAAACGTTTGATCTGCATCTTGATCAGTGGTGCTGAGCGTTCCGATGGTTGCATGAGTTCCAGCGTTCTCAGCGATGCTGGTTGCCGAGAGGGCGATATCGGATGGAGTTTCGTTGACATCGGTGACGGTAATCGTGAAGGCTTTCTCGGTTGATAGGCCACCTTGATCGGTCGAGCGAATGCGAACGGTATAGTTCGACTTTGTTTCGAAATCGAAGCTGCTGGTGGCACGCAAGGTATTGCTGCTGATGTTAAACGCAACGTTATCGGTATCCCCTGATCCATCGACCAGCGTGTAGGTAAACGTTTGATCTGCGTCTTGATCGGTGGTGCTGAGCGTCCCTATGGTCGCATTGGCCCCGGCGTTCTCCGCGATGCTTGTTGCCGAGAGGGCAATGTCGGAGGGCGTTTCGTTTACATCGGTGACGGTAAT
>Ga0255132_1000612_pt1 | contig 13958 bp, 7 predicted proteins | sample Law_Law_RepA_8d_FD_188551 | JGI IMG/M metagenome (GOLD analysis project Ga0255132, IMG submission 188551) | Freshwater microbial communities from St. Lawrence River, New York, United States - Law_Law_RepA_8d | ecosystem: Environmental > Aquatic > Freshwater > River | place: USA: New York...
CGGCTCGGCGGCCTGAAAACAGCACATGGGTACCATTGGTGGTTATGGTGGGGCTCATGACATCGATAAGGGTGCCGCCATCGGGAAGCCTGCGATCCCACGTGAGCTCGTAGAGCCGGCCGCCAGATGTAAGGAGGCGAAGGCGGCCCTCGTGTGCGGCCCAAGGGATTGTGCCGGGGTAGTGGAACCCATCAGCCTCAGGTGCCGACGATTCAAAACTGGCAGGCTCAGTTCGGGAGGTGAAGACAATCGGAACATCCGGCTGCATTAGTACCGAAGCGCGGAGTTCACGCGCTTCCGGTACAACCATCGTTGCCAAGTTCAGAAATACCAAATAGACAGTTCCAGCCGCCACGGCTAAAGCCGCAGCAACCATACACCGGCTGCGGCAAGACAACAGCTTATCCATGGCAGTGCAAAACCAACGGAAATCCCATTTCAAATGGGAAAGTAGGAGAGGCAGGAGGCCGCTATCAGCGGCCTCCCACGGGCACTGATCAGTTGGTGTCCGGAAGCGCGATGCCGTCGTTTGCAGCCCCAAGCAGCCACAGGGTATCTTGAGTAGTACTGTCGCGCAGGAACCGGACAGAACCGTCACCCATACCGACATTCACACCACCGGTGTGCACGCTTCGGTAGATAGCTTGTGAACTTGGGCAAGAAGCCCAGCAGCCCATACCCAAAGCCGTGTCGTCCCTACCACCGTCGATATCGTCTGAGCCGCTGTTGCGATTATTGATCAGAACGCAGTCGCCCTGAGCATAAGCAACAACGCTGCTAGAACCAGCATGGCCCAAAGACCAAACGCCACGGGGATCTGTCGCGACGGTTCCAGCGCGGATTTCGCCAATCATGATCGTGTTGGAACTACCGTCCGACATGCCTGCAATGGTCATGCAGCGGTGTGGTGCCCTGGTTGTGATCCACATTGGCCCGCGACCTGAGGCAGCAACACCGCCGATCGTGCGAGTGCCTGTGGTACCGCCATCCCACGAGGTACCGCCCGGTCCCTGATTCGCCGCGTAGTTACCGCGGGCAAACGAACCGCTTGAACCCGAATATTGAACCTGATTGAAAGGGTCGGAAGGGCACAACAACGACTTAATCGACGTTGAGCGCACACCACGCCAGTTTTGGTCGTTAACACCCGTCTGGAAGTTGGTAATGCTCTGGGGAACGTTCGTGGTGTTATAGAGTGCGGTCTGCTCAATATATGGCAGAATCATCACCACCCAGTTAGGCCCATAAGTAGTTGTTCCAGTTGGCCTGTCCCAACCGCTACCGCCTACCGTCATCATCACCGGTGGCAAGCCGCCGTTAACATCGCAATAGCTGTGAGCAGCCAAACCAAACTGTTTCAAATTGTTGGTGCAGCTCATGCGGTTAGCGGCTTCGCGAACCTTCTGCACGGCTGGAACAAGAAGACCAATCAAAACGGCAATGATGGCAATCACCACCAGAAGTTCAATAAGCGTAAAGCCAGTCCTGACATTACGTTGGAGAGGGCGAAGCATTCAAAACCCCTTACAAGTAAAATGAGTGAATTCATGCGATTTTCACAAAAACGCCAACCTAACTAATACGTTGAATGGCAATTCCAGTCAATAAAACTCATTCTCCCCTCTACATTTTTAATGTTTTGATAGCATCAAATGTTTCCCCTCTATGCATTGGATCTGTCTCTCTGCACCGCCCCATGCTGGCTGAAATCGCACCGCAATCGATATGCCGCTTTGAAAAACAGGGATCGTTAGGCGGTCATCCGAGCTCGAAAGATAGCTCCCGCCCCCTCGGGCGAATTGAACTGGATCGGAACTGTTTGCCAAGCTCACGCGGTCTCCTGGCATTAGGCCCGAAACTCCAACCCATCCCTTGTCCCTTGCTGGGGCTCGGTTCCGAAGCAATGCCACGGGCGCGTTCTGGTGGCTGATCACCAGATCTGGACGTCCGTTGTTGTCTAGATCACCCAAGGCCAACCCACGGCCGGATTTCACTTGGCTGAAATAAGCACCACCAGACGCCGATCGCATCAGCCGCCTCCGGTCACCCACTGTGGCACCTTCCATCAGCACGGGAAGTTGCATCACGGTGCTCCCCTTGGGAAACCGAACCACGTGGCCGTGGGCTATCACGGCATCGTTGAGGCCGTCGAGGTTGAAATCAGCAATGGCCACGCCAAAACCCACAAACGACCTACCCAGCGCCGCAAGGCCCATGGACTGCGACTGATGCAGGAAGCGACCGCCCCCTAGGTTTCTGTACAAGGCATGCCATTCATCTTGAAAATTGGTCACCAACAGAGAAGGCCGACCACTACCATCCAAATCTCCTGCATCCACACCCATCGATCCGTCGTAGCTGCCGTTTTCATCGCGAGCCACACCGGCTGACACGCCGACCTCCTCGAACTTCCACGGCCCCCGGTTGAGATAAAGAAAGTTGTCGGTAGCATCGTTGGCCACATAGATGTCGGGTCTGCCGTCCAGATCCAAGTCGGCAATCAAGACCCCCAAGCCTTTGCCATCAGAACGGATCTGGCAAGAGACTGTTTTATCTTCGAAGGTGCCATCGCCCTTGTTGCAGTAAAGAAAATGAGGCAACGGCTTGTACTGTTGTGGTGGGCAGACATCGAAACCGCCCGGGGCAATGTCCGATGGACAAGGCACATGGTTTTGTGGAGACCAATCCACATATTGGCACACATACAGATCGGGCAAGCCGTCGCCATCGAGGTCTCCCCATGCAGCACTGGTGGCCCATATAGGATTCTTCAGGCCAGATTTGGTTGTAACATCTTCGAATTTCCCACGGTTGTTGCGGTAGAGAGTGAGGCCGCCATATCCGGTAACCAGAAGGTCGGTCCAGCCATCAGAATCGTAATCGGCTGCTGCTGCCCCATGGCCATAAAAAACACCGCCAGCTACGCCTGCCGCGTTCGTGACGTCAGCAAATTTCCACCCGCCCATGTTGCGGTAGAGCTTGTTGGAAAGGCCTGCAATTCCAAAGGGCTTACCCGTGGTGAATCGGCCGCCGCCCACCACAAAAATGTCCAGCAAGCCATCGCCATCATAATCCAGAAGCGCAATCCCACCACCCAGCGATTCTAAAATGGTACGGTGATCCGCTTCTTCGCCATTGTGATAGGCAAAGTCGATACCCGAATCCGCTGCCACATCCTCGAACCAAGCATCGGCAATGGCATGTGGAGCGGGAATATCGGGCACCAACGGCTCCACGGGGCGTTGGCCACATCCCATGGCTAGCAGCAACAGTAGGCAGCTCCGATATCTCATGGCAAACCGCCCAGATTTTTTCGAGCTTGATTTTGTTCGGATTCCAGCGTGGCCAACTCCCCGGAAAGGGTTGCCGCCAAGGCTGTGTTACCCATGGCGCGTGCCAGACGCAGGCGCAATGCTAACGCCTCGGGGCTTTTTTTGATAGCGTCAGGAAGCCGTTCCAGCCAGCGGACAGCACCATCAAACTCGCCGCGGTCCAGCGCTAGGGCGCCGCGTTCCATTTGAACCATACCATCTGCGGGACGGTCACGGCCCAGTTGTGTGAGCACCACTTCTGCCTGCTCCAGATCTCCAAGATTCCGGCAGGCACGCGCAAGTATCAAACGACCTACTGGATCTTCCTTACGTTCAAGCACGTCGGCAATCAGCGCCCGGGCACGCGCCGGGTCGTCTTGTGTCAGACTTTCCGCCAGCCTCAACCGTGCCGCATCGTTGGTGGGTTCGAGCTTCAGGGCTTGGTCAAACACCCCCGCAGCACGCCTAGGTTCACCTGCCATGCGCCAGCATTCGCCTCGCCATATCAGCGCTTGGGCGCGGTCAGCAGATGCGAGTGGCACCGTTTCGTAGCGATCGAGTACCGCCATAGCTGCCGCAACCCTGCGGTGGCGCAATGCCCCCCGAATGAGGGCTTCGAGTATCAGAGCTGTGCCTTGGTCATCATTTTGAATAGTGGCTAATTCCAATCCCGCCCGAGTGGCATCGATTTCACCGGCCTGCACCGCCTGAAGCAGCCGCTCCCTCGCCACGGTTTTCGGATCGGCACCACGATCGGTGGCAAGGCGGAGATGCTCACTGGCCATAGGCAGATTATCGCCCCGGCGCGCCACAATGGCCGCATTCAGTTGAGCTGCACCGCTGGCAGGATGCCCTTCCAGATACTTTTGCCATGCTGCAAGAGATCCATTAAAGTTACGCTGCTGTTCAAGAAGTATCGCATGGCGCCAGGTTGCGGAGGTCCATGCCGGTGGAACGCACAGCCAAAAAGTGGCCAATGCAACCAACCCAGTGGTAGCCCCTACCAGAAACCAGCGCCGTGTCATTCTGTTTTCTCCAAAAATGCCGCCGTCAACTGGGGCGTTTGCGGCCCGGTTCTCGCACCAGCGGATGCAGGTCGGGATTGCGGTCGATATAGGCACCCACCCATTCGGCAAGGCGCTCGCCCAGCTTGCGGCACGCTTCCTTCACCTCTTCCTCGCGTGGCTCGCGCACGGCAATGGCGCCGTAATGAGCGCTCGCTGTTTTGCTCACATAATCGGTCAGTCCAAAGGTGAGGAATCCAAAATTCATTAAAACCGTGTTCAGAGCCTGACAGGTGATTTCACTCCCACCACCCCAAGCGCCCGCCGAACTGAAGGCACACGCGATCTTCCCATCCAGTTGCATCCAGTAGGGGCCCATCTTTTCATCCCAAAACTGCTTCATGCGCCAGCTCATCACACCAAGGTTGGTAGGGCTGCCCAAGGCTATGCCGTCGGCCCGGCAGGCCACTTCGGCTGCATCAGGTTCAGCAATGTTGACCACGCGAACTTCGATGCCTTCCACACGGCGGGCACCCTCGGCAACAAGTTCAGCCATTTTCTGGGTATTACCGGACAGCGAATCGTAAACCACCGCGACGCGACCCATGACATTCTCCCGCCCGAGAAAGGCAAATCCATCGATCCTCAGCCCGTCGGGGCTGATCGATATTAGTTTACTGGAAACCGGCACCCAAACAGGAAGGAAACCATGGACACCAAGCCTTGTGCCCTGAACAATTGGATTGACTTACTTCCCTTCAACCTCATGCCCTAATGGCACCCTATTCATGGCCAACACACCCGTTGTGCACCGTTCGTGGTCACTTGTGGCTTTGGCTGCCTGCGTGATCGCACTGCCGTGTGTTTACTACTGGGTGGTCTATCCAACAGTGGCCTCTGCCCGGTTGCTCGAGCGTGCCCGCTCCCAAATGGAGGCGCACGACTATACCCTTGCAGCAGAAACACTGGAATCGGTTCTTGCGCTACGCCATGAAGATGGCGAAGCGGCATTCCTGCTTGGTCGCGCTAGGCGTTGCCTGGAAGACTATTCCGCGGCGCGCTCCATGCTTTCAGAAGCACGACTCGAAGGATATGTACCAGACCTGATTGACCTAGAGCACGCCCTGATTCGGCTCCAATCCACGGGACTGGGAGGTCCCGATGAACAAGCCATGCGCCTGTGGGTAACAGCACGGCACCCGGAGGACCGTGTTATTCTGGAAGCGCTTTCCCGTGCCGCCATCGATTCTTTCGCCATGGCGGAAGCTCACGGGTTTCTCAGCACGTGGATCGACCGCGCGCCCAACGACTGGCTGCCACTGGTATGGCGCGCGGATATTCTTGCCCGGTTCCGACTGCTTGATCGTGCCCGCAGCGACTACGAACAAGCATTGAAATGCCGGCCGGGTGCACCGGGCGCGGAAGCAGGACTTGGAAAAGCCTTACTGCTTGACGGGCAAGATACCGCCTTGGCCGAAACGCAGCTGCGCGCAGGGCTAAAAGCGGACCCCAACAACACCGATTGCCGCGCGGCCTTGGCCGAAGTATTTGAACGCACTGGTCGCATGGAAGAAGCATTCCGTGAAGCGCAACAGGTGCTGGCAACCCAACCGAACCACACCGAAGCGTTACGCCTTCTGGCCCGGCTCGATCTTGATGCCGGCCGCACCACCGAAGCCCTGATACGGCTTGAGCTAGCAGACCGTTTGGCTCCCGGCGATGTAGCCACGGTTTCGGCCCTAGCCCAAGCGCTTGCACGCGCTGGAAAAACAGAAAAGGCACAGCAGCAGGAAAAACGAGTAACAGAACTGCGCACCGATTCCAAAGCCCTGGAACAACTTACTCAAGAAATTCTCGACAAATCAGCTAATGCCGATGTGAGGTTTCGTATTGGCACCACCATGGCTCGGATGGGGCGAACCACTGAAGCACAGGGTTGGTATTCCAGCGCCCTGAGGCTGGACCCGAATCATGCCGCGGCGCGTCAAGCTTTAGGCAACACCATTCCTAAACAATGAAAGATTTCTGAATCGCCTTGGAGCGGCTCCACAAAATGGCTTGACTTTCCAGTATTGGCAACCACACTATTAAGTACCTCTCCAACACATCCGCAACCGCCGGAGAGGAATCATGATTCGTCATCGTTCGGCATTCACGCTCATTGAGCTTCTTGTAGTCATCGCGATCATCGCTGTGCTGATTGGTCTGCTGGTGCCCGCCGTCCAGAAAGTTCGCGAAGCCGCCAACCGCATGTCATGTTCCAATAACCTGAAACAGTTGGGAACAGCGCTTCATAATTATGAAAGCTCCTATGGATTCTTTCCAAGGGGACAAGGCGCCGGTGCATGGACCGCCAACTGGCGCGTGCACATCCTGCCGTTCCTCGAGCAGGAAAACATCTTTAAGCAGATCAACCTGAATGATGCCACCGATGTGGGCTCACCGGCCCTCATCAACGTCACCTTCAAGATGTACGCTTGCCCAAGCTCGGTGCTTCCCACCAATGCCCCCGATAAAAGCTGGTTCTCGGTACAACCAGCCACACATATTCCCAGCTACATCGGCCTGATGGGCGCCTACCCGGATCCCGCGGGCCGCACCACCGGAGCATGGGTAACCAGTAACTACGGCGGGTGGCTCGCCATGACCGGCATGTTGCTGCCTAACGAAAACATCCGTATTGCCGATTGCCTCGACGGGACGTCCAACACGTTTGTGATTGGCGAACAGTCCGCCCGCGTAGGCAACAATGATTACCGCAACAAATACATTGCACCGTATGGCGGGGCAACTTTCAGCCAGAAGCTTTCAGATCCCGCACTATCCGGAGACCGCTGGGGCAACGGCGTCACCACCGTGGCCTATGCGCCCAACAGTTCCACGGCAGGCGCTGGCGCCAACATCACCTACGGTTTTAATACCATTCTTAACTCGTCGCACTCCGGTGGCATCAACATGCTCACCACCGACGCGTCCGTGCGTTTTGTCAGCAATGGCATGGACTTTGTCAACTTCCAGAAGATGTGCGTCCGTAACGACGGTCTGACCGTTTCCCAGGATTGATCCTGAATCACCCCAAGTTAAGGAAAAACCCATGAAACGATCGTTTCTGTTATTAGCATCGATACTTCTGACAGGTTGTGGCAGCGGAGGCCCGTCCACAGGGTCACTTGAAGGAAAGGTAACACTTAAGGGACAGCCCGTGACTGGTTCCAAGGTGAGTCTGATCTCCAGTGGTTCGGGTGCTGGGGCCATTCTTGATATCGGTGCGGATGGCTCGTTCAAGTCCACCGATCCGCTTCCAGTGGGAACTTATAAGGTGGCATTGGTGCCTGCTCCGCCAGAACCGATGGCGCCGGGAACCAAGGCTGCCAAGGCTGCTCCCTCGTTAATTCCCGATAAGTACCAGAAAGTTGACACGAGCGGTTTTTCAGCCGAAATAAAGACAGGTAAGAACTCGACCAGTTTCGACATTCCCTGAGTTTTCTAACCTGATCTTCGAAAATAAGGGCCAGCAGCGGAAGTGATCCGTTGCTGGCCCTTATTGTTTTTAAACATAACTGTGTCATTGGTTGAATTTGCTGTCGCGTTGAGCCACGTTGCCGGTCAATTACGCGATTCTCTGTATCGCGCCAGTTTAACCCCCCAACTCACGTTGGGGGCTCATGAATACAACAGAAGTGGAAACAAGGAAGCGGAATTAATCCCGCGCAAGCGCACTTGGCTTACATGCTTCCGCGCAAGACTTGAATCGTTTCGATATTCAGGTAATCCAACCGAGACATCATGAAGGTGATACGCTTGCTCGACGTGCTGTGAGTAGGAACTGCGGTGGCAGCATAGGCAAACAGGCTGTCTTTGTCGGTTCGGCCTGTACCCGTGTCTTTCAGTACGACCGTTAATGCGTCTGCCGCTGTCAGGTACAAGTAGTAGACGTCGGACCCGGCACCACCATTCACATTCACGGTTCCGGCAAAGCCAGACATGGTGAATACGTTGGCAGAAGCACCACCGGTCAAGGTGAGCGTTTCCGTGTTAGCCAACGTGAAAGCGATCGAGCCGGTTGGTGATGAGTTGACGCTGCTGGCTCCCTTGCCAACAACAAGTTGATTGGCTGTCAGGAGGAAGTCGGTATCTCCGGCATACACCAGAACGTCTTTGCCTGCCCCGCCATCGATGCTGGCCTTCTTGTTCCAACCAGTCAAGGTAAACGTGTTGGCGGAAGCTCCGCCAATCAGCGTCAGGCTATCGATGGAAGCCGAATTAATGGTGCTCTTAATCGAGCCAATAGTAAGGAGCGTTGGCGTGATGGTAATATTAGCGTTCGCCTCAACCAGCAAGCTATCTTGTCCATTGACACCGTTGAAAGCCACCGCGCCACCCGTCCAGTTGCGAATGGCAAAGCTGTCGCGGGTATTGGAACCGGTTAGGTTTACTCCTACCTTGTCGAGGGTCCAGACAGCCTTGGAAGGTGCTGTGTAGGTGGTTCCCTGCATCAGGAATGCACCGCTGCCCGTATCAAGTAGGGTATCGGTTCCGCCGACACCGAAGATGGATCCCGTATTGGTCCAACCAGCAACATTGAAGGTCTGGCTGGCCGAGGTGCCGTAAAGAATGGCGTTTTCGAAATCTTTCAGTGTGCCAATCTGCGCTGTACCAACGGTGAGCGCGGTATCGGTCAGGCTGGCATTGGTGGAAATGGCACGAACCATGAGCGTATCGGTGCCGGTACCAGCCTCAATGGTGGCCTTGCCTGTCCAACCATTGAGATCGTAGGTAGCTGAGGATGAGTCGCCGGTGATCTCGGCAAACCCGATGGCTGCCATGGTGCCCTTGATTGCTGTTGTCGTGAGTAGGGTATTGCCCAGAACAACGTTGCCCTTGCCTTCCCAAATAACGGTATCGCTACCGGTACCACCAGCCAGAGCCAAAGTACCTGCCCAACCGGAAACATCGAACTTGTTGTTCTTGGTTCCGCCAGTTAGCGCGGCGCTAGTCAGCTTGAACAATGTGATATCACCCCGTCCACCGGAACGCTTCAGCATGGAGGAGGACAGCGTGAAATCAGAATCGGTGGCGGCGACAAGAGAGTCGATAACAGTGGTGCCGCCCAGGTCGGTGACCAGCCCTGCCAGAGCTCCTGTGCCGGTCCAGTCGGAAACCGTGAACTTGTTGGCCGATTTGCCACCGGTCAGACGCGCATCGTCCATATTGGTCAGGGCCAATGTGCCCAAGCTGACCTTGCCAGCGCCACGGGTCAGAATCAGATCCGACAGAAGGAAGTCAGTATCGTTGACAGCAATGAGGGTGTCGGTTCCTTCGCCGCCATCGATCAGTCCACCGCCGGTCCAGTCGGTCACCGTGAAGGTGTTATCGCGGCGGCCACCAGTCATATTGCCTGTTTCCAAACCGCTCAGCAGTAGATCCGACAAGCCAGAGCGCTTGAGGTAGGTATTACCCAAACTGAAGTTAGCGTCGTTGGAAGCATTGATGACGTCGATGCCCAGATCGCCATGAACCTCGCCAGGCAATGTCCACTTCGTGACATCAAAGGTGTTGTTGTCGATTCCGCCGCGGAAAGCGCCATATTCAATATTCGACAACAAGGCATCACCGCAACCGGTGCGCTCGAGTTTGTCGTTGGCAATCACGAAGTTGGCATTGGTGGTGGCGATAATGGTGTCGGTTCCATCGACACCATCAATAACCGAGGTTCCTGTCCATCCGCCGATGTCGAACGTGTTGTTACCAACACCTCCCGTAAGGATGGCGTGTTCCAGCGTGAACAGATTAAATACCGTGACAATATTTCCCGCTCGCAGGGTGCGTGTCATCTTGCTGTTGGCAAGCACGAAGCTGGCATCGTTGGTGGCAACCAGCGTATCGCGCTGCATATATCCGTACACGCTATTGGCGGGTGAGGTGAACGTGCCCGATACCGTGATGATTGAACCGGCATCGTCGGCGTCTGGATTGTCGGCCGTCAGGGTGATCGACTTCCCAGCGGTCATCGACGCGCCTTCGGGAACGAAGAGGTTGTCAGCAGCAACAATCAGGATGTCGACACCGGCCACAACCGAGTCGCCCGGTTCCATCAGGTAGTCTTCGCCACTGGTGCTGGTTTCATTCACCGAAAGACGAACGATGCCTTGGGTACCCTCGATGGTCACCACGCGCATGGCGCCAATCATTTCTTTCAAATACACATTCGCTGAGGCCTTTGCAGTCAACTGGGTCAAAACCTGCAGGTCGGTTTCGACATCGTTACGCGTTTCACCGATAGAACCAGCACGGGCGATCAAGTTGATGCCGTAGCCCTGAACTTTGATCGTCGTGTCGTTCTTGATATCAATAATGCTGCCAGCGGCGGTCAGGAAAACAACATCAGTCAGCGATGTGACATTCCTCAAATTCATGTCGGAGACCGACTCGTCCATATAGGTGCCAAGGTACGATTGGGTCAGCACCTCACCCACTGTGCCGCGATACGACGAATCCACTTCCAGATAGTTGCGGCTGGCACCGATCGTTCCTGTCAGTGCTTTGAAATCGAGGGTTACAGCTTCCACATCGACTGTCGTGTCGTCGAACCAGTCGAGGATGGATTGGTCCGCCATCAAGCGAGCTGTACCAATGGTGGACGTGATGCGGTCGATGTTCATGTCTTCGGTGAGTTCGGTCAACCAGACCGTGCGCAAGGCGTTGGCCAAAACCGTTCCGGTTGTGCCGACTTCCATCTCGATGGCGCCATTTTCACCAATGCCGCCCTTTACGGATGTCAGATCAACGCCCTTCAGCGCGGTGATGTCGGCTGCGCTGTTGTTGTCGTCCTTGATGGCGAACTGGGCATTAATGCGCACCAAGCCGGCTGTGGCTTCAACCTTCTTCACATTCACTTCGGAATCGGAAGTGTAGTCAACGTTGCCAAACATGCTCTTAACGTCGGTCAAGTAGCAAATGGTCGATGGGACACCGCCCGAACCTGCACTGATGGGCGAGACAGCAAATCGAACATACTGGTCGTACTTGCTCAAGGCGTAGAACGTAGGCAACGGCGATGCTGCCTGTTCATAGTCGAGGCGGTTGGAATTGGTGCCAATGTAATCCGCGGTAAGACGGATTTCTTTGCCGTAGATGTTCCAGTAGGCATTTTGCGTATCTGGAATTGCATCCAGAATGCCAGCGTCGTCAGCGACAGCCTTGAGCCTAATGACACCAGTCGTGGAGTTGGTTGCCCCAATCCACATGTTGCCATTCACTTCGTTCAGGTTCATGTCGCCACTGGAGCGGGCAGTAATGCTACCCACGCCATCAACTGGCATGATCACATGTCCGGTATTGGCAGGAATGGTACCGGTCACCTTGTTATCAGAATAAACACCTAAGGTATTGGCGGCCTCAAGCATGATTTTCTTGGAATCAATCACACGGACACGGTACTTCTTGGCACCAATAACACCGCCCAGTGGCCTAAGGGTTCCGGGAAGGAACTCGTAGGTCACCATGTCGCCATTAACAAAACCATGGTCGGCCGTGGAAGTGGTGCCATCGGGGTTGTTCTTGGCAAACGAAATGGTGCCATCACTGTTGATAACTGAAATCACCAGGGGGCTGAAACGGCGGTCATAGGTGAACTTGGCAGCGGCAATCGACCGCGAATCTCCTTGGCTGTTGGGGTCGGCCAAAATGGTGGCAATCTTCGAGGAACCCACGAATGAATCCGCTGTCACATCGCTGGTAAGGTCAGTCAGCAACGGAGCAGCAGTGGTGCCCAGTGTGCCGGCCTTGGCTTCGAGAATCATGGTGGGGGCGGCAATGGTCACCAGTTCGGTACCTGCCACCAGAATGCTCTTGGCCACCTTGATGATCATCGGCCCACCGGAGGTGGCCTGTTCCAGGTTGATGGTTTCTTCCGATCCTAAGAAGGTCTGGAATGTGGAATGCGTGATCACATTCGACACAGCCTGAATATCAAAATCGTCGCGTTGATAAACCGTGAACATCACGCCAAGAACACCGCTCACAACCTGATAGGTCATGGCGACGTCGCCAGCTTCGGCGGCCGCCAAGGCGACCTTCTGGTCTTCTGTCAGAGAATCGATATTCGTGCCAGCAGGAATTGTCAGCGCGTAGTTGCCTGGATAATTGACGGTGTCGATCGTTCCATTGATATCAACAACAGATCCGTTCAGAGTCTCCGACAGTTGCAGTGTCTGGCCATTGGCGTTGATCACATAATAGGTCGTACCATCGACCAAACCCGGAATGGCCGGAGCACCCGCCATGGCACGGTAAACAAAAACCGTTCCATCGAGAATTCCATGGTTGGCAGGTGAGAGCACGTCGTTGATCGGCGAAACCGATCCCTGAACCGGCGCGCCTGCTGCGCGGGCAACCACGGCCATGGTGAGCGTGTTGGTACCCGGGTCGATAGTCTTAATGCCAACCATGCCAGGTAGGAACGCTGTCACTGGTGTGCTGTCGCGTCCTATGAAACCACCAGCACCTTCGGCCAGAAGTGTGATCTTGCCACCGGACCGAACATTAGCGGATTCAATGCGCACTTCGGTTCCGGAAGTGGTGCGCGTAGCTGACAAGAGTCCACCACCGATAGAGAAACCGAGTTCCGCTTCGGACATTTGGAATCGTGATTTAAGCTTGGTGTACTGGTTGATATCGTTGACCAGTTGATGCGAGCCAGCAAAGGTCCCCGTCAGGTCAACCACAACACCTGATGCTTTCAACTTAATGGTGTTGGCATCTACCACTTCAACGGTGTACGAGCCACCATTGGTCAATCCACCCAAAGCGTTGGCAGGTATCGCCAACGACTGATAAGTAACCGTATCGCCGGTCACATAGCCGTGTGTTTGGGAAGGATCAACAAACGAATGATTACCGGTCAAAGACCCGGAAAGCGTGATGGCGATTCCACTATTGGCGTTGGTGGCCGACGAGGCGAGCTGGAATTCACTGGAACCGATCACAATGGCAAAGTAAGTGGCACCCGCCGTTAATCCGGAAATAGCCGTCGTGCCAGAAGCAGGTTGATAAACCACACGGTCGCCAGTGGTAAGCCCATGGGCCATTGAGGTGGTGATGGTGTTGCCAGTCAGGCCACTCACACTGTACTTGCCGTAGGAAAGGGTATCATTATTGATATCCATTCCGGTAATACCGACCAGCAGGCGGTACTGGTAATCGGGGTTGTAGGTGGATTGACCGCTGTCCCAGAGGTACTTGGGTTTACCGCCAACAAAGTCTTGTGTTTTGAATGTATTGACGGAACCTGCCGCATCGGAGGTCAAATCCATAACTTCCCGAGCGGAAGTGAAGGTATCGACCGCACCGGTACCAACAGACAACAGATCGACCACCACGGGTGTGGCAGCGTAGGCATCCATCATGCTCGCGGCAAGCTTGATGCGGGTATCGCTGATCTTAATCACATAATAGGTTGCGCCACTGGTCAAACCGCCGATCGAATCATTACCTGCAGATGTCTGCTGATAAACCACGGCATCGCCGGTGGCGAATCCGTGGGCGGAAGCGAAGTCAAGCGTGTTGGCAACGAGGTCGGCGCCGCTGGTTGTATGCGTGTAGAAAACATAGCCATCAAGGGAATTGATATCGAATTCTGTTT
>Ga0255132_1000614_pt1 | contig 13933 bp, 15 predicted proteins | sample Law_Law_RepA_8d_FD_188551 | JGI IMG/M metagenome (GOLD analysis project Ga0255132, IMG submission 188551) | Freshwater microbial communities from St. Lawrence River, New York, United States - Law_Law_RepA_8d | ecosystem: Environmental > Aquatic > Freshwater > River | place: USA: New York...
AGGCCCTGCGTTGACTCGTCCTGCCGATTTATTACCTTTTCTGACGAATGCTGAAGAAGGTGGTTTTCTGTTTATTGATGAGATCCACAGACTTCCTAGGATCGTTGAAGAATTCCTGTATCCCGCCATGGAAGATTTCAGGGTAGATATCGTTTTGGGCGAGGGCCTTGGTGCCCGGACTGTTTCGATGCGATTGAAACGATTCACTTTGATTGGCGCAACTACCAGAAGTGGAATGCTAAGCAGTCCCATGCGTGACCGATTCAAAATGCATGAGCATTTGGATTACTACGATGAGAATGATTTGGCAACAATCTTGCGTGCCAATGCAATTAAATTGAAAACTCCATTGGAAGATTCTGCTGCACTTGAACTGGCAAGAAGAAGCCGGGGTACTCCGCGTATTGCAATTTCTCGGCTTTTTTGGGCAAGGCAGTTTTCAGCTAGTGAACGCGACGGCACAATTACTCTTGCCGTTGCTCGTGAAGCTTTGCATCTCGCGGAGGTTGACCATGCTGGTTTGGATAAACAGGATCGTCGGTATTTAGAGACTTTGACAGGTGTTTTTCAGGGTGGACCGGCGGGCGTTGAAGCTATTGCTGCAACCATGAATTTGCCTTCCGATACGCTTTCTGATGAGGTTGAACCATATTTGTTGCGTGAGCAGTTTGTTCTGCGAACGGCTCGTGGGCGTTTGGCAACTTCAAAAGCCTGGTCGCATATCGGGCGTATTCCTCCAGTTACGGAAAACCCAAATATTGGTCCCGATCTTTTCAGCAGTGCTGGAATTTGATTTTTATCCACCAATTGAATGCATGGTTCGAGTCGGTTTTACAAAAGAATTTGATGTGATTCCATGGCCGGGGCCCTTGTTCCAAACAGTTTGACGAATTGCCTGGACAAGATTTATTTGGTCTAAATTGGGGCGCAGAAATCCTTTTAAATCTGTTTCGTCAGTGGAAAACAAGCATGCTCGCAGATACCCGTCTGCTGTCAGGCGAAGGCGATTACATTGGCTGCAGAAGGGTTTTGTCACGGAGGCAATAATTCCAATCCGGCCACCATTCTTCACCTTCCAGGTTTCAGCAGGCGAAGCCTCGTCTGTGCGAGGTTCTGGTTCTAAAGGTCCTAATTTTGCTTCTAGGATGGAATGGATCTGGTCGGCACTTACCATCGCGGATTTATCCCAATCTTGTGCCCCAATAGGCATTGATTCGATATAGCGCATTTCCAGCCCGCGTTCGATTGCATAAGTTGCAAGCGGGACTACTTGGTCGTCATTAATATCCTTTAGAATTACCGCGTTCAGTTTGATTGAACCAAATTTTGCATTGATGGCTGAATCTATGCCAGCCAAGACGTATTGTAATCCATTGCGACGCGATAGGGTTTTGAACTGCGTGGGGTCTAGTGTGTCCAGACTAATATTGAGGCGGTCTAGCCCCGCTGCTCGCAGGTCGCTTGCAAGATCGGATAGCAGTAAACCGTTGGTTGTTAACGCCAAATCGGTTAATCCTTTTAGGCTGGATAGATCACGGGTCACTTCAACTATATCTTTTCGAAGAAGCGGTTCCCCACCCGTTAAGCGTATTTTAGTTATTCCTGATTCGACAAGAATTCTAGCAAGGACTCCAAGTTCTTCTGATGTCAATATTTGTGATTGATTAACAAAAGTCGCATTTTCATCCATGCAGTATTGGCACCGCAGGTTACATTTGTCCGTCAAGCTTATTCTGCAACTGGTATGAATTCGACCGTAGCTATCGATCAGATCGGTACCCATTGGCGCAGTGTGTAGGCTGGCAAGTGAAGGTAGCGGAATCATCGATTGGTCCCCAATTCATTTGTTTTAGGGTGTACCCAATTGGCAATGCCATCACTGTCTGTATTCTCTTTCCAGATGGGCACTATTCGCTTGATTTCATCCATCAGCCAGGCACATGCTGCAAATGCTTCCGCACGATGTGGTGCTGCCGTAATCACAGCTACGGCAATATCACCTGGGAGGCATTTTCCTAATCGGTGCACGATGCTCACTGATCCTAATGACCATCGATTGATGGCATCATTAGAAATGAATTCCATTTTTGCTTTAGCCATTGGTTCATACGCTTCGTAGGTAAGAGCGATTGTGCGGTGCGTTCCTGTGATTTCCCTTACTGTTCCTGTAAAGGTCACCAATGCGCCGCAATCCAATCGTTTTGCGTGTTCAATCAGCGCTCCGATTTCAATTGGGCAGTGAGTTAGCTCAATCATTATTCTTGGATTGGCGTCCATGATTTATTTATCCGCCACTGACGGGTGGGAGTAACGCGATTTCATCTGAGACGTTGATTTTATCTTCTGACTCGATGATTTCACCATTCCGTGACACTGAGCATCGTTGTGCCAATCCATTTAATTCTGGTCGCAATTGGATAACCACTTGAACCAATTCTGCAGCAGTCACCGGTTGTGAAAGGGTCAGGATTAGACGGTCCGAACCGGCTTTTTTACGTAGTTCTGCAAATAGTAAAACAACAAGTGTCATTTGTGTTGTTTCCTGATTTTAGGCATGCCATTCAAGGACACAAGGCCCAGACTCCACGCAAGAAGTTGTACTGGGTGGCGCACTGGTCTGGAGGTAACGTGTTCCATTTGCAATCGGCACGAACTACATTCCGTACTTCCGTGTGTTGAGGGACTATTTTTCCAGAGCGATAGCATTGGCTCTCCAGCAGCCAAAGATGCCTCATAATTCGTTGCAAGCATGCCCCATGGGCCAGCCATGCCTGAACATGATACGTCAAGTGTTTCAACGTTAAATCCGCCACCTTTCACCAGAAGTTCCGGCCCTGCCGGTGATTTCCCCAAGGCCTTGATGTGGCAGGGGACATGGTGGGATACTGATATCGGATTATCAGGTGATTGTGTGCTCCAGTTGCCAATCATTCCTAATTCTGAAAGATAATGAGTGGCTTCAATGGTTTGAGATGCAATGATCCTTGAATCTTCGCCTGGCATAAGTTTTGGTAATTCTTTTTGAAGAAATAGTGCTGCTGTTGGTTCGGTACAAACGATGGGATACCCTTCCCGTGCCAATTCGGAAAACACATGCACGTGGCGTTTACATGCTTCAGTGGCTCCTTCGAAATCGCCCTGCACCAACGCATGCATGCCACTTCCTACCTGTTCGGGTGGGACGTGGACGTCAATACCCAAATGTTGGAGTAGACGAACGAAAGCCTCGCCAATGCTTGGGTCGTGTAGGTTGGCAAAAACATCAACAAAGTATGCAACTTTTTGTTTTGCAGATTTGATAGGTCGCGTCCATCCATTCCGGTTCGCAATTGCCAGAAAGGTGATCCCTGCAAATCGTGGTGGTTTGCGTTTCCGGGAAAGCCCAAATGTTTTTTCCAGAATCCACCGGAACGGTTTGCTGCGCATCAATGGATTGATCAGTGGGGCAAATCGATTGGCCAGTGCCGATAGATGTTCAATTTGTCCAATGAGCCAGGTGGACCTATCCAATCCATGGCGGCGCACATGCTCCTTACGAATGGCAAGCATCCAACTAGGTACATCGAGTGAAGCAGGACATTCAGATTCGCACATGCGGCATTGAATGCATAGTTCGCTTATTTTCAAACTTTGGTCTGAACCAGGATCTGCTTTTGGATCTGTTGCAAGCCAATGAGCCAGCGCTGCTTTAGCGCGTGGCGTTGATTCTTCGGTGCCCATTACCCTGTTCATGGGGCAAAAACGACGTGTTCCAGTAACGGATCTACAATCACCACATCCAGTACATTTAGATGCTCCAGAAAGTTCATGAATGTTGGTTATGGATTGCTTGATTGGTGGTGAATATTCCGGCTCTTCGGGAGCATTGAGTGATGCTACGTTTTGATTCAGCAAGATAGGGAGTTCATTGTGGAATTGTTGCAGTTGTGGTGGGAGTAGAGACTTCCATGATTCCCGAGCTGGTCCAAGTCCATGATCGAGCCCGAAGCCACCTCCCATTCCTAGACATATGGCGGCGATTTCACGACCGGTTTCTGTAAGTACGGATATTGATTCATCACTGTCATCGCCTAATGATAGTGGCCAAAGGCGTAATCTTCCCCTGTTCAGGTGGACTTCCCAACCTGCGGTTATTTCTCTTTTTTTGAGAAGTTCGCCAATCGCTTCGATAGTTTTTGACGTTAGGCCATACGGAATTAAGAAATCTGTCCACCCGGCACGCCATGTTAAGGCTGATCCAGATCCCATGATTCCTTTACGGATATCGGTGATAGCTGCATTTGGTGATGGCAACATGATCGAATCTGGAGCAAATATAATTTGTCGTGTCATCGATGGATTGGAGGCCTGATTGGTGATCCAGTCTGCATGCACTGGATCTGAGCATTCAAAAAATACAAGGAGGGACCATTGCCCTTGATGGTCGCACCATGTTAACCAAGGTTTATTACTATGGGCACGCGCCAAGCGGATTGTGCGTCTATCGAGCAAGATAGAATGTGTTGGTTTGAGGCCATTCAGCCTTTCAGCCTGTTCTTCTAAGTCCGCAAGTGATGTGCTCGATACGAGCAGGGTTCGTATGTGTTCATGTCGCGGACGCGTTCGAATTATAAATTCGCTGCCAGCCCCACATTTTCCAAGAGTTCCAGCCAACCATGACCAGGGTCTTCCGTTTGTTGGAAATACCGAGGGCGATGGGCCAGGCATTTTGGAATTAGTAAATCGAATTGGTGAAAAAATAGGTTCAATGGTGTTTAGCAGAGTATCAGGCCATGGATTCTGATTGTCATTTGTTGCAGGGGCAATTTTTACCACTTGGCCAGAAGGCAGTATCCATGTCATTGAAGAAATCAGGTCGATAAAATTAGTTCCACTACTTGGTTCAACCGCTGGTTGTGAATTGAATAGACCACCTGCGGAACGGTTTTGAACGTGCAGATCCAGCCCCAGTGTGCGTCCGCGGGGATTGAGTTCGTTTTCTATTTGAGAGATTGTTGTCGCTGCCCCAACGCGAATTGTTGAGGCATCTTCTGCTAAGTGAGTGTATCGGAAGTGCCGTTCTAGATTGACAACCAGTCCTTTTGTCAGTGCTGCTCCTGACTGCCCCGTGCCTCCTCCACGAACCGCCAGCGCAATCCCCCTGGTTGAGCACCAAGCCATAACCATGGCTAGTTCGCCTTCGCTACCCGGGCATGCTATAGCTGAAGGGCGTTGCGTCATGCATGACCCGTCTCGTTCCATAAGAACAAGGTCTTGAATATCTGAAAAACAGGGGATTCTGGTATCCCCCGTCAGTTCTTCGGCAATGTCCTTGATAGGCTGGACCAATCGATTGCCGCCAGTTGGTATTGGTTCAAAGCGTCCTTGAACCATAGATGAGGGATAGTAATTCCTGACGGGAAGCGCTGTTTTCGCGGTATGTTCCGCGCATGGCACTGGTGGTGCAAAGGCTCCCCTGCTTACGGATTCCTCGAATAGTCATGCATGAGTGCGTTGCTTCAATCACAACACCGGCGCCACGGGCGTCTAGTTCGGACATGATAAGGTCGGCTAGCTCTTCTGTCATCCGTTCCTGAACTTGGGGCCGTCTGGCAATACAATCAACCGCACGGGCGATTTTGCTCAGTCCAACGATTCTACCATTTGGGAGATAACCTACGTGGGCTTTCCCTGTGAATGGGAGGAGGTGATGCTCGCAGCAGCTAGCGAAGGTTATATCGCGAACCAATACCATTTCATCATATTTCTCTGCAAATGTTTTTTGCATATGCTTGCGTGGGTCTTCTCTTAATCCAGCAAAGATCTCCTCATACATTCGCGCCACGCGCGATGGCGTTTCGAGGAGGCCTTCACGGTCTGGATTTTCACCGACAGCACAAAGGATTTCACGCACTGCCGCTTCGATTCGAGCGTGGTCAACCTGAATCTTCGACGCTGAGTTGGATTTGGATCCCATAGCTAGTGACAATCCATCTAGAGCAGGAGGGGCGTACGGTCCATGGGAACTCCTGTTATTGTAACCCATGGATCGAAATAGTCACGACACTATCAACCATTAGGTTGTTTCGGTCTGACGATTCCACAGATACTGGCGCACGGAGTGATTTATCGGCATGGCAGACGTTACCGTGTTGATGATTTTAAGGGGTGTAAACGCGGCCCGGCTTTCTTGGCACGGTAGTCCGTGGGTGGTTGCGCCATCGCTTGACCGATTTGCAGCCCAGGCGACTGTTTTGGACCGTCATTATTCGCCAGTAATTGACAAAGATTCCGCTGTGTCGATCCTGTTGCCCACCGGCCTAATTCAATCTTTACAGGACCGTGGCCACTCTCTTTTTTGGATCGCTAGCCACAAGCAAATAGTTCCGGAACTATTCAAAAAAATTTCGATGAATTCAGTAGATGAAAAAGTGTGGTCGCAGGCATTTGCTGCAGTGCAATTAAGGTCGCGCGGGAAAAATGCCCTTATTGTGGTGGACTTGCCATTTGCCGAACCGCCATGGACGTTGAGAGTTAGGGAAAAGGATCTTTATTTTCCAGCCGCAACGCCTGAACCCACTGCCAGTGAGCCTGAGTCTGAAGGATGGGATGAATTCGAAGAACCATTGGAAAAGGTGGATGAGGGTACTTTTTCGGGTTCAACGGACGACTTTGTCGATGCCCTACCTTGGGAAGCAGAAATTCCAGAATCTGTTGGGTCTGAAGATGATCTAACCCACCTTCGACTTATCGAAACCCAGGCTGCTGCGATAGGCCATGTTGATGCAGTAGCAGGTGCCATTTTTGAGCAAATTTTAGCGAACGTTGCTGTCATGGTTGTTGGTGACCGCGGTCTTGAACTTGGAGACCATGGAACCACCGGCGATTTTAATCCGCAACCTTGGATTTCGAGAGTAAACGTCCCTTGTATTTGGTATAATCCAGAAGGCGATGGTGTTCCGCGTCGTGTATTGACCCCATCCTCACACCATGACGTGGCAGTCACACTCGCCAAAAGGTGTTTGGTGGAGCTCCCTGATTTTGACTTTGCGATGGACCTGACCGACCTATCGTTAGGAGACGCATCAGGAAATATCAACCGAGCGATCGTTTCTATTGGAGGCGACGGATTTCGCGCTATTCGCACCTCGGAATGGAGCCTAATGGTGGCGGATTGTGGTAAAACTTCGCTTTATAGCCTTCCAGATGACCCGTGGGAAGTTTTAGACCTGGCATCACAACGGGAGGATGAGGTGGCTGAACTGTTGCTGAAGCTTGAAAAGAATCAGTCAAGCCATTCGTGAAATTCAACCGGGAGGCCACCCTAGTGCTCGGCCACCAAGCAGATGCATGTGCAGGTGCGGAACCGTTTGTCCCCCATCGGTTTCGCAATTAATGACAATTCGGTAGCCTTGGTCTAAACCCAGATCTCGGGCCAATTGGCCTGCCACAAGGTTCATGTGGCCGATCAGGTTGGTATCTTCCTGACGCAGTTCTGCGTGGGTTCGGATTACCTTGCGGGGGATGATCAAAATATGGACAGGCGCTTGAGGTTGAATATCGTGGAAAGCAAGACAGAGATCGTCTTGGAAAGCAATGCGAGCAGGTATCGTGCCATCGAGAATTTTCAGAAACACGTTGTCAGCAAGCATAGTACCACTCCAGTTGATGACTTCTTCTTATCAGGCAGCATGGGTGAAGTCACCGAATTGGAGCAAATATGCGTTGGCGGGTAGGAATCGACGAAGCGGGGTATGGCCCTACATTGGGACCACTGGTCATGGCGCTGACTGCTACTGGCTGGCCAGATGGGCCTGATTTGTTGGAAGATGGGTGGTCCAGCCTTTCCCAGATCATTCAACCCGTAGCGGTCGGACGTTCCCGAACCAAAGATTCACGCCTCATTGTTGGAGACTCGAAAAAAATCAAAGTTTTAAGCGGTGGTCATCAACGATTGGGAGCACCATGGCGAACGCTGTTTCATACAGACCTGCCTGCTGAATTGTCAGCAGATGACTTTATTTCAAAGGTGGATTGCTTAGGGCGCGATGAACTTCTGGCTGAACCGTGGTGGCGCTGTGGCCATCCTGTTGTCTTGGTTGCCAATTGTGGGGCTAGCCAGCTAGGCGATATTTCGCAAATGAAACCACTCTTTCGAGCCATAATCCTTGTTGTTGCAGTGGAGCATTTTAATGCGATCTGCCGTCAATCAGGTTCGAAAGGAGCTGTGACAGGAAATGGGTGGATTTCCTTGTTGTCTCGTTTTTTGGGCACGGTGGCTGATGGCGACGTTGTAGAAGTGCTTGCTGATAAACAGGGAGGGCGAGATCGTTATGGATCCATGCTTCTGGAGGCCACATCAGGTGCAGGTTGGGTTATTCCAGAGCGAGAAGGTGCTGCCGAAAGTATTTATCGCTGTACTGGTCTTCCTTACGATTTGCGTTTGAAGGTAACGCCACGGGCAGAGGCATCTTGTCCAAATGTTGCCTTGGCATCTATGATTGCGAAGCATATGCGAGATACGACTATGGAAGTATTTCATTCTTTTTGGGCAGCATTAGTGCCCGGCTTGCAACCCACGGCAGGCTATCCTGGTGACGCGATTAGGTATATTGAAGCTATCCAGCCTGTCGCTGAACGTTTGGGGATCGCCATGAACCGTCTGCGGCGGGAGCGTTAATGGGTTCTCGCACTTGGATCCAGCCTAGATAAGTAGCGCCCTGCTGTGCCAAAGCGTGCTGCCACCGTTCTACCTGTGCGTCTTCTCCTTCAGTAGCGGCAATGAAGACCCCGTCAGCGAATCCTAGCAATGTTGCAACTTCTGTCGACGGACCATTTTGTCGGGCGCCGGCAAGAATCAATTCGTGATCACGGCGAACCCTACGAAGTAAGCCAAGATAAGTTCGCGCCTGAAGTGACATGGTCTGGGTGCTTGCAGCATGACCACGTGGGAGCATGTTTACGTATTTGCTACCACCTTCATGAACGATATCAGGCAATTCTGCATGACCAGCTAGGTAGTCTGTTACTCCAGGTCCGATTGGCAAACCTGCAGGCATCGGCAGAGCACCTGGGATTATCAGGGTGCCACACCCTTCTTTGCTGGAACTTCTTGCAGTATGCAGCAGCAGTCGAGCTAGTACAGAGTCCTGAACAGTGTTGGTGGCCAAAATTACCACACACGCAGAACCATGTAATCGGCGGGAAACCATTTCAAGAACAGCGGGTACAACGGTTGCTTCAGGAGAATCATCCAATTCACTGGGCCAATTCCAAGATGGTTTTGTTTTGATTGGTTGTAATGGAGGTTTATCGAGTGGGGAAGCTTTTTTTGATTGTCGACGAAGTTCGGCCACATCCGGAGACGAATCGATGGGAATTCCGCCACCAACTTCGATGAATGGAAGGAATTCCGTTGGGGCTGCATCGGGTGGGGGGGGTGTGTGCCCAGAAGGAAGTTTATCTGTGGGCAATACAGGAGCGCGTCCGACTGGTTCGGGGGAGGATTGCAGTCGTTGCCAAAGTCGCGCCATGATATTGCAGTGCTGGACTGCTCCTGCTTGGTTCCTCAGGCAGATCGGCTATGCGCCATGGGTACGGTTTCCTGAGTCTCTGTTGACAAATTCTCGGCGTTGTTCGTGTTAAGGGTGAGCATTTCCCGAGCAGAAAGGAATGTTTCGAGGTCCAAACTGTCCATTCCTGAGGATCTTGCCATTCGCCAAGAAGCCCGCAATCCCTGCATCAGCCGACCGGGGTTGCCTTCACCCCATTCAATAAGTGCTTCTAGGGTTTCAATATCCACAAGCCGGTCTGGATTGCCACCGGCTCTGCGAATCTGATGTCTGATGAAATCAGCAGATTCGGTGGGATCCATCGATGCCAAGGTGTAAATTCCACCGATTCTATGTTTGAACCAAGCTGGATTCTGATCCATGAGGTGTTTTGTCAGAGCTTGGGTACCTAAAAGTACCAGACAAACCGCAGGACCCCGTGCGCCTATCAAGCTGCACAAACCTTCTAAATCGGCTAGTGACTTATCACTGAGGGTTTGGCCGCCGTCAACAATGATAAGGCAGTGCCGCCCTTTGTCATATCCCATCAGCACGTGTTGTTCCAAGCATGCCCGAACGTTTGAGGTGCTTGAAGATATTTCGATGTCTAACTCTATGGCTAAATCGCGTAGGAATGTATTGGCATCTTCATACCGTGTTTGGGGCATGAAAACCGCATCAAATTGTTCGCCTACCAGTTCAAGTAATTTGGTTGCGAGGAAAGATTTTCCTGCTCCATTATCCCCAATAACAAGTTGGCATGGTTCGAGGTCTTCCAGACCAGCTTTGAGCAAACCCAGTACATGCTCATGCGCCTGCGACGGATAATACGCCGATGGGTTGATACTTACACCAAAGTGAAGGCCGGTAGCGGCCATTTCTGTTTCCTTGACAATGTTGATGGTTCCATTGTCAATGTCGGCAGAAAATCATTCAACCTTGATGTTTGAGCCTGAATGTTCAGCTTTGGTTGTTGCAATCAAACGAAAAACTGATCGACCTTGCGCATGTGCCTTGCGTTCAAAGTTCGTCACAACGGCTTCTGGCGGAGGCATATCCCGGCAATGCCAAGCCTGTTGGAGTGAAAGGGACGAACAGTTTTCAAGCAATTTCAGGGTGTTCAGAAAGTAATCTTCAACATCTGTGGCCATATGGAACGGGTGACCGGTTTTAAGGGCTTTGGCTACAGCCAATAGGAAAGCTGGCGTCATGATCCGTCGTTTATGATGCCTCGTTTTCCACCAAGGATCGGGAAAGTACAGGTGAATTGCTGAAACCGATTGGGCTGGTATGTTCAGGGCCAATAGCCGTGAGCCATCGGCTGCAAATACCCGAGCATTGGTCAGTCCGCGTCGCGCTAGACGCGATGCTGCAAGAAATGCATATTTTCGTTCGTGTTCAACACCCAAAAAATTGACGTCGGAATGTTTTTCTGCACTTGCAACTAAAAACGCCCCTTTGCCAAAGCCTATTTCCAGTTCCACTGGACCTGGCTTTGGGAAAAATTGAGCCCAGTCTACCAATCCACCGGGTGGAGGTGGATCTGGTACCCAACTTGAGGCTTGTTCTGGTGTCAGTCGCTGTGGTTTTCGCAAGGATTCAAGCCTCCGCAGACACCAATGGTGTCGGCGAGGTTTCTGTTCGGAACAATGCTATGCCTGTAATGTTGGCGTTGAATACAAATGTTGTTTCGACAAACGCCTGCACGTTAAAAATAACAGATCGTCGAGTCACTTTTAAGGCTTTGCCAACAAGATAAAGGCGTTGACCAACCTTTACTGGCTGGCGAAAACGCACTTCTTCCATTCCGGCAAAACCAACGAAATCACCAGCAATCTGCTTGGTTGCGTAGCTGTAATATGATGAGAGTTGTGCGGCGGCCTCGCACATTAAAACACCGGGCATCAGTGGATATCCCGGCATATGGCCGCGCACCCAAAACTCATCGGGCCTTACATCTTTATACCCGACAATCAATTGCAACGTTGGATCCAACAGGACGATTCCATCCAGTTGCTCCATTTCATAGCGCTGAGAGTTACCCTGACGTATTCCCTCCTTGTCCACAAGGAGTGGCATGGCGGGCAGTGTTGCAGGATCCAGATGCAGCGGCGGGGGCATAGCGAGCCTCTCCGGTGAGCGACAAGTGACTATCATACCAATTCATTGCGATTTGGTGAGGGGAGTTGTAACCAGTGGCAGATTCCACGACCCAGGTTTATGTTGTCGGTGCCGGTGGTATCGGTTGTATCGCCTCTTGGGTTCTGTCTGCCTCCGGTTACCGTGTTTGTGTTGTGGAAGCAGATTCATGCCGACGTGAGTGGATCAGCCAGCATGGGATTCAGTTAAGTGGTTGGGGAACCGTTCACCCGCTAATGATTGACCCAGCGAATTTCCAGCATCTTGATGTCAATCGGGTTATTGTGTGCGTCAAGAGCTTTGACAATCCGACTGTTATTCCAATGGTTAAGCACTGTAAGTCTGTTTTGATGATTCAAAACGGTATCGATCCCAGATTAAATGAAATTGCTCACCGAACAGACGGAATCGCTTCATTTATAGGTGAAGCCGAAAAGGGAACCGGTCGGGTTAGACTTTCTCGTTTAGGAGCATTGTATTTGGGCTGTGCGTTCAAGAATTCCACCAAGGAGGCATCGGCATTATGGCTTCGAGATTTGTGTCCTGCTTTTCGTCGATTGGGTATTCGCGTCAGTGACGTTGGCGATATCTTGCCATACCGCAACATGAAGTTCGTTTATAATTGCGCTATCAGTCCATTGGCCTCGGCGGCGGGTGTCGATAATGGCAAGCTTCTTTCTGATGCGTCGTTGAGGAAGCTGTTTTTGGTTCTGCTGAGCGAAAATATTGCCATCATGCGTGCTGGCGGTCATGCCTTGGCTAAAGTTGGGCCTTTCTCTCCTGATCGTGTTGCAGCCATTCTTTCTTCCCCTTGGTTGGCGCGCGTTCTTGGGTATTGGTTCGAGCGTTCTTTAAGGGGAACCTACTGTTCCATGTCTGATGATTTTATTTCAGGCCGTACCGAATTGCCGCAATATCTTGGATACTTGCTTGAAATTGCTGGCCCACTTCCCTGCCCTGTTAATCGACTGCTTTATCAAGAGGTCCAGTCGCTGTTGGTTCGTGGATTTGGCCCCGAAATTGGAATCGTTGAGCGTCTGACTCATAAGCTGGATCAGAAGGGGTTGTGGGATCCCTTTCGGGCTGGGTGAACAGGAATTATGACACCGACACGGATCCGGCTGGCCAGACCAGACCAATTAACCATCTTATGGCAAGATGGCCTGACAACATGCCATCCACTTGAACGGCTTCGCAAGGCTTGTCCTTGCGCTTCTTGCCGTGAGGAATCAGGGCAGACCGCTGATCCATTCCGGGTGCTTAAGCCTGCTGAGCTGGAACCACTCCGATTGGTCAAGATGGAACCTGTAGGCCATTATGCCTACAAAATCCTCTGGAGTGATGGCCACGACACGGGAATTTACAGTCTTGAATATTTACGTGGATTGGAAAAACCCGAACTGATTCCTACCACCTGATTTAATTATTTTATGGGAGTTCGTCATGTCCAATGCTTCGATGCCCAAAATTGAATTGCCTGGCATCCGTAATGTTTTGGCTGTTGCCAGCGGCAAAGGCGGCGTGGGCAAGTCAACGGTTGCTGTCAATATTGCTGTCGCATTGCAGATGCAGGGGCTGCGTGTGGGGCTATTGGATGCTGATATTTACGGTCCGAGCATTCCCCTCATGTTGGGAGTTCAAGGCCAAGTCGATCAGGCCACTACCCCTTTGCCGCTTGACCGGCACGGTTTAAAGGTCATGTCGATTGGTTTTCTTGTACCTCCGGAAAAGGCGGTCATTTGGCGCGGCCCAATGATTCACCGTGCTTTGACCCAATTTCTTACCCAGCTCGATTGGGGTGAATTGGATTTTCTCGTGATTGATCTTCCCCCTGGAACGGGCGATGCTCAGCTCACCCTGACTCAAACGGTACCTTTATCCGCAGCAGTGGTTGTTACAACACCGCAAGAAGTTAGCCTGATTGATGCACGGAAAGGTCTGGAAATGTTCCGTGAAGTACGTGTGCCAGTGCTTGGTATCATTGAAAACATGAGCTATTTCATGGGTGATGATGGCAAAAAGTATGAGCCGTTTCGCTCTGGCGGCGGCGCACGTCTTGCGCGTGATTGCAGTGTTCCATATCTGGGTGAAATCCCGATTGATGCCAGAGTTGCTGCTTCTGGTGATGAGGGCACGCCCTTGGTAGCACGTCATCCAGACAGTCCGGCGGCTCAGGCTTTTGATCGTATTGCCAAAGTGGTTAGACGTGAGCTTGAATCAGCACCTGCCGCCAACCCATTGCCCGGATTGGAAATGACGTAATC
>Ga0255132_1000616_pt1 | contig 13905 bp, 10 predicted proteins | sample Law_Law_RepA_8d_FD_188551 | JGI IMG/M metagenome (GOLD analysis project Ga0255132, IMG submission 188551) | Freshwater microbial communities from St. Lawrence River, New York, United States - Law_Law_RepA_8d | ecosystem: Environmental > Aquatic > Freshwater > River | place: USA: New York...
TATCGGCACCCGGCCCGCGGCGTTACGCCAACGCGCCGCCCTAATTGCTCAGATGGATCGCGTGAATAATCCGCCGCGTACGGCTTACCGAAACCTGCTTTACGCCGGCCTTTTTGTGCTGGTGGTGCTGACCGTCTTCACGGTCGGCTACCGCATGGCCGGCTGGTCATGGGCAGACTCTCTCTACATGGTGATCATCACGGCTTTCAGCGTGGGCTTTGGCGAAGTCCACCCGGTCGACAGCAACTGGCTCAGGGCGTGGACGATGGCGCTCATCGTGCTGGGCTGCACCGGGGTCATCTTCGTGACCGGTACGATGGTGCAGTGGCTGACCGAATCTCAAATTAACCGGGTGATGGGTAGCAAGCGAATGGAAAGCGAGATCGAAAAGCTCAAAAGCCACGCGATCGTGTGTGGCTTTGGTCGACTGGGTCGTATGCTCGCCACGCAACTCGAGCGAGGTGGCATGCCGTTCGTCATCCTCGACCAATCCCCGGAGCGCGTGCGGGACGCGCGCGAGAGGGGCTGGCTCTCCATGCAAGGCGAAGCCACGGATGAAACGGTCCTGCGTGCCGCCGGGATCGAGCGGGCGCGGGTATTGGCCACCGTCCTGCCCAACGATGCCGCCAATGTGTTTATCACCCTCAGCGCGCGCGACATGAATGCCGGGATCCAGATCATCGCGCGCGGCGAAGTGCCTTCCACCGAGCGCAAGCTGCTGCAGGCAGGCGCCAATCGCGTGGTGTTGCCGGCCCATATTGGCGCCGACCGCATCGCGCATCTCATCTTGCACCCCAATGCGCGAGAGCTGCTGGGCAGCACCACCCAAGCGGGCGTTGCGTTCGAGCATCACCTCACCGAACTCGGCCTCGACATGGAAGAAATCGAAATTGGCCCTTCCTCACGCTGGATCAATCGCCCGGTGGGCGACGTTGAGCTTGCCGCCGCTGGCAAACTGATGGCGGTGGCCATCCTCCGCGCAGAGGGCGGCACTGAAATCAATCCCGCGACCAACGCCATTCTTAACCCGGGTGACGCGCTGGTGGTGTTACGCAGAGGAGGCAGAACTTGAGCCAGGACCACCGCCGTAGCGGCCCCATTTCCCCGATGAATGCCGCGTTGACGGCTTTATTTGAACGACTGCTGCGCGACAGCGGGTCGCCGACCAGCCCCGAGTGGGACGCTACCGACAGCCGGCTCGATCCGGCCGTGTATCACGATCCGGCCATTCTCGAACTGGAAAAATCGCGAATTTTTCGGCGCCTGCCGCTGTGCCTGGGTTACGCAGACCAGCTCCGCGAGCCCGGCAGCGTGCTAGCCCGTGACCTGCTGGGCCTGCCCTTACTCATGACCCGCGACCGGGCGGGCGAAATCCATGTGTTGCTCAACGTCTGCCGCCATCGCGGCGCGCGGATGGTGAAAGACGAAAACGAGATATGTCGCCACAGCGGTTTGTCCTGCCCCTATCACGCCTGGACCTACGAACTGAACGGCGCCCTGCGCGCGGTGCCGAAACCCGAAGCCTTTCCGCTCGTCGACAAGCGCCACAGCGGCTTGCGCAAATTGCCGTCGGTCGTGCGGCACGGGTTCATCTGGGCCATTCTCGACCCCGCGCAAACCGACATCGACGTGGCGAGTTTTCTGGGTGACATCGACCACGACCTCGCAACCCTGGGACTGGGCGAGCACTACTTCTTCCGCCAGCGCGTGCAGCGCCGGGCGACCAACTGGAAGTTGATGCTGGATGCGTTCCAGGAGACTTATCACATCAAAAAGCTGCACGCGCCGACCATCGCCCCGTTCTTTACCGACGTGAATCCGGCGGGCGAAGCAGTGGGCCTGCATACGCGCATTCTGGTCGGTCGCGACCGGCTGGCAGACGCGGAAAACTTACCGCCCGAGCAGTGGGATTGCCGCCGCCACGCCACGCTGACGCACGTGATTTTCCCCAACAGCCTGCTGATCTATCACCCGGATTCCACCAGCCACATGGGCATGTTTCCCACCGGTCCGAACGAGATGACCTTCGTGCATACGATGTTCATCCCGGAGGAAGCTAAAACCGGGAAGCAAATTGCGCATTGGGATCGCAACTTCACCATGATCGACGGCGGCGTATTCAGCGCCGAAGACCTGTTTATCTCCGAACAGATTCAAATTGGCGTGGCGTCCGGCGCGAACGACGCGCTGGTGTTTGGGCGGCAAGAGCATCATCTGCGGCGCTTTCACGAGCACGTGCGAGCGATGATTGAGGCCAAGGACTAGGGAGCGGCGATGACGCCGACGCATCCGGACCCTGATCGCTGGCCCGGACGCGTCGGTCTTTTCAAATCAGGCGTAAATCGGCGGCCTGCGCGAAGCCCACGGCAAGGCCTGCTCGAGTTGTCCGGCCAGACTGTAGAGCGTTTCCTCATCGCCCAGACGCCCGACGAACTGCATGGCGAGCGGCAAGCCCGCTTTCGACTGCCAGAGCGGCAACATCACCGCCGGCTGCCCGGTGGTGTTGAACAGCGGCGTGAACGCCGAATACTCGCTCATGAGCTGTCGCCACCAGCCCTGCACATCCACGCCCTTGGCGTTCTGGTTCAACTCTCCGAGTTTCGCGACATCCCGCACCAGACCAGGCGTTAACAAGACATCGTAACGAGACATCACCTGCCCAATCTGTCGCGACACACCGTTCTGCCAGGCCATGGCCTCTTCCATCTGCATGGCCTTCAGGGATTGGGCATAGCGATAAACCTCCAGGGTGACCGCTTCCACCGTTTTAGGACCAATCTTGCGACCGGTGATCGCCGCGAACTGCTCCATGAAATAGCCGAGGGTGGTCGCCCAGATTCGCATCGAGGATTCGTTGAATTGCGCCTCGTCGTATTCGAGTCGCACGGGCTCGCAGATGTGCCCCAGATCTTCCAGTAGCTGCCGGGTATCGTTCAGTCGATTGCGAATCTCCCGGGTAATCGGCACGGCGCCGGGAGTGCGATCGACCACCCCAATCCGTAGGGAGCCCGGCGGGGTGATCGCGGCGCTGAGGAAACCGCGCCGCGGTGGCGTTGCATCGTAGAAGTAACCGGCGTCTGGCCCTGCGAGCGCATCCATCAAGGCTGCGGAATCGCGCACGGTGCGGGTTTCCGCAAATTCCACCGCCAGCCCCCAGAGGAAAATGCCGCCGTCGGGCCCGGTCGGGGTGCGCCCGCGACTCGGTTTCATGCCGACCAGGCCATTGCAGGCGGCCGGAATTCGAATCGAGCCGCCGCCGTCGTTCGCATGCGCAATCGGCACCATGCCCGACGCCACCGCCGCCCCCGCGCCGCCAGACGAGCCCCCTACCGAGTGCCCCGTATGCCAGGGGTTGCGCGTCGGCCCGTAAACGAGCGCTTCGCTATTCGCGTTGAAGGCCATCTCCGGTGTGGTGGTGGTGCCCACCGTCACCAGACCGGCGGCGCGGCAGCGTTTCATGAGTTCGGTGTCGGCACCAAACTTTACGCCTGCGGCCAGTCGCGATCCTGCGGTGGTGGTCATCCCCTTAAAGTGCATGCCGAATTCCTTGACCAGAAACGGCACGCCGCGGAACGGCCCATAGGGCAAGCCCGTCTTGATTTCGGCGACCGCGAGATCGCGCAACTGCTGGACCACGCAGTTGAGTTGCGGATTCAGTCGCTCCACGGCGTCGATCGCGGTATCCACCAGATCAAGCGGCGACACTTCCTTGCGGCGGATCAACTCCGCCAGACCCAGACCATCGTAAGTGCTGTACTCGGGGAAAATCATGCTCGGCTCCTTGCTGATCTTGTTGTTACGGAGACTTCAGTATGCGGGCAAAAGACGGGGCCGAGGCATTGTCGCCACGCTGCGCCGGGATGAGATCTCGATGGCTTTGATAGACCGGTTGTTAGATGACTGGACAGCAAGCGCTGCTCTCTAAGTCACCCCAACTCCCGACGCTGCCCGCCTAGCGACGCCGATTGTTCCGCCAGACCCACAGCGCGACCACGACGAGCGCGGCTAACACCACCCACCCGCTCCATTGATGGGCCTCGTCGACGGCGGCATTGAACTGCGCGATATCGGCGCCGTAGCGATCCCAGAGAAAATGGCCGAGCCAGACAAACACTGGCACGCTGAGCAGCGCCGCCAGCCCGTCCCACATCAGAAATGTCACGTAACGCACGCGCAGTGATCCCGCGGAGAAAAAGATCAGGCTGCGTAGGCCGGGCAGAAAGCGGGCGATAAAGAGCCCCTTGGCCCCATTACGGTCGAAAAAACGCTGAACGCTGTCGCGCTTTGCGGGCGTGAATAGCCGCTGTCCCAAGCGCGTCGTCAGCAGGCGGCCGCCGACCCAGCGACCCAAACCGAACATCAGGGAGTCACCGCCGATGACGGCCAGATACATCAGCACGCTCACCCCTTCCCACGACCTGTCCTCTACCGCAGCCAACGCACCGGCAACCAGCAGCACGATATCTTCGGGTATGGGGATCCCGAAGCCGCACAGGAGGATGATCACGAAGGGCCCCCAGAGCGACAGCACCGGGCCCTGCAGTTGCGTCAGGAAAGTCTCGAACATGCTTGGCGGGTCAATCTGATTGGGACAAAACGGAACATCGTCTGGTGAAGGCGGCGACACTCGCCACGGCCTGAGGCGCTCGAAGAATGGCCCAGCGCCCCGCGCATTACAACCCGCCCTGAGACCGGGCATCTGGCCGTGAGTTGTGATGTACCAAACAGCCGAGAATATTGGGCGCGAGTAAAACTACAATGTCGCATTGAAGCGTCAACGCGCATGCCCTTGAGCATCAACCGGGCCATTCGGAAACCCGGCAACGCGCCAGAAAATGGCGAGGATCAGCCGATGAATAACGCAGTTCAGCCCTCTACGTCCCGGGCCTCTTCCAGCGCGGTGAGTGATGCCGGACACCTGCTCTGGATGGCCGAGCCGGACGGTCGGGTCACCTACTTGAATCGCAGCGCTCAGGATTTCTTCCAGGTAGACGGCGGCAAGGACCCCGATGCCGCCTGGCTGGACCGCATTCATCCGGAGGACCGCATGGCGGTCATGAGCGCCTGGCAGCGGTCGCTGAAGACGGGTAGCCGTTACCGCTATGAATTCCGCTTTGTTGACGCCGACGGCCGCTCCAGACGCTGTTTGGCGCAGGCGCTCCCGATGCGCGATGAAGCGGGCGAAATCCTGCGCTGGTTGGGCTCCACGATGGACCTTGAGTCCTCTTACGAGCGCGTGTCGGCACCGGGCGTACTCGATATCTGCTACCAGTTGCTGAGGCACGAAACCTCATTCAGCAGATTCGGATCAGACCACCATTCGGCGCCCGCACCGCCGCTCGATTACCGCCAAATCATGGAATTTCTGCCCATAAAAGCCTGGTCGGCGACACCGGATGGCGAAGTGGACTTCGTCAACCTGCATTGGCGGGAATACACCGATATCACCACCCGTGAGTCACTCGGCCAGGGCTGGATCAACGCTGTTCATGCGGACGACCGGGAGCCGCTGAAAGCGGCCTGGCGGCAGATTATGGACGCAGGCACCCCCGGCACCGTTGATTACCGGTTGCGCCACCACGACGGCACTTATCGCCGCTGCAATTCGCGCGCGGAACCCCTCTTTGATGAGACAGGTAAGGTTCAACGCTGGATCGGCACGGTGGTGGATCTCGAAAATCGCTACAGCCTGCAATCTTCCCTTGGCGAAAGCGAAGCTAGACATCAGCAACTGCTGGAACATTTGCCGGAACTCTTTTTGCTGGTCAATCCAGATGGCCGCGTGCTGGATGCCAATAAACTCTCGTGTGAGCGGCTAGGCCATCACCGCGATGCGCTGATAGGCATGTCGATTGATCGACTCGGACTGGCCATTGAGGATGGGGCGCAACGCCGCTGGGCCAGCATCCGGCCCAGCCAGCCAACCGCAATGCGCTTCCTCTTTACCCCGCGCGACGGGAACCCGTTTCCGGCCGAAACCATCATCACGAGCCAACGGCTTGCCGGACGCGCAGTCTTTTTTTTGCTGGCACGCGACGTCTCCGAACGTGAAGCTGCAGAAACCCGCCTGCGTCAGGCCGCCAGTCTGATTGAATTAGCGCCCGTCACGGTCTGCGACATCGATGGCCGGATTGAACTCTGGAGCGCGGGCGCTGAGGCTACTTTTGGCTACCGCGCCGAAGAGGCCGTGGGCCAGCGCATGCAGGACCTGCTAGACGTCAAACCCATCAAACCCGTCGAAGCGATTTTCGCGCAGATCAAAACCCATGGCTCGGATGAAAGCGAAACCCTGATCAGGCATCGCGACGGCAGCACGCGGCGCATTCGCAATCACTGGGCGCTGTCCGGCCCAGCCGGCAATCGCCGGATTCTGAACACTCATATCGACGTCACGGCGCAGCGCGAGGCCGAAGCGGCGGCCCGCGCCGCTGAAGACGCGCTGCTGGCGGCCCTGGCGCTCGGTAGCGCCGGCACCTGGAGTTGGGATATCCGCAGCGATCAGGTGCAAATTGATTACGCCACGCAGCGCTTGCTGGGCGCGCAACGCGCGCAACTCAGTCTTGAGATGCCGATGAGTGAGGTGCTGAACTTTGTGTTCGAAGCGGATCGCTCGCGCGTTGAGGGCGTTCTCCGGACCGCAGCCCACGATGTCCAGGCGATCGAACATGAATACCGAGCGCTCGTGAATGGCGAAGTTCGCTGGATTCTGGTCCGCGGCGGTCCGGACGCGAGCGGCGTGCGCTGGTCGGGCATCACCTCAGACATCACCGCCCATCGTCAGGCGCGGGACGTGCAAACCGCCGCGCAAACCCAGCTACGCGCCTACGCCAGCCAGTTGAATTCAACGCTCGAACAGGAACGCGCGGCGCTGGCGCGCGAGCTCCACGACGAACTGGGTCAGCGCATGACCGCCCTGCGGCTCGACTTGCGCTGGCTGGACCGCCATCTGCCGGCCGAAGTGCGGAGCGATGTGACGGTCGCGCAGCGGCTGTCGGAAATGGACGGCCTCATCGACGAAACCTTGTCCAAGGTGCGTCATCTGAGCGCCAGTTTGCGCCCGCAGGAACTGGAAGCGCTCGGCCTGCGGGCTGCCATGGAAGCGCACGCCGCACAGCTCGAGCGCCGCGCCGGTATTCGATGCCGTCTGAACCTCGAGGCTTCAGAGGCGGTCGCGCCATCGCAACGACTCGCTGTCTTCAGAGTTTTTCAGGAGGCGATGACCAACGGCATCCGTCACGGGGGTGCCACCCGCTTCAAGGTACAGCTCACGGCGTCCCGAAGCCGTCTGCGCCTGCGGGTAGAAGACAACGGCAACGGCCTGCCACTCACGGGCGCTACCGAAGGCTTTGGCATCATCGGCATGACCGAGCGCGCGCACGCGCTGGGCGGCAATCTGGAAGTCTCGGCGCGCCGGCAGGGCGGCACCGCGGTCACCCTCAAGCTGCCCTGCGTCGACTGCGCGCGATGAACATCATCCTTTGTGACGACCATCCGCTGATTCGACGCAGCGTGCGCGAGCTGCTGCACGAAACCTTTCCCACGGCCGAGATTCGCGAGGCGACCACCGCGGCCGAGTTGTTTCAGCATCAGCGAGCACGCGCGGCCTCGCTCATCGTGCTCGATTTATCGCTGCCCGATCGCCACGGACTCGAGTGTTTGCCCGAGCTGCTCCAGCGCGAGCCGGGCAGCAAAATACTGGTATTGAGCATGCACGCCGAAGAGCGCTTCGCGTTGCGCGCGCTGGAATTGGGTGCCAGCGGTTACCTCGGCAAACAGCGGGCGCCGGATGAAATCGTGCACGCCATCCAGCGCATCATGGCCGGCGGTCGCTACATCGACCCGGATACTGCGGAGGCCTTGGCCCGGCGCGCCTTTGGCGGCAATAAACCCGCCCACGAAATTCTCTCGCCGCGCGAATTCAGCGTGCTAAGGGAACTAGGCCGCGGCCGCTCGCCGAGCGAAATCGCCGAGCACCTGCGGCTCAGCGCCAAAACGGTCAGCACCTACCGGGCGCGTGTGTTGCAAAAACTTGGGCTCACCAACAACGCCGAACTCGTCCGCTATTGCCTGAGTCACGAGCTGGTGGACTAAGGCTTTGTAGGATTATTCCTACGCAAAAATGTGCTGGTTTCTGATACGTAATTCCAAGCCTCGCCGCTTACCCGGCAGTGGCGGAAGGTGGGATCGTGCAGACCTTGGGAGTTCGGGTCTGACACCCCGCACCGGTTATTGGCGCAAACGGGACAGCAATCATCCGCACGGCAACGCCTTACCATCTGCAACCGCTGGAGCTCGCCGCCACCCGCCACGCGATGGCGTTTGCCACCACGCTGGATGGCACCATTGTCTATGCCAATGCGCGCTATCTGGCGGCCTGCAGGGCCGCGCCGCACCGCGTTGTGGGCACCCGCCATCCCCTCATAGAACAGGTCAAAACTCACGACGCCGAGGGCGGCCTCTGGCAAGGTAAGTTCTGGTCGGCAGGACCAGACGGCCACACCCTGCGCATTGACGCCACGGTCCTCCCCCGCGTCGATGAGACCGGCACCCTGTGCGGCTATCTCTGCCTCGCGACCGATCTGGGACACGATGCCATGCCGGTTGCCATGCCCAGTGCCGGCCCGTTCGCCGCCGCGTTCGGGGTGTTTCTGATGGCGCCGGACGGTGAGCTGCTTTACATCAGCGACGAGATCCACGACCGCTACGCCTCACTGCCGGAGCCCTTCGGCGGGCACGCGCCCACCCTACGCGCGATTGACGAACCTCATCCGCCAGCAAGCTTCGGCTGGCAAGCCTGGTTGGAAAGCGGCGCCACCCGCTTTGAGGAAATGCTGGCGTTAAGGACCAGAAGCGGCGAGCGCGAAAGCGTTCGAATCTGTGCCACGCGCCTGATTGCGAACGGGAGCTGCATCGGTATCGCTGGCGTTCTGCAACAAGAAGCACAGCAATACAACTACAGCACGGTGGACGCGCCGATCGACCCCACGCTGGCGACCAATTTTGAAACCCTGCTGGCCAATACCGCCAAACTCATCCGCAGCCTGTTGCAGGGCGGGCAGTTGCACGATGTGGGCGAGCTTGAAAGCTTTCTGCGGGCTTTTACGCTGGCGGCGCTCCGCAGCCAGCCCGCGCTGGGGATACTCACCGCAGAGCTCGCCGCGCCCGGCGAGGTCCTCGGCCCCGAATCGGCTCTGGCCTCCACCGCCTAGCCGTCCCGCCCGTACGGTGGCGGCAATCCGGGCTTAGCCCAGTCGCGCTCGGGTGTGAGCCGCGTTCAAATCCAGCACCGGCCCCGCCGGCACAATCCCGGTGGGGTTAATGCCCAAGTGGCTTTCGTAGTAATGGCGCTTCGCGTGCTCGAGATTGAAAGTCTCCGCTACGCCCGGCCACTGGTATAAATCGCGCAGATAGCCGGCCAGATTGGGATAGTCGGCAATGCGCCGCAGATTGCATTTGAAATGCCCGACGTACACCGCATCGAACCTGAGCAGCGTGGGGAGCAGGCGCCAGTCGCATTCCAGCGGTGCCGCGCCCAGCAGAAAGCGCGAAGTCGCAAGCTGCGCATCCAGCCAGTCGAGCGTCTCGAACAGCCCGCTGACCGCCTCTTCGTAAGCGCTTTGCGTAGTCGCAAAACCCGCGCGATAAACCCCGTTGTTCACGTGCTCGTAGACGCGGGCATTAATCGCGTCGATTTCCGCGCGACGTGCCGCCGGGTAGTAGTCGCCGGGTAGCGCGCCGGCGTCGTCAAACGCGCTGTTCAACATGCGAATGATTTCTGAAGATTCGTTATTCACGATGCAGGCCCGCTTGCGGTCCCACAGTACCGGCACCGTGACGCGGCCGGAGTAATCGGCCCGAGTGGCGCGATACACCTCGTGCAGATTCAGCGCGCCGTGAACGGGGTCGGCAAGCACGCCCGGGCCGGGCGCAAAGTTCCAGCCCTGATCGCGCATCAACCAGTGCACCACCGAGAGCGAAATGCTTTCCGTCAGGCCCTTTAACTGGCGATAGATGAGCACCCGATGCGCCCACGGGCAGGCCAGCGATACATACAGGTGATAGCGCCCCGGCTCCGCCTTGAAGCCGCCCTCGCCGCTAGGGCCCGGCGCGCCGTCTGCGGTCACCCAGTGTCGGAACTGGGCGTCTGGCCGCACAAACCGTCCGCCGTGGGCGGAAGTGTCATACCACTGGTCGTGCCATCGGCCGTCGATCATTACGCCCATGCGCGCGCTCCTGTTTAGTCTGCGCCTAGCGGTCGCTTTGCATTAACACGCCCTTGGCTTCCAACGCGGCGATTTGCGCCTCGTCGTAGTCCAGCATCTCTGCCAGCACCGAGCGGTTGTGTTCACCCAGCAACGGCGCGGTGAGATCTGGCAAGTCGGGCTGCGCCGAGAAGCGCAGCGGAAAACCCGGGATCGAGAACTGTCCCAACACCGGATCGACGATGTCCCGCACCGTGCCGCGCGCGCGGAAGTAAGGATGATTGACGGCATCCGCCGGACTGAGCACCGGCGCCGACGGCACGCGAAATTGCTCCAAGCGCTCCAGCACTTCGTCGGTGGTGCTGAAGTGCGTGAGCCACTCTTCAATGATGGCGGTGAGTGCCTGCTGGTTGGTGGCCCGCACCGTGCCGGTGGCGAAGCGCGGATCGTTTTCCAGATCGAGCCGCTGCATCGCCTCACACAGGCCACGCCACTGCAGCTGCAGCGCCAGAATCACGAGATAACCCGTGGGGCCTTTGAACACGCCGAAAGGGGCGACCAGCGGGTGATTGCTGCCCGCGCGATGCGGCACATAGGCGCCCTTGCTCAAGGTGTAGCCCTGCACCGGAATCTCGAACATGTGGAACAAGCTGTCGATCATCGCAATGTCGATCCACTGGCCGATGCCGGTGCGCAGGCGATGAAACAACGCATAGCCGATCGCGGAGAACGCATGCACGCCGGACGACACATCGGCCATGCTCAAACCCGCCGGCAACGGCGGGCCGTCGGCGTTGCCGGTCATATGCATGATGCCGGCGAAGGCCTGCGCCACCCAGTCATAACCGGTCTTGTGGGAGAGCGGGCTTTCGCGCCCGTAGGCGGAGATCGAGGCCATGATGAGGGTGGGGTTGATCTGCTTGAGGTCGTTCCACGCGAGCCCGCGCTTTTCCATCACGCCTGGCCCGAAGTTCTCCACCACCACGTCCACCTTGGCCACCAGCCCGCGCACAATCGCGAGCCCTTCTTCGGTGCGCAAATCCACGCACAGGCTCTGCTTACCCCGGTTCTGCTGCACGAAATAGCCGCTGCGCCCGTCCACCACCACCGGCAGCAGGCGCGAAGGATCGCCGCCCGGCGCGGTTTCAATTTTGATAATTTCAGCGCCCATTTCCGCCATCAGGCGAGTCACGGTGGGGCCGGACAAATACTGGGTGAAATCGAGGACCTTGATCCCTTCGAGCATTTTCATCGTCGTTCTTTCCTTTACAGCGCGCGGCGATGAAACATGCCGCCCTTCATTACACAGGGAATCCGGTTTTTGTCCTGCAGGAGTTTGAGATCTTGCAGCGGGTCGCCGTCCACCAGCAGCAGGTCGGCCAAATAGCCGGCCTTGATTCTCCCCAGCAGTTCACCGCTGCTGCCGGCCCAGGCTTCGCCGCCGTATGCGGTTGCCGCACGCAGGGCTTCCCAGGGCTGCATCCCGAACAGGTTCACCATGTGTTCGAGATCGCGACAGTCGGTGCCAATCGGGATCCAGGCAAAACCGTAGTCGCCAAACGGCAGCACGCGAATGCCGGCTTTGTGCATTTTCTGCATGTTCGCGCAGCCGGCTTCGAGTTCGCGCTTGTTGCCGATTTGCGTGGCGACTTCCTCGGTGATGCCCCAGGCCTGCGCTTCATAAGTAGTGTTGTAGCGGGCCGCGATCGCCGGCGTCACAAAATGTTTGCTCGCGTGCTTGGCCAACAGCTCGATGGTGGCGTCGGTGGCAAAGGTGGCGTGATTAATAAACGCCACGCCGTACTTGATGCACTGACGCACGCCGCTGTCGGCGTGGGCGTGGGCGGCCACGCGCTTGCCGAGATTGAGCGTGGTTTCACAGATGGCGCGGACTTCATCTTCGGTCATCGGGTTGCATTCGCCGCCGACCTTGCCAAAGGTGAAGCTGTCGCCGGCGTTATTGAACTTCACGATATCCACGCCTTCGCGAATCATCTGGCGCACGGACTTGCGAAACTCCTCCGCGCCGTTGCACACCAGACCAATCGAGGGCACATAGCGGTCGAGTCGGGAGTCGTCGCCCACGCCGCCACTCACCGTGTATTCCGGCGTGCAGGCCAAAATCCGCGGGCCCGGAAACTGGCCTTTGTTGACGGCGTTACGCGCCACCAGTTCGAGGCGCGGTTTGGCCGAGGCCATGCCAATCACCGCGGTAAACCCGTGGTCGAGGTAGGTTGCCGCGTTGCGCATCGTCACCAGCATGTTTTCTTCGACCGGCAAGGCGGTGATGTCGGCCAGACTCACCGCATCGTTGTAGGTGAAATGGCAATGCGGGTTGATGAGGCCTGGCATGAGGGTCTTGCCCGCGCCGTCGATCACTTCCACGCCGGAGTCGCGCGGCAGCTGTTTGCGGCCGGTGGCAACGCGTGTGATGCGTTCGCCTTCCACCAACACTTCGCCGGGTTCGCACTTCGGCTTGGTGCCTTCAAAAATATTGACGTTGGTAAACAGCGTGGCGCTCATGTGTTCTCCCCTGCCGGGCGGTGAGCAGCGCCACCGCCGGGTTCCCGATTTTCGTTCTGGTTTTTCAGGCAGCGTAAAACGACTGCATCGCCGCGACCACCGCGGCGGGTTGTTCCAGCGCCGTCCAGTGACCGCAGTCGGCCAGTGCCAGATGTTGCGCGCCGGCAATCGACGCGGCCAGCGCGGCGACCGACGCCGGCGGCGAAGTGGTGTCCTCCAAGCCGGCGATCAACAAGCTCCGGCATTGAATGGCGGCGGCGTCGGCCTTTTGCGCGTCGGCCAGCGCAAGGCAATGCGCGGCGTAATTGGCCGGAATCTGGCGCTGGAGCAGTTCGCGCACAAAGCCGGTCACCACCGGATTGCGCTCGCGCGTGACGGGCGCCAGACCGCGCTCACAGATGACTTCCGCGATGCCGTCCATGCCGCTCGTAAGCGCAGTTTCCGCGCGCGCCTTGAGCGCCGGTCGGGCCGGCTCCGGCGGCTCGGCCAAAGGCCCCAGCAGCACCAGATCGCGCACCCGGGTCGGTGCCATCACCGTCAGGTGCTGGCACACCACCGTGCCCATCGAATGCCCGGCAAGATGCACCGACTGCAAGCCCATCGCATCCAGCAGCCCCAGCATGTCGGTGGCCAGACTGGCAATGCTGACTTCTGTCACAGGCGCCGAGCGTCCGGCGCCCGGCAGATCCGGCACGATGACCTGCATCGTGCTGGCGAAAGCCGCCACCACCGGCGCCCAGGCGTTAGCGGTGCCGCCCAGGCCATGAATCAGCAGCAGCGGTTCGCCGGCGCCATGAACATCAACGCTGAGGCGTCGACCGTTGATTGTGTATTCCATTGCGAGCGCACCTCCTAGCGGACGGTGTTACAGATTTCGCCGACGCCGCTGATCTCGATCCGGACCACGTCGCCGGTCCGCAGGAAGCGCGGCGGCGAAAAGCCAATGCCAACGCCTGCCGGTGTGCCGGTAGCGATGATATCGCCCGGCTGCAGGCTCATGCTGGTGGAAATCGTTTCGATGATCGCCGGGATATCAAAGATGAGGTCGCGCGTATTGGCGTCCTGACGCAGTTCGCCATTCACCCAGCAGCGCACTTCCATATTGGCCGGATCCACTTCGTCGGCAGTCACGATCCACGGCCCCATCGGGCAGAAGGTGTCGATGGATTTACCCAGCAGC
>Ga0255132_1000619_pt1 | contig 13840 bp, 13 predicted proteins | sample Law_Law_RepA_8d_FD_188551 | JGI IMG/M metagenome (GOLD analysis project Ga0255132, IMG submission 188551) | Freshwater microbial communities from St. Lawrence River, New York, United States - Law_Law_RepA_8d | ecosystem: Environmental > Aquatic > Freshwater > River | place: USA: New York...
CCCTGTATATACACGCCTCGCAGAGATTCTCATTCTTGCGAGCCTTTCCCTCGCACAGCCTCGCAAAGGAGACCCACGATGCGCCCAGGCGAATGCGCGTATTCTCCCAATCCGTAAGTCTTGCCTGGCAGGTCATGTAGACCTTCCATAAGGCCCCCATCCTTTATCAATTTTTTAGAGTCCGCGCACTAGGATCCGTCGCACCAGGCGACCAACGAGGCATCCAATAGGGCCACAGATCGCCGGTGTGCTTGTAGAACCTCTCGTAGATTGACCGATAGTACAGCGCCTCCTTGGTATGACACACAGGCCACCACAGCTTCGTATCATCCAGAACAATCCCGCGCTCCTCAATCTTCCTCTGAATAATCTGGTACCACGACTCGCCCTCGGCCTGACTACTCACGCCGTCACTGAACGCCTCCTTCGTCCTGAAAAGCACATGATCAGGAAGCAAGGCATCCTTCAAGAATGCGTCGCGCAAGATAATCTTCTCCATCTTCCTTGGTTCCCCTGTCGCCTTGTTCTCAGCCACCGGCCGGCGCAACGAAGTCTTATAGGCGAGGGCAGCCGCCACGAACTGCTTGTCCAAGAAAGGCGTGCGCGCCTCCAGACCATGCGAGCTAATTGACCTATCGGAACGCAGGACATCGTACCTATGGATTTCCTTTAACAGTCTTCGCACCTCCTCCTCAAACGCGGCGTTGTTCGGCGCATTGTAGAAATATTTATAGGAGCCAAAAATCTCATCTGAGCCATCACCGTTGAATACGACCTTACAATCCGTCCTGTGCCGAATCTCGCGCGCAATCATCCAATTCCCCACAGAGGCGCGCACGGTCGTAATATCATAGGACTCAATGTCGTGAATGACCTCGGGAATACAATCAAACATCTCATCGGCCGTCACCACAATCTCCGTGTGGTCAGAGCCGATGTAGCGCGCCACCCAGGCCGCGTAAAACAAGTCCGTCCCGCCCTTCATACCGATACTGAAGGTCTTCAAGGGCCGTTTGCCCAGCTCCTTCAGACGCCTCTGGACCAGCGCGGCAATCAAGCTGGAATCCACGCCCCCACTCAAGAGCGCGGCCACCGGCCTCTCCGTCATGAGGCGCTTATCCACGGCGGAAATGAGCGCATCCCGCAGATACGTGAGAGGCATATCGGCCGTCTGCTTGATCCAGGGAACCTCGTGATATACGCGCTTGACAAGATCCCCCGTGTCCTCGTAAATCTGCCATACTTCTCCAGGAGGAAACTCCACCACCTTCTCACCCTCCAAGACAAACGGCTCCAACGCCTTCCTCTCACTCGCAAATGTCCAGGTCCCAGAAGGGCTCTCAATATAAAACAGGGGCCGAACCCCATAGGGATCCCTCGCCACCACATAGCTCCCCTCACTGTACAGCACAAACGCAAAGACACCATCCAGTGCCCGCGCCACCCGCACCGCATCCTTGCCCATAAACTCGTACAGGTCGCCGAGGACTTCGCAGTCAGACCCAGATTCACCCTTCTTCCCAACCAACCCCTCTAAATCCTTTGCGTTGTAGATCTCGCCATTACACATCCACGTGAGCCCCGAGTCGCGCTCAAATGGTTGCATGCCCCCCGTATTCAGCCCATTGATGGCCAGGCGCGTGAAACACCAGGTGGCAGAGTCAAGATCTAGCCACTTGTGTCCCTCAGGCCCCCTAGCGTCCAGGGTATTTACTCCATTTGCCCAAAGTACCTTGTGGTCAAGCTTCGCTCCCCCTGTGAGAATCTTTGCCCATATGCCACACATCTCTAAGAGTTTTCTCGCGCACGCCTTAACCCACACCGCGAGATAAAATTTGATGGCCGATATTCTGGCAGATACAAGTCCCTAGAACAAATGGAAGAGAGTATTCACCAGTTTGACGGAAACCTCTTGGCGTTTTGGCGTCCAAGGAAGCACACCTTCTACTTCCTTTCCTGGAAACCAGACGCAAATCGCTGGGAACACTATGATGAGGAACATACCCCTTTTACACTTCATAGGACAACCGCTCATGGTCGTGGTTCCGTTATTATTCGTATAAAGTCAGCAGGTCCTCGCCATTATCAAACACGCATTCACTGCGATGGCACATTCCTGCTAAATGGCCCTCTCGTGATCCCTATTGCGAAGTCTATGCTCCCCGCGCCCGCCGCGCGCATTAAGCGCGAGTATACCACGGTGGATCTAGGCCCTACTATTCCCTATGAAAGGCCACAACACCTCTGGACACTGGCTCCACCTCCACCCCCTCCTGCACCTAAGCCAAAGGCAAAGCCAAAGCCCATTCCCCGTCGTATTGCTTGGTTAGTGGCGGAAGATGCGTGCAAAAACAAAGAGGCCTGTCCCATCTCCATGGACGATATTAGTCCCATTACCGCCTCCGTAACAAGCTGTTTCCATGTATTTCACACTCCGAGTCTCAATACATGGCTCCAGGAAAAGAATACCTGCCCCACATGTCGCGAGCCCTGTGCGGCACAGACGGCGTTTGAAGCTCAGGCTATCTCTGACTCTGCCAGAGAAGAACCCTAAAGAATAACTTCCCCTTTTACACAGATGAGTTTCAGTCGCAAAGACTTGATTCTTTTACAAAAATACAAGGACGACAATTATCGCAAAGCGCTCATAGAGCATGTGGTGAGCCTCGTGAAATACGAGGTCTTCCGCTCGGCCATGCGTGGCGAAACAGTCGTTCGCGTCTCTTGTACGTGGGCGAATACCAAAGAAGAAGTGGAAGGTCTTGCAAAAGAAGAAGCCACAGTCAAAGATCAAATACAAGCCACCTTCAAAGATTCCGTGGTGGAGATCCAAACAGGTCCTGTAAGTCTTATTTTCTATACTTTCTGGGAGATTGTCATCAAAGTAAACTGGGGCTAAAACTCTGGCGTGTATATTCTATAGGGATGCAGGCTATTGGCAAGGGGCTTGCCGCAATGTTGCTTGTTTACACGACCCACTACTCTGTGGCAAAATTATACAACCATTTCTGTGTGCCCGATGGTATCTACGGTTTCTTGCAGGGTGCTATCACAACAGGCAGTCCCATGTGCATGGGAGCAATGGAGATTCTTAAGACCACACAGACTTCTTATGGTTCATTGATAATGCTGGGCACGAGCAGGCTCTTTGTCGACATGATCAACCCCTTTAACACTCATCGCTCCGATAAACAAACAACTACGGAAGACCCTAATACATCATGATGTCGTCGGTAGACAGAACTCCATACAAGTCTCCATAAGAATTTTTATGGCTTAGGCATAAGGCATAAAGATCCCCTAATTTACAGATGGCCGGCTCCTACGCTACCTTGGAAGGGGCCTTATACGAACTAGTATCCCGTGGAAAGAAGGACACCTTCTTCTTTGAAGAATCCAAGGATAGCCTCTACGTGTTCGACAATACGTATGAAGCCCAGGCTCCACAAATGTCCGAGATACGCCGCATTCCTTCGCAGACATCTTGCGATTTCGGCCGAAACCTACAATTTGACTTTGACTTGGTCGGCGATATCATGCGCGACCCCACCCTCGTCATCAAACTCCCTTCCTGGCTTCCCTCTAACATAGAATCAAGCAATCCACGCACAGAGGTGGCAGACTTATCCGGCGTGACGTATGGATATACGAACGGCATCGCCTATTTCCTTTTTGAACAAATCCAGTTTTACCAGGACAATATTCTTCTCCAGGAATTTTCCGGCGACGCCCTCTGGGCTACTACAAGGTCAGCCGACACACTGGGGCATTCCTTGCTATCAAATACCTTAACTGGCGTCCACAATGGCATGGCACTTGATATTGCGAGGAACGCCACGCCCGGCCAACTCCGTCTCGCCCTTCCCATAATAGGTTGTCAAAGCGCCTCCGATCTCGGATTCCCTCAACGCGCAGCCCTCAAACACACCTATCGCCTCAAGTGTAAGCTCCGAAAGCTAGAAGACCTGGTTGAATCTTCCGACGGCAGATATAAGCCGACTCCTTGGGGAGCAAACATGTTCCAACAAAGAACCCAGGATGGCTCCGACACAGAGTTCCATACCCTCTTTCGCACCGAGATCCTTCCTCTAGATGTCCAGCTGGAGACGCGCCAAGTATATATACCCCGGGAGTACCAAGATGCTCTTCAACAGACTCCCCAGAAAATCCCTTTCTTGCGCATGAGAGAAAATATCTTTACCCAGAATCGCGTGGATTATGTAAATACCGCCGCAGGCGGGGTAAGTATCATCAAGCGACTCCTGGATGGCCGTCATCCGGCAGAAAAGATCACCTGGTTCTTCCGCGCGAGACAAGATATCAATGCGAATCGCCTGTGGAAGCTGAATACGGGTACACAAAGCGCTCAAAGTTATTATAGCTCGGCGAATTTCCAGATTGCGGGGCGTGACCGTGAATTGCCGAGGAGCCCCTTGGTATGGCGAGATGTCACCAATTATGCGAAAGAATCCACCGACACCGGCTATGAAATCGGCACAATGAACTGGGGTCTCGGTGCCATTGCGCCCCAGCGTTTCCCTGAGGCTCGTGTAACAGGAGCAGTAAATTTCACCACGGCCGATAGACCCACCATGTACTTCAGCCTGAACCCTGTTACTCCTGATCCTCTAGTCGGCTCGCCCAATACAGAGTTGCGCGTCATCGTGGAAGGCTGGGCCGAATTCAACACGGATGGCAAAGGTCGCGCCGAATTATTTATGGCCTAAGTTGCCTCCCAATAACCTAGCAGAATGGACAGCGGATTTCAAAGACCCGGCGGAGACATTACAACTCTCCTGGATCTCACTCCGAGGGACGTCCAGGATAATGAATACACGCCCCTATCTTCCGAAAAAACCTGGTGGGTAGCCGACAATCTGCGCAGGGTCCACCCATTCAGCCTGAGTGTCCAACAATTTCCTGTCCGAGGTCCCACCGGCTTCGGCCAGAGATTCACCTTTGACCTCAATTCCCTTTCGGTCGGCGATCTTCTCCTCGGCACCTTTCTTCATCTAGAGCTCGGCCACTGGCTGAGTGACACGACCTTAGTCCAACTAGAATCAGGAGCACTCACTTACCCATCCACCGAAGATCCCTGGTATTACGCAAACAGCCTCGGCACCGCTATTATCCAGCGCGCCGAGCTAGAAATCGGCGACCAGACAATCGAAATCGTGGACGGCGATTTCCTCAATACGGCCAGCCTCCTCTTCGCAGATATCAATACCCAATACGGCCCCGGCATAGAAGCCCTCGGCAGATACCCACTATCCTCTTTAACACAGACTCCGAGTTATCGCCCCTTCCCCACAACCCGCAGATCTATTGTAGTACCTCTGCCATTTTTCTTTCAGCGCACGAAGCTCCAAGAAGCTCTTCCCCTGCTCGCATGTAAAGAAGGCTCCGTGCGCATTCACGTCACCCTTCGCCCTTTTACCGAGTGTGTACGTCTTCTAAAAGGTCGTAGAAGTTGTGTAACAGATGTTCCGCTGAGCCAGAGCCTGAACATAATGAATACAACTACAGGCACCATAACCCCAACGCAAACATCCTCTATTACTCCGGCATTCAAGAAAATCCAGCTGATTACTTATGGTGCTGTCACAGACGGCAGTGTGCGCCAGAATATTATGAGAAGCCCGTTTGAAAACCTCGTGCGCAATGTACAGACCTTTGACTTCTCCGAGCCTCTCAAATATGCCACGATGTCATCGGAAGATACGATACAAGTCCAACTGCCTCTAGAAGCCAATCATCCTATGGAAGAGATATTGTGGTTTGTGCGACGCAAGGAAGTGGCCAATAACAATGAGTGGACGAATTATTCTTCTGTCCTATCTGCCGAATACGATCCTATTTATAATCCCCGTGGTCCTCTGTTAAAGGGTGCCACCATACAATTGAATGGTGTGGAGTTGGTAAAACAAGAAGAGCAGTGGTTCCGTCAACATATCGCCTACAGACACAAATCCGGCGCGGCAGCCTATAATAGTTTCATATACGGCTATTCTTTTTCGGAGACGCCAGGAAAACATCAACCGCGGGGAACGGCCAATGCGTCGCGTCTACAGACGGTGCGCTTGACCCTGGATATCAAACCGCCTGGGGGAACCTACGATAAGATGTGGGAAGTGAAGGTCTTCGTGATTACCTTACAATGGCTCCGATTCCAGAACGGCCTGGGGAACAAGATGTTTAGTGATTAGGCGCACAGTTCCCACGATTCGCAATAATACCAAAGTTAAGGACCCATGCTCTTAACTTTGTCATTAGATGGTAAATTACTCGTCATTAGTTCGTACTGTTCCGTTTCTTGCGCCTTGTTTTTCTCTTTCCGCCATCCATGTCCGTTTTCTTACTCCCTTCAACATAATCAAAGGACGTTGGCCCTTCGCTAAAATTTGGTGGTGGAGTATCCGGTAAAAACCATAGTTCGGGCCTAGGGTTACCGTCCTTATGTCCATACAAAGGTTGATCGTAAATATAGGCTTTTACACAAGTCAGGCGATCATTTATTCTTTTAAAATCATTCAGATATTGAGTAAGCGTTGTACCTTCTTTTAACCCCCTTTCCACTCGTTCATTAATCATAAGGTGGGAAAAATCCTTTTCGAACTGTGCTTGTATTTCAGAGTTAGATTCTAAGTAAAGGATTGACTTCGTACAGCATAATTGCGTGTTATTTGCTAGAATATTAAAATTTGTCTCATTTATCTTTTTAGTCTGGTCAGCTGGAATAAATCCATCAACATCTCCTATAGCCAAAATAAACGCAAACATCTGGCAGAACCCCTGAGTGTCTATGGCCTGTAACTGATTATAAGGATCATATTCTATACCATCAACATTCGCAATATAGTGCGTTTCCGCTTCCGGAAGATACCAGATAATACGTTTCCCGGGTCCTATGACAGCTGGTCTATGTGTTGAGGGAATTAATTTAATCTTATATTTTTTGCAGAGCATTTCATATGGGGTTATATGTTTATTTTTCTTCTTTTTGGAAGATTTAAATGCGGCTGACATAATTACTGCGAAAATAGATTGGAATGCCTCATATTGAGATTCGCCGTCATTAGGAAGAACACACAGATCTTTGCTGAATGTTTCATCATAATGATAAAAAGTTTTTACCAGCATGTCTCTATAGAGTATACGGAGAATATTCTTAGGCAGTACAGGGCCCAAATGTCCAAAAGGTCCAAACAAAAGGACGCTTATAGTTTTTATACACCACGCATAAAGATGGCTTCGGCGGGCTTGTTGAAGCTTTTGCATTCAGGGATTCAGGACGATCGCCTCATCGCCGCCAAAGGTTCTCTAAAGATGGACGATTTCCAGCGCGTCTATGTAAAAGCCGGCCGTTTCACCACAGAATGGTATACAGTGGAATTTGACAATACCCCGGCATTCGGTACAACGGCACGCTGTTCAATCCCTAGAAGGGGTCACCTTATTACACGCGCCTTCTTGATGGTGACACTCCCAGACATCAGCACACGACAACTCGCAGCGAAGCAGGAAGCCGAAGCGAATAACACAGCCTTTGCGGGCCCCACATTCGGCTGGACAAACTCCGTCGGCCACGCACTTGTTACAAGTGCGCAAGTGACTATCGGAGGGAATGCGATTGACACAATTGACGGACGGCTGATGGAAGTTCTAGACGAGTTCCACACACCTCTTGAGAAGGTCACCACCCTAAATCGCATGATTGGTCGTTCTGACCGAGGATTCCAACCCGGCTGGGATATGCGCACTCCTCTTACCCGAGAGCTGGCAATTCCCCTGCCCTTCTGGTTCCATCGCGGAGATCCTTCCGAGGCTCTTCCCATTGACGCAATCAGCTATGACAGTGTACAGATCTCCGTCAAGTTCAATAATCTACAGAACCTCATCACGAGCTCGGACCAGATCCAAAATCAGAATGGCACCAATACATACCCCGTCATCGCAGAAAGTCCATTCTATAACTCCAATAGCGCATCCTTGGATATTCAATCGGCCAACATACTACTGGAATATGTGTATCTGGACGGCCCCGAGGCGAATCGCATACGCCTAGGAGACCTGACATACCCCATTCTACAGCACTATGCGAAATCCACGGAAACGACCAGCAGTGTAAGAATACCCTATCGTGTGCCAAATCCGACAAAAGACATGTATTTCTACGTACACAGATCAGACGCCGATCTACTGAATGCGCCTTTCCTCGCCACCCGCGATATGACCTGCCCTCCCAAACACACCGGCTATACAACCCAGACCACCTTTTCTGCCACACGATTGTCCGTATCCTCTGAACTCTCATTAACCCTCGCAGACGAGTGCTTATTTCAAGTAGGCGACACAATCACCCTAGAAAACATATCTTCACCACCAACTCAGTCCTTCAAAGCATATGTGCTTTCCTATGACACAAACCAAAACACCATCAGAGTACATGTAACAAACGTCTATGGCACATCAACCACGTTCCCACTACAAACGTATTCTGTGCGTTACAACCCTGTACAACCCTGGTGGCCAGATGCCAGTGGCCTAGGTAAACATACATTTGAGCCCCTGATTCCTGCGTATTCCGACGCAGACTCAGAGCCGATTCGCGAGTTTTCCCTCACATACGAGGGCAAGATTGTCCGATATGCCACCGACGTGCCCGCCATATTCCAGAGCATCCTCCCAGCCATGGAACAGCGCAAGACGCCCTGGCACAATAAATATTATTACCACATCCCCTTTGGCACCCAAGGCGAGGAGTTCGGAATCAGCAATCCCATGGGCCATGCGAATCTAGACAAGATCACGACCATCGACTTGTTCCTGGAATTCAAACCACCCCGTGGTTCTCTCCGAGCAACAGGCACAAACCCCTCTTACACAGTCTACACATGGTTCGAAACCTATAACATTCTTCGCGTCTACGGAGGACGCGCAGGGCTCTTATTCGGGTATTAGAGACTTACTCTTAATAAAAATTGAAACTCCCCGACGACTGAGAAATTGGTCTACTCTAGCCATGTCCTCAGCTTACGCCACAGAACCTGGCTTTGAAAATCATTCCCTCGGGCTTCCTGGAATGATCACCATGAAGGCTGGCATATCTGCGGGCGAGAAAGATGGCCAAGCTTATGTGAATCGCCGATATGGGCAGTCAAAGTTACACTGGTATATTTATAAAGAAGACATTTCTTTCGAGCAAATGAAGCTTATTGAGAAACAGGTGCTTCAGGATCTTGTCAACATTCATGGTTACAAGAAGCAACACGGGAAGAGGGAGCATTTTATTATTCCTTGCACACGCAAGGACATACAACTCTTTGTGCGCAGAGTCATTGAGCTGTACAGCCTATATACGGATTAACTAGAGAAAATATTTACCACACTCTAAAAAAACATCGTATCCACCCTGGTCATTGCAAGGCATCCATTGTCTTCCAATGTCCAACGCATGGTTTTTGTCTCGGCATCACGAATCACATTGGCCGTGCGATTCGGTATGATGACGTCCGTGATTTCTTTCGCGATGTTCACATCCTTCCCCGCAGAGTTCACAAACGCCCAGTTGACCTCATTGCTCACAGGACGGTACTGTACAGTACCCGTATTCAGCCCCTGAACCCACCATCCGAGAGAGAGATTCTTGAAAATCTCCTGGTTCGCTCCATAAGGCACTACCGAGCTATCAGCCACTAGATTCGCGGCGTCAACAACCGCCACATCCAACCCTTTTACACTCTGGAAACAAGCATCCGCAAGCGCCGAAGGAGACACAGAAGCCTCGTACTTGGCGTTCATATACTCTTTACATCTACAAATTATTTGGCCATTGGACGCCGGAAAAAACTCAGACGATTCAGAGATTCATGGAAATCGTCGGGCTTCGCTCGGGCGGCCTCGGCCTTCTCCAAACATTCCTTCACCTTTTCCGCCCACATGGCTGCGGTAGTGGTATCTTCTTCTGGAGGAAATATGATCGTGTCCCCTGTAGGTGTCTTTGCGCCATCTCGTACCGTAGGTAGCCGTTCCTCATAGGTAACCTTTGTACCGGGTTCTTCTCCAATGCTCGTCCACTCATCGTCGATAAATCGCGGGCGCGTATTTTGTTTAAAGGCGGGTCTCTTACCTTTGTAAAAGGGGCTGTTGAATATATTTACATGTGACTCGGAATCGGGATTCGTCCATTTCCGCATCTCGCCCTTAATAGCCTCTTCCTCTACCACCTCGGGCTCTGCCGAGGCAGAGGCCACCGAGTCAGAATCAGAAGACGAATCAAGTTCCAAGGCGGCGAATCGGTTTTTCTGGAGCACAATATTCTCCAAATCAGATGCTCTTGCTCCCTTTGACCTCGGCATATACTGTATAAATATAAGCCTAGGCCTTAACCCTCTAAATTTGAATAGTATAGTCCCCTTTTACATCGGTCTCTCTAGCAGATATGGTCAATCTCCTGGTTGTGGAATCTCCCGCCAAATGTAAGAAAATCGCCTCCTTCCTAGGCCAAGGCTGGATTGTTCTCGCCACCATGGGTCATATCCGCGCCCTCGAAGAGAGTCTGGACGCCGTTGGCCTAGAGCGCGACTTTGAGCCACGATTCCGATTCCTCAAGGAAAAGGCGAAGGCGATGAAACCGATCATGGACGCTGCCGAAAAAGCTTCTGAGATATATCTGGCGGCCGACGACGACAGAGAGGGCGAGGCAATCGCCTATAGCGTGGCCTGTCTACTGAAACGCGACCCAGCCTCTCTCCCGCGCTCGGTCTTCCACGAAATCACGGAGACGGCCATTAAGGCGGCCGTAGAGAATCCGAGACGCATTGACATGAATGTGGTGTATGCGCAACAGGCGAGGTCTGTACTTGATATGCTGGTAGGGTTCACGATTTCCCCCCTTCTCTGGAAGCACGTGGCGCGCTCCCTGAGCGCAGGAAGATGCCAGACGCCTGCGCTCCGCCTTGTGAGTGACCGCGAGAAGGAAATCGGCAACCATTCTTCCATGACCACCTGGAGACTGGCCGGCGAGTTCAGCGCACCCAGTTTCCCTTTTACATCCTCCATGGAAGACGAGCTAGAAGACCAGGAATCGGCGCTGAACTACTTGGAAAATGTGCACGGTGATAAACGGGCCACCGTGAATACAATTATACAAAAGCCGTGGACCGCCAATCCTCCCAAACCTCTTATTACAAGTACATTACAACAGGAAGCGAGCTCGTTATACAAAATCAACCCAAAGTCGGCTATGAAAATCGCCCAGGAATTGTATGAGGCCGGCCATATTACTTATATGCGCACGGATCACGCGATTCTAAGTGAAGAGGCAGTAAAAGAGGCTCAGGATCTGGTGTTAAAGGAGCACGGCGCCGAGTACGTTGGTCCTTCGACCAAGCAAGCTGTGCCGAAGAAGAAGACCGCCGCCGCGGCTGCTGCGGCTGCGCCTGTGAAACAGACCCAAGAAGCGCACGAAGCCATTCGCCCTACTCACTTTGAGTTGAAGGAGCTCCCAATGATGGAAGACTGGACACCTAATCACCGTAAAATATACGCCCTCATCCATCGCCGTGCCTTACAATCTGTGATGAGCCAGGCGCGTGGTCAAACACGCACGGCCCACATAACCCTGGAAGCCGACGAGGCAAAATTCCCCTGGTCTTCTTCATGGCGCATGACAGAATTCGCAGGCTGGCAGATTCTCGGAAAACCTGCGCAACACGACGACGATGCGAATGCTGAAGAAGAGTCAGAAGACGCCGTCATCTGGAAAAAGGCCCTGGAGCTTGCCGAGGGCACTCGTCTGACCTGGAAGACGCTCACCGCCAGCCCGAAGAGATCCAAGGCTGCCTCCCGATTCACGGAAGCCACCTTGATTCGTGAGCTAGAGCAACGTGGCATCGGGCGTCCGTCCACCTTCGCCAGCCTGGTGGAAGTTCTCTTTGACAAACTCTACGTGGAGAAAAAGGACATTGCCGGCACGACCATTCAGAATACCACCCTCTCCGTGAAGCCAGGAGAGTGGCCACCGCTGGCCACCACGACACAAATGACTCTGGGAGCCGAGAAGCAGAAACTCGTACCCACGGCCCTAGGAGACTCCGTGGTCCAGTTCTGTACGAAAGAATTCCCCCAGCTGTTCGCCTACGAATTCACCGCGAAGATGGAGGAGCGCTTGGACAATGTGTCAAAGGGCAGGGAGCAGTGGAAGGCCTTGTGCCGTGATACGTGGGACTCCTATAAGGCCGACCATGAGCGCCTGAGCGCTTCTTCCTCGGTCCCATCTTCTTCCGAGAAGGTCAAGGATTTCGGCGGCGGCTTCAAGGCTGTCATGTCAAAGACAGGCCCGCTCCTCGTCCAAGAATCATCGGACCAAGCCACCAAACCCACCTTTTACTCCTTTCCACCCAATGAAACGGTTCAGGGGATTACCGAAGAAGTGGCGCGTAACTGGATAAAAAAACAAAAAGAAGATGCGAACATGGGCTTTTATAATGGCAAGCCTATTCTGAAAAAGAAGGGGCCGTATGGAATGTATTTACAAATGGGCGAGTTGATGATTCCGTATGTAGATACGGATACGCCCGAGGCAATCCAGGAGAAGTTTCGGGCGAAGACGGAGTCTGCTGCTGCCAAATATGTCTTTGGGCCATATACCTTTAGCCGTGGACAGTATGGTCCATATATGTACAAACACGACTTGAAGACGAAGGTGTTTGTGAGTATCAAGGATACTATTGATCCGAAGACGCTTACGGCTGAGGAGGCTGACGCCCTGTACAAGGCTGGCGTGGAGGCGAAGAAGTCTGGTGGCTTCCGCGGCGGCAGCAGAGGTGGCAGGGGTGGCCGAGGTAGAGGGCGCGGTTGATAATAAACCGTATAATTAGAATGTCTAGATCTCCGTCGCCTTCCAACAAATCAGTAGATTTGTCAGGAAATCCTAAACCTGCCAAGCCGAATAATGGTTGGACGAAGGAGCAAGAAGAGCTCATGGCCGGTTGGGCAGATATTGCCGCCTCGTATCGCTGGATGCACGACAAGGGTGAGAAGAAGATGGCTATATCCAACATGTGGATTACCGTACCTGTGATTATCTTGTCCACGCTCACAGGCTCTGCGAATTTTATGTTAGAGAGTATTGTCGGAAACAATCAAGAGTCGCAGAAGTATGCGCAGATAGGTATTGGAAGCGTATCTATTTTTACAGGTATTCTCACAACTCTCGGCAACTTCTTCCGCTATGCGCAGTCGTCCGAATCGAATCGTGTGGCTTCTATTGCGTGGGGCAAGTTCCAGCGCCAAGTGGCTGTAGAGCTGGCACTACATCCGAAAGAGCGTATAGATTCCATGGATTTCTTGAAGATCTGCCGTTCCGACCTGGATCGTCTGATTGAGCAGTCGCCTCCTATACCCGATGACATCATCAAGGAGTTTGAGACGGAGTTTGAGCATATCCAGGATTTCAAGCGCCCCGATATTGCGCACGGTGTTGATCACACCAAGGTATTTAATTCCAAGGATGAGCGTCTGAAGCAAGTGGCTACAGATGCCGCGATTTTCTTACAACAAAAGCGCAAGGTGTGGCACGAGGCGATGATGCCTGATGTAGACCGTCGCCTGGAGAAGGCCGTGTCCGACTTATCAGGAACTATCTTACAGGCGATGCAGGAACGAGTGGAAAGTCTAGAGAAACAGGTAATACAGCAACAGGAATCTCGCAAGGGTGTTCAACTTCCGATGTCGTTTACCAGAAGTACACTCGTTGATAGAGGCAGGACGATGTCTAAGCGTGCTCTAGATGACCCGAAGAAATCGGTATCATTCAATCCTCTGAAAGATCCAAATG
>Ga0255132_1000620_pt1 | contig 13835 bp, 8 predicted proteins | sample Law_Law_RepA_8d_FD_188551 | JGI IMG/M metagenome (GOLD analysis project Ga0255132, IMG submission 188551) | Freshwater microbial communities from St. Lawrence River, New York, United States - Law_Law_RepA_8d | ecosystem: Environmental > Aquatic > Freshwater > River | place: USA: New York...
GGAAAATATGGTTGGCCATGCGGCCCATCGGTGAGGCGGGTTGGCGCTCGCGGCCATCGATGGCTTTCCAGTTGGCGCCATCCCACACTTCGAGAATGATTTTGTCGGGCGCGACAATGCCCAGCTCGGCGTCTTCGAGAAGGTGCAGGGCCACCTCATCGATCTGGCGAGGTGTGCCGAGGTTGATGATGAGGGTGTCGGCCTCTTTGCCGGCTGCGGCGACCCAACGGTTGGGTGGTGTGCGGTCGTACCAGGCGTTGCCATCATGGAGGGCGCCCACGGTGCCCTCGGCAGTGGAAGAGACGCTGACGCGGGGGTAATAGTTGCCATCGTTATTGACAGCGAAGTTGACTGGATCGGCCCGGCGTTTGATTTTGGGTGACTCGGGCAGGCGGACCTCGAGTTTGCCCATGTCGGGCCGGGTGGCGATCACTTTTCCGCCGAGGAGGAGATGGAGGCCTTTGCCCAGGCCGTAGCGATCGCCTGTTTTGTCCCACAGGAGGTTGAGGCGGTGGTCGCGGTAGGGCAGTTCGGTCAGGGCGAAATAGTCCCAGGAGGCGGGTGCCAGCGGGTTGATAGTGAGGGAGTTATCGTCACCCGGGCGGAAACCGGCCAGGCCCGTGATGACCAGATCGCAGTAGCAGGAGTGGAAGTAGTGCTCGCTGTGGTTGTAGCCATCGTGGCCCTCGAAGGAGCCGGTGTCGGGATTGGCGGCCTCGGCCAGGTAGGGTTTGCCATTTTTACGATGTGTTTTGGCGTATGTGGTGAGCAGCCTGACATAATCATCGCGCGAGACGACCGATTGCGGGTAATCGATCAGCAGGTTGGCCATGGCTTGCAAGGTTTGGGCGGTGGCATAGGGCCAGGACTGGCCGCTCCACCAGCAGCACCATTTTTGCAGCAGGTACATGGGGTCTTTGCGCTCGACAGTGGTGGGTCCATAGGTGGCGAGGAAGCCGTCGGGATCCATCAGCTTGGCCCATGCCTTCTCGAAGCCCTTGTCGCTATCTGGCAGGCCGAACTGCCAGGGGACAAAGCCGATGAGCTCGCGGCCTTTGTCGCTGCCGGCGTGCTTGCCGGTCTGGTAGGTGAGGCTACCGGCCTTCATTTTGACACCTTCTTTGTCGACCTCATCGTTCTTGAGCATGGGGAAAAAGAACTGGCGTCGCGGATCCCACAGTTTGGTTTGCAGGTTTTCCTTGACCCCTGCGGCCTCGGCCCGGAGGGCTTTTGCCTTGTCGGTGTCGCCAGCGAGGTCGGCAACCCGGGCGATGGCGAGGGCATCGGCCCAGAGGTAGGTGGCGAGAGTGGGGCGGTAACTGGGGGCCCCGCGGAGGATGTCGAGGGTTTGACGGCTGTTGATGTTGAATTCCATGCCATCGTCGTGGCCGGTTTGCCAGTAGAGGCCGGCGGCTGGATCGAAATGGCGTTTGCGCCAGCCCTGGTGGTTGCGCTCCAGGTCTGGCAAGAGGCCCAGCAGTTCGGTTTCGTTGGGGTGAACACGGTGAACGCCCCAGGTGGCATCGGCCAGCCAGGTGGAATAGTTGCGGGGCTGGGCGCCTGGGGTGCGGTGCCAGTAGCGGACGTAATCCCATGCGTAGCGGCGATCTTTCAGCCAGCGGGCCTCTTGCAATTGGTGGCCGGCGGGGCAACTGATGGCACCATAGGCCCCCGACCAAAAGGGTCGGTCGATGAACTCGGTGAATGAGTAGCCGGAATTGGGGGAACCGTAGGTGAGGTGACGGGTGAGGAGTTCCCAGCGGTAATACCAGGTGGTTTGGATGTCGCTATCGGGGCATTCGAAGAAGGGGATGTTTTGGCGGTACCAGGAAAAATCACGGTTTTGCCAAAACTTTTCGGCTTCGAGCAGCTTTTGGGGGTCGGGCAGGCGGGCTTGGCCCTCGTTTTGGGCGCGCAGGACTAGGCCTTGGGCAAAAAAGATCAGCGCTAGCGCTACCAAAGGACGCATGGGAGATACTCCTGCCTGAACAGTCTGATAGTTGATCCATGATACTTGGGATCGGGAAGCTGGCTCTATGCCCGGTTGTGGCTGGCAGCAGGTTTTTTTGCCAAGTTACAGCCCCTGGGTGCGTTGCGGCGGTGGATCTTGGTGGGTAACCTGTACGGGCAGGCTATATTCCCACAGCGCCTGGGGTGATCGTGTCCCACCAAGCCCATGCCTTTGAGTTTCTCAACCCCCGGATCCGGGAGGGTTTAGTCGTTGGCTCGAGGCGAAATTTTTTGAAGGCGGGCCTGGCGGGTGTGGGCGGTCTTACTTTGCCGGGGCTGTTGCGCCAGCAGGCCATAGGGGCGACAGGCAAAGCCCAAGGCAAAAGTGTGATTCTGTTGTGGCTGGCAGGCGGGCCAAGCCATATTGACACACTTGATCCGAAGCCGGGCCGGCCGGTGGAGAACCGGGGGCCTTTTGGCGTGACACGCACGCGTTTGCCGGGCGTGCAGGTGTGCGAGCATTTGCCCAAGCTGGCGGCGATGCTGGACAAGTTCACAGTGGTGCGCTCGCTCGATGCGCATGGCAGCAACCACGAGCCGAACACGGTTTTCCAAACTGGAAATGTGCTTGCCGAGGCCCGGACCAACCCCCAAGCGGTGCATTATCCGGCCATAGGCTCGCATGTGGCCAAGCTGCGGGGGGCCAACCACCCGCTGGTGCCGGCCTATGCGACCTTCATGCGTTCGCGCAGCCATCTTGCCTTTGGCGGGTATCTGGGGCGGGCCTATGATCCGTTCCAAGCGCAAACGGCCTGCAGGCTGCCTGTCTATGACATGGTGGGCAAAGATTCGGGCAAGCTGAGCGCGCCTGCGCTATTTCAACTGCCCGCCAACATCAGCCATGAGCGGCTTGCGGACCGTCGTGGCTTGTCAGAGCGTTTCAACGCGTTGCGTTCGCACCTCGAGCGGGCGGAGGCCCCGATGGCGGGTCTGGAACAGCACACCCGTCAGGCGCTGGAACTGCTGACAGGCCGGCGGATGCAGCAGGCACTCGACCTGGAGCAGGAGCCGGCGGCCACCCGCGAGCGTTATGGCAGCCACTTGTGGAGCCAGCAGGTTTTGCTAGCCCGCAGGATGGTGGAGGCGGGGGTGTCTTTTGTGACGCTCGATTTGAGCTACCACACCGCGAGTGGCACCTGGGACACTCATGGCGACAATATCCCTCCCTATGGTGGTATTGAGAAGGGCTTGAAGCCGCTGTTGCCGGTGCTGGACCATTTGGTGACCACCTTGGTGGAAGATTTGCGGCAGCGGGGCCTTTTGGACCAGACCTTGGTGATTACGATGGGGGAGTTTGGGCGGACGCCCAAGATTGGCACCCAGGACAGCAGCGACGGACGGGACCATTGGCCCATAGTGGCCTCGATGCTGATGGCCGGTGGCGGGCTGAGGCACGGGCAAGTGATTGGTTCGACCGAGCCGGATGGGGGCCAGATTGCCACCCGGCCTGTGCATGCGGCCGATTTGGCGGCCACCATCTACCAGCATTTTGGAGTGCCGCTCGACGCGGAGTATCTCGACGGCACGGGCAGGCCTGTGCCGATTGTTTATAACGGTTCGCCTATTCACGAGCTTTTTTAAGGGTGCTATTCATGCCGCTTTTGATCTGGGTGCTAACGCTTGGGTGTATGGATCAGGCTGCCATTGCCGACGGGGTGTGGGATGTTCCCGCGCTGAAAAAGGCGCGGGTGGAGGCGGTGTGGGGTGAGCCAACCCGGCAAGATGGCGTGGAGGTGGGGACGGTTCATTACAGCGGGGAAAGCTACCAGGGCAAGCCGACCCGGGTGTTCGCCTGGTATGCCCGCCCGGCAACCGGGGGCAAGAATCCGGCACTGTTGCTGGTGCATGGTGGCGGGGGCAAAGCCTTCAGGGAGTGGGCGACGCACCATGCGAAGCGGGGTTATTGCGCTATCGCGATGGATCTATCGGGCAATGGCGAAGATGGCAAGCGGTTGGCGGATGGCGGACCGGACCAGTCGGATGAGACCAAATTCAGGGACTTCACAGTCGCGACCCGCAAAGAAATGTGGACCTACCACGCTGTGGCCAATGTGCTGCGGGCGCACACGCTGCTGGCGGGCCTGCCCGAGGTGGATGCCAACCGTGTGGGAGTGACCGGGATCTCGTGGGGAGGGTATATCACTTGCATTGTGGCTGGCATTGATGACCGGCTCAAGGCTGCCGCCCCGGTGTATGGTTGCGGGTTTTTGCACGAGGACAGCTACTGGAAGCCCGAGCGTTTTGATGGGGTTGACGCGGCCAGGCGCGACCGCTGGGTGGCGGCGTTTGATCCATCCGCACATGTGGGAGGGGCCAAGTGCCCGATGTTGTTCATCAATGGGACCAATGATTTCGCCTACACCATGGGCAGTTACCAGAAGACTTACAGTTTGGTGAAGGCCCCCAAGACCATTTGCTTGCGGGTGCGTTTGCCACACGGGCATATCTGGACATTTGCCGAGGTGGACACTTTTTTGGACAGCTTTCTGAAGGGTGGCAAGGGGCTGGCAACGGTTTCGGCCATGGTGGTGGAGGATGGCACAGCCAAAGCCAAGGTTGCCTCGCCTTCTCCGGTGGTGAAGGCGTATTTGCACTATGCCAAGGCGGAAGGGCCGTGGCAGAAACGCGACTGGAAGAGCGCGCCTGCAAAGGTTGAAAACGGTGTGGTGAGCGCGGTGCTGCCTGATATATCGCCTTTGGTATTTGAATTGGCGGTGGTGGATGAGCGCGGCCTGGAGGTTACGGCGCCACACCAGGTGATAGGCGCGGGGCGCTAAGCGAAACAATGGCTTACCAAGCGACGATACGCTCTGAACGGTTTGTTTTTGCCGATTTGCGGGAACTGCTGGGCCGCGCCAGCGAGGAGAAATCGGGCGACCAGTTGGCCGGGGTGGCGGCGCATAGTCACCGCCAGCGGGCCGCTGCCAAGGTGGCCTTGGCGGATGTGCCTTTGGCCGATTTTGTCAACAAACCGTTACTTTGCCCGGATGATGATGCGGTGAGCGCGGCTCTATGCCACGACTCGGGCCAGCTTGGCGCGTGGAATTCGCTGACAGTGGGGGAATTGCGGGAGAGGGTTCTGGGTGACAGTGCCGGGGTGGATGAGATCGCCCGGCAGGGCCGGATGCTGCCACCCGAGGCGGCGGCGGCGCTGGCGATGTTGATGAGCAGCAAGGACCTGGTGTATGGGGCGAGCCGGTTGCGGGTGGTGACGCGGTGTCGAAATACCCTGGGCCAGTGGGGTGTTTTGGGCGCGCGGATACAGCCGAACCATCCATCGGATGATGTGGGGGCTATTTTGTTAGCCACGGTGGAGGGGTTGGTTCTTGGTTCGGGTGATGCGGTGATTGGTGTGAACCCGGCTAGCGAATCGGTGGACACGGTGGGTTCGATTTTGGGCACGCTGGACCAACTGATAAGCACCGCCGGCATTCCGACGCAGGCTTGCTGCTTGGCGCATATCACCACGCAGTTGGCGGCGCTGAACAAGGGGGCGCCGGTCGATTTGCTGTTTCAATCAGTGGCGGGGACAGAGGGTGCGAACCGGTCGTTTGGCATTGATTTGGCCCTGCTTGCTGAAGGGCGGGAGAGGGTGCGGGAGCACCATCAAAAGCGGGGCGGCTTTTTGCCCGACCACCAGGTGATGTATTTCGAGACAGGCCAAGGCAGCGCCCTGTCGGCCGAAGCGAACCATGGCATGGACCAACTGACCTGCGAAGCCAGAGCGCACGGCGTGGCGCGGCTGTTCGATCCTTTTCTAGTCAATTCGGTGGTTGGTTTCATTGGGCCTGAGTATTTGGCCAACGAGAGGCAGATCACGCGGGCGGGCCTTGAAGATCATTTTGTGGGCAAGCTGCTCGGCCTGCCTATGGGTGTGGATGTCTGTTACACCAACCATGCGGATGCCGACCAAAATTCGGCCGAGAACCTGTTGCTGCTGCTGACGGCAGCGGGTTGCAACTACTTCATGGGTGTGCCTTGCTCGGATGATGTGATGCTGAACTACCAGTCGACCAGCCACCATGACATCGCTACTGCGAGGCGGTTGTTTGGCCTGAGGCCGGCGCCTGAGTTTGCAAGTTGGCTGGAGGGGCGGGGTTTGGGATTGGGTTTGACAACGCCTGGCAACAGCGCGCTGGGTGTGGCCATGCGCGGGCTGTTGGAGGCGTCAGGCGTGTGATGGGGCGGGTGAAACAGCAAATAGCGGCATGAAATGGCGCTGAATCATGAGGCAAAATTTTTTACAACCGTTTATTGGAAAAGCAATTAAGCTCAAGTGCAAACAATTGTATCCTTTGCGCATGGGTGAAGTTGAGCGCGCCAACTGTGTCAGGTCACGGGTCGAAATCGCGGCCCATGTTGAGCGCGCGGATAAACTGTTCAAGTTATCGACTTCCCAATTGGAGAAGGCGAAAGCCCGGTGGCCAGCCGGGTCGAAGGTTGAAATCGTCTTTTTCAACGGACTCTTAGGCCAGTAACTGATCAGATCCTCTGCCCTGTTTCGGTGAGCCTGGAATAGCCTGCTTTTATGCCTAACCAGTCGGCCGGGACTCAGGCCAGGATATCCCGCACAACCTCCCCGTGGACATTGGTGAGTCGCCGCTCGATGCCGTTGTGGTAGAAGGTCAATGACTGGTGATCGATTCCCAGCAAGTGCAGCACGGTCGCATGGAAATCGGGCCATGTCACCGGATTGGACTCGGCCTTCCAGCCCAGTGGGTCCGTCTCCCCATGGGCATGACCATGCTTCAAGCCGCCACCCGCCAGCCACACCGAAAAACCCGTGGCGTTGTGGTCCCTGCCTAGTCCCAGAGTGCCGGACCCGGATTGGGCGAACGGAGTCCTGCCAAATTCGGAGGTGAAAAGGATGAGGGTGTCGTCCAGCATGCCCCGGCGTTTCAGGTCCTTGATCAGTCCGGCCACCGGTTGGTCGATCAGGCGGGCTTCGTTCGCGTGGTTCTCCAGATTGTTCTCGTGGCCGTCCCATCCGTGACGGGGTTGTCCGCCGAAGGCGCCGCCAGAATAAATTTGCACGAAGCGGACACCGCGTTCCAGCAGCCTGCGTGTGAGCAGGCACCTCTGACCGCAATCCATCGTTTCAGGCCGGTCCAGGCCGTACAGGTTTTTGGTCTCTTCGGTTTCCCCGGTGAAACGCGTCACCTCAGGAATGGAGGATTGCATCCGGGCAGCGAGCTCGTAGGAACGCATGCGCGCAAGCAGCAACCCGTTGTCATCATGTTCCCGAAGGTGCCGACGGTTGATGGTTTCCAGCAGGCGAAGGGCGGTCCTCTCGCGCTCCGGGTCGGTCGCTTCCGTGGCGAAGAGGTCGCGTATGGGTTGTGGGCCGCCGCCCAGCAACGTGCCTTGATGGCGCGCCGGCAGAAATCCGCTCGACCAGTTGGAGGAATCCCCGTTCGGCAGGCTGCGGCTGTCGGGCAGCACCACAAAGGTTGGCAGGGTGTCGGTCTCGTTGCCAAGCCCGTACGACAGCCAACTGCCCAGTGAGGGAAACCCGTTCGACTGGAAGCCGGTGTTTTCCTGGAACATCGCGGGCATGTGGTTGGGCGTGTCGGCGACCATCGAGCGGATGACCGTCAGTTCGTCCGCCACGGTTGCCAGATGGGGGAAAAGGTCAGAAACCCACAAACCGCTTTGGCCGCGTCGCCGGAAGGTCCACTCGCTTTTCCGAAGCAATCCCACGCTGTTGAAAAATACCTCTGGCTTGTCCTTTCCGGGCAGGGGCTTGCCGTGGAGCCGGTCGAGTTCCGGTTTGTGGTCGAAACTGTCCACCTGGCTCAGCCCGCCCACCAGGCAGATGTGGATAGCCCTCTTCGCCCGCGCGACGGGATGGGGCGACGGTTTGGCCCCGTCTGCTCGGCTCCCCTGGTTGGCGCCGTTCAAAAGTCCGTGCAAAGCCGCTGCGCCCAAGCCGCTCAGGCTGAAATCCAGGAAATGGCGCCGGTGGGGCCAGGATCGATAACCTCGCATCAGTCCGCTCCCCATGCCGCCACAGGTTTCAGCCACACTAGTCGATGACAATGAATTCGTTGCTGTTGAAAAGCACCCGGCAGAGTGTGGCCATGCCCTGCTCACTGACCAGTTGCATCGATGGCTCCAGCTCGTCCTTGGCCGGCGCCCTGCCAAGTACCAGTCTCCAGGCGCGCTCTACCCGCAGCGCCGTGGAACCGTCCAACTCGCCGCCTTCGGGGTTGGCCGCGACCTCGCGTTCCACCCTTGCCGCGAGCAACCGCGCCATCCGCAGCACAAACGGATTGTTCCACTGACTCAAGGCCTGCGAAGGCGTGGTGGAAACATTGCGGCTGGGGGTTTTCACCGAGGGGTCCGGGCAGTCGAAGGTGTCGAGGAGGGCACTCCGTTGGCCGCGTACCTGCCAGCGGTAAAGGGTTCGGCGGTTGGCCGAATCGCCAACCGGTTCAAAGGGAACGTAATAGTGGGTGGGGGGAACACGGACGATATGGACATCCCGAAAAGGCGGCCCATATATTTCCCGGTTGAGGACACCCGTGATCGCCAGGATAGAATCGCGCAGCACCTCACCCTCCACCCGGCGCGGATTCTGCCGCCACAGCAGGCGATTGTCCTTGTCCTTCCTGTCGGCGGTGGGATTGGGCAAGGATGCCTGCTGGTAAGTCTCCGAAGAAACGATCAGCCTGTGCAGCTTCTTCATCGAATAGCCGTTCTCACGGAACCAATGCGCCAACCAGTCCAGAAGCTCCGGGTGGCTGGGGCGTCCACCACCGAAGCCGAAATCATTCGGCGTGTTCACCAACCCGCTGCCGAAGTGGTGGTGCCAGATCCGGTTGACCGCCACGCGCAGGAAGAGGCTGTTGTCGGGATGGCTGGTCCAGGCTGCAAGGTTTTTTCGCCTGGGCCCATCCGCAGCCGCTTTGTCCAGGTGGAACGTGGCAGGCAGGCCACGGATGGCGGACAGTCCGCCAGGGGCCACTTCCTCCCCGGGCCTGAGCACATCGCCCCTGGCCAGAACCCGGGTCGGGCCAGGATTCACCGCGGCGACAGTGTAAACGGGCACAGTCCCTTGTGTCGGCAGAGACCGGATCATAGCTTCCAGCGATTCCATCTCCGTTTGCAGGGCGCGTTCCGCACCGGTTTCAGCAAGGATGGCCAAGTCCCCATGCCCGCCACCGTACAACTGCACAGCCAGGTTGCCCGGGGCGCGCTCCTCGGCATGAATGGAATTGGTCCCCGCATGAGCCCATCGCTCCGAAGTTGCCCCAAAAAACACTTTCTTCCCTGTTTCCGCCTGGGTGCCCGCCGGGTGATGCTGCCTCAGGGTGTCGAAAGATTCCGTAAGAAGCGTCTGACCTGTCGTCGCGTCCGTGATCGACAGGTCATCCACAGCCCCGCCAAACCGGTTGGATTGCACCGGAAACGGAAGCAGCTCAACGACCAGATCACCCTGCCCGTCCCCCGCGTATTCAAATGTCTCGGTTTGGTAACGGGCCGCGTTTTTGCCCGGTGCCCACGGGCCCGGCTTGGCGGACCGGCTGGCAACCAATGTGCCGTCCGACCGGGTGAGCCTCACCGTGATGCCATCCTCCGGGCCTGTCGCCTGTTCTGCTGTGGCCCAGGATGAGGGTGCCATGGAAAAAGACACCCGGTACGGTTTCCCAGCCTGGTTGGCGGCTACCGGTTGTTTCAGTCGCAACCGGTTCGTGCCGGACGCCACGACGACTCCCCTGCGGGCAGTCACCAGATCGGTGAGCTTCTGCAGGAGGGTTTCCCTGGCGCGGGTCAGCTTCTCCAGTTGGCCGGCCGGCGCAGGCGGGCTTGGCACTTGAGCCTCGGCAGGCCTCACACCGTCCAGTGCCGCCACAAAACCGTAATACTCCCGGGTGGTGATCGGGTCGAACTTGTGGTCGTGGCAGCGGGCGCAGTTCACCGTGAGCCCCAGGAAGGTTTGGGCAACCGTTCCGGCCATTTCCTCCAACTCGTCCTGCTGGCCGGCCATCTTCATCGCCGGGCTGGCACCCAGCACCGTGTTGTGTGTCCCCGCCACCAGGAAACCAACGGCGGACGCGCCTTCCAGGGTGTTCGGGCGCAGCAGGTCGCCGGCGATTTGCATCCGGGCGAACTGGTCATAGGGCAGGTCGGCATTCAGTGCGCCGGTCACCCAGTCCCTGTAACGCCAGGCGTTTTCCCTGGGCTGGTTGTACTCGTAGCCACTGCTTTCGCCAAAACGAACCGCATCCAGCCAATGCCGGGCCCATCGCTCGCCGTAGGCATTCGAGTCGAGCAAGGTGATGGCAAGATTTTCCCATGCGGCCTGTGATGGGTCGCGGGCAAATCGCTCCACCGTCTCCGGCGCGGGTGGCAGGCCCGTCAGGTCAATGAACAACCGGCGGACAAGGTCCCTGGGCTTGGCGCGTGGCGAAGGGGTCAAACCGCCCTCCGACAGCTTGGCGCGGATGAAACGGTCGATGGGGTTGAAAGCCCTGCCGGCCCCGCCCGGCAGGCTTGGGATGTCCACCGTGCCGATAGGTTGTAGGGACCACCAGTCGTACCCGGCACGGCGCGCGGTGGAATAACGGTAGGGGTCGATGGGGCTTGTACCCCAAGGCGCGCCGCCCTCAATCCATTTGCGAAGGATTTCCTTTTCGGCTGCTGGAAGGGGATGCTTGGGTGGCATCTCATCGGCCAGCACGCGCTGCATGGCAAGGCTGCGGCCGGGGTCGCCTCCCATCAGGGCGGCGCCGCTCGCTCCACCCTGCCGGGCGGTTTTTTCCTGACTGAGATCCAGTTGCCCCTCGGCCCCGGGCCCACGGTGGCATTCCAGGCAACGGTCTGCCAGAATCGTGGCTATATTCCGGTCGAAATCAAGGGGTTTGTCTTTACCCTTGGTTTGGCCAACAACTTGTCGCTCAGACCCCAAAAGCAGTAGGGCCGCGCCAATAAGCACAGGTAGGTAGCCTGCAACACGACCCATGCGGAGCCCAAGAAGAGGAGATACTGAGTTAGCCAAGCCTTCAACATAAGCTATTTTGGCAGTTAAAACTGGCTTGGCGCGTGGAATTCGCTGACAGTGGGGCAATTGCGGGAAAGGGTTCTGGGTGACAGTGCAGGGGTGGATGAGATCGCCCGACGGGCCGAATGCTGCCACCCGAGGCGGCGGCGGCGCTAGCGATGTTGATGAGCAGCCAGAACTTGGTATTTGGGGGCCAGCCGAGTTGGTGGTAGAGGGTTGCCATCAGCGACATGATTCCCGGCAAGGCGCGGTCTTGACGGCCGGGGGTATCTGGCCTGACGGTGACTGTGGCTCACACGAAAAAAGGTCGCAACTTCTGGCATTACCGCACGCGCCACTGCGGGCAATTCTGCTATCTCTGGCATGGCTCGACCAGTCAAAGGTCAGCCGAAATTGTTCATTCGCCAGCTGCATTTGAATCTAGATTGTTTATGTCGCCAATGCCAAATTTCAGTATGCAAAATTCCAGATTAGTATTTCAATTGACGCTAAGATAATTAGCGATACTATATTTTTTGGAATTGTTGCAGGTGTGGTGCCGTATCGGCCCTACCTACATGTTTTTTATTGCGATAAATTGTTTAATTATACTTTATTCTTTAAGGTGTTGACTCATGTTGCAGATGTTTCGTACTTGGCTGAAGTCGACCAAAAAGGTTACTGCCACTGGCCGTCATTCCAAGCCTTTGGGGTTGGAAGTGCTAGAGAGCCGTTTGAACCCGGCGGCCAGCCTACCCGCGAATTATCATGTGGTGGAAAACCTATATAATGGATTGATGAACCGTGTATCTGATCTCCCGGGCAAGGCCTACTGGGTCCGCCAGCTTGATTTAGGTGTGTCTGTGGCGGTTGTGGCTAGGGAAATGCAGGATTCCACTGAGTGCCGCAGACAAACCGTGGAATCATACTATCAAGCGTTTCTTAACAGGCCCTCCGATGCGCCTGGTCTCAAAGCTTTTGTGTCCGCCGCGCGCAGCGCTAGCGAGGAGGACCTGATCGCCCGTTTCGTCAGTTCGCAGGAATACAGTGGTGGCCCCGCCACGACTCCTCAAAATTATGTGGACACCCTTTATCAAACACTTTTATATCGGCAAGGTGATGAGACCGGAATTAATTCCCAAATAGCGGCTCTGGCGCGTGGTGCAAGTCGCTACGATGTAGCATTTGCCATGGTTCGCAGTCTTGAATTTTACACTGGACAAGTTGTGGCGGCATATAAATCGACGCTTGGACGTACACCGTCACCTTGGGAGTCATCGGGTTGGGCTGCCTCCCTTTATGAAGGTAAATTATCCCTCCCGGGCATGAGGGCTGGAATTTATGGATCAGCCGAGGCGTTTAAACAATTAAAGACACCGAAAGCCTTTACGCCGGATACCAGTGTAACTTGGAAGGCTGATCAAATTGGGCTTACCGGGCGTGAGTCTGCAGGTCTTTCACCCGCTCTGAGGGAATATGTCGATACGACAACCCGTACCGTTGTCTATGTACATGCGTCCCTGCTTATGAATGGACTGGGTGGAACCGGCCACTTCCAGTTCCCTGCGTCGGCCATTGGCGGGCAGGCCAGCTACGAGTTCCTCCCTAGCTACTACGATCACGGTAAGGCTGGAGAGGATCCACTCATGCCTGTTGATTCCGATGTCGCTACCGCCGGTGATGCGTCACAAGCTAGTTATTCTGTATGGTCCAGTGGAACGCCAACTTGGCCGGGAGTGTACCCCCTTCCCGAACATGTGCCCTATTCGAGGGCGGCAGAAATTGTGGATGAAGCCACGATCCACCCTGAGGACATCCTGCGCATCACGCCTGTGCCGCCGGTTAGCCAGTGGACTCGGGTATTCGACTTCGTGGAGCGCAAGGACCTCCCTCCAGTTCCCTTAAATCCGTTAGCCCCCGGTCCAGTGACCGGCTTCAGCCTCTTCACAGGCGAACAGGAAGGTAGTCTATTGGCAAAATGGGTCCCCCCTTCAGGTCTCGGGGCCCATGCTGTGTACACCTTTACGGTCACCGGTGGAAGCGTGGTACAGAAATTTCTGACGGGCGATACATCAATCAAGATAAAGGGCCTGCAGGCTGGGGTTCCGTACACCTTTGCGGTCTCGGCTACAAACGAGCAGCATACTGGGCCTAAAGTGGAGGAAACGTGGACTACGGTGGCGGGTGGCCGTGGCGGCGCTGGCGGTGGCCCGGTCCTACTCTGATTGTGATGGTCGTCGTCAAGTGGCCTGACGGACTTCCTCTGCCTTTCTGTTGGATCCGCCTCCCCTTGATTCGCTGGCAGCGATGAAGCCGGTCCAATCGGCCACCAGAGACCTGGCCGGCGGGATTTATTGTGTATCCATCTGGCGAAAGACCTCTGGGCGTACGCTCAGAGGTCTTCGGTTTGAGTGGGTTTTCAGCTTTGCAATCATGCCGATTGAAGAGCCGGATGGCAGAACGGCAGCAAGGTGTACAGGCCCTGGTTAGGCGTGACCGGCAAGCACTCGAGTATGTCTTTCAGGGATTGTCAGGGATTGTCAGGGATTGCTGGCGAACTTTTTGCAGGTCTCGGTGAAGCTGGCCAGAATCGCCATGGCCTTGCCGCCGCGGTCTGAGCCGAAGAACAACCAGACGTGTTGTTGTCGATGGCGCAGTCACCGTTGGTGGAGTGGGCCAGCAACGCGTCCCACTTCCCAATGGTTCAGGGTGTAATTCACCGCCTCTATCAGTCGCCTTTTCTGCAGGTACCTGACTTTTGGCTTTTTCTAGCCACCCTTTCGTGCGACGCCAGCAGCGCCTAACCCTCCGCCTCCACCAACTTCCAGCGCGCGTGCGCCCG
>Ga0255132_1000644_pt1 | contig 13625 bp, 9 predicted proteins | sample Law_Law_RepA_8d_FD_188551 | JGI IMG/M metagenome (GOLD analysis project Ga0255132, IMG submission 188551) | Freshwater microbial communities from St. Lawrence River, New York, United States - Law_Law_RepA_8d | ecosystem: Environmental > Aquatic > Freshwater > River | place: USA: New York...
CCCCTACCGGGCTGACGCGATCGAGGCAGGCGAAGGCAAGGCCACCGGCAATGTGGACTGCTGTGGCGTATTTGCTTCTTTTTACTGAGCTAATGGTCATGGATGCGGAAGTATCAATCAGGAGGAAGCAGGGTAACTGCTTGGGTGCCTCGTATTCTTTGACAAAGACTTTGCCGGTGCGGGCGGTGACTCGCCAGTCAATGGAGCGAACGGGATCGCCGGGCTGGTATTGCCTGGATTGGGCGTATTCAATTCCCGAACCCAGAAAAGGGGATCGGTCTGTGCCGTAACCCAACGCATCGGCAAGCTTCTTGACCGCCAGAACAAACTGGCGGGTGTTGAGGTGATCGGCGGTATCAAGCCGGCCTTGCATGGAATGGGGCCCCGGAACTGTTTCTAGCTATGCCTCAAAAACCATAAAAAATCAGGTTGCCAGCGCAGTTGCCACGCTGGCGCTTGGATCTTTGCGTCCGTTGCCTCTGGTGAGATCGTGCAGAATTTCGCGCAGGATATCTTCGGCACGTTTGCCATCGGCAAGGGCCTCATAATTGAGTCTGATACGGTGCAAAATGACATCTGGCGCCAAGGAATAGAGGTCATCTGGCACCACATAGGCCCTACCGCGGATGAGGGCCCTGGCTTTTGCCGCCTTGATGAGGGAGATTCCCGCGCGTGGGCTGGCCCCCAGTTCAATATCGGGATGATTCCGGGTGCGGGTAATGGCATCGACAACATGCTCGAGGAAGGTGTCGCTGACATGGACAGCGGCTGTGGATTCCATTGCCGTAACCAGATCTTGAATGGTGCCTACATGGCTATCTTCCATGACATCGAATTCGGTGCGGGCAACGGCCCCGGTACCAACACGGCGAACCCCCAGCGCCATGTTGCGCCGCAACACTTCCAACTCCTCGGCGGGAGTCGGGTATTGGAGGCGGTGGCGCAGCATGAACCGATCGAGTTGCGCCTCGGGCAGCTCGAAGGTTCCGGCCTGCTCGACGGGGTTTTGGGTGGCGATCACGAGGAATGGGGAAGGCAGCGTGAAGGATTCGCGGCCGAGAGTGACTCGCCTTTCCTGCATGGCTTCCAACAAGGCGGATTGAACCTTGGGTGCGGCGCGGTTGATTTCGTCAGCCAGCAGTAGATTGGTAAAAATCGGACCTTTATTGACGCGAAAATCGTTAGTGCGCTGATCGAGAATTTCGGACCCGAGGATATCCGATGGGAGCAGGTCGATAGTGAACTGGACCCGGGCGAAGTGGAGGCTGATGGATTTGGCAAGGCAGGAGACCAACAAGGTTTTGGCCAAGCCGGGGACTCCTTCGAGGAGGAGGTGACCGCTGGTCAACAGGGCGATGAGGATGCGCTCGACCACCACATCTTGACCGACGACCACTGTGCCGATGCGTTTTCGCACCCCCTCCAAGAAATCGACCACATTTTGCGGTGCCGCAAGGCTGGCGGGGCTTGAGGAAGGCATTTTTGCTCCAGTCACTGATAAAAGCTGGGTGGTGGGGGAGTTGTGGAATATCAAGCAACCACAGCGGCGGGCAATAAGAGCGAGGTGCAAAAAAGTTTACCGGAAACCCGAGCAGCACGATCTAGAAATAGATAGCCAGAGAGAGAGAGAGTCAGCTATCAGAAAAATGCACCCGGAGGGATTCGAACCCCCAACCCTCGGTTCCGAAGACCGATGCTCTGTCCAGTTGAGCTACGGGTGCGTGTAAGCTAGCAAATCCCTAAGAAAACCCGTGATTTAGACTATTCCAAACCTATGCTGATCGTAACCACTAGTTATTCAAGTTGCAACATATTTGGGCCGTATGGTCACTATGTAATGTGTGGAAAACCAGTTTTCCAAAAAATTCGTGGGGCGGCCAGAAAAGATTGAAGCATTTGCCACCGTTGGCCACTTCGGCATCATGATCCACCGAGCCCTGATCTTCCATGTTGGATTGACCGGCGAGGATGAAGACCTTGATCGGTTTTGCTTCCAAGCCGCCGGCGTTGAGGAAGGCGATGGTGAGGAGTGTGATAAAGCGTTTTATGGTTTTTTCCATGCCTGTTGTTTATTTCTGTAACGCCAGTGTGGCTTCTGCAAATGCCTTGGCCATCTGGAAAAATAACTTTGCACTGCCAAAATAGAGGTAACCGCCACTGAAAGTGCCTTTGAATCAATGCTAGGCATTTGCTTTTTGAAGGATGGTGCTGAGGTTGGTTACGAGTAGTTCGGAGCGCAAAGGTTAGTTAATGAGTTCAGCAAGCGGTCCGGCATGAGAGATGCCATTTTGCTTCAGAACAAGATCTTCGTTACCGTAATATTTTATCGGGTTACCGTGGGTGTTGAGCAAGGTAGTCCACCAGTCTCCGATTGTGCGACAGCCTTTATCACCGTATTTTGGGTAGCGTATATAGCGCCCAGGGATCTTCAGTTTACCGCTACAACCGCCGACGATAACATACGGCCATTCTAAACAATCTCCGTGATGTTTATTTGAAGAGTCGCTCAGGTAAATAATCATGGTGTTGTCAAGCATGGACCCATTTCCCTCTGGAACGGCCTTCAGCTTCTTCGCCATATTGGCAATCAAGCCCATATGATGTGCTCGAATAATATCATTACATTCGCTTTGATTTTTCCCATTGCTGCCTTCGTCGTGTCCGATTCCATGAATATTATTTGTTAAGCCGAGAGCTTTGTACGCGGTATTTGGGTTATCCAGGCGAATTGTGACGCAATTAGTGAGACCGGCAATCAAAGAAGCTGCAGCCAGATCACAATGTGCTTCTTGACGCACTTCCTCAACTTTAGATGAGAACTTGCTGGTGAATTGCGGTGCGCAATCCTTGATTTTACTTTTCATACCCACCAATTTACTTTGTCGAACTTGGAGCTCTTCAAATGCATTGAGATACGCCTCCATCTTCGCTTTTTCTGACGAAGGTATGGCCTTTTCAACTTTCTTGATATCATCGATCATAAAATCAAAAAGATTTTTCTGTATCAAAAATCTTTTTTCTCCTTCTTTGGAAGCGGAAACGGCCGAACCAAATAGCTGCTCAAAGGCCACGTCGGGACTTCCCTGAAAGGGGAGTTCTTTCCCGGGCCCAACGGCCGAGATGCCTGGATACATTGTTCCCCCATACGCTTGAGATCCCCAATATGAGCGAAGGGCCAATCCTACATGATTAAAAGGGGCTGGATACAATTTGGCCAATTCTGCGTCGGCGGTGGCCCACATGGGGCTGGGCGCACTCTGTTCACCTGAAGACATAAACACGCCCAACATGCCAAAATTACTGGTGTGACCACCTTGACACATTTTCCCCGACAGACCCTGCACGATTGAGAGTTGATTTTTATAGGGTTCCAGAGCGCTCATTGAAGGAGGCAATGTCGCATTAGTAAGCGACGCATTCAGCGCATTACTTCCGTTAGCCTTGAATTCTTGGGGAGTAATGGCCTCAGGCCAAATGCCGCTGTTCTTTACCACAAAAACAAAGCGACTGGGCAAGGCCTTAGCATTACCATTGGCGTTATTTTCCACGGCTTCTAAAAGCGGAGCGAGAAGGAAGCTTCCGGCTCCCAGAGAAAGACCTTTACAAAAATTGCGTCGAGAATTTGACATAGCGTTCACCTTGTGAAATTAAAGTGTTTTGCGGTAAAGAAAAGAATCGGAGGTAAGCAAAGAGACCAGAAGCGCCTTGAAGCTTCCGCCACTTTCCAAGTAAGCTTTGTCGGCTGCCATTAGGGTCACAGAGTCCGAGAGCATCTCATTGCGTCCCATGTAATAGCGAAATACGTGTCGAATCATTGACTGCCTTACCCTGTCTGAATGGGCTAGCTTTTTGATTAATTCCAAGGCATCCTTCACCTCGCCGTCTAGGCCTTTTTCGCCGGTTCCTGTTATGGCGCCAGTGGCATTCACTGGCTTGCCGGGGTATTTGTCATTCACCTTGGGCAATTTGTCGAGTGCTTCCTCGGTGCGGTACCGTCCAAAATCATCATATACCTCAAAAGGATGTCCCAAGGGGTTCATCTGCTCATGGCAACGCCAGCATTCTTGTTTTTCCGTGACGGCAAGTCTTTCTCTCAGGGTTTTGTGATGGTCGACCGGTATGGTGGCATCGACGGTAATCGGGACATCAAGAACCACGCCGGCCAACAAGCGTTCCCTGACCCATTTACCACGACGAATGGGATCGGTGTGATCATTGAGTGAATAGGCAATTAACCAGGCGGGATGCGTAAGCATGCCCGCCCGATTGGGTCTTTTGTATGGCTGCGGTAGGAGGAAATTCTGCTCGTCATCTCCTAGGTCGTAGACCATGGGCATTTTACTGTAGAGAGGATGCATTGCTTGACTAATTTCCTTGCTGGTGCTTTTGGGCTGGTCTGTGCGTACGGCATTTGCCATGTTTTTAATCTCTTCAGCACTTCCACTAAAATTACGGTCAAATTCATGTAAATAATATTTCAGATTGAGCTCTTTCCAGTTTTTCAGTCCCAGAGATTTCAATAGCTCCTTTGCTTTTTTTTCTGGAATATTTTTGTTATCGATCAGCGATTTGTTTTGCTCGTAGAAATCAAAGACAGTATTTCTGAAGGTCTGGCGATTAAGTATAAAATATTCATCGGATAGCAATAGCTGCCTGAAAACATGCTTATCTTTTTCGAGGATATTCATCACGAAAAAATCAGCGTCTCTCTCATAAATGCGTGGGTAGTTTTCCCCGTAATAGTGAAACCCTCCTGACCTGTTTTCATCCTTAAATATTTTATGCGCTTGATTGTAGCCGAAGAATTCCTGGAAAAAGCGCAGTATTCTTGGCTTATCGATGGATTCGTCCGCGAGCATCCGAGAGACCTGCTCGTGTACATCGTCTTTAGTTTTCAGCTTTCCAGATTCGGCGGCCAGAACGAGCGTGCTGTCAGGGCGACTATCAGTTAAGGCATATGCAATCGAATAGGCGAGTTCGGTGGGCGACAACATCCGACGACCAGAAGAATCTTCGCCGCCAAGACCAATTTCAAGTCGGTAAACCGATTCTGGGTGCAGCATGACGGCCATAAGAATGAGCCTGAGGGCTTCCGCATTGCCGCCTTCTTTGTGGGAGCCTTGATATAACCCGAGGTATTTATCTATTTCATCCGGGGTGGGATCGCGAAATACAACTCGCTTAAAGTGCCGCGAAACTGCCGTTCTCAATTGGTCTGGTGTGGGAGATTTAGTCGCGAGGTCCCTTATCGTCTGATCCTTTTTCATGAGTTGATCCACGCAGTAGCCAGCGTTCGCCATCAAAACATCCACCACGGCCGAATCAGCGAATAGGAGATTGGCGTAATCCCTAATACCCTTCTTGTCATCAAGAAGAAATGGCTGCCTGATGTGAGTGACGTCAACACCATAGCTTGATTTCACATTATCGAAAACTTTTTCGCTCATTCTCCATAAGCGAGCAGGCGAAAATGGTTTAGTCTTTATTTCACCACTGAATAATTTTTGATGATTAACAAGGTTTCCGTAATTGGGGCTTTCAAGTTTGTGATAAAGGCTCGCTACGTTTCCGGATTTATTCAACTCGGCATTAATCCAGTCTACCACCTTGCTGATTTCGCTTGCTGTGGGCTGTTTTTTTTCTTTCGCTGGCGGCATTTCGGACAACACCAATTGGTTGAGTACCGAATTCCAAAGGTCGATGTCTTTGCCTTTGGCCAACTCCGCGCTAATTACATTCAGCGTTACATCTCCCTTCGATTTTTTTGCGCCATGACAGGAAGTGCAATAGGTGCTGAGAAACGGCATAACGACTGCTTTGTAGGTTTCTTCGTCAGCCACGACACTGATCGGTTTTGCTTCCAAGCCGCCGGCGGTGAGTAGGGCAATGGCGATAGTGAGGAGTGTGATGGTGCGTTTCATGGTTTTTCCAATGCCTGTTGTTTATTTCTGTAACGCCAGTGTGGCCTCGGCAAATGCCTTGCCCATCTGCGCGAAGATCTTCGCACTGCCCAAATAGTGATAACCGCCATTGGAAGAGCCTTTAAGGGCCTCCTTGTCTTTGGGCGAAAGGACTTCCTCCAAGGCGAGATCGAGTTTCTTCTGGTCTGCTTTGGTGATACCCTCGATCCGCAGATCTATAGCGGCATAATGTTCAGGAGATTTAAGGTCATATTGGTCATTGGCATAGGCCGCCAATACATTCTTCCCCTTCTTCAAATACTTGATCTGTTCTTTTCCGAGGACGATGGAGCCGTATTGCGGCCTGTCCTGCCACCAGATGTAGGTGTGTATTTTTTTTCCGTTCAAATAAATATGGAATCCTTGTCTCGCCAAAACCGCGAGGCGATACGAATCGCAGTTGAGGTCTTCAACTTCAAACGTTGTTCGCATCAGAAGGAATTCGCCATCTCCCCATTTTGAGGGGGATTTGTCCAAGGTGATTCCGCTATGTTTCCAGACGCCCTTTCCGATGGGGGCCTTGCCGGATGTCCATTTGCTGTCATCGAAGTCGGGCATGTACCAATTTTCCATCCCGGCTGGCAGCGTGATGTCACGGAATCGCCTGCCGTCATATTTTTCAATCTTGTCCTTCTTCTCAGTGGCATCAATGGTAGCGAAGCGCCAGATTCGGTTCTCTGGAGATTTGCCAACTGGCTTCCAGTAATTCTCCCATTTCCATTCCCTGTCGAGCGTGCCATCTGCCTTCAATTGATGCGCCGTAGCGATGATATTGTTGTATTCGCCCTGCTTGGGCTGTGCGGCGGCAATGGTATCATCCCAGAAAGGAGCGGTCTCAACGGCAACCACATTGCCCTTGAACTCTGGCATGGCGGCCGGTGCGGCCATGGCCTTACGGAAATTCACATTTTTGCTCTCACCGTCGACTCCCAGCACGCCGATCACGAATGGCATCTTCGGGACTGATAGATCTTTGCGAACATCACGAATGAACTTGGCCAGCAAGTCTGAATAAACATCGTATTTTCCAGGTTGGTCGGGGCCGGGGTAGGTAGTCCCATCGACCAGATCGTTAAAACCCTGAAGCCAGACAAAACCGGCCACTTCATAGCCAGCCTTCTCGTCATATTCCGGGCAGACCCGCTTGGGATCTGCCAGTACTTTTTTAACATGTTCGATCATCATTCGGTAAAACACACCCGAGGCGGCATCCTTTTCATCCTGCCATTTTTTCCGGTCTTCGGCTTTAGGAATCCCGTGGGCACCCTGGGGATGCTTGTCCCACAATTCCTGGATCTCCTTAGGCAGCTTGTATTGCCCGGCACTGGGTGGACGGAATTCGGTGTTGAGTGACCTGCCACCCCAGGCGGTCTTGATAATCAGGATCGGCTCCTTCAGCTCTTTCTCCATATAGATGCCGAAGGTGAACTCGGGACCGATCTTGCCACCATCCTTGGTGGGTTGATCTCCTCGTGCTCCAAAGCCGGCGGTCAATTTACCTAGCCCCTCACCATTTGCACTGCCATCATAAGGACCGGTCAAATAGGACATCCAGACTTTGTCACAAACCCGAGGGGTTCCATCGGGATTGCGCATTTCCTTTAGAATGGGCGCCGTAAGCGGATCCTTGCCGATATAGTCAAAAGTGCGTACCTCCGCATGCCCCTCCATGTTGGACTGTCCGGCGAGGATGAAGACCTTCAGTGGACTCGCTTCGGCGTTGGCAGCGGCAAAGAGTGTCGTGATGAATAATGTGGCGATGTGTTTCATTTTGATGTGCCTAAAGGTGTTCTGTTTCATTTTTGTTACTTGTTTGTGTTTGTTTCAGTAATTCCGGGCGACTAAACCTAAGGTCACCGGAATGTGCCCAAACTAACATTGTTTGGGGTGGTGTCAACGCCATGCATGGTTTCTGGTCAGGCAAGCAACGCTTAATTTACAAACAAGAGAGACGATATTAGCCAATGAATGCTGGTTTTGGCCCGATATCCGGATAGTGGTCCTGCCGCTGGTGAAGCGGTCACCCGGTTACCCTGATTGCCTGACCACCCTTCGGTGCTCCGGTTGCTTCCCAGCAGAGCCGTATTCTTCGAAAGGAGAACAGATTGTAGGTCAAACGGTTCAGGCAAATGGGGGCCAAGACCGACAGAGGAAGGTTTAAAATTATCCAGTGGTACTCAGAATGGGGTCTGGACAGGCGAAGTGGACAACCAGAAACCGAGTCCGGAAGCTGTGGCACTTTGAGGTGCCAAGGTGCATTTTAACCCAGGATGTGACGTTTGAACCTTAGGTCAAATGGCTGGGAAAAGGCCAATAATCGGGGCAAATGTTTGGATCTTTGAATGGTAGAATGGAATATTGACGATAAAGCGATCAGACAATGAGGCAGCAGATGAAGCTTTCGTCCTTAGATGAAGCTTTCGTCCTTGTACAAGAAAGCATGGCTTTGGGTCGTTGTTGGCAGCGTGGTATATTCACTTCTTTGGAGGTGGTCTTACTCAGATTATTTGATGCAAGCGTCCCTCTATTCACTGTGTAAGCCGGAAAAAATTGACTCCCTGAAAAAGCGGCTTGAGGATAATCCGGAACTGATCTGGAGTAAATTTAGCTTGGATGATATAGATGTTTCCCTAGTCCACTGGGTTTGCAGGTACCATAATCTGGAAGGCATCCAATACCTGAAAACTCTGGACGCCGACTTCAGTCAGGAAACAGCCTTTAAAGGTGACACACCACTGGCGATCCTGAGCAAATTCTTTTATCCTAATAGCCTGGAAACTATTCACGAGATCCTTGAATCCAAGTTCGTGTGTGAAAAAGCGATCCTCAGGCCGAACCGATTTGGGACAACTCCCATCATGTTGTCTGTCAGCTATTGTCAGCCGCGAATTCTGAAAGAATATCTGGATATCCTCCAGCGGAAGGGGTTGAAGGTTGACAAAGATGCACTCCTGCAATTGGCGGTGGGAGAACTCAGCGATAATAAAGATGGTTGTGAAATGGTTGCCTTACTGGTAGCCGAAGGCGCCAGGCCGCTTGAAAAAAACAAGGAAGGAAAGTCTGCTTTGGATATTGCCCGTGAAGCCAAAAAGAATGATTTCGTGGAAATAATGACAAAAAATGCCAAATGAATAGGAACTTGAATAATAGACAGCTCCGGAAAAATAGCTGGCGCCAAGCACCTCCAATACAAAAAAGGGTAAGAAGTGCAATTGGCCTAGAAGGAGACTGGACAGGCACTGCCCATTTGGAAGGGGCCTGATTTCAAGTTGATTTTGGTGCCTTTGATTTGGCGAGCTAGCTGGGGGAGCGGCAGGTTGCTAGTGTAGCAAAGGGACGAGGTGGGCACCGCACAGGCAGAGTACTTGGTACCAATGGGAAGCCTCATGCCAGCAAATATTTTCATGGCGAAAATGTTGAATGTTCTCTTTATTGGTCGCGAACTTAATTTAAAGTATAAATCTATAAAATAAATAACTTATCGATCAGGCTTTCAATCAGCTTGCCTTCCTCTGTCAGATCGTACTTCTCATCAAAACCAGCCTTGGCTAACTGACAAGTCAGACGGTCACCCAAGATACGTATCTGGGGCCGGGTTAAATGGATTTTACCGGAATTCTCATTAATTAGAGGAATGGAGATAGCGGGATCCTCCTTTGCGATTGTCCTAAGAATGTCCAATTCTTGAGCCGAGAATTCAAATGGATAATCAGCTTCTGTATCCATTTTTTCAACGGCCTTGCTCGAATGGAATTAACAGGACCATTGCAACCTTACTTTACCCTTTCATATCCCATAACCAAACCCAGCTAACTTTGCCACTAGCAGGGGTCTGGGGATGGGTAGCAGGTTGTGAAAGTGGCAAGGGAATTGCTTTGGAAAAGTTGAACGCCCCCTTTTGGGGTTTTGGAAAGGCAAGGTATGAATGTTCATGAGCGGATTGAAGGGGCCCAGAAGCTGATAGCCGTATTCGGCTATTGGCCATCCTTTCACGATGCCGCGGTTTTATGGTTGAGGATGGACCGAAGACCGGTTCGGGAGGATGTTTATGGGCCAACCTTGGAAATGATGGTTCACACCTTTGAAATCACCAGCGAGGTCGGCAGGGATGGGGCGTTTGTCCTTTGGCATCATGTGTTAGTGGATCTTCGTTTTCATTTTATGGATCTCGTGAAACTAAAGGATTTCAATCATCAAAATGCCCTTTACGGCATCCATTTTAAAGATATTGGAGTCAATCAATGGGAGATGGCTGATTTTGAAATATCCCTCGAGGGAGCTTGGGGTTTGGGTGGGTCTTTTCTATGCAAGGCGGCTGAAGTGGTGGATGTGACTCCCTGCGACAAGAATTGGGAATCCGCATGATGCCAAAAGAATGGCTTCGGTACGCCGCAAAGCATTTCCAATTATAGGCTTAAGTATCGGCACTCATAGCTACTAGGCACATGAAGGACCATGATCGAAAACCGATACTCTGCCCTGTTGAGCTATGGGTGCTTGTGATTTAGAAAACACTGACAATAGACATTTGACAAGAAAAGTAGCCAATAAATCCAAGGAAATCTCTATGCAATAAAAAATATCTAAAGATTTTTATTTATTTTTTTGCAATAAAAATAAATCACGATTGGAGTTGCGTTTTTGGGGCTGGCAATCGTATTAGACAGTACCTTGCTTGAAGCAATAGTCCTTTTTCATTGGGCGTTTGTTAGCTAGGAAATTAAAAAAGGGAGATTTTTCATGTCTGAAGGCAAAGCCGAAGATAATCAACAGGTTGAAATGCAAGTTCACGATAAAGATGCCCATGCGGCCTATGCCAACTTCGCCCGCGTGACCGCCACGCCCGAAGAGGTGATTGTTGATTTCGCGCTGAATCCCAATCCTTTTGCCCAAGGTAAGCAAGAAATCAATGTTAACAACCGCTTGATCATGAACTTTTACACGGCCAAGCGTTTGCTGAGCGCGCTTGCCATGACCATCCAGCGCCATGAGCAAAGCTTTGGGTCGATTGAGCTCGACATTCGCAAGCGTGTGAGCCTGCCAGTCCCCCCCAGGTGATTTCGGGGCTGAATTCAGTCATCAAAAGGCCTGTCGGGGGTTTAACCCGGCAGGCTTTTTTGTTTGAAAAGCTTTGTTTGGTGCGAAAAATGCTGATTTGGCGGTTGCATTCAGGGGAATGGGCAGTCAGAATATGGAAACCTGCCTAGTGCAATCAGTTGATGAATTGTGGCGAGCAGCCACCCCTCGACCCGGCTGATGTTTGTTCAAGTGATTTTCACCCGATTTCATTTGGGTTGATTGAAACTTACAGACATCCCCGCCTGCCGGAATGAGTGACCGGGGTTTTGCCCCTGAAAGGAGACCGGACCATGGCCATCCACCTTCTTGCCGTGCTTGGGTTGCTGATTCCAACCTTTGGGGCTGAGAATCCTCCTGCCGCATCTGCCGCAACGGCACCTATTCCCAAATTGGCTATTCCTGCTGGCAAAAAAGTGACCAAGGTTGAGGCTTATCCGTCTAGCCTGAAATTGCTTGGGCTGGATGATCGGGCCCAATTGCTTTTGACCGGAACCCTGGATGATGGTTCGCTGGTAGACCTCACCCATTATGCCACTTTCATTGCAGACAATGGTTCGGTGGTGAAAACCCAAGCGGGGGGGCGCGTGCAGCCCTTGGGTAACGGATCAGCAACCGTGGTTGCCAGCCACGGCGGGATGCAGGCAAAAATCCCGGTGCAGGTGACCTCTTGCGAGGCGCCGGTGCCCATCAACTTCACCAACCAAGTGGTTCCGATCTTTACCAAGCTGAGTTGCAATGGTGGCGGTTGCCATGGAAAAAGTGGCGGACAAAATGGTTTTAGACTGTCTTTGTTGGGATTTGAACCGGACATCGATTATGCCAGCCTGGCCCGGGAGGAAAGGAACCGACGGGTTCAGGTCACCTCACCCGACACCAGCCTTCTGTTAACCAAGGGCGTTGGTGCGGTGGCGCACGGCGGCGGTCGGAAGATGGAAATTGACAGCGATGAGTACCGGCTGGTGCGGCGCTGGATCGCCAGCGGGATGCCGTGGGGCCAACCTGAAGACGCAACGCTGGCCGATGTGATTGTGTACCCGACCAACCGAGTCCTTCAGGCCGGGGCGACCCAACAATTTGTGGTGATGGCAAAATATTCCGATGGAAGGTTTGAGGACATCACCCGTCGGGCCCAATATGAATCGAACGCGACCGATATTGCGACCGTGGACGGAACGGCGCTTGTGCGGGCTGGCCTGTCTTCTGGCGAAGCCACTGTCATGGTGCGGTACCAGGACCGGGTGGCGACATTCCGGGCCACTGTCCCCCTAGCGAAACCGTCTCCAGCTTGGGAGTTTGCTGGCAAAACATTGGTGGACACGCACACGGCAGCCAAGTGGCGGGAACTGGGCCTGGCCCCAAGCGCCAACTCGACCGATGCTGTGTTTTTGCGGCGTGTTTCGCTGGATTTGACCGGTACGCTTCCCAGCGTTGATGTGGTCCAGCAGTTTTTGGCGGACAAGGATCCGGCCAAGCGAGACAAGTTGATTGACCGGCTGGTGGACTCTGCTGAATACGCCTATTTCTTTGCCGGCAAGTGGGCTGACATTTTGAAGGTGAAGCGGGGCGGTGACGCGAACAAGGCCAGCGGGACCTTCGCATTCCATGCCTGGCTGCGTGACGCGATGGCAAACGACATGCCCTACAACGAATTGGCGCGGGCGGTGCTGGCAGGCGCTGGTGATGAAACCACACACCCACCGGTCTTTTGGACATTGAACCAGCAAGGGGTGGAGCAATTTGTGGATGACACCGCCCAGGTGTTTTTGGGCCTGCGGTTGACCTGCGCCCAGTGCCACCACCATCCGTATGAGAAATGGAGCCAGGATGATTATTGGGGCTTGGCCAATTTCTTCTCCCGCATTGGCAAGAAAGAAATACCGCTTGGCGCCAATGCGGCTAACCAGGACCAAAAGCGAACTCTGGTGATTGCCAATCCAACTGGGAATGTGAACAACAAGCGCACCAGCAAACCGGCACCTTTCAAGGCGCTGGACACCCCCGCTGTGACCATTGAGACAGGTGATGACCCCCGCCAGGCATTGGCTGACTGGTTGACTTCTGACACCAACCCGTTTTTCGCGAAAGCAATCGCCAACCGGTTGTGGGCGCATTTTTTCAACAGGGGACTGGTTGACCCGCTGGATGACATGCGACTGACCAATCCCCCCAGCAACCCTGCCCTTCTGGAGGCACTTGCCAAGGATTTTGTGGCGAACAAGTATTCGGTGAAGCACCTTGTGAAAACCATGGTGAAAAGCAGGACCTACCAACTTTCGGCAGAGCCGAACGAATACAACTTGAACGACAAGCAAAACCATGCGCGGTACTATCCGCGTCGTCAACCGGCGGAAGTGCTGTATGACGCAATTTGCCAAGTGACCGGTTCGCCTTCGGCCTTTGGCGGATTGCCCACCGACCAAAAATCTCCCCGGCGTGCAACCATGCTGCCGGACGAGTCTTTCAGCACTTATTTTCTGGATGTATTTGGCAAGCCCCAGCGGATTAGCGCCTGCGAATGTGAGCGTGGGGGTGATGCCAATTTGGCTCAGGCTCTGCATTTATTGAACTCGGACGAAATTCAAAACA
>Ga0255132_1000646_pt1 | contig 13598 bp, 14 predicted proteins | sample Law_Law_RepA_8d_FD_188551 | JGI IMG/M metagenome (GOLD analysis project Ga0255132, IMG submission 188551) | Freshwater microbial communities from St. Lawrence River, New York, United States - Law_Law_RepA_8d | ecosystem: Environmental > Aquatic > Freshwater > River | place: USA: New York...
AAATAACGCATGTAATTCAGCAGGTATGGCAAAGGTCACAGCCAATGAGCCCGCAGCCTCAGTCTTTACCCTGGCGATTTGAAGTTCGTGAAATGTTCGGCGCTGAGACTGTGTCATTTATTTTCAATAGGGTTTAAAGTAATCAAATGGTTCAGCGCAAGCCAAACATTTGTACATAGCTTTGCATGCGGTAGAACCGAACTGCGATATTTCGGTGGTGTCCAAACTTTCGCACTGCGGACACGCAACTTGCACACGGGTCATCTTGCCTGCCAATCGGATAGGGCTTGTAGCGTTTGGCACAGCGTTTGAGTGCGGCGGCGCAATACCGTAAACACGAAGTTTTTCTTTGGCCGACTCAGTGATCCAGTCGCTCGACCAAGCCGGAGCAAGACAGGTGAACACCTCGGCTTGTTTACCTGCTTGTTGCATAGCGCTGAGCAAATCGGTATTCATTTGCGACATGGCCGGGCAACCGTTATAGGTGGGAGTGATCCATAACTGCCAGCCGCCAGCCGCAGCTTTGACCGCTCTTAGCACGCCTATTTCTCGCAATGACAGCACAGGAATTTCAGGATCGCACACAGATTCCAACAACTGCCAAATGCCCGCCTCGTCGGTATCGCAAAGTGGTAACTCGAGTGGTCCCATAGGCAGCGACACAGCGCTTACCAAGTTATCAATCACCATTGCGCACCGGGATGCTGTCTGGCCAGACTTTGCATGTCTGCGAGCAAGTAAGACATATGCTCTGAATGAATACCATGCACACCTTGTGTCACATAGCCGCTGGCATCTGGCAAATGCAGTTGCGCCTCTTTGATGACATCGCCTACCATCAGCGTCCACTTATTATTCAAGGTGGCAGTGTCCGGCAGTACATGCTTAGCTGCTGGCCAGTCGCACCAAAATTCTTGCGTGTAGGGCATCAAAAAATCCAAGGCTGCTTGCGCCCTGTCATGCGACTCTGACGTGCCATCACCAAATCTGATCAACCAATCAGCGGCATGTTGCCAGTGGTAGCGAACTTCCTTGAGTGACTTGGCGGCAATCGCAGAAAGCTGAGACTGCTCGTGCTTTTGCAACACATCCCAGACCAGCAGCATATAACTGCTGAAGAAAAAATTTCGCACGATGGTGACCGCGTAGTCGCGTTCCGCACGGGCCGAAGGTGCCAGCGCCGTGCAGTGCGGCAACTCCAGCAGAGTGAAGTTGAGAAACGCCTGTTGATCGCGGAAATAAGCAAGCGAATCCTCGGTACTGCCATCGCCACGAAGTTGCGCCACCCATTGGTAGAGTAAACGTGCTTGACCGATCAAGTCCAGTGAATGATTAGCCAACGCTAAGTCTTCTTCAAGTATCGGGCCGTGGCCACACCATTCTGCGTTGCGTTGCCCAAGAATCAATGCGTTGTCAGCCAAATGCAAAGCGTAATCGGCCAGCTTGTTCACATGTGCCCCACTTCATCCGGAATCACAAAAAATGTGGGGTGCCTGTAAACCTTGTCTTTGGCAGGATCAAACAAGCTCTCCTTGTCAGCCGGGTCGCTGGCGGTGATGGCCGCAGAGGGAATGACCCAAATGCTGACCCCTTCTTGACGGCGCGTGTAAACATCACGCGCCATGCGCAAAGCTTGCTGTGCGTCCGCTGCGTGCAAACTGCCACAATGTTTGTGCTCGATGCCTTGCTTACTGCGCACAAATACTTCCCACAGCGGCCATTCGCCTTGGCCAGTTTCTTGGCTCATGCAGCCTCCTGGGGTTGCTGCAAGCGTTGTTGCTGCTTGCGGGCATAGGCCATGGCAGCGTCGCGAACCCATTGCCCGTCGTTATGTGCTTTGACACGTGTGGCCAAGCGTTCTTTGTTACAGGGACCGTTGCCGTTGACAGTTGCCCAGAATTCATCCCAATCGATCGCACCGTAGTCGTGGTGTCCACGTGCTTCATTCCATTTCAAATCTGGGTCAGGCAAGGTAATGCCCAACACCTTGGCTTGGGGAACGGTTGCGTCCACAAATTTTTGCCGTAAATCATCATTGCTGACTCGCTTGATGCCCCAGCGCATGCCTTGGGTGCTGTTGGTGCTGTCAGCATCTGGCGGGCCAAACATGGCAAGACATTTCCACCACCAGCGGTTGACCGCCTCTTGCACCATGGCTTGTTGATCGGCATTTCCCTGCATCATGACCATCAGTGACTCGAAGCCTTGTCGCTGGTGAAAAGATTCTTCTTTGCAAATACGAACCATGGCACGTGCATACGGCCCGTAACTGCAACGGCACAAAGGAATTTGGTTCATGATGGCCGCGCCATCTACCAACCAACCGATGACACCCACATCGGCCCAAGTGAGTGTGGGGTAATTGAAGATAGAACTGTATTTGGCTTTCCCCGCGTGCAAGGCGTCAAGCATTTGGTCACGGCTGGTTCCCAAGGTTTCTGCTGCACTGTACAAATACAAACCGTGACCGCCTTCGTCTTGCACTTTGGCAATCAATATGGCTTTACGCTTGAGGCTTGGCGCTCGGCTGATCCAGTTTCCCTCTGGCAGCATGCCCACAATTTCGCTGTGCGCATGCTGACTGATTTGGCGGACCAATGTTTTGCGGTAAGCCTCTGGCATCCAGTCCTTGGCTTCGATTTTTCCATCGGCATCGATCACTGAATCAAAACGGGTCTGGGCTTGATCGAGCAGTTGCTGCTGCTGCGCGGAGAGCACCGGCTTGATATCAAGGGCGGGGCTTGCATTGCCACCGTTATCGGGCACATTGAATGACTGCGTGTACATAGATTCACCTATGGGTTAGTGGCGCGATCTTAACTGATACAAAAATAAAGTAAAAATAGATTTTTATGTATCATGTTGAGTGCTTACAACACTGTTCCCGCACCAGAAACAACCCATGCCCTCACAGACTGACAAGCGTATAAAGCGATTTATCCACAAAGAACGTGTGCAAGCTGGCTCGCTAATCGTGTCCTTGTTTGGTGATGCGATTTACCCGCGCGGTGGTTCAATCTGGCTCGGTTGCATCATCCGTCTGTTGTCACCCTTGCAAGTCAATGAGCGCTTGATCCGCACTGCGATTTATCGTTTGGTGAAAGATGACTGGTTGCAAACAAGCACCCACGGCAGACGCACCAACTATGCTTTGAGTGACGCAGGCGCCAGCCGCATTGCCGCAGCATCACAACATATTTACGCAAGTCGTTCGCACGAATGGGATGGTCACTGGCGACTGCTGATGGTTTCTTCACAAATCACGCCCAAAGACAAAGAGCTGCTCAAAAAGGCGTTGCGCTGGCAAGGATTTGGCTTATGGCAAAACCTTGCCTTTGTGCACCCCGGTGCGGACTTGCATCAGGCCTTCATGTTGTTGCAACGCGAAGGACTTGGACGCTTGCAGCAGAGTTTATGGCCGCTCATGGCCACAGGTTTACCGCTGCCAGGTCGCCTGAGCGACAGCGAAGTGGTTGCACAAACTTGGGGCTTAAACGAACTCGCCATTCGATACCAACAGTTTGTGACAACTTATCTCCCCATGCTTCATGAATGGCGCAATCCTCATTTTTCTGAGGAGACCCATCAAAAAGAAAATTCTTTTTTATTGCGTTTGCTGCTGATCCACGACTACAGACGCTTGCTGTTGCGTGACCCACTGCTGCCTGCAGATTTGCTGCCCGCCAAATGGCCAGGGGAAACCGCTCGTGAGACATGCCAAGCGTTGTACGAATGCTTACGTGTGCCATCCGAAAAATTTCTGGACGATGAAATGCAATTGGCAGATGGCAGTCGCACCAAAAGTCTGAAGTTATTGCGGCAGAGGTTTCAAAAATGTTGATAATCCTTCCTATAAAACCCTTTCGCTGACCGGGTGACTTAACCGTCGGTTGCTAATGAAGAAAGATAAACATGGCGTTGAATGTAGTTGGTCTGGCGATCAAACGTCCATACACGTTTGTGGTGATGGCCTTGCTCTTATTGATACTGGGGCCACTGGCAGCGCTTAAAACCCCCACCGATATTTTTCCTGAAATACGCATCCCAGTGATCGCTGTGGCGTGGGCCTATACCGGCTTGCCTCCCGATCAAATGGCGGGACGTATCAGCACCTTGTACCAACGCGTGCTGACCACGACCGTCAATGACATTGAACATATTGAAGCCAACTCTTATGCCGGCGTAGGTATTGTGAAAATATTTTTCCACCCGGGCGTCAACATTGCCATCGCAAACGCACAAGTAACAGCTATTTCGCAGGTGCTGATTCGTCAAATGCCGCCCGGCACATTGCCGCCGTTGATCGTCAACTACAACGCCTCAACCGTGCCGATTTTGCAACTCGCACTGGCAGGACAAGGTCTCTCAGAGCAAAACTTGGCAGACATTGGCTTAACGCAAGTGCGAACACCCTTGGTCACTGTGCCAGGGGCAGCCATTCCGTTTCCCTATGGCGGTAAATCTCGGCAAGTACAAATTGATTTGAACCTGCCAGAACTGCAAGCGCGCGGATTGGGCGCGCAAGATGTGGCGGCCGCACTGGCCTCGCAAAACATCATCACACCGGTGGGCACACAAAAAATTGACAGCTTGGAATACACCATCAGCTTGAACAATGCGGCCGCCACCATCAAAGACTTGGGTGACTTGCCTATCAAAAGCGTCAACGGTGCGATGGTCTACATCCGCGATGTTGCCCATGTTCATGACGGCAACGCACCACAAACCAACATCGTCCATGTCAACGGTAACCGCTCTGTGTTGATGTCTGTGCTGAAAAATGGCTCTACCTCCACACTGGCCATCGTCGATGGCGTGCTGGAAAAACTCAAAGCTATCAAACCGTCTTTGCCTGAAGCGCTGACTGTCATGCCGATCAACGACCAATCCATGTTTGTACGCTCGGCAATCAACGCTGTGGCCATGGAAGGAATGATTGCAGCAGCACTGACCAGTTTGATGATCTTTTTGTTTTTAGGCAGTTGGCGCTCGACCATCATCATCGCTGTATCTATTCCGCTGTCCATCATGGGCGCTTTGTTGGGTCTGTATGCCTTGGGCGAAACGCTCAACATCATGACCTTGGGCGGTTTGGCTTTGGCTGTGGGTATTTTGGTGGATGACGCCACAGTCACCATTGAAAACATCAACTGGCACCTTGAACAAGGCAAGGATGTGGAGACCGCCATTCTTGACGGCGCCGCTCAAATCGTGGCACCTGCTTTTATCTCGTTGCTGTGTATTTGTATTGTGTTTGTGCCGATGTTTTTTCTGGAAGGTGTATCGCGGTTCTTGTTTGTACCCATGGCCTTGTCGGTGATGCTGGCCATGGCTTTTTCCTTCATTCTGTCAAGAACCTTGGTTCCCACCATGGCCAAGTACCTTCTCAAACCCCATGCACCCCACACGGATATGCATGGCAACAGCAATACCCTGCCACCGACGCGCAACCCGATCATGCGTTTTCAGCGCAGCTTTGAAATGGGTTTTGAAAAATTCCGTGCCGGTTACAAAGACCTGTTGGAACTGTCGCTGGCCCATCGCTGGCCCATCGTGATCGGATTCATGGGCTTTGTCATGGCTACTTTTGCGTTGGTACCTCATTTAGGTACGAATTTTTTTCCGGATGTGGACGGTGGCCAAATTTTGATTCATGCCCGCGTGCCTGTGGGTACCCGGGTCGAGGAAACAGCAGCGCGATTTGCAAAGATTGAAGACGCCATCCGCCAAGTGATCCCAGATCAAGAAATAGAAACATTGGTGGACAACATTGGTTTGCCACCAAGCTGGATCAATTTGATTTACAACAACACCGGTGTGATTGGCAGCATGGATGGCGACATTCAAATTGCTTTGCGCAAAGGACACCGTCCCACGGCAGACTATGTGCGTGAACTGAGAAAAACTTTGCCCGATGCGTTTCCAGACACAGTGTTCTCCTTTCCTCCTGCGGACATCGTGAGCCAGATTTTGAATTTTGGTGCACCTGCTCCGATTGAAATTCAGATTCGCGGCGCCAACCTCAGTGCAAATTTTGAATACGCCAACAAGTTACTCAAGGAAATTCGTCGTATTCCAGGCTTGGTTGATGCACGCATTCAGCAATCTGCCAAAAGTCCTGTGTTCGAGGTCAACATAGACCGGACGCAAGCACAAAACTTGGGCGTGACACCCAGAGATGTCACGAATAACATGGTGGTGAACCTTGCTGGCAGCAGCCAAGTAGCCCCTACCTTTTGGCTCAATCCTGCCAACGGAATTTCTTATGGCGTGGTGATGCAAACCCCGCAATACAACATGGACTCGCTGAATGCTTTGTCCAATTTGCCGGTCGGCAACAGCGCCAACACCAATCAACCGGTGCTGGGTGCTTTGGCCACCATCAACCGCACCACTCGCAATGCTGTCGTCAGTCAATACGATATTCAGCCTATGGTGCAACTCAACGCCACCACCCAAGACACCGACTTGGGATCGGTAGCCCGTGAGGTCAAACGCGTGATTGCTGCCACAGAAGCCGATGTACCCAAAGGCAGCAAAGTGGTACTGCTGGGACAGGTACGCACCATGGAAAAAGCCTTCTCAGGACTACTCTGGGGGTTGTTGGGCGCTGTGGTGTTGATCTATTTCCTGATCGTGGTGAATTTTCAATCTTGGCGCGATCCGTTTGTCATTGTCAGCGCCCTGCCCGCTGCACTGGCAGGCATTGTTTGGATGCTGTTTGCAACACGAACGAGTTTGTCCGTGCCAGCGCTCACGGGGGCCATCATGTGCATGGGCGTGGCCACCGCCAACAGTGTCTTGGTGATCAGTTTTGCGCGTGAACGGCTTGAGCAACTGGGCGACCCCATTGCTGCCGCGTTGGACGCCGGCTTTGTGCGTTTCAGGCCTGTGCTGATGACCGCGTTGGCCATGATGATCGGCATGGTGCCCATGGCCTTGGGTCTGGGTGAAGGCGGCGAGCAAAATGCACCGCTGGGCCGGGCCGTGATTGGCGGCCTGATGCTGGCCACAGTAGCGACTTTGGTGTTCGTTCCACTTTTATTCAGCATGGTGCATAACCGTCATGGCGCCAGCGCCAGTCCCTCGTTTTCCTCTGGAGTCAGTCATGTTTAAGCAGTCAGGATCGTTTGTTTCCCGTGGTTGGTTGTGGACGGCATTGATTGCAGCAAGCGTGCTTGCCGGGGTGGTAGTGTTCAACGGATTGCAAGTCCGCGCCAAAGATGCGGCCCAATTGAAAGTACTGGCAGACAAACAGTCCACGGTCACCGTCAATGTGATCACTCCCACCAGCAATACCGATGCCTCAGCACTGAGCCTGCCAGGGCGAATAGAAGCCTATGCCAGAGCCCCTTTGTACTCGCGTATCAGCGGTTACTTAAAGAGTTGGAAAGCGGACATTGGCATGTCCGTCAAAGCCGGTCAAGTGCTGGCCGAAATCGATACACCGGACTTAGACCAACAAATTCTCCAGGCCAAAGCTGAATTAGCCAGTACCCAAGCCAACGCCGCTATGTCCGAAAACACCGCCAAGCGTTGGCAGTCATTGCAGGCCACAAACTTTGTGTCTTCGCAAGCCGTCGAAGAAAAGCTGGCTGATCTGAATGCCAAACTCGCTGTTGTCAATGCCTCCCAGGCCAACGTCAACCGTTTGCAAGCATTGAAAAATTTCAGTCGCATCGTTGCACCTTTTGACGGAGTGGTGACTGTGCGCAATACCGATATCGGTCAATTGATCAATGTCGGCGGTGCACCGGGCAGCGAATTGTTTGTGGTGTCTGACGTGAAACGTTTGCGTTTGTATGTGAATCTGCCGCAAAACCAAGTCTCAAATATTCAAAAAGGCACCATCGCAAAATTCACCGTGCCAGAGCAACCTGGCCAAGTTTTTACAGCAACGGTTCAGTCCATGTCACAAGCCATCAGCAGCAGTTCAGGCAGTATGTTGGTGCAACTCTCCGCAGAAAATAAACGTGGCGAATTGCTGCCCGGTGGTTATGCCAGTGTCAGCTTCTCCATCCCTCCCCAAGCCAATCTGCTGAGCGTCCCACCAAGCGCTTTGGTCTATACGAAAAATGGATTGCTGATCGCCACGGTGAACACTGAAAACCGGGTGGTGCTCAAGCCCGTGGTGATTGCGCGTGACCATGGCAATCGACTGGAATTGCTGTCAGGGCTTGAGGCCAGTGACAAAGTGATTGAAAACCCGCCTGATGGTGTGACACAGGGTGACTTGGTTCAAGTGCGTGCAGTTCAAGCGCGACCATAACTTCGCAATAAATGACAACACATCATCATCTGATCAAAAGCAGTGTGTCGTTGATTTGCAAAAACAGCCAAATGTCCAATTTGAAAAAATCATTTCTTGACTGGGCATGACAAAAACGTTAATAATTCCCAAAAATTTTTTCGCATTTGATGACACACCAACGTTTTAAAGAAGTGATGTTCTGTCGAAGAGACTTCTCCGATTTGGAGCTTGTGCGTGCTGTTTGACCACTGTGCGGAATGTCAGCGGTGCTGCAATGTGGAGACTGGTTATCCGCCTCTTGAAATTACCTTGACCGCTACCGAACAAAAAAAAATCGGTTCGGTTTGTATAGAAACCCAATGCGAACATTTGGGTCCGATCGGTTGCAATATGGGTGAAAGCAAACCGTTTGGCTGCACTCTGTACCCACTGAGCTACAACCCAAACAACAAAAGTTTTTACTTTGACACCGACTGTCCTTTGATGGATGACTATCTGCTCGGTTTGTCAGACGTAAAAAGTGATGCAAGCGTGCACCTGCATAAAGTGAAAAAAGACATTGCACGGTTGGAAAAAACAGATCCTTCATTTTTGCAACTGAACCACGAAGTTGATGTCGAGTATTTTGATCTCAAGCGCATTACTACTGTACATTTCAGACCAAAACAAAAATAAGAAAAATTCAAACATATAAAGGCATTACTATGAATGGCACGCTCTACCAATTCAAACCTACGAATTCATTTGCTGCAGCACCTAAAGTGCACGAAGTGGGATACCAAAGTTGGACCCAAGACAATCTGCTGGTTGAGAGCGAGCACAACGACATTCTTTACTACACCACCCGATGGGACGCACTGTGTCCCTACATCAACGTTACTTTAGAAATGCTGGAGTCTGCGCCCCGACCTTTTGTGGTCTATGCCCTGCCGCCCGACAGTCCCTTTGGTGTACCCATCAATGACAAGTACGGATTGGTCAACACCATGGATGACGCGTTTTGGCAAGAACCGCGCCGCGAGCGCAAATTCCGCGAATACGACAAGCAATACAAAAACTTTGCTTATACAGAAGAACTGGTTCACGGCTCTCAACTGACCGTCGAAGACATGTTTGAAATGGGCGGTGAGCATTTCGCCAACTACTACATAGATGACCGTGAAGTTGAAGGTTTTGTCGACTATGTTCGCAATTTGGATGTGCTGATACTTCGTGTGCACAGCCCAGAGGGTGAACTTGTTCTGACCGATGTGTCTATTCTTTTGCCTAAATACAACCAGTTGTATGGCAGTTTTTGTCAATGGAACCGTGATTACAAAAACCGTTCGCCGGGGATTTATGCGTGTTTGCAAGCTTGCCGTTGGGCCGCAAAAAACGGACTTCGGTTTTACAACCTTGGGCCTGTAGATGACTACGGCTACAAAGCATTGTTCGTGACAGATTACGAACCTATTTATGGACTCGCTTTGATAGACCCGAACCATCCTTTGGCAACGGACCCCACATCACCTTTGATCACAGATTTCAAACTCCACGAGTTGAATCAAATCTACCGCATTCCGCCCACAGTGCATCAGGTTGAGCATCAGCACAGCGAAATGGCTATGGCGGGTTAATCAAAAATAGTGCTTCTCGCCAAAGCTGATGTCGTAATCGATAAACAATTCTTCGCCTTGCTTGATCGCTTTCAAGCTTTCTAACACGCCTACTTTTTTGAACCGTAAATTGGGTTGCTTGGAGTGGTTCAGGTAGACCGCCAGGTCAAATGAATTCAAGCCATTGACGGGAATGCTCACCGTCTTTCGGTTGTAGTAACAAAACATATCTATTTGACTTCTGACGCCCTTGGGTAAATCCTTTATATCCTTTTTGGGCACATCAATCTCTCGCATACGTATGTAGCTTTTCAGGGGATTGATGCCTTTGGGTATGGGACGGATCGCAAACACACCAATGCCATGTATGGGTGAGATACCGAGTTTGCAAAAAACTTCAGTCTGAAGATGCTGAATGATTTTTTTCTTAGTATTTGGCATGGCCGTCACTTTCCAAGTAGCAGAGCACTATACCCAATAGGTTCAGGGTCATCAGCAGCCTGCTTACAATCCAAGCAATGATGTCGCTTACCAACGAAACGCACATGCGCCGTGTGAGCCTGCGGCTTTTGATTCTTTCCTGCTCTTTTTTTCTGGGTGGCGTGCTCTTGTCAGCTCTGCCAGTCAATCAAGAATGGATGCTGGTTTTAAACCACGCTGTTGCAGGCATTGACCCGGTCTGGTCTTTTCTGACCCAATTCGGCGAAGGTGGCGCTGCTCTGCTACTGCTGCTGGTTTTCACGCGTTTTACTCGCCACGGCACAGCGCTTTCCCTGAAATGCTTTTTCATTGGTTCGCTGTTGTCGCCTTTGTTGAAGTCTTGGTTCTCACACCCCAGGCCTTTGGGCGTGCTGGAACCCGGGGTGATACATACGATTGGCGTGCCAGCCGCCGCAGCAAACTCTCTGCCCTCCGGCCACAGCATGACTGTGGTGGCAGCGGTCACACTGCTTTGCTTATTGCTTCCTTCGGGCGGGAAATTCAAGTTGCTGGGCCTGGTGATGGCTGTATTCGCCACTTTGGTGGTCTTGTCACGTGTCATGGTGGGCGCACATTGGCCGTCCGACCTGATTGCTGGCGCAGGCGTGGGATGGATGGTGGTGGCACTCGCGCAAGAGTGGGAATCACGTCATGCGTGGGAGCCTCGCTTGCAAACAAGATGGGCACAGATCGCTCTGTTACTGGCAGAAATAGCTTTGGTGACTTACCTGTTTTTGGCGACCACCCACACCCCAGCAGAACGTTTGGCATTTGACCTGATCGCCACGGTGGGCATCGCCGGAGCTTTATCCCGATTCACGAAACTGCGTCAACAATCAGCGTCATGATTTTCTTGTTCAAACCCTTTGCCAAACCGCTGCCTTGGCTGTTTTTATGCGTATTGTTTTTTTTGGTTTTCCCAGAAACAGATTTGCAGGTGTCGAATTATTTTTACGATTCTGCGACGAAAAGTTTTCCTGCCAACCACTGGTGGTGGGTCAAATGGATTTATGTGTACACACCGGAGATCAACAAACTGGTGACCGTATCGGCGATAGTTGTACTCTTGGTCACTGTTTTCCGGCCCCAAATGGTGGGCGTGCGTTGGCGAAAAGGCGTTGTCGCATGGCTGCTTTTGGCGGTGATTGGCATCGGTTTTTTGGTGGATTGGGTATTGAAAGACCATGTTGGCAGGCCGCATCCTTATCAAACCCTGCCCTATAACGGAACCAAAGATTTTGTCCCCGTATTTCATTACCAGCCCTTGTGTGACCACAATTGCTCCTTTGTCAGCGGACACGCGGCTGGTGGTTTTGTCTGGATGGCCTGGGGCATGTGGCGTGGACGTCGCGTAAGACAGCGCTGGCTGTGGACTGGTGTTGCGGCCGGGGCTTTGATTGGCGCCACCCGTGTCATGCAAGGTGGGCATTTCCTAAGCGACATCATTTTTTCCGGATGGTTCATGTGGCTGACCTACCAGTTGATACGATACGCATGGTTAAGGTATCGTCACTTGCGCATGCACCGCCTTTCAACCCCAATGGCTTGAAACAACACACAATTGCTCAATGAGAGCATCGGCTACATTCTTACTTTTTTACCGCGAGATAACAACAGCATGGATTTGTTAACCAACCCCCAGATGTGGATGGCGCTTGCCACGTTGACATTGCTTGAACTGGTGCTGGGCATAGACAACATTATTTTTATTTCCATTTTGGTCAGTAAATTGCCAAAAGCCAAACAAGAAATGGCCAGACGCATCGGTTTGTTCATGGCCATGTTTTTGCGAATCGCTTTATTGCTGTTACTGTCTTTCATCATCGGCTTGGTAGAGCCTCTTTTCACCGTCATGGAACAGCCGTTTTCGGGTCGTGATTTGATTCTGCTGGCGGGTGGCTTGTTTTTGATTTGGAAAAGCACGGCTGAGATTCACCAGTCCTTAGAAGGTGAAGAGATCGATCATGCGACAGGTATCAAAGTCAAAGCCAATGTGATGGCGATCATTGCCCAAATCATCATCATCGATTTGGTGTTTTCACTGGACTCCATCATCACTGCCGTCGGCATGGTCGATGATGTGCGCATCATGATCGCCGCCGTCGTGATTTCTTTGGGACTGATGATGCTGTTTGCGCGTGCTATCGGTGAATTTGTAGAGGCACATCCGTCGATCAAAATGCTGGCGCTGAGCTTTCTGGTGGTGGTGGGCGTGGTGCTGGTTGCAGAAGGCTTTGGTCACCATGTTCCCAAGGGCTATGTCTACTTTGCCATGGCATTCTCATTTGGTGTTGAATTGCTCAACATCCACTTTCGCAAAAAAACAGGAAGCAAACCCGTCAAATTGCGTGAACCCACCATACCGGGTGAAGACGATTAAAGCGACACGTTGCCAATTGCAAACCATGCCCGAGTAGCAATTGGCAGCAGAGTTCAACTGCAGATGAGTACAAGAGAATTCAAACTAAAAAATTTCGAACGACTTTGGAATAATTTTTTAACAACCACTGTCGTTTACCGTGCCGTCGGGCATGGTGGTTTTGCAAAATTTAACCTCGTCCCATTTCGCGCCATCTGTCTTGGCGCCTTTTAAATTAGCACCTGCCAAAACCGCACCTTTCAGGTTGGCATTAATCAAAACCGCTTCTCCCAAGTCCGCCCCAGATAAATTGGTTTCGCGCAAATAGGAGTTGGTGAAATTAGCCATGTGCAAATTGGCGCCGCTGAAGTCTGCGCGGCGCAAATTGGCATCTTCAAAATTCGTGATGAGCGTGCGTTTTTCCATCGGACGCTCGCTCAAATTGGCCTTGGCCAACACTGCTCCGGAGAGATTGGCGTTTTGAAAGTCGGCCCCGCGCATGTCTCGCCCGCCCAAAGGGGCGTCTGTCAAATCGCAGTATTTGCACACATTGGTGGTTTTGAAATCTTCCATCTTGACCGCATCAAATGCCGCGGCAGCCCATGGCCAAGCGGCACACGCCGCAGCCACCACCACCGAACCATTGATCCATTGTGTTTTGTTGATAACCACAGGCAGCCCCTTTAAGAGAAGAAGTCAATTCACAGCTTTGAATAATAACCAAGTACCTGTCAATGGCTTGGATTTGAGCAGCCAAGGGGCGTGACTTGCCATGCGATGATTGCAGCATTGAGAGGCTGTCATGGTTTTGTCGTTCTTAAACGGTTTTGCGGCGCGCTGGCACCCACGATGGGCGCTGTCAGCTTTGCTGTGCTCGGCATGCCTGTTGCAACCAGCTTGGGCATACACCCTG
>Ga0255132_1000647_pt1 | contig 13594 bp, 12 predicted proteins | sample Law_Law_RepA_8d_FD_188551 | JGI IMG/M metagenome (GOLD analysis project Ga0255132, IMG submission 188551) | Freshwater microbial communities from St. Lawrence River, New York, United States - Law_Law_RepA_8d | ecosystem: Environmental > Aquatic > Freshwater > River | place: USA: New York...
GCGGTTGCGGGATCAAGGCTCGCCACTGGTTCATCGGCCAAAATTAGCCTCGGCTGTTGCACCAAAGCGCGGGCAATCCCGACCCGCTGTTGTTGCCCACCAGAAAGCTGATCCGCGCGCGCAAGGGCCTTATCCAAAAGGCCAACGCGTTCCAGAGCTTCAAGCGCCAGGCGCTTCTCACCTGCGGCGAAGGGCAATAGCGTGCGCAAGGCGGTATGATAGCCAAGCCGGCCCATGAGCACATTGCCGAGGACCGAGACCCTTCCAATCAGCTGGTGCTGCTGAAAGATCATACCAGTTTCGCGCCGATGGTGCCGCAAGATCCGCCCTTCGGCGATATCGGCACCGCGGCAATCAAGGACGCGGCCCTGGCTTGGCCGCACAAGACCATTAAGCGACCGAAGTAAGGTTGATTTGCCAGCACCCGAAGCGCCAAGCAGCACGGTGAAAGAGCCCGGCTTTATGGTCAGATCCACCGGCGCCAGCGCCACCGCGCCGTTGGAGTAGGTTACGCTGAGTGATCGGGTTTGTATGGCGGGCTTCAAGGGCGACATCGTGTCCGCCTAGGCGTTTGCCGTGATGGTCGTGTGACAGAAAATTGAAGGTTTGATGTCGCTTGATAGCCAAGCCTATCTGGGGTGTTAGAAGTTCTCGGTGTTTGACGGGATAACTTCTCAACTTTGAAAGCTTGAGGCGAGCGCTGTCACTGTTAGATGATTTTCCATCTATCTCCGCGGATAGAGAGGGTTGCTTCTAGTAATTATTGTACTCCGCGAACGCCTCATCCCTTAAGCTGATTTCAGTCACTCCCTTCAAGCATAAAGCAGGCAGGCAAAATTCCGCCACAGCCGCTTGCACCCTGTTGACACCATTTCAAATAGTTTACGCGATTTCGTCATCCAAGCGTCATATATTCGTGAGAGTTCGGCAACCTCGTCTGCCCCATTCGGGGTTTAGAATCTCTCGCATTTCTGTTTCGCAACGATCTTTTTTGGAGTTGGCCGTGTCGCAAGTCCACCTAACCGTTACCGGAAAAGACAAACAACCAGGTGACGTAACTTTATTCTTCCGACGCTGGCTTGCTAATCCTCTTCAAATGGGCTCCATCATACCGTCATCGCCAAGGCTTGGTGAACTCATCGCCCGCAATATAGACAAACAGTCCAATTCTCTGATTTTGGAACTAGGCGCAGGCACAGGTGCCATTACCAAAAGCCTTATTAAGGCGGGCATTTCGCCGGGGCGCATCGCAGTTGTAGAAATCGTACCGGAAATGGCTGATCATTTGCGGACGAAATTTCCCAAAACAACGGTACTTCAGGCGGATGCCTTTAATTTGCCTAGCCAGTTGCTGAAAGATAGCGCATCAGAAATCGGAACTGTTATTTGTGGTATTCCACTCGTTCTGCTCAGCGAAGCCAAGCAGCGGCAATTTATTCAGCAGGTCGAGCTGGTGGCGCCAGGGCGGGGCTTTCTTCTATACACTTACTGTATCACTTCACCGCTGCCATACAGGAACCTTGGCCTTGAGGCGCGAAGGCTTGCCTGGACCCCTCTGAATTTTCCTCCAGCCAGCGTGTGGCACTACCGTCCAAAAAATAAGGATCTAGGGCACTACGACGCTTAGCGGTTGGGCGAATGGCACGATATGAATAGGTAACGAACCCGCATCATCACCATCTGCTTGTACCGGTAGATCCGCACCAAAAACCTGAATATCATAGCCGCGTTGTAGCGATATGCTGGAAAGATAGGGCAGCCGGCCAAGGCCAAGGGCCGCCGCGTGCTTCAGAGCGTCCATAAAGTGGGTTTGCTGTAGCGCAACGACATGAAAATGCGCCTCACGCGGGTCCGCTTGCGGCGCAATTTGAAAGCGCCCTGCGTAGTAACGCCCCTTTGTAACAACCAGCCCGGCTGCTTCCACCTCATTACCGTCAACCTGTACCTTGAAGGAGCGGAAGGGATAGTACGTCAAGTCACGCAAGGTTTGCAGCACATATGCCCCTTTTCCAAATACCCGCTTAAGGCCAAGCGGCAAGTGATGGACAACAACAGAATCTAATCCAACACCGACCATTTGGATAAAAAGACGATCCTTCAGGCAGCCTCGCTTCAAAATACCGGGATAGACGCTGGTACTGCGGCCCATCAAAAGCGCCCGCGCAGCTTCCCGCGGATTGAGCGGCACCGACATTTCCAAGGCGAAGACATTTGCGGTGCCAAGGGGTAAGATACCAAGCATAGCTTGGGTCCCAGCAAGTCCAGCCGCGACTTCCGCTATGGTGCCATCCCCACCTGCCGCAACAACAATTCCATTTTCCTCAGCGGCCATACGGGCGAATTTTTCAGCATCACCACGTGCGGTGGTTTCCATAAGTTGAAATTGCACGCCAAGCCCATACAATAGATCGAGCGCAGCATGGAGCCTGGCACGCCGCCGCGCACCGGCTGAAGGATTGAAGATAATGACGAGATTCTTTGGCATAGCCGAGCACTAAAACAAGCCAACATGACGGATTCGTGATGATCCGACGAAATTTCCATTAAAGTACTAAATTCAAAATATTTGTCATTGAAGATTCATGCCGCGATCCACTCGGGTCGGGTACCGCCGCTTCGAATGTAACAGGATAGTTGGTGTCCGATTCGTATCGGTGCCGGCTTCCGTAACAGGAGCGTAGATAATGACCCTCGCTTCAGCGCCGCGGTGCTATCGCACTATTTTTCTCTCGGATGTTCATCTTGGATTGCGCAGTTGCCGGAGTGATTCTCTGGTGGATTTCTTGCGCAACGTACAATGCGAAAAGCTCTATCTTGTAGGCGACATTATTGATGGATGGCGCCTTCGCCGATCCTGGTACTGGGATGCCTATCATGACGAAGTTATTCGCCTGATCCTCAGAATGGCACGCCATGGGACTGAAGTGATTTATGTTCCTGGCAATCACGACGAAATGTTTCGCGACTGGCTGGGTCTTGAAGTGGCAGGCGTTAAACTGGCAAAGGAAGCTGAACATATAACCGCAGATGGCCGTCGATTTCTCGTTATCCACGGTGATGAATTCGATGGTGTTATCCGGTATGCCAAATTCCTCGCCCATATGGGGGATTGGGCCTATGACACAGCCTTATTGGTGAATCGCTGGTTCAATTTTCTCCGGCGCCGTCTGGGGTACCCCTATTGGTCCCTTTCGCAATGGCTCAAGCGCCAAGTGAAGGAAGCGGTAAAAGCCATAGATCGCTTTGAGACCGCGCTCGCACAGGAAGCGCGCTCCCGTGGTATGGATGGTGTCATCTGCGGCCATATTCATCACGCAGAAATGCGCATGATTCATGGTATTCTTTATATGAATGATGGCGATTGGGTCGAAAGCTGCACGGCCCTAGTTGAACATGAAGATGGTCGTTTTGAATTGCTCGATTGGTCCCACCGTCAGGCTTTGGTTATGGGCAAGCCACTACCGATGCCCGCGCCTGATTTGATGGCTGAGGTTCTGCGCAGTGCACGTTGACGCCAAGCGCATTCTAATCGTCAGCGACGCCTGGTTTCCGCAGGTCAATGGCGTGGTGCGCACATTATCGGTTGTAACGGAGAAACTTCGCGCCATGGGCGATACCGTCGAAGTGATTGGGCCCGATCGCTTCCGCAGCATCCCTACGCCCGGCTATGCCGAAATCCGTCTAGCTATTGCGCCAAAGCGAAAACTGGCGCGCCTTGTCGCGGATTTCAGGCCAGAAGTCATTCACATCGCCACGGAAGGGCCGCTTGGATGGGCCATGCGTTCGCTTTGCCGACGCAACCATTGGCCTTTCACAACGGCTTTTCATACGCGCTTCCCAGAATATCTCGAGGCCAGAACGGGAATCCCGGCCGACTGGTCCTGGCGCGTGATGCGTCGCTTCCATGAGGCAGGTGATGGCACCTTCGCCGCCACAACTTCGTTAAGGCAGGAACTGACAAGACGTGGCTTCACCAAGCTCCGTCCGTGGACCAGGGGTGTGGACCTTGATAAGTTTCGCCCAGGCGAGGGTGATCCCTGGGCGGGGTTGCAGCGGCCTATCTTCCTCTACGCAGGTCGCGTGGCGATTGAGAAGAATATTGAGGCTTTCCTCGCGCTTGATCTACCGGGCAGCAAAGTGGTTGTCGGTGGTGGTCCAGCCCTGGAAGGCCTGAAACAAAAATTTCCCCAGGTCACCTTCACAGGTTATCGCGAAAATGGCGCGCTTGCCCGTTCCTATGCTGGGGCAGATGTTTTTGTTTTTCCGTCGCGCACAGACACCTTCGGGTTAGTCCTGCTTGAAGCGCTGGCATCGGGGACGCCTGTTGCGGCCTTTCCGGTCACTGGCCCCATTGACGTGGTGACCGATGCACGTGTTGGCGCTTTGAATGAGGACCTCCGCACTGCCTGCCTCAAGGCCCTTGATTGTGACCGCACGGCCTGCCGTGAGCATGCCGAGGCCTGGTCCTGGGACGCCTGTGTGGCCCAATTCAGGGCAGCGCTTGTGCCGATCAATTAACACCAGATGCGCTGTCATCATTCTTTCATCATGGCGTCATGCATCCATCACTCAATTCGGCCAAACAAAATGTAATCCGATGATGGAGAACTAGGATGCTTAGACGCCGTTCCGCCCTCATGTTGCCTGCCCTGGCTATCTCGCCCCGCCTGGCGGGTGCGCAAGAAGATTGGCGCCAGCAACTGCGCGAAGTGCGCTTTGGCATGATCTCGGTCGAGAATGAACGTGATGCCATTGCACGCCTACAGGGCTTGCAAGCCTATATGTCACGTGAACTCCGGACCAACTTCCGCGTGTTTCGCGGTTCGGATTATGCTGCGGTTGTCGAAGCGATGCGCGCAGGCCATTCCGAACTCGGCTACCTTGGCCCGGCCTCCTATGGCTTGGCGCGGCGGGTCATGGGTGAACGTATCGCCCCCATCTTTCGCTACATAGATAATGAGGGCCTTGAAGGCTATCACAGCGTGATGCTCGTGAAGGCAGATAGTCCTTTCCAGCAAGTGCAAGACCTGCGCGGCAAGACGCTTGGCTTCAGCGACCCCAACAGCACTTCGGGCTTTCAGGTGCCTGGCTGGTTCCTTCGCCGGCAGGGTATGGACCCCGCAAGTTTCTTCGCGCGCACAGGGTTCACCGGCAGCCATGAACAGGGTGTCATGGCGGTCATCAACGGCACCTTTGACGCGGCTGTAGTTGCCTATTCAAATGAGCGTCGCAATACGTTCCAACGTATGGCCGAAAAGGGGATGATCCCAAGTGGTGCGGTTCGTGTTGTTTGGAAATCACCGCTCATTCCGAATTCCCCGATTGTCATACGCAAAGACCTTCCTGCCGCGCTGCAGCGGGAGGTTGTAGCCGCCTTCGCCGCCTTGCCTGAACGCGACCCGCAAGCCTTCCGCGATATGTCATCCGATGCCCGTGGGTTAGCGGTCGCCAAGCACGAAGATTACCTTGATATCGTTGCTATCCTTGAAGAAAATGCCGCACGCCGGCGGGAACGGCGCTCCTGACCGCTTCCCCTTCTGTTCTGGCAGCAGAATCGCGCTGGCGAGAGGCAAAGGCCCTTCGCCAGCGCAATTGGTTTCTTTGTGCTGCACTGCTTTCCTTGGCCATCGCGCTATCCGCATGGGTGGGAGAGGTCAGTATCTCGCGGCTGGTCCAGGGTCTTCCGCTGGCCGGCGCTTATATTGCGGGTACCCTGCCAAGCCTCCGCCTTGATCATCTCTCTGGCGATCTTGCTCATTGGATGTGGGGATTTACGGATTGGCTGGAACTGTTGGCTGATACGATTCTAATTGCCTATGTTGGAACGGTTCTGGGCGGCTTGGTCGCCCTATTACTCTCCTTTCCGGCAGCAGCAACCTTGGCACCCGCTTGGATTGTCATGCCGGTGCGGCGCTTCCTTGAATTATTGCGCACGATCCCAACCCTCGTACTCGCCCTTATCTTCGTTTATGCGTTTGGCCTTGGGGCCTTTGCCGGCATGCTGGCCATTGCAGTGCATACCGCAGGCGCATTGGGTAAGCTTTTTGCGGAAGAACATGAAAACGCCTCCCTCGCTCAGATGGAAGCTGTCCGCGCTGCCGGCGGCACTTGGACGGCACAGATGCGCTTTGGTATTTTTCCGCAATCACTGCCCGGTGTCTTGAGCTATGGCCTGCTGCGCTTTGAAATCAATGTCCGTGAAGCGAGCGTGCTTGGCATTGTCGGCGCCGGCGGCATTGGGGAGGAACTCTATCTGGCAGTCCGCCAATTTGAGTATCAGGATATCTCGGCCATTCTGCTGCTGATTCTGGCGACGGTCGCCGCCATTGACCTGTTGTGCGGGCGCCTGCGCCATATCGTTTTGGGGAAGGCCGGCGCATGAGAATTCCGTTCATGACGCCGGTAATTTTTATCCTGGGCGCACTGCTTTTGGTTGCAGGCCTCTGGCGCATGGATACCTCACCCGAGCGTATCTGGCTTGGCCTGACCAAATTGGGCTGGCTGGTGGCCTTGATGTGGCCCCCTTCTGCCGGTGGCGTCTTTTGGGAATTGCTGAAAAGCCTGTTGGAAAGCCTCGCCATGGCCTTCCTTGGTACCTTGCTGGCGGCAGTGATTGCGGTGCCACTTGCGCTGCTTGGCGCTGGTAATGTCATTGGCAATATCATGCTGCGCTTTTCTGCTCGGCGCTTCTATGATGGCCTGCGCGGCATTGATACGCTGATCTGGGCTTTGATCTTTGTTGCAGCGGTTGGCATGGGGCCCTTCGCGGGTATCCTAGCCTTGGCGGTGCCAGATATTGGCGTATTGGCGAAGCTGTTCAGTGAGGCTTTGGAAGGTGCTGATCGCCGGCAGGTGGAAGCGGTGCGCGCAGCTGGTGCCAACCGCGTCCTTGCCGTGAGGATTGGCCTGCTGCCACAGGTATCGCCCGTCATGCTTTCCCAAATGCTGTACACGCTGGAATCCAACGCGCGATCTTCGACGGTGCTGGGCATTGTGGGCGCTGGCGGAATTGGCTTGGCACTTTCGGATCGCATTCGGATCAACAACTGGGATGAGGTTGCCTTCATCATCCTGTTGATCCTGGGGATGGTGGCCTGCATTGATTGGGCAAGCCGAAAGCTGCGCTTGAAGCTGATCAGGCCAGCGTCATAAGGCGCTCACTCAGCGCCGCCAAGCTGAAGTGAAGCGACCAAGAACACTGTTCACTGAAAGTTGCAGCAGTTTTGCGCCGAGTGAAATGGCCAGAATAACGCCAGCCATAGCTGCAGCAGCGCTGGCCTGGCCTGCTTCATCCATATGCACCACCGAAACGGAAGCAGGCTTAGTATCAGGCCCGTAGAGGAAAATAACAGCGCTGACGGTTGTCATGGCGCTAACAAAAAGAAACACGGCGATTTCAAGAATGGCCGGTAGGCAGATGGGCAAAGTCACTCGGCAGAAGGTACGCCAAACGGGCACGTGCAGGCTGGCGCTGACCGCTTCAAATTCCGGATCCAGTTGCCGGATGGCGGTAACCGCAGTCAGATGACACACTGTATAAAAATGCACTACGGAATTGAGCACCAGAATGGCTAGCGTCCCGTAGATGATCTCAAGCGGGTTATTTGGGGCATTGAAGAAAATGATATAGGCAAGGCCGAGGACTAGGCCGGGCACAGCCAACGGAATAGCCGCCAAAAACCGCAGTGGCGCGAGGAACACCCCATTACGAGGGCCACGTTCGAGACTATAAGCCAAAATGAAAATGATTGCCGTGCCCATAATAGCGGTCAGAAGACTGAGCTTTATTGAAAGCCAAACCGCTTGCCAGCCTGCCGTGTCAAAGCGCGCGAAATCATAATTATCCAGCGTGAGCGAAAGGTTATACGGCCAGAAACGGATCAAGGATCCCCAGACTGCAACAGCTACGATCCCTGTAAGGGCAAGCGCTATTGCTAGACACAATAGAAAAGCTGGCCGATCGCGCGCCGCCCGAGGTTTCGGCCGATAAGGCACGGCGCGCCCGGAAAGCGTGGCGCTTTTCTTGCCCAGCGCCCAACGATCCAGCAGGAAGGCGAGTATTGCCGGGATAAGCAGAACCAAGCCCACCACCGCGCCCATATTCAAATCCTGCCTGCCGACGACCTGCTTATAGACATCGGTGGCCAGAACGTTGAACTGCCCCCCAATGACTTTTGGAATACCGAAATCGGTTACCACAAGGGTAAAGACCACAACGCCGGCGGAAACCAGACCATACATGGCGCCGGGCAAGGTGACAGTAAGGAAGATCCTGAAGCGGGACGCCCTCAATGCTTCGGCAGCCTCGTACAACCGGCCATCGGCAGTGGAGAGCGCAACAGACAAGATGATGGTGGCTGCGGGGAAGCAATAGAAAATTTGTGCGCCAATAATGCCCCAGGGCCCATAAATGCTGCCACCATCCATCATCCAGCGCAGCATCCCCTGATTGCCAAAAAGGTAGATCAAGGAAAGGGCGGGCAGCAAGGAAGGCGCAAAAATCGGTAGCAACATCACCGACCGAAAGAACCACTTGCCAGGCATGCAGGACCGGGTAAGCCCATAGGCGTAAGCGAAGGCCAGCGGTATAACCACCAGCGTTGTAAGCGCTGCCGTCCAAATGGAATTCCAGGCTGAGCGAATGAGGCTTGGCGTGGTGACATAAATCGCAAAATTACGCAGACCAACAAAAGTACCATTCTGATCTTCAAAGGCTCGCAACAAAAGGCTGCCCAAAGGCAGCGCCAAAGCTACTGCCAGAAACAGAAAGCCGAGGATATGAATCGTGCGCAGCGCCGTTTCATCGGCTGAAGCCTTGGGCCGGACGCTATCCTGAAACGGCAAAGCGAATTTAGCCATTTGCAGGAAAGATCATGACCCGGTCCGGACGAAACCGTGCCAAAATCCGCGCCCCGGGAACCACGCCAAGAGCTGCTGTGAGGGCTGGGCGCCACATCGGCTTCAAAGCGCAAACCATTGGCTTCAAGGGAGATACGACAGACTGGGCCAAGAAACTCAAGCCCGCTGATCTGTGCTTCAAAGCATCCAGCGCTTTTTTCATTGAGAGGATAGAGCTCAACATCTTCAGGCCGAACAAAGACTTCTACTTCCTCCCCATAAAGCAACGGGCCCGCCGCCATGGCCGGTATCACAAGCCCATGCGCCGTGATGTGCCCCGCTGGCGTATGCACCTTGGCCGTGAAATGCGCAGAGCGCCCGACAAAGCCGGCAACAAAGGGGGATGCGGGTGCGCTATAGATTTCCTCAGGCGTGCCAATTTGTTCAATGCGGCCCTGAGACATCACCACGATCCGGTCTGAAACACTCAGCGCTTCTTCCTGATCATGCGTCACCATGATAGAGGTCACGCCCAGTCTTTGCTGAAGCGCGCGGATTTCCTGCCGTAAATGGAGCCTTACAATGGCATCCAGCGCCGAAAGCGGTTCATCCAGCAGTAACAATCCCGGCTCAGCAGCCAAGGCGCGGGCCAAGGCCACACGCTGCTGTTGCCCGCCTGAAAGTTGCGCCGGGTATTTCGCAATCTGATCGGCAAGCCCTACTAGATGCAGTAATTCCGCGACGCGTTGCTGCTTGCGGGCCTTCGGCCAAGCACTGCCGCGCAGGCCATAACCGATATTTTCCGCAACCGTGAGGTTCGGGAATAGCGCATAGGATTGAAACACAATACCGAAGTCGCGTTCTGCCGGCGGCAGCGCTGTAATGTCTATGCCTGCCTGGATGATGCGGCCCACGGTTGGCGGGTCAAGCCCTGCAATCGCGCGCAACAAGGTGGTTTTGCCGCAGCCCGATGGCCCAAGAAATGAGACAAATTCGCCAGATGCGATATTCAGGCTCACTCTTTCCAGGGCGACAAATTTGCCGAATTGCTTTCCAACGTCGCGGATAGCCAAAAAGGCATCGCCGATGCCGGCAAATTCCCCGGCATCGGCGCCCAAACCATGATCAAGGGCAGCGCCCATGGCCTTCAGCGTGGCGCTGACTTGCCATCATAGCGGCGTTGCCATTCCGCGAGCAGCCTTTCGCGCGATGCCGCAATGTCGGTGAAATTCGCATTCACCAGGCGTTGCGCGAATTCCGCCGGGTAGCCACGCACCGTCGGCTCAACACCTGGCAGGGCCAGCATCGCGTAGTAACGGCCATAAAGCTCAGCCGCCGTGCGCGTCACGGTGAAATCGGCCAAGCGCTTTGCCGCTTCCAGGTTACGCGTACCGCGCATGACGGCGGTGGCTTCCAAGTCAAAGCCCACACCATCGGTCGGTACGATGATGTCAATCGGCGCGCCCTGATTCTTCAAGGTGACGGAGCGCATGTCGAAGGAAAGACCAACGCCAAATTCACCGCGCGCGGCATTGTTGCAAGGCGCGCTGCCGGAATGGGTATATTGCTGAATGTTCTCATGCAGCTTGTCCATGAAGGACCACGCCGCTTGCTCACCCTGGTTGGCAATCCAGCCGGCAATCGTCAGGAAGCCCGTGCCCGATGAATTTGGGTTCGGCATCACGATCTGCCCACGGAAGCGCGGGTCCAACAAATCCTGCCAGGTGCTGGGGCGTGGCAGGTTGCGCTGCTGCGCCACAACTGTGTTGAAGCAAATGGCGGAAACAAAGGCGTCCATGCCTGTCCAGGTCATGGGGCTGCGGGCGCTGCGCATATTCGCACGAAGTGCCTCAGCGCCGCGCGGCGTATAGGGTTCCAGCATATCCTGCGCTTCCATTTGTAGCAGGGAGAACACCGAAAGCCCCCACACCAGATCAGCGCGCGGATTGGCTTTTTCAGCGATCAGGCGCGCAGTGATCACGCCGGTGGAATCACGCACCCATGCGATTTCAATATCGCGGAGTGCAGCTTCGGCAGCCTGCTTGAACGGCTGAAGCTGCTCGTTTTCAAGCGCTGTATAAACCGTCAGCCGCGTGCGCTGCTGCGCTTCGGCCATGGGGGCGAGGCCAAGAAAGGCCAGGGCGAGAAGGAAGAATCGCACGGGTGAACCTCCGATTAAAAGGAAGTTTCCGCTATCTCGGGAACCGCGACGCCTGCGTGACGAATTTATGACGGTTTCATGTCAATTGGCCTCGATCAGCCCTGGCTTTTCGCCCGTGGCCAAACGTGTCTCGATATGGTCAATCAGGGTGGGAAGTTCCGCGATGGTCTCAATGACCAGGTGCGCGCCGGCCCGCAAAAGAGTCTCACTGGCTGCACGCCGCAGGGCATCGCGCTCAGCGGGCGCCAAGCCTGCAAGTTCTTCTGCGGATAGGCCAGGGTTATTCCCGGTAAGCGCAACACCGACCGCCCAACATCCGGCGGCACGCGCCTCACCTATACCAGGCGCTGTATCATCCAGTTTGATCACGCTACTCGCTGGCCAAATGCCCATTTGAGCCAAGGCTGACCAGATTTGCAGCGGCGCCGGGCGTCCAGCTGCCAGATCGCCGGCGCAGATTGTCACCTCTGGCACGAAGCCCTGGGCGGCCGCGAGTGGCATCAGCCTTTCCATGATCGGCCGCGTATAGCCGGTGGTGGAGCCAATCCGAATGCCGCGTGCCTTGCACCAATCAAGGGCTTCGTGCGCACCGGGGATGAGTGCTGAATGGGCTTCAACGGCGGCGATGTTCATCGGTTCGAAAACGTCAAAAATCGCATCAATGGCGGCATCATCAAAATCGCGCCCATGCTTGGCCCGCCAAGCCGCGGCCACGGCGGGGGAAGTGCCCACCATACGGATATGGTCGCGCTTGGCCATGCCCATCGGGCCACGCGCATCGGCGATTGAGATCGTTACGCCAAAATGCGCAAAGGCTTTCACAAAGGCCCCCATCGGCGCGCGACTGCCATGGTCCACTACGGTGCCGGCCCAATCCAGAATAATGGCTTTGATTTTCTGTGTCATGGGTTTGCTTCCAGATCGGCCAAAACTTCTTCGGCAAGGCCAAAGCCCGTACTCGCGCCCGTGCCGGAGGTGACAGAAACCAGCCGGACGCCCGGCATGGGTGCTTCGAAGAATGCATCATCAGGACCAGAAGGATAAAGCCCAGTCCATCTTTCGATCACTTTCGGCGCTGGCAGATCAAGCACAAGCTGCGCTTCGCGCAGGATCAGCGCGTCCACCTCCTCAGGCTGGAAGGGATCAGGCGTTGCGCCATAATGGTGACTGTCACCCACTACAAGCGAGCCATCTGCGCTTTGCACCACTATCAGGTGAACGCCATTGTCGAGTTCATTCTTTTGTTCACGCTGCAAGCGCTGGCGCAGCAGCGACAGTGATGGGCAATCCGCATAACCGCGATAGCGGTGCAGCCCAAGATCACTCATGATCGCCGCCGGCAAGCGCCAGCCGGGATCGGCCAAGCGAAGCATATGCAGCTTGCAGAGCGTGACCTGCCGGCGCGCGAAGATATCGGGGAATAGGGTTGAGATATCCGGCCCAGGGCAAACCACAATGCGGGGGGCACTAAAGACACCTTGTGTGGAGGCGACTTCGCCTGAGGCAATGCCATGCACAGCGGTGCGCCAGAAGAAGCTGACGCCAAGGCTTTGTTCAAGCCACTGCGCAAGGCGTGGGATCGCTTCCCGACTTTCAACCCGAAGCTCATGCGGGCTATGCAGCGCTGCCATAAGATCATGGCTGCGCAGGGGGGCGGGGATATCGGCACCTTCCAGCAGGCGACACCCCTCACCCATCGGGCTTGTCAGAAATTCCTGCAGAACGCTGACCGCTTCGGTCCGCCTAGCAGCCATTAGTAAGCCGCGGTGATGAATAGGAATGCCGGCAAGCGGCGCGATTTCTGCCCAAACATCGCGGGCACGACGCGCGCGGCGCCATGTGTGATGCTCCGCCTGGCCGGTAACGGTGACAAAGCCGAAATTGCGAATGCTGGCACCATTGGCCTGGGCGTCCCGGTCCAGCACCGCAACCTTGAGGCCACGGCGGACAGCATGCAGGGCATGTGCAAGCCCGATGATGCCCGCGCCGATAACGAGGAGATCGAAGTTCCGTTTCATATGTTAGTCCCTGGGGCGCGCATTCTTTATTGAAAAGCAATAGGTTGAAATTTCAACCAAAGGGCAACCTGTCAATTCTTCAGTGCCAACTCCGCACAGGACAAAGGGCCTTACCCCTTCGCCAAGGTCAAGATAGCGCCAGTTGTTGTATTGAAGGCGCTATGTGGCTCTCAAGCTTTCGCTTCGGCCTTGCTCGGGCTCCGATCTTGCCAAGACGCCAGAAGAATTTGCAGAAATTCCGCTTTCTTGTGCCCCGCGTCCTTGGCCGCTTTTTTAAATCTCTTGCGAAACTCCGGCGTCACTGAAAAAATGAATTCTTCTTTACGTATTTTAGGTGGCTTGAGGGACTTTCCGCGTGTCGGGGAAGCTGTTGTCGGTTTTTCAGGGATACGGGTTGCCTTGGTCGCGGTTTGATGAATTTTCTTGGCTACACTCTTGCTGTCAACTGCCGTCACAATCTTTGGCTTGGTCGACGCCCCCTTTGTTCTATTGACGCTTTTTGTAACGGATTTAGAACTAGCTTTCACTGATCGGATCTCCCACAAGTCGGTGGCGACAGCACCCCCTGTCATAAAAT
>Ga0255132_1000652_pt1 | contig 13555 bp, 10 predicted proteins | sample Law_Law_RepA_8d_FD_188551 | JGI IMG/M metagenome (GOLD analysis project Ga0255132, IMG submission 188551) | Freshwater microbial communities from St. Lawrence River, New York, United States - Law_Law_RepA_8d | ecosystem: Environmental > Aquatic > Freshwater > River | place: USA: New York...
TAATGAACTCTTCCCAGCCCTGCTTTCAATGTCGCAAGCTAATGCGACCCCCAGTCGTTCGCGTTCCAATGCGATTGCCCATAACAAGGCAGCTCCTGCTTGGGGCTCCCAGGCTTCGTCGGCGAATAGTTCCTTCCCCACAGGATCCGTGTCCACACTATCTGGGTCGACATTATCCGGTTTAACGGGGTCCGGCCAGAATTCGCAATCGGCCCAAGTTCCCGGTGTGAGTCTTGCGGAGCAACTACGAGCTCGACGCAAAAACCGAAATCGGATGATGGTCGGTGGGATGCTTTTTTTGTCATGCTCACTTCTCGGGTTTGCTTCCTTTCAATTTTGGAGGAATCGCCAGCTTGTCGCTCAGCAGGACAAGCCGAATTCGAAAGATAAGCGAAGTCTACCAGTAGGCGACAATCCAGAGGTGGTGAATTCCGACTCGCAAGAAGGGCCGGACAAACTGCTGATAAAACCATCGAAATCAGGTAAAAGTGGTGGTGGATCGAAGAACACGGGGCTGCCTGAACTCCCCTCGGTAAATCGCCCCGATGCGACTGGCGAGCCGAAGCCCGATTCAGTCGATCCCTCCATGCCGGATACGCCATCAAAGCCAGATGTACCCGAAAAGCCCGATATGCCCGCAAAGCCGGTTCCTGATATGCCAGAACCGAAGGGGGCAGATTCAGAGCCCACCAAGCCGGAGATGACTACTAAGCCGGAGATGACCAAAGAAACTCCGGAGTGGTCTCAAGGCATCAGCAAAGCCAGAGCTGCCTTGGAAAAAGGAGATCTTGCAACCTTCAAGACATTGATAACTCCAGCGGTGGATAACGCAAAGACTTCGATTGGGAAAGAGAAGGCTCTTCGGCTCGATCAGCTAGGGCAACTCTATGGAATCTTCATCGAAGCCCTCGACGAAGCCAAACGCAAAACGAAAGGAGCTTCGTCGTTGAAGGTTGGTAGTACCGAGGTAAGTATCGTGGAATCGACACCTGAGAAAATAATTATCAGAGCGGCTGGGAAGAACAGCACCTATGCCTGGGATGAACTTCCCTTTGGCATCGCCGTGGCCATCTCGGACCTTGGCCTCGATATGAATGCGCCAGTAGATATGGCAGCGCGAGCCGCCTATTTTTCGCTTCATCCCAATTACCGAGAATCGGTTAAGTCCAATGAGATCGCTTCGAAACGCGTCGAAGCATGGTTTGAGAAATCTCAAGGGAAAGAATCAATTCGGGCAGATTTGAAGCAAGCTCTGACAGACTCTTACGAATAACTGAACATGAGTACGCAGGCATTACACCACATAGCGAACGGACACATTCCGAACGGCCACATACCGAAATACCGGTATCGAAAGAGACTCGCATTTTTTTTGACCGGTGTGATCGTGATGTTGGGGATTTTTTGGGCAACCACCAAGAACCCCTCTCTTCTGAAGCGACCTGATGAACTTCCGCCGCGATTTGAAGATTCGATTCTTCAGTCGGCAAAGCGTGTTGATTCTGCATTTGAAGCCCATTGGGAATCGAATGCAATTCAATGTGCCCCCAAGGCTCCTTGGTATGCCATCGTTCGCCGTATAAGCCTTGGTCTTGTCGGCAATGGACTGTCGCTTGAAGAGTTCCGTACGCTCGAGTCGATCCCTGAAGCGGACCGGGTCGCTTGGTGGACCGAGTACCTTCTAAGTGATCGCCGTTTTGCCGACCACCTTGCCGAACATTGGACCCGTGCGACGGTCGGTACGAATAATGGACCGTTCCTCTTGTTTCGAAGAAGGAAGTACGTCAGTTGGCTTGCTGATGAATTCCAAGCGAACCAACCGTTTGATCGATTGGTAACTAAACTTATAACGGCTAAGGGTTCGTGGACCGACAGTCCGGAAGTCAATTTTTTAACGGCAACGATGGATGAAGCCGACAATGGACGCCCTGATGCGGTACGACTCGCCGGCCGGACCTCTCGTGCATTTCTTGCAATGCGAATCGATTGCCTTCAATGCCACAACGACTACCTGGGCAACGTCCAGTTCCCTTCAGGCTTAGAGCAGCCACCTCGAACCGGTCAGCAATCTGACTTCCATCAACTCGCTGCGTTTTATTCCAGTATCAAGATGGAAAACCCTTTCAGTGGCTTGAGGAACGAAGAGATTCCTTATCGGTTCAAATACCTCAACGAACAAGAAGAGTCCCTCGTACGTCCCGAAGTCCCCTTTAATGGTTCCGCCGATGATTCTCCATGGTGTGCGATTGAGAAAGGTACTCGGGAGGAGCTTGCCGCATGGGTGACTCACAAAGAAAACCGTTCATTCGCGCGCGCCGTAGTGAACAGGTTTTGGGCGATTTTGACCGGCAAGCCACTAGTCGATCCGGTCGATGCGATTCCCATCGAGGGCCCATTTCCTCCCGGACTCGAAGAGCTAGCCGATGATTTCACTGCTCATAACTATGATGTGCAGCGACTCATCCGCGTCATTGTCGCTACGAAACCATTCCAGCTTGATTCTCGTTGGGCTAACACCACAGAGCAAGCTGATTTGCTCGAACACGGCAATGCTGCCGGTGAGTCTGCCGGCGATATTGCCGGTGAGTCATCCGGTGAGCAGTCCTCGGTAGAGACACACATTGCGCAACTCTGCGAGCAGTCATGGGCTTCATTCCCCATTACGCAACTTCGTCCAGAGCAGATGGCAGCTTGCATCCACCAAGCTTGTCGGTTGAAAACGATCGATGCATCATCTTCGATCATTTCGCAACTAGAGCTTTTTGGGAGTGTCAACGACTTTACCAAGGCTTACGGCGATCGAGGTGAAGATGAGTTCATGGAACAAAGCGTAACGATTCCTCAGCGGCTACTGATGATGAATGGGGATTTTCTTTCGGAGCGAATCGATAACAACCCCATCATGAATGCTTCAACGCGGATAGCATCCCTTGCACGCGACGACGCCACTGCGATCGATAATGCATTTCTCTCGACCCTGAATCGATTGCCAACGAGCGAGGAGCGCGAGCATTTTCTAACACAGATCGGTGGGAAACGCCGAGACGAGCGAAGTCGTGAGCTGGGTAACATCTACTGGGCTCTTCTCAATTCGTCAGAGTTTCAATGGAATCACTGATGAGTGTGATCATTGATGAGCTTGCCGTCGAAAGCCCAAACGAGTGCAGGCAATAGTACCAGGTTGCCAACCAACCCACCGAGCATTGTCCAAGCCGCGAGGGTTCCGAATGCAACGGTTGGCAGAAACGCGCTGAATGCCATCGAGCCAAATCCGATTACCAGTGCGATGGTCGACATCATCACTGCCATCCCCGTTTGGCCTTGGGAGGCTTGTAAAGCCACCATTACGCTTCGTCCTAAAGATCGCTCAGAGCGGTAACGATGAAGACTGTGGAGCGAGGAATCTACGCCGAGTCCCATCGATACCGCCGCGATCATCGCGGCTCCAAGATTCATTCGTACCCCTAACCAACCCATCGCTCCGAGTACTAAGAAACTCGGTATCACAACCGGAATCAGTCCGATCAATGCGAAACGAACAGATCCCAATGCCACGCTCAAGGCAAAGCCGATCCCGATGGTTGCGACGGCGAATGCAAGCCATTGATCCGATACAGCGTGTTCTACGAGCCTTGTCAAAAGTACGTAATACCCGGTGACTTCTCCAGATTGAGATTGAGATTGAGCGATCCCTGGGATTTCGGCGTACATGCTTTGGGAATAACGCTCGACGACTTCGCGCACTCGCTTGATCAATTCCGTTTTTTGTTCTGAATCGCTGCGTTCTTTAGATCGCAGCATCACTCGAAGCCAACGGCCTTTGTCAGATTCAAGTTCGATTTCATGAGCCGACTTGGTTGCTGGCAGTTCGGTCGCATCAGCAGACTTATCGTTGAGCGGAGTATCGCTGAGCAGAGTATCGAAGAAACTACCCATTGCTTGTCGCATTCCAAGCCATCGAGCTTCGATTGGCACCATACGTAGTAAAGGTGATGACTTGCCGACGCGATCGGTATCAGCCAGGCTCAGAGCGCTCGTCAGACGCAGCGTTTCCCCATCCGCGTTCTTGCTCGGAATCTCGATTGCCAGTAACTCTCTTTCCATATCGAGGACTTGTTGCAAATACTTCTCCGTGATCGGGTTCGGTGCTCGAATCGCGACATCCCAAACACCCGCCCCACCCAGTTCCGTTTCAACGGTTCGATAAGCGAGTGCGATTGGGGAATTGGATTGGAAGTTCTTTAGGAAGTCGGTCTCGACCCGAAGACGCATTGAACCGATCAGGGAGATCGCGAGTAACATCGCGGAGATAGCTATCACCGATACAGATCGTCGTGTAGCCCAATCAAGAACTCTTTGCAGCAACCCTTGCAAGTACCTTTCCCCGGGTAATCGGCCAAGTGAGAAAACGGCAGGGGGCATCAATGCCATGGTAGGCACCAAGCAGAAGATCCCGACGAGAACGACGGCACAAGCCAAGGCCATCATGCATCCGTAGTCTTGAATGGGACCGACGCGAGAAAGCGCTAAGGAACCGAAGCCGATCGCATCGGTGACCACGGCCCAGAACATTGGCCACCATAGATTTTTCAGTGAGGCTTCTAGAGCCTCGGTAGCTCGTTGTGATCCGACCAGCTTCACGCGGGCTTGATACTCCGATTGATATCCGACCATCCAATGCAATGTGGTTGCTACTCCGACAACCATCACGATCGATGAGAGCATGGAGGACACCATGGTCAGTTCCCATCCCAAGAGAACCAACAGTCCGCGAGTGACAATTAAAGACCACTGAACGACCAATACCACGATCAAAGCCCAGCGCAGCGAGCGAAAACCAGCAAGCATAAGCAGCGAGAGGCAGAGTGTTGAGAAAAGTGCCAAGCGGTTCCCATCTCGCTCGATTTCTCGAAACCCCTCATCGACCATTGCAAGGTGACCGACCAGCAACCCACCTGGTGCTGAATTGGAGAGGGATCGAAGCGATTCCAATACGGCGTTGTTACCAGGATCTTGCTGTTCTTCTTGATCGAGCAAGACTCCGATAGCGACTAAATCGGTATCCTTGGCATGGGTTTGTCCAGCAAACATTCGGCGGTATTCCATCGCCATTGCATTGCGTTCGTCTAGCAAAGGGCGTGTTGCAGTATCCCCTTTTGACTTTGCTGTGCTAGTTGTTGGACCAAAAAAACTAGTAGGCCCCTTGAGCATCGATAGCATCTGATCGATGCGGGATAAGTCCAATGCATATCGGACCCCGTCGATCGATTCAATTTTTTCCCGCCACTGGAGGTTTCGCTCGAGTCCGCTGCCATCACTTGCCCACAGATTGGGATCTCGGTAGGCGAATACCATGAATTGTGATACGCCAAAGCGACGTTCGACCCTTTCGAAAGTAAGCCTTTCTGGGTCTTGAGCCGGGAACATTTTTTCTAGGGAGCGATCGAAGTGCAGTCGTTGCGACTGAGGCCAAAGGATTGCTAAGAGTAGCAATGCTGCCGAAAACCAAATCCATCGATGACGAATCATTCCTAACGCTTCATCCTTTGGTCATCCCATTTTCATGTTCGAGGTGATGGCTACCGGGTCGAACTTTGATGATCACTGTGTTATTACTCCGGTACTGTGTCATTACTCCGGTACTGTGTCATTACTCCGGTACTGTGTCATTGCTCCGGTACTGTGTCATCCCTCCGGTAATGCGATCCTCTTCGATACAAAGTAATCTCTCACGTCTAAACACGCCATCCCTGCTCGCTTAGCTGCTTCGACCCCCAGGTCTGCATCTTCGAAGACAATGCATTTTTCTGGGCGAATCCCGAGTCGCTTGGCCGATTCGAGGAACACATCCGGTTCCGGTTTGTGTCGCTTGGTATCCTCTGCACAAACCAATACATCGAACCAATCCAAGATCCCCACATGATTGAGTTGTTGCTGAACAACCGATCGGAATCCCCCGCTGGCCACGGCAATCGGTTTGCTACCTCGCAATTTCCTCGCCACATCTACGATGATTTCGATAGGTTCGAGCAGATGCATTTTTTCAAAGAAGGCAGCTTCTTTCCGCAGTGCGGTTTCCTTGGGATCAACGTCCTTGTTTTGTTCTTGAGCCAACATCGCGATGATGCGGTCAGTTGGCATTCCACCTAGCGCGTAGAAACGATCTTCTTCGAAGACCAATCCGACGGAACGCATGGTTTCGTTCCAAGCGAGGTAATGGATGGGCATCGAGTCGACGAGGGTGCCATCGCAGTCAAAGATCACCCCTTCCGCAGAGGAAATTTGTTCCCAAGGTATCATTCACCAGATCCTAATGTTACTTGTATCGATACGGCTTTGCCCATCCGAACAACGGTCAATGTTACAACTTCGCCAGCTCGCTTCGTCTCGATGACGCTCAGCAAGTCATCTGCTTGTCGAACTTTGATTCCCTCGATCGCAATAATCAAATCTGCTTGGCTGTGATCGACAACTTCCTGTTCCACCATCCCAAACCCACGGCGTACCTTACGACGCTCTACACGCGATCCGAGCAGACCCGATCGCTCGGCTGGTCCATTGGGTGTCATGTTAACGACAAGCAATCCGTTTTCGGTCTCGAAGACTTGTAGAATTCCGATCGTGGGTCTCGCCACTTTTCCCGTAGAAATCAATTGGGGTACGACGCGGCTCATCGTGTTGACGGGGATTGCGAAGCCGATTCCGGCATTGTCGCCGCTTCGGGTTGCAATCGCTGTATTCATTCCGATAAGCTCTCCTCTGGCATTGAGCAACGGCCCCCCGGAGTTTCCTTGATTCAAGGCCGCATCGATCTGGATCACCGATCTTATCGATCGTTGGGTACGCGATGTGATCTGACGATTCAAGCTTGAGATGATTCCAGTGCTCATGGTCCGTTCGAAGCCAAATGGGTTTCCGATGGCAATGATATGCTGCCCGACCCGCAATTGGCTCGAGTCTCCCCAAGCGATCGGATAGAGCAAATCTGCCGATGCGCTGATCTTCAACACAGCAATGTCATTGTCGGGGTCTTGTCCGACGAGTTCGGCAGGAAATGACTCCCCATTAAACAACGTGACGTTGATGTCGCGAGCACCTTCGATCACGTGGTAATTCGTTAAGATATGCCCCTGTCTATCGATGACCGATCCACTTCCGTTGCCACTTATCTCCGCGACTAACAGAAAAGCTTCTGGGCGAATCGAGCGAGTCGATATGTTCACCACGCCACGATTGACTGCTTCGTAAACACTGACGTGCACGGCTTCTTCAAACGTGCTTGCCACAAATCCGTCCGGTAGTTGTATGGCCCCGCCGGGCAAAGCACGCCAACCGTTTTCAAGTACAGGTGATGCCGATCCGTCAGCAAGCTGAGCAAGCGTAATGTCGACGCTTGGCCAAAACAAACAACATACAAGGCTGAGGATTGGCCAAAACGGGTATCTGTAAACTCGGTGCTTTTCGTCGTGTATTGCTGTTATCACTTGAGGTTCCATCCGTTTCGCTCAAATCCTTTACCGTGTTCTTCGATGGTCAACGCAGCTTCTTCATGAACCGTCAGACCAAACTTCCGAAGCTGCTCGAAACACTCGCTCTGAATCTAACTTTGTCATGCATTCGGAATGCTTGAATCGACAGTTATACGATCCACAAGGTTGGCATGCCAAACCGAGTGTTACGATCCGTTCAGGAACGTTGTAGGTAGTCGTATGTTTTGGATCGATCGATCCAAACAAGGAGACGACCGGTTTGTTGAATGCGACAGCGATATGGCGAGGACCTGAATCGGTGGAAACCACCATGCGGGATTGAGCGATAAGTGCGCGGCTTAATCCAAGCGGCAATTGATTGTACGTTCCCATGCTTCGGACCCGAGGTGTTGCCGCGATGGATTCGATCTGATTTGCTACCTCTCGCTCCGCTGGTCCACAATGAATCAATACATCGCAGTTGTATTGCTCACTCATGCGGCGAGCCGCGTTTCCAGCATGTTCTACTCCCCATCGTTTCGTCTCTGTTGTCGCGGCGCCCGCATTAAGTACAACGAAAGGGCGATCCAACGAAAAACCCACAGAAGCTAAACACTCACTCGCAAGTTGTCGGTCTGCTTGTGATACTTTTAACTCTGTTCGACGGTCAGTACTCTTGCACCCTAGGACACGAATCAAACGCATGTAATTGTCGATACAAGGATCGTGTTTTGCATCACTGTTGCCTTGCCGCACAGCGACACGATCCGTCAGTAATAACGAACGCCCATCTCGGGCATATCCGATTCGCCTCGGGATTCCTGCAAGTCGACCCAGCCAGGCCGTGGAGAGACTATTGGTCAAATAGAGAATTGTGTCGAACCTAGCCGTTCGCATCGCACGAACAAGCCCGCGTCGATTCAAGACGCTTTCGCTCTTCGAGCGTGGCTTGTAGCAAATCGATCCGTCCGCCCAGAGTGATCTATCGGTTGGATCACTTTCAATGCTTGCATCTGCCCCCCGTAAGTCGAAGTCGGGGGCTGTTCTCCCGGGCAAGCCCTCTGCATATAGCCCACCGAGTACACCTAACGGGCCCGGACGACCAATCCAGACGATTTGAACTTCCCTAGCAAGCTCCTGCCTCAGGCTTCGTAAAGCCGGAGTTGCCATGCAAGCATCACCCACCCAATTCGGAAGCATCACCGCGAGTTTCTTCATCCGTTTTATCTACAACGGAACGAGCCTACATGTCAAGTTTGGAAACCCCTCAAGGCTATCCGCAAAGCTATACTATCAAGCCAATGAGTGATAAACCGCACCCATCGATTTCGCGGCTTGTCATACCCAGTCGACGATCCTTTCAATCACCCGGTCTGCACTCGGAAATTGCGTTCCACTTTCGTAGAAGCCAAAAATGCTCGTACCGACTTTGCAGACCGATCAGCTTACGAAAAACTACAATGGTTTTTTGGCTCTCAATGCATGTAATTTACGAGTCGAACCAAACTCGATTTTTGGGCTTTTAGGCCCCAACGGCGCCGGCAAAACTACTTTAATTAGATGCCTGTTGGGATACCTCAAACCCACGAGCGGCACTGCGAAAATCCTGGGGATCGATTGCCACCATCAAAGCCTCGCTGTTCGGCAGCAAGTCAGCTATCTTCCCGCGGAGCCAAAACTCTTTCGCCTTATGCGAGCTTCGGACTGCATTGATTTTTTTACTTCTATCCACCCGCGCGGAAACCGAGCTTTAGCCCTTTCGTACGCAAAGCGATTGAATCTGGATTTGCAACGACGCGTGGCTTTCATGTCCACCGGAATGCGCAGAAAACTCTCGATTTGCTGCGTATTGGGATGTCCAAGCCCCTTGATGATCCTCGACGAACCGACGGAAAATCTCGATCCGACAGTACGAAATACCGTTATCGAGTTGGTTCGAGAGTTGCACCAAAACGGTTCGACGATCGTGTTTTGCTCGCACATCTTGAGCGAAATAGAATCTTTGTGCACTTCGGTCGGTGTGCTTCGAAATGGCCAAGTCGTACGAACGGCGAATTTGGCTGATTTAAGGTCGTCACATCACCTTCAAGGGGATATCTCGGCAGGTTTTGTACTCAAATCTTTGCCTGCGGATGTTTCGGTACTTCAAAAAACCGATTCCACCATTGAACTTGAACTTACCGGCCCCCTCGAACCGCTCCTTCCATGGATCGCTTCGGCCGGTTTGAGGAACATTCGCATTCATGCGGTGGGGTTGCAGGGTCTCTATCAAGAATTTCATCAGCCGTCGCGAGTCGAATCGGCGGGGCATCCGATAGGCTAGCTGACGACTTGAGTTTGTCCTCGGATGGGAGCGAGCTCCTTCGCTAAACACCGAAGTGGCCTTGGAAAGTCTGTTTTCCAAGTTGCAGCAATTGTGGGTACAATGAGCGATGCGGGGGCGAGTTGCCCGCTCGAACGCATCCCCAATACCCCCGCGCACAACCCCACACAAGTTTCTCGTTAGCAATGGCCATGACAACGGATCTAGATTCTTCTCCGGTTTTTTCAAGCATTATGCTGGTCGACGATAGTACGATTCTTCGCGACCGACTTGCTGAAGCTTTCCAAGAGCGAGGCTTTCGCGTTTCCGTAGCTGGCACGTGTGACGAGGCGGTAGAAAAATATCGGCTCAGTCCTACGGAGCTCGCAGTTGTTGATTTGCGGATGCCCGGACGACCGGGTTTGACGCTGATCCAGGATCTCAAAGGGATGAATCCAGAGGTTCGTGTCCTGATTCTCTCGGGCTTCGGCAGCATCTCTACGGCAATCGATGCCATCAAGCTTGGGGCGGTTAATTTCCTACCCAAACCTGCGGATGTCGACGACATACTCAACGCATTCAAGCGAGGTGGTGCTGAAGTCGAGATGCCGGAGACGGATGAAGAGATCCCGGTACCAACGCTTGCACAAGCCGAGTGGGAGCACATTCATCGCGTGTTAGCCGATTGCAGCAATAATATCTCTGAGGCTGCTCGTCGGCTTGGAATCCACCGACGATCGCTTCAACGAAAACTTCGCAAACGTGCCCCTTAGGGTCTGCTTCGAGTTTAGTTGCCTCGAAGTCCTAAGCCTCTGCCGGCTTGCGGAACTTTGCCGCTTTGAATTTCACGTTCCGTGACATGCCGTCCATGTTGAGGTGGAACCATTCGGTGCAAAACGACGGGGATCGGGTTCGTGTGAACGACAACTTCCCTGCCGTGTATTTTTTTTGTGTACTGTTTTGCTTCGACAGCACCAGACGTCCAGGCGAGCGCAACGGCTACAGCAACCAAACGTATCCCACGCATGATTATTACTTCCTCAATTTAGTAATCAGATCTATTCGAACATTTCGAACTGTGTGGAACTCTACTCAACGAAACCTGGTTTTCCAGTAGAACCCTTATGTTTTGAACGAAATCTTCGCCTAACCAGCCTTACCCGATCCGAGTTTTGCAGTTGTATCGATCTGATGGAGTGCGCGTGGAGTGACCGTTCATTCGATGCAACCCTTGCTGCCTGCACATCCGCGCGGAATGCGCCGATTTGCAACGATGCTAGTGCATGATGGAAGCATTTTTATTGCACTCAAGAATTGAGCGATCAAGCTGGGATCCGCTACGCCCTAGCAACCGATTTACTCGCACTTCAAGCTTCTCATGTCATCTCCCTGCCAACTCGAATTCGTGCTCAGTTGGGCGAAGAAATTTCAAGAATTCAAAAGCCAATCGTGGACTCCCACCGACGATTCGGTTGAACTGGTCACTCACCTACAACGCCTTAGGCACCATGCGTGGATCTCTCGTTTACAGAAGTCCAAGGGTTGCGAGGAAGCGATCCTTACAGATGTCTTTTTGGCGGATCCGGTAACCAGGGTCCTCGCAGCGGCGAGCCGCTGTATTTATTCGATCGAACGAAGGGAAAAGGTGTTACCTTTGATCGATGAATCGTTCCTCTCCCATCGCGAAGTGCGTTGTGACGCGGTGGAGTTTTTGATGCGATCGATTCATCGTGGGCATTTCTGGGCCCGAACCCTCAATCGCCTTCGAACCTACTTGGAAGCTTGGACGGACTGGTTGCTCGGTTCCATTGCGGCCGCTTGGAAACTACCTGCGGTGTGTATGGTTCCATTTGGATTCTCCCGTCAGCGGATTTCAGAGGTCGCATACGAGTTGCAGGAGGAATCAATCCACCTGACCGACCAATTTGAACATTGGTTTCGCATACAGGGTATTCGCAGATCGATGCGGGGATTTGGCGCATTCCAAACACCCTTTCCCGAGTGGGACATGCAATTGCGATTCGCGATGAATTCCTTGCTCCATGCTAAGAGACTTCCCAGCGAAAACTGCTCGCTCGAAATCGATGCGCGTTTCAACCGCCTCGAAGCCCTTCTAAGTATGCGCTAGGCCTCACGTCTCGAAACGCGAAGCGATCAATGAAGCTTCACTCCATCGAAAGCCATTACGCCGAGAAGGAACAATCCGCCACCGAGGAGTATTGCCATCGGCAAGGTCAGAATCCAAGCGATCAAGATTTTGCGTATGGTACCGAATTGTACTCCGGATTTATTTGCCCACATCGTCCCCGCAATACCCGATGATAGAACCTGTGTCGTGCTGACTGGAGCATGGAACATGTCAGCCAATCCGATGGTGAGCGCAGCGACTGTCTCGGCCGCAGCACCTTGCGCATACGTCAAATGCGTTTTGCCAATCTTCTCCGCGATGGTTACCACAATCCGCTTGTAGCCTATCGTCGTGCCGATTCCCAACGCCAAGGCAACGCCGATGACTACCCAAAGTGGGACATATTCAATGGCATGTTTGAACGAATCTCTCGCGGGGGCAATGGTTTTTAATGCATCCTTCGAAAGGTCTAAGCCCGCGAGTCCCTTTTGGACTCGATAGATCGATTGGCGTACCGCCCATCGATCTGATGGAGCGACTTCACTCAGTGCTCGTTTCCCATCGAGCACGCTGGTAATCAAACTCAGCTCGCTACGGATTTTCTCGATCCTGGCACTCTTCTCATCGGCTTTTCCTTCAGGAGCCGTATCGTGACCAAGCCCACTTTCAGCTTGTTCACTTGCTTGCTGGTCGATGAATGCTTGAAGTGATCGCGCTGAATCATGAACTTCTCTCGCCAATTCAGGCTTGCGCAAATCCATGGCATAGTAGGTCGGTAGAAATCCGATCAGTGCAAGCAAGATTAGTCCCATCCCCTTTTGTCCATCGTTGGATCCATGGGCGAAACTTACCCCGCCACAAGTGGCGATCAATACTCCTCGAATCCAAGATGGAGGGTTATCTCCCTCTCCAGGTGGATGATATAGATTTGGATTGCGAAAAATGACTCGCATCAACATCAACAACAAAGCCGCAGCAACAAACCCAATCAAGGGTGAGAGCAGCAACGCTTTGCCAACATCAGCCGCTTTCGCCCAGTTAACGCCCATGAGCGTTCCATCTGTCATCAAGCTATTGGCAAGTCCAACGCCAAGAATGGATCCGATCAAAGTGTGAGAGCTCGAAACTGGAAGCCCCATCCACCAAGTTCCCAAGTTCCAAATCACACCGGCGAATAGAAGTGACATCACCATGATGATCGCCTTGGTGCTGCTACCCTCGATGAGCAAATCAACCGGCAGCAAGTTGACGATGCTAAAGGCGACGGTTGTGCCACCTACCAGCACCCCTAAGAAGTTCATAAACCCAGAGAAAAAGACCGCCGGGGTCGGTCGCAAGGTCTTGGTGTAGATAACCGTAGTGACGGCATTTGCTGTGTCGTGAAATCCGTTGATGAATTCAAACGCAAAGGCTGTAAACAACGCTAAGAAGAACAAGGCTTGTCCCAAGCTGCTCAGTCCGCCGAGGGCTTCCCAAAATGTCAAATTCATAAAATGATCTTTGTTGTTCTTTTATGCGACCAAGCGAACATTGCCATCAATCACCCAACACGAACGGCTAGCTGACTGAGTTCCATGCGTAGAATAGCATATTGCCCGAGCATGTCTCTCCGGCGGGAACTTCGATGAATCCATCGGAGTGTCCCAACGCGGCAAC
>Ga0255132_1000654_pt1 | contig 13540 bp, 20 predicted proteins | sample Law_Law_RepA_8d_FD_188551 | JGI IMG/M metagenome (GOLD analysis project Ga0255132, IMG submission 188551) | Freshwater microbial communities from St. Lawrence River, New York, United States - Law_Law_RepA_8d | ecosystem: Environmental > Aquatic > Freshwater > River | place: USA: New York...
GCATTTTGATCCATGCGTTTTAAGTGGTACCGAACAGTTCCTTCGGTGATGCCGAGGCGTTTAGCGATGGCTTGATTGGACTCACCCTGGCGACGCAGAATGTCCATGGTAACGATCAAACCGTCGTACCCGAAATTGGTGGTATTGTTGACGGGGTCTTTCAGCGACGTCAAATTCGAGGCGATATCGTAGGTATAGCTCGTGACTCCATTGTTTGGATCGGTTTTGCTCGTTACCCGATTTACGGAATCATAGACATAGCTGGTCACGGGCCGAGCCAGTGGTCCAGCGCCATCTGGATCGGGGTCCGTTCTCGTGAGAATCCTACCTAGGTTGTCGTAGGAACTGCTTGTGACTCCACCGCGCGCATCGGTGACACTGCTGACCCACCCCAGAGCGTTGTCCTACGTCCCAAACTGTCGTACGCAACGGTCGTGGTATTGCCTAATTCATCAACTCGAGTGAGATTTTGATCCGCGGTTTTGTACGTGAATGACTGTGTAGAACTGTCGGGGTTGGTAACCGTAGGCAATCGTCCATATGCGTCATACGCAAACGATGTCACCAATGAAGTGAGCGGTCCGGTGCCATCAGGATCAGGAAGAGTGATGCTCGTAGGTAATCCGCGCGAATTGACCGCATAGGTGGTCGTGTATCCAGCGCCGTCGACGCTGGTCAGCTGATTCCCTGCGGTATCGTAGGTCCTCGATGTGGTACGTCCAAGGGGATCCGTGACCGAAAGCAAGCGATGCAGAGTCGTTGAATACGTTAGGGTCGTTACTCCGCTATCGGATGTTATAACGTGGGTCAAATCCGATAGGGTATTGTAACCCAGAAATGTTACTACTTATCGCTTCTAGTGGTCATTTGCTTCGCGTGCGCCTCATCGTTTGTGAGACCAGACGAACCAAGAATTGCCAACCTTAGAGTCTCCTCTGATTGGGACGAGATTCCAAGGCCTGAAGATGTTGCACGCAAGGGATGGGAAGTTCGGATGTTCAAAAACAAACGCAACGGTGATATCTTGCTTGTAGCCAAATCCGATCAGCCTTATCCACGCTCCTCCGATGACGTCGTCGAATTCGCGCCATCCGGTTATCCGTATTGGTTCAAGGAGAACGAGGGCTTCACACTCAACCGCGTGAAGGTGGAAGACGGAAACGAGTTTTCACTAAACGGAGGCAAACTTGCATCCAAAGCCTATTGCGTAGTCAACGAGGACGGTTCCGATGAATCGACAGTCATGGGCCAGGGATACTTGGTGCTCACCAGTTCAAGTGCCTTCTACATACAGCACTCATCTCGCAGACCTATTGCGCATTGGACTGCGCGCAATGTGGTAGAATCCCTGCTTGAAACTGCAACAAAAACCACGAATCGAAAATAGCACGAAATCGGGTAAGGATGCCCGTTTCCGGGCACCCTCCCCATACCGCAACACTCGTTCTGTCCTACGATTCAGAATCGCTAGCACGAAACAGCCTATCACTCGATCCGTTGATTGCTCCGCTAGCAAGCGCCTGATATCATTGCACTCCGGATCGAGGCTAGCTTGCGTGATAAGCGGCGTTGGTGCGGTCTACAGTGTTTAGGCTGGTCCGTTTAAAAACAAGTTCGTGCGGAGAAACAAAATGCAGTCTAGGGCACTATTGCGTGCGGCATTTGCTATTGCAGCATTTTTGATTTCTGGACCGGCAACATGTATTGCAAACAACAACCTTTTCCTGCCGGGTGACGCGTTTTTCCCCACGTTGTTGACAAAAGATGAAATTGCAAAAATGCGTAAAACAAATTCTGGAGCACGCACGTTCGAATACATCGCGACTGACCAAGATGGTGAGGCAATGTGCGGTTATGCTGGCTATGCGAACGCCACTATCCCTTCAGTGGACGATCCATTTGCAGAAAACTTGGATCGGGTTTATTCGAAACTGGTAAGCATTCGTGGTAGGAATTTGATCGAACGTACGGAGAACGGAAAGACAACGATAACCGAGAATGGTGGTATTCGAGTTCTTTTTTACCCTTCGGGGTTCGATTTCCAAGTGAATCGAATTGGGCTGAAGTACAACGAGAATTGGGTTGAGGAATCAAAGAAATTCGGTCATGAGAAAGAGCATATTAGCTATAGCTCGTTGATCAACAAAGCTGAAGCAGTTGCCATTTCCTGGAGGGATTCCTTGGATGTAAAAGGTCTGCAAGCAATACTCCCCGAAGTTGATCTAGAGCCTACGCCAAGATTGGAAGCACCTATAGTGGTTAGCGAACCGGTGAGGGCTTACGTCTTGGGTTTCGGATCGCTCGAAAAGTTTTTCGCTCCAGGTGAAGACGATTTCTTAACACTCTACATTGTTGATTCGAAAGGTGTCGAAGAGTGGAACCATCGATTTGGAGAATGGAAAAAACAAACATTCCAGTAGACTTTTAAAAAGCATGCAAACGGGTAAGGATCCCCGCTGTCGGGCCTCCCTCCCCACACCGCAACACTCGTTCTGTCCCACGATTCAGAATCGGTAGGCCAAAACAGCCGATCGATCCAGCCATTGATTGATCGGCTCGCAAGTCCTGATATCATTCAACTTCGTATCGAGGCTAGCTTGCGTGATAGGCTGCGTTGGTGCGGTTGACGGGGTTTAGGCTGATCCGTCTAAAGACAAGTTCGTCGCGATAAGGAGTCTCAACTGCATGGCTGCGTCTAATGAAGATTGCGATTCAATCAACACAATGTTCCAGATTGAATCACCGTGTCTTGTCTCCTGGGATAGTATGTCCGGTAACGATCGAGCAAGAACCTGCCGGAGTTGTAGGAAGAAAGTATTCAACATCTCGAACTTGACAAATCGTGAGGCACGGTTGCTTGCGGAATCAAACACTGGCGATCTTTGCGTTAGGATCGAAGTCGCACGAGATGGAACCGTCGCAACTAAGAAACCCTCAGAAAACCGACACCGACAAGCCTCGATTGTCTCGAAACTGCTTGCGATAGGTTCAGCTTTGATTTTTGGAACTTTTGCAACTGGATGTAGGGACAAAGCAGTGGATATACCTATAGTACCTCAGACCGCTGGAGAATCTGAGCAAACTGGTGACAGGAGTACATACACTTTGATGGGTACCGTGACGCCGAGAATTATAATCCCAGAGGAAGAAGCGGAAACAGCACCATCGACCGCTGAGCGTCCCTGATCATACTGCTACATGCTGGTAGCGACGAAATCGGGTCAGGAGGCCCGGTCGGCCGTCACCCTCCCCACGCCACCGACTCACTCACACCATCACCTTCTTCGGCCCAACCGCTCTTGCAAAATCATCTTCGGTGACCAACAAGTAGCTCTGCTGAGCGATCCGTGGTGAGTTGCCAAGCCTAGAGCAAACCACGTGCAGTGGGACTCGCGTTGGAGTTCTGTTTTCCTGCTGGCTCGCCCCTCTTGAAGCTACACTGTATGGAACAATCGTGAGCAACCCGAGACGCCGGCGCGGCGCAGCAGGCGTTTCATCTCGATGCGTAAGTTGGCGTTCTTCCAACCCATCGCCGTGTTGGCTGCCGCACGGTACTGCGGTGCGGCGACCACATAGTCGCTCTTGTCGCCAAAGAGCTCGAAAGCTTCGTCGAGGATGGAACGCAGTTCAGGAAAGATCGGACCACTGCGAATCCTACGTCCTTCGTGGTGCTCGACCTTTGGCTCCGGGATGCTCATCCGGTTCAATTCCCAGTCGATGTCGTCCCAGCGAAGCGATAGCGTTTCCGAGGGGAGAGTCTGTCTGTAGCCGAAAGTCTCAAACAGCCGAAATTTCGAGTGTTTCGACTTTTTCGACTGGTTCGAGTAGATTCCCATGCGATATAATCACGGTAGCTTCTATAGGAGATCAGAGCATGTCTACACTTCTGCCAGATAATTTTGAAACCGTTTCTCCGACCGACACAGACGCCCGCTTGGCTCTCGAATCGAGTCGGATCCTCGCCTCTCGCAAACTAGGGAAAAAAACGAGCGTCCGAATCCGATTGGGTGATGACGATCCAACTGAAGGGATGGTTGTCCCCACTTCGGCGGTGCGATTATTCCTTCATCTACTGGTCGAGATGTCACAAGGTCATGCAGTGACATTGATTCCTACGCATGCGGAGTTGACAACGCAGCAGGCTGCGGATTTGCTCAATGTATCTAGGCCCTATGTGGTCAAATTGCTTGACGAAGGAAAGATTCCCTCTCGGCTCGTTGGTAAATACCGGCGAGTTCGGTTCGACGACCTAATGGCTTTCAAGAAAAAAGATGACCAAGCCCGCTCCGAAGTCCTGGATCAACTTGCGCAGGAGGCTCAAGAACTCGGGCTGGGCTACTGATGGATCACCCGATCACTGCGATTTACGACGCGAATGTCCTTTACCCAGCACCTATTCGAGACCACTTTCTTCGCGTTGCACAGTCTGGCTTAGTTTTCGCCCGCTGGACGGAGATGATCCATGATGAGTGGGTACGCAACCTACTTGAGAACAACCCAAAGTTGAACCCGGAAAGGATCGCAAGAACTCGACGTCTCATGAATGAGGCTGTACGTGATTGCCTGGTGACCGGATACGAGGGCCTAATTGATACAGTTGATTTGCCGGATCCGGATGATCGTCATGTGTTGGCTGCTGCAATCCACGCCGATGCTCGTGCGATCATCACTTACAACCTGAAGGATTTTCCGGCCGAGGCACTTTCCCGCTATGGAATTGAGTCTCTCCACCCTGATGAGTTTCTGTCATCGCTTGTTGCAACGGTACCGGGAGCCGTCTGCTCTGTTTTCAAGCGGCAAAGGGAGAGTTTACGCCGACCACCCTACACGGCCGTGGAACTCTTAGAAGTATTTGAAGGGCACGGATTGATCCAATCCGTCCATGGACTCAAACCCTTCTTGGACTTGCTGTAGTCGACAGTGGTTCTCCGCTGGTAAAACCCTGGTTTTCCCAGGATTCTTCGCGCTTCTTGCCAATTGCTTTGGCCGTCTGTGCTTATTCATGCCTGCAGATGCTGCGTCGTCTCGTGCGCTGCTTTGGCTCCTGGTGAGTCGTCCTCGAACCCTCGTTTTTCCAGGGGAAACATGCTGTTTTGTAGCGGAGGTGCAGGATTCGAACTAGGTGAGTTTGAATCGTAGTAGAATTCACTGCCGGAAACGAGATGTCGGGAATGCTCGCGTCATCCCTCGATACAGGATGATTAGCCCGAAACAGCCTATCACTCCATCCATTGATTGATCGGCTCGCAAGTCCTGATATCATTCAACTTCGTATCGAGGCCACCTTGCGTGATAGGCTGCGTTGATGCGGTCTACAGGATTTAGGCTGATCCGTTTAAAAAGAAGTTACGCCCGCAATTCGCAGCCTATCACATGAACCGACGAACCCGAATCATAATGCTGGCGATTGCGTTCGCTCTGATTGCAGCAAGCATCTACGTGGTTCGCGTTTACGATGGCGTGCCGGGGACCTATACGACTCGAAAAACGCAATTTGGGAAGCTTCGGAATGATGCTTGGTCAATTGCGGAAGGCATGTCCTTTACTAATGTTACCGAGACTCTTGGAGTTCCAGACTTTGAAGAAAAATGGTTGTCACATCTGCCGACATGGCGAGTCTATTATTTTGACATTTATCGATCCGAGCAATTGGGGCACAGACCGAGATGTTACATTGTTATGCTGATCGATTCAGAAACCGGTGTGCAAACCGTAGACGTGTATGACCCGATTTTTGAATCTTGTACCGGTCACAAGATCGAAAATACATGTACGCCAATAAACCCTAAGCACCACGACAGATTTGCGGGTCCGGTTATTATAGGGGCGTAACCAAGCGATGAACCGAAGTCGCGGGTCGTCCGTTTTTTGATGGAAACTTTATTTGCCGCGACATCGGTCATCGCATCCGTTCGTGCAATTTGATGCTCACAGATATACAAAACTGGCTACTTGAAGTTCCGCTAACCTCGTCCTGGGGATTCGAGATACCGTTTCCATTTCTTTTCGACGGAGAGGATGGCGGTGTGAGCGCGCTAAATCTTCGGTTTCACGGAGAGTCACGCAAGACGGTCGCTACCGCACTATTAGACCTCTATCAAGATTCTTGTATTACCCTACGGTACGACCGTGGAAATGTGTCGCAGTTGCTGGACGACTTGAATTGTTCCGTTTTGGATTTGCCGCGATCAAATTCATATACACTTACTGATGTGGGTTTCGCTTTGTGGGAGATGAGATGCGAGCCGATGTGGGAGTTGTTTGTTGTTAGTCGGGAAAGCGAACCGAAGCAAATCATCGAATCGAGATCGCTTGAATCCGGGTTTGCTTTTCTAGCTGCGAGTTTTCCCAAGCTAGATGCGCTTGAATTGCGAAAAGCCACTGAAGTCGTCGAGCTTTGCCCATGGATGCCGATCAAATGGCGGTCGTTTCCGAAAGGATTTCGGCTCTGTCTGGATTTGAATCAGTGTGAGAGGAATAAAGAGGAATCGGGATATTCACCACATATAGTTGCCGAGGCGTGCTGGATCAAGTATTCCGCAACGCTAAGATAGATGCACGAACAAAATGTTGGACCGACGCCCCCGACGGTCCGTTTCGAAATGGAAGCCGTGTTGGCGGGGGCTCGGTCAACATTGCCGTTCGTCCGCTTGAAAGGTATGAAGTGAAGTTGCTCCGGCGAATTCCATTGCTGGCAATTCTGTTGGCCACCGTGTTGCTGATTGCGTCCCCATCAATCATTCATTCTCGTCGTGTAGCACACTTTGAATCGGTTTGCGGAGCCGTTGCCAGTCAAGGCGGGAGTCTATCGTTTGACTTGCAAGGCGATTACTGGCTGACTATTTCTGGAGTCGCAGCTACTGATGAAACAATTCGAACTCTGCTACCGCAATTGCACGCTCTTCCTTCGGGGTTCACATTTATTGGCCCTGGCGAAGGAAGGCATTTCTACGTGGAAATCAATCATTCGAAAATTACGGCTCGCGGTCTTACCGACCTATGCTCGCTACCAATAACATCGATTACACTAACACATTGTCCGAATCTCGATGACAATGCGGTCGATGCATTGGTGACACTTCGAAATCCAAACGCTATCATCAACGGCGATGTTCGGTTAACGCCCAAAGCATTAGAGCTACTCCGCAAGAGAATGCAAAATGTGTTTCTGAATGTACGCGGATAACCAAGCGATGCACGCCAAGCCCTCGATCTGCCGTTGTGACTTGCGTTGAGTCAATTGCTCGGGCTGGGTCAATGGTGCTGTTCGTCGTACCGACCTTCAGGTAACCACATGCTAACTGATGGAGCACTCAAATACCTTAGCCCTCTGATGTTTAATCCGTGTGCGGAACGGCTTAGCTGCATGATTCCTTTGGGCGGTATCTACTGGTCCGATGAAATTCCTGACTTTCATGCACTAATTAAACTTTCAGAATCGGACCGCAAACAGATCTACAGGCTTTTTGCTATACGATTTCGCCTTTGGGCCGGCGAGCAACTGACCGATGATGATCGATCCTATTGGAATGGCGCGCAAAGACTAATTCCCAACTATCCAGTCTTTCATCGCGTCCAGATTTCAGATGATGACCGTGCCGCTCAGGTAGCGGTTGAACAAGATGCAATTGCCGGCTTTGAGGCGCTGTTTGGAGAGGCTGATGAACTCAAAATCAATGACGACGGAAGCTTTTCCGCCACATTCGATCTCACCAAAAGAAAACCTCCATCCTTGTGAAAAAGGATCACCAGACGGTTACACTGCAATTGATGTTACCATCATCAGAAGGACGAGTATCAACGGTCGACGAAATCGTGGCCAGCCTACCTCGAATGCTCGATTTAGGATCCTTCAGATAGTGGATCCAAGCGTTCGTATCGAGCAAATATTGCGTTACCATTTTTCTCGATTCGGTAATACACCTTGGTCTGGTCGATCGAACGGCTCTTTCTCAAACGCCCCGGCAGTGGCTTCAAAATAGCAATCAGGCCAACGATTGTTCTTCTCCAAAACCCTTGGCTCAAACTCGACTTCGACCTTGTCTGGTAGATCGACGGGGTCCACCGGTCGGAAGATTCCGTTTTCGAAGACTGCATGGATCGTTTTGGACATCGTTTAGAATCTCAATTTTTCGACTTTGTGACCGGAAGCACTTCACCAATAGTCTCATCGGTTATTGCGGGAGTCAAGTCGCAGTTGGTTTTGCCCCGATTGGAATCTATCCTACATGTCGAATCATCTGCTTGGGTACCTTTCGAACTCTTCAAAAACATTGGGAAAACACCCAAAAGTTCGGTTCCTGTCCTCTCCGCTCAAAAACCCTGGTTTTCCCAGGGTTTGCCGCATATTGGGCCAATTGCTTTGGCTTTCCTGCCTATCCATGCATGTCCATGCCTGCAGGTGCTGCGTCGTCTCGTGCGCTGCCTTGGACCCTGGTGAGTCGTCGAGTGAGTCGCCAGAGTCGTTTCAGAACCCTCATTTTTCTAGGGAAAACTTACTGTTTTGTAGCGGAGGTGCAGGATTCGAACTAGGTGAGTTCGAATCGTATTGGTATTCAATGCTGGAACAGAGATGTCGGGAATGCTCGCGTCGTCCCTCGATACAGGGTGCTTCTGCCGAAATAGCCTATCACTCCAACCATTGATTGATCGGCTCGCAAGTGCCTGATATCATTCAACTTCGGGTCGAGGTTAGCTTGCGTGATACGCTGCGTTGGTGCGATCTACAGGGGTTAGGCTGATCCGTTTAAAAACATGTTCTGGCTCGCAGAGCCACGCGCACTCATCACAAGATCTCGGCCCCCTGGGGGCAAGCCGACCGAGGGCCTGGGGCCCCACGCTCGGTCGCCCTCGCGCATTTGTCCTCACCTCGTGCTTGTTCCCCTGAAGCTGTCATTTGTTATACTGATCTCCGAGAGATTCCTATCTCGCAAAGGGGACTGGTCCAATGTGGACGGCACCCCAATAACTCAATACCCATGACGGGCGTAGCCAAAACGCACCCGAGTTTCCGATCGGGCGTTTCCCTCAAACAACGCGTCTGGCGCGAGCCCGCAGATGCAAAGCGTTCGTGCCTTGCTCGCGACGCCGCCGACTTTGTGTTATAGTGATGCTCGAGGTGAACCATGACAGAAAACGCGAGCAAAATCCTTGAATCCTTCGACAGGCTTGATCCCATCGAGCAGCATGCTGTCGTCGTGTCTCTGATTCGACGCACAGGTGAATTGCCCACTGAACCGTTGGCAGATGACGAACTTTGCGGAATTGCGGAAGATCTATTCGCATCACTGGATGATGAAGAAAATGGCAACAACAAAGCCGAGGCGCGGTGAAGTTTGGCTCGTTGATCTTGGTATGGTCGCCAAGATTCGACCATGCTTGGTTGTGAGCATTCCAGCAAACGATGAAAACGATCGTGTGCTCACGACACTTATCCCACACACAACCAGCACGCGGGGATCCAGGTTCGAAATTGCGATCGCATCGCGATTCCTGAAGACAGGTGCATTTGACGTTCAAAATGTAATCACGATACCGACAATCAAAATGATTCGCATGCTCGGAAAGCTGACACCTGATGAGATGCTCGAGATCGAAGCTGGACTGAAAGCCTGGCTTGGACTCACTAACTAAGGAGGCCGAAATCGGTTAAGCCCGCCCGTTGCCGGGCACCTTCACGACACCCCCTATCATGGGTCCGGCCGTCTTGGCTCAACGCAAAGCGTGACATGAGACCCTATTGCGATCGATCCAGTGTGCTTTCGACGCCGCTTGCGGTGTTGCGAGAGACTCGGCGGATTTAATCGACCGACTTCGATTGCATGACTGCGATAAGCGATTCTGATTCCGCGTCCATAGGACCCTAATAGATCCTGGAAAAGCAAAATTCCGCATAACCTAGAAAACACCAATTCAATATATCCTGGCCGTTTGCCAGAGGCGAACGCTGCTGCAAACACTTGCTCGGTAGGGTATTAGGATTGGGATTCGTTTGACTCGGCTAAAGTCTTACAGTAAATTTCGGTTTGGTTGGGTTATGGTAAACTCAACAGAATATATGTTACCCGCCAGACCAGCTTCTTACAGATCGGATAGATACACTTGAATGCTAACCAGATCTGAACTGTGTCGCATGATCGTCGGACTCATCGAGGTAAACGATGCGAACCTGCTTGAACAGGGCGACATCCTTTCAGTCAGCGTATGCACCCCTAGCGATCATACTGTGATTCGGGGCATTCGCGATTTGATGAATCAGCTATACCTAGATTTTGATTACTTGGTATCGCCCCGATTCGAAGCTGAAATCGAGGGCAAGTCACCTGCCTACTCTGCAACGCTCCGTAAACGATATGCTGATCCTGTTCGACGCAAAGAATTGCGACGGGTATATGGCGTTGCTCTGACAAGGATCTTAGACGACAATGAAGCGTACACTTTGACGAAGACTGCCGAGCACGAATCTTTGGATCGACTACGAGAATGGTTGAACGCACTAGAAAATCCATAAATCGGGTAACAATCGCATGCACCGGAGTCGCGGGTCGGCCGTTTTTTACAATTGAGCATCACTTGCCGCGACCGCGGTGATGCGTAGCGTTATCTGGCATAGAGCCCATGCGTGACCCAAAACGTATAGACCGCATGCTTCAACAACTAGAATTGGCATGGCGTGCGTTTCCTGACATGCGACTTGGTCAACTCGTGGTCAACATCACGCGTGCTGAAAACACTTCCGAATTGTGGAACCTTGAAGACACAAAGATTGAACAATTACTTGATTCCTTCGCAAAGCTGAAGCTGCACCCGCAGGGGCTGCGATACGTCAAACGCCGATGGGACGAGAATCGTGGGGACCGCCACGATGGCTTCGGGCATTCATGCTGGTATTTCGAGATCGATCCTTCATGTAATGTGATTCGGCAGGTCGAGCATTACGACAATGGCATGATTCTGGGATACAGTTCTCGAACACCGCATGATGAATTTGGCGGCCTGTCGTCGGAACCGCTGGATGCATCGCTGGAAGGTTTTGATTTCACAGATGACGCCGAATTCAACCAGCTTTGGAAACAACGCAGCAACGCGTAGAATTCGCAGATAACAATGGGTTGCACACGGAGCCGCGGGCCGCGCGGGTTCTGAAGTCAATGTTGTTCGCCGCGGCCCGGTGAACCCAGTCGTTCTGGCATCAAGCGTGACTGTATGAACTGGGAGTCGATTGTCGAAGTAATCCAACGCCACAGTCTCGCCGTCAGGATCAAATGGAATGGAGACTCTGACGATCCCGAATGGGCGTCATGGGCTATCATTCCGACGAAAGGTTACATCGAAATCAGCACAATTGGGCCTATTGCGTATCGCGATGTTGAATGGATTGAGATTGACGTGAGCATGATTTCAGAAAAGGGGCGACTCAATCCTCGTGTTGATGTAGTTGAAACCTTAGCTCAAATCAAAAATGATTCTGATCTATTTGATTTTGTTGGCACTCGAGCACACATCTCGGTCGATTCAATTGCTTGACTATCGCCCACAAACGAAAGACAATGCCAGAAATCGGGTAAGGATGCCCGTTGCCGGGCACCCTCCCCACACCACCTAGCATGCGGGTCCGCACTAGGCGGTTCCACGAAGATGAGCAAGTTCTGCCCAGAGGGTTTTCAGACTCAAGACACCCTGCGAAGCTAACCAATCGTTCGTCATTCCGACACCACTTGCGATCGTCTTGGCCATATGCCAAGGTCCTTTGCGACTCTTGCCGTGTCGGATCGCTTGCCTACGGGGCACATGCATCGCAATAAGTTCCCGGATGCGTGTGCGAACATGTCGCCAACGCTTCCAGTAACAACAGCGAATACGTCTCCGGATCCACTGTTCCAAGCTTGCGAACAGTTTCAATTGAGAGGCAAGTGCAAAGTACCCCATCCATCCTCGCACATAGCGCGCAAGTTCTTGCAACCGATGATCCATCGAGATTCCGCGGCTGCGCCCGGTGATCTCACGGATACGGTGCCTGAAACGATGGATGGACTTCTGCGACACGTTGATCGTCGCTCGGCTACCTACGAAACGGAACCCGAGATATTCGAGTTCCTCCGTGGTAACGATGCGGCTCTTCTCCAGGTTCACGACCAGGTGAAGCTTGCGGGTCAGATAACGATGGACCGATGCGAAGACACGCTCTGCACTTCGCTTAGACCGCGTGAAGATCACGAAGTCGTCCGCGTAGCGCACGAAGCGAAGCCCTCGGCTTTCCAGTTCCTTGTCCAGATCATCCAAGAGGATGTTGGCTAGAAGAGGCGATGCAGGACCGCCTTGCGGCGTTCCCTCGGTCGTTGCTTGGAAATGCCCGTCGACCATAACACCTGCTCGCAGGTAGCGTCCTATCAGTTGCAGGACCGTTTTGTCGCGGACTTTCCTGGCCACGCGAGCCATGAGAACATCATGCCCGACGCGGTCAAAGAACTTGGAGAGATCCATGTCCACGGCATAACGATAGCCACGACGAATGATACGGCGTACCTGCTTGGTTGCTCCATGAGCAGAGCGTTTCGGTCGAAACCCGTAACTCGATTCCGAGAAACCCGGATCGAACACAGGAGTTAGGATTTGTACGATGGCTTGCTGGATCAAACGGTCGATTAGATTTGGGATACCTAACAATCGCTTGCCGCCATCGGGCTTGTCGATGGTCACTCGCCGAACCGGTTGGGGTTGGTAAGTGCCTTCGAGAAGCTGTTGTCGAACAGCGTTCCAACGGGGACGAAACCAGTCTGGGAATTCCGTGATCGTGATACCGTCAGGGCCAGGGGCTCCACGGTTGGCTTTCACGTTCTTCCAAGCCAGTTCGATGTTGGCTTCTTCGACTAACGCCTCAGTGAGAGACATTGGGAATAAACTCAAGGCTGGTTTCTCAAGTGACGCTGACGCGGCATCGTCCGGACGGACTGGTGAACCTATGGTCCTCATGCTTGCGGAGTCCGGTAAACTCGGCTTTCCTGGCATGCGGGGGTTCCCTCGCGACAAGTCACTTGATGGCTCTTCCTTGTTCTTCATGGTTCAGCCCTTCCTGGATACCATTGGACTTGGATGTCCAGTACTGCGGCCTCTGCTGACTTCTACGTTGCCCAGTCCCGCTTGCGCGGGTCTGTTCCTGGCTTTCAGTCGTCGAGATGACTTACTCCCTGGAGCAGCGCAGATCTCCCCGGATAAGGACATTCGTTTCCTCTGCACAAGCTCACCCTTTACCTGATCGATCGATAGGGGACGGCTTCGTGATGTTTGGCTCACTCGCCTGACCGATCCGGCCTTGTAGGATGTTTCTGTTCGTAGCCTCGCAGATTTGGTGAGAATGCATCCGAGTAGGGTGTGACGCTCTGACGGCGTCGAACAGACTCGGCGCTTACCCATGCATTCGCAGGCTTCCTTCCCACGCTCGGTCGCCCTCGCGCAGTTGCCTTCACCTAGTGCTTGTTCTCTTGAAGTGGTCATTTGGTATACTGATCTCCTTGAGATTCCTATCTCGCACAGGGGACTT
>Ga0255132_1000655_pt1 | contig 13537 bp, 16 predicted proteins | sample Law_Law_RepA_8d_FD_188551 | JGI IMG/M metagenome (GOLD analysis project Ga0255132, IMG submission 188551) | Freshwater microbial communities from St. Lawrence River, New York, United States - Law_Law_RepA_8d | ecosystem: Environmental > Aquatic > Freshwater > River | place: USA: New York...
TATATCGTCGAGGCATCCTTGCTGCCTCACAAGGAAAAAAGAGAAGACAATCCGTTTTTCCATCGGTTATATAATGGAAGATTTAGAGAAGATCGTGGGACGGTTAGAGCTGGAAAATGATAAGAAAGCCGCTGCCAACCCCATTACGAAACAAAGCTTATCCATTGTTCATCAGTTCTTGAAAGACTATGCTGTCATGTGTTATGGTGGCACAGCCATCAACAACTTATTGCCTCCCGAAGACCGATTTTATGACCCCGAGACGACGGTGCCCGATTACGACTTTTATAGTCGCACACCCCAAGAACATGCAATGACCTTGGCAGATAAGCTTTCGGCAGCTGGAATCCTCAGTGTGGAAGTCAAGCCAGGGATACATCTTGGAACCTTCAAGGTCTTTGCAGACTACGAAGGTGTTGCAGACATTACACACTTGGATAAGGATATCTTTGAACGACTGTGGAAAGAGAATATGGTTGTCGATGGAATTCACTATGTAACACCCAACTTTTTGCGGTTATCCATGTATCTTGAACTGTCTCGTCCTCGTGGAGATGTGTCTCGATGGAAGAAGGTCTATGAACGGTTGATGCTGTTGAACACACACTATCCTATGGTCTGTCCTTCTCACATTCAAAAAGAAGAAACCCTTGCAACCGAAGAGAACCGCAAGGAAGTTGAGTCCATCTTGAAGAACCATAACGTAGTCTTATTAGGAATCACTGCATCTCAACTTCATCAAGGTAGGACTCCTAAATGGTCTGCACCGATTACAATCCTTGCAGAAGCCAAGACGCTGGAAACCTTGGCGAATGGAAAGAAGACCGAAGTTCACACAGGGTCTGAGATTCTACCGGCTCATACCGATATCTTTGATAAAGAAGGAAACGTCATGGTGCGTGTCCACGAAACTGCAGCGTGCCATAGTTATCACACGATGGCCAATGGGATTAAGATTGCATCCATTCCAACGATGCTTCAGTTCGTGTTTGCATACATGTATTCAGGGGTGGATGAAGATGAGATTACCCATTTGATGTGTGTCGCTCAACGGTTGGTCGACCTTGCAAATCACAAGGAAAAGCGGCGATATGCCTTATTGACCCCTATCGATTGTCTGGGTTCTCAAGAGACATTGATGGATTTGAAGAAACACAAGGCAGAGTTGTATGCGAAGCTCTCGACAAACAAATCCTCTGTGGACTTTTTAAAGTTCTTTTTCACTTATAACCCAAAGACGACTAAGACTAAGAAACAGAAGTTGAAAGATGATCTAAAGAAGACTCGCAAGGCTAGGTACGAAAGCTCCTATTAAGTCCTGCAAACGCAAGTCCAGAGCAATCAATACAGGCGCGAACTTCCTTGCGTCCTTGAAGGAAGTCTAGATAGGAACCGGTTGCGTTAGGGGTTTCATTCTGAAATGCATTTGCACCTGTGGTGGATGCAAATGTCTGATACACTGCCTGAAATCGTCTGCTCGCGACTACATCCGATGCGTATTGTCTACGTAACACTGTAATCCCTGAAAAATCAATACCTCGTTGACCACCTGCACTCATATTGATCATTACATAGAATATAAACGTCCAATATACCAACTGATATCGAAGTAGTTAGGTCCTGCAGCCTTTCGATCAAGGTCATTTGGAAGAGGTTCACTGACCATCTTCTTGATTTCTGTGTAGTTCAATGAACGAGCATAATACGTCAATCGAGCTATCACACCACTCCAGTTTGAACCGATCGAAACCACTGAATCATTCAGTTGGGGCAACTGTCCTAGTGTATGATGTTTGCGTAACAGTCCATTGATGTAGATGTCCACTGAATGTTGATCAACAACCATTGCAAAATGAATCCATTTCAAAGCGGGTATACTTGGAATGAGAATGGTTTCAGTCGTTCCAAAGGTATCGACTGCGACCAACAAAGAGTTCGAGGTTGAATCTAAATAGAGTCCCGGCGAATCGTTCTTGGAGAAAATGCGTCGTTTCATGCCATATCCTTCTGTGAAATCCTTGATGAGAATCCACGACGTAAAAGAATAGGTTAACCCTTCAGCTTGGTTATTCGAGCGAGGCAACTGGATTGGAAACGACTGTTGAGTGTCTCCTGGAATAGAGTAGTCAAAGAGAACGGTACGCATCTCTTTATCAGGTGGTTTTGCATAGGTCATCATATAGTAAACAAATACAATCACTAAAAGGACCCCTCCAATAATCGCAATGCTCATTGTCCTTTACTTAGACACAAAACCACGAGACGTGAGTCGCAATCGACCCGAGGAAGGTGGTTGGGGGGTAGGAACTTGAGGACCATTTGGAGTCCAAACCATACTTAACATCGTTTCATAGGATGTATTCTGTTGAAACGTAAGAGACCCTGGATCGACCTTCCGCTCTCCCATATTGTAAATATAGTGAATACGCGAATCATCGGTCTTATACTCTGAGGTCAAAAACCCAGTCCTACTCATTCGTATTGTCCAGTCTAGGTCTTCTCCTCGGAATGCGTCTTTATAATGAATAAGTTTTGCTACGTCCGTCATCATAGGATTCAAGTGATTTGGAGGTCGCAGAAACACCTCACCGCGCGCCATCGATGTAGTGAGACTGTTCTCTAGACTATGTGTGAACGTATACGGATGAATACGTCCTCGTAGACGCATGACTGGATAGGAGCCTTGTATTGTCTCACGCATGTCTTCAATATATTCATCGGTGATCTCGTCATCATCGTCAATAAATGTTGAATACTTACCTTCAGATTCTTGAATCATCCGTTGTCGTTTCATTCCTATACTCATTTCACGATTATCAAACCCAAGATTGAGTGTATAGCGTAGACTAGGAGCTAATCGTGCCATTTTTTCATGAATGGATTGAGTCAATCGAGTAAGAGACGATTCACGTCCCGGAATGCTTGGAATCAAAAAACTAACATCATATGTGTAGGTCTTTCTACGAATGTAGGTATACATGTCTTCATTCCAATACTTCTGATTACGATCGTAGAGTGTATCCATATTTTGTGCATATCCAGTGCCTGGATGTTCATGTCGAATGATGCAATACGGAACATATAAACACTTGGAGGCAAGTTCACCCTTACAGAGGTCTGTCAGTTCAGTATCACAAAACAAGCTCTTGTACTCGGGGTGATAGATATACCCAAACGAGTGATACATCGTTCGTCCAAAGACGCATAATGTATTGAGTTTATTTCCTTGGTGACCATCGTTGAACCATAGAATACCGTTCGTATCTGGAAATCGTGCGATCATGTGATTACGAATCACGTCATCCCATCCTTTGAGTTGAGGAATCATATCATCGGAAACTAACACCACAATGTTCCACTCCCAATCAATCTCATTCATGTTGGCATTACAGGCTTCAATCTTACTTTTGTTTGGACTGAAAAAGATTCGCTTCCACGCCACTGGATTCAGGGTTCGTAGAAGTTCTTCTTGAACTAGGTTGCGTGTCATAGACATATCATCTTCATCACATGAGATCGCCACACCGAGTTGCTCGGGATGATTTGCAAGCTTCACATAGGAGGATAATGTTTGAATCACTTTTTGAGGCCGACTTCGTGTAGGACACTTCAAGAGTATACGCATGGTCTTTTAGAAGGTATAACTATTAAGTTCCTTTCCATCTTTACTCAATCGAGCAAATCGGAAGGTGTATCCGAATAATCGAATCAAGAGTGAATCTTCATCGACTTCGACCTTTCCAGCCGCTGCAGGAGGTGCACAGTTAGTGCCCTTGGCATGGAAACTCTTAGCGTTTTCAGGCTGTAACATGGTTCCATATCCATTCACGTTACAAATCGAACCTGCAAACCCACCATTGTCTGCAAGAATCACATCACCCAAGGCAGGTTTAGGAATGCCAGGCAATACACACGACTTGACCAAACGACCATTGATGTAGATGTCCAAGTTTCGTTGAAACACAGTTACAGCTACTGAAAACCACGACTGAAGAGGAACATTCTCAACACTGCAGGTGAAGGAATCACCCGTGCTGCTTGTTCCAGGATCAGCAGATGCTGCAGCTTGATTGATTGGATAAAGACTGATGCGTACGTGCAATGTATTTTCAGTAGGGGCCAAGAAAATGCGTGGACCTACAATCGTTGGGTTATTCGACGCGACACGCTTCAGAATGTCCTTGTCTTGTCCGAATCGATAGTCCCAATCCGAGATATACATCCAATATTGGATTCCATAGTCAATCCCAGCACCAATCGGGATCTCGCCTGCGGGAATCACTGTCTTGGTCTTTCCATCGACCGGCGCAGGTGTCTTGTCTCCTGAAGACTTTGCAGGGTCCATGAACGAAACTCCAGGTTGTCCTTCACGCTTCTGAATGTAGTTGAAGAACGCCAAACCTATATACACTAATATGAATCCTCCAACGATCGACACAAGTATACTCATCCATCCACCGGATGCAGGTTTTGCAGCATACGGAGCTTGAACAGCCACATACGATGGCGCAGGGGGTCTTGATTGGAAGAGTCCCATTACTGTTTACGGAGGAACTTTCTTGAGAAACTCTTGCTTATACTAATGGAAAAACGGACACTACCACCTCTACATCCGCCTCCTGTAATGTACTGCAATAACTGCGGTGGGAAAGGTCACCTTTTCCGAACGTGTAAAGACCCCGTGCTTTCGTGTGGGATTCTGCTCATAGACCAACCTTCAGTTCCAGTCACCAGCGACTCTGCAAAACTCTTGATGATACGCCGCAGAGATAGTATGACCTTTGCGGAGTTCATGCGAGGGAAATATGATTTGGAAGACACAGACTATATTGCAACCCTCGTCAGGAACATGACACTCAAAGAACAGGCTGCGTTGGCTTCGGACTCATTCGAAGCCTTGTGGCGTCAGTTGTGGGGCGATGACCGAGCCACTTCGGATTACCTTCAAAGCCGTGAAAAGTTCGCCACACTTGACCCAATGGGTTTGGTGCGAAACAACTTGTCTGAATACATTGAACCTGAATGGGGATTTCCCAAAGGACGACGTATGCGAGGAGAATGTGATCTTGCATGTGCGTTGCGTGAGTTTGATGAAGAGACGAACATTCCACGTGAATCCTTTGTTGTGCTGAAGAACATCGTATTAACTGAAACCTTTCATGGTTTGAATGGCGTTCAATACAAACATGTCTACTTTGTAGCGTTGCTCAAACACCCTGAGATGTTGAACTTGGGCCAAAAAATGACTCCTATGCAGCGACGCGAAATCTCAGGGATTGCATGGAAGACCTTTGCAGAAGCGGAAGCACTGGTTCGACCTCAACACATTGAACGAAAAGCCATGCTCGTCCAACTTCAATCGATTATTGAAACATTTGAGAGCGAGACAATGTCAACGTGATCATATACGAAACCACTGCAATGACAAACACCCACCACCATAAGGGAAATACAGTGGACTCTTTTTCTTGTGTGCCAAATGGACGGATTCGTCCCTCTCTGCCGAACGCAATCGTGGGTTGGGCATAGAGGAACCCTGCGATTAAAAAGAGATAGACGGTGACCAATAGAATGCGGGATTGCTTCTCCATTGTTTTTCAACCAGATTTTTAGATGCTGGATAACAACAATGAGTCGGTCGTACGCATTACCGAATCGTAAAGCATTTGCGGATGCGATTACGAGGACTCTCTTACAGTATAGGAAACTCCCAACGGATGACGAAGATAAGGATGTCGATGTATGTCTCGCACGAGGCAGTAATGCACGTGAACTCCTGCCTCATCAAAAGGTCGTCCGCGACTACTTGCTGATGGAAACCCCGTATCGTGGTCTGCTGTTATACCATGGTCTGGGTTCAGGAAAGACCTGCTCGTCCATTGCAGTGGCTGAATCCTTATTGACGACGAAAAAGGTGTTTGTGATGTTACCTGCGTCTTTGGAATCGAACTACCGCGGCGAGCTACGAAAGTGTGGCGACCCTCTCTACATGTACGACCAACACTGGCGACAACAATCCTTGACTGCAGAGACACGTGAGACCGCAAAGAAGCTTGGACTCTCCGATGGATTCTTGGACCGAAACCGAACCTTCTTTACCACCGTGCCCAATCAAGAGAAGAACTTTGATAAGCTTCCCAAGACCGCACAAGATACCATTGCGAAACAGATTGAAGACATCATTGACCAGCGATTCACCTTTATTCGTTACAACGGCTTGTCGACTGCGAACATTGGCAAGTATGTCCCGGCCGATGGAAGCAATCCGTATGAGAACAGTGTAGTCATCATTGATGAAGTCCACAACTTCATTTCACGCATCTCCAATGCGTCTGACATTGCCCGCAAACTCTACGATTTGATTTACAATGCCCGTGACTGCAAGGTCGTTGCGTTATCCGGAACACCTGTGATTAACCGTGCGAATGAGGTTGCGTATCTTATGAACTTGTTGCGTGGACCCATTGAACGCATTGTGATTCCAGTGCGCGCGATTCCAACCTGGGACGAAGAACGTATGACTTCGTTGTTGCGCGCGATTCCCGATGTGGATACCATTGAGTTTGTCACGTTGAAGAAGTATATTTTGTTAACACGCAATCCTCCCCATTTCCGCAGTGTCTACAATGAAAAAGGTGACCGAATCGCAGTTCAGTATGTGAAGGACCTTCCCTTTACACCCTCTGCGCCGGATTGGGTAAATACCTGGGCAGCCAAGTTTCAGACCGATGTTGGTGGAGCGGAACTTGCTTTGGACCGAATCTCGACCGAAACTTTTGATGCATTGCCTACGGTCTACGAAGAGTTTGCAACCTTGTTCTTGGACGGACTTCAAATGAAAAACACACAGCTGTTCCAACGACGCATTCAAGGATTGGTCTCGTATTTCAGAGGTGCCGATGAACGCATGTTGCCTCGACGCGTGGACGACGATAAGCTCTTGGAAAAGGTTCCCATGTCCGATGCGATGTTCAACAACTATTTGGCTGTGCGATTTGACGAAATCAAGCAAGATGCACGACGAAAGCTGAACCCTGCGAAAGCCGAAGACAATGAAATGAAGACCTTTCGTGTCAACTCTCGTCTTGCCTGCGACTACTCCATTCCACCCGAGATTCGTAGACCTGAACCCGATGAAGCGTTGACCGAAGACGCAGAGCCTGAACCCTTGAAGAAACTCAAGGCAGACATTCTAGAGAAAATCAAGGCAGACCCTGCACGATATCTCACAGAGACTGCACTTCAGACCTACAGTCCCAAGATGTTGCGAATCTATCAAAACATCCGTGAATCCCTTGGAGGCGAGGCACGACGAACCCAGTTGTTGTATTCCAACTATCGTAACTTGGAAGGCTTGGGAGTCTTTTCAGCGGTGTTGAGTGCGAACGGATGGCAAGAATACAAAATCACCAAAGAAGCCGGTCAGTGGATTGAAGACCCCTCCATGGATGCTGAAAAGCCTGCGTATGCGTTCTTCACAGGGAATGAAGACATGGAGCAGCGTGAGATGTTTCGTCAGATTTTCAATGCGAAATACGCAGACGACTTTCCACCCAGTCTCAAACAGTCTGTGGAATCTGCACCCAAGAAGAAGTTGGTCTTGTTTATGATTACTGCGGCAGGTGCTGAAGGTATTACCTTGGCGAATGTACGACATGTTCACTTGATGGAACCCCATTGGAATCCCGCACGACATGACCAAGTCATTGGACGTGCCATTCGATTATGTTCTCACGCATCGTTACCGTTGGAAGAACGAACGGTTCGTGTATCATTCTACATTAGTGTGTTTACAGAGTCTCAATCCAAGTCTACCGAAGGTGCGAACAATGTAGTGCTTGTGCGTCGTAACGATATGGCCACCAAACGATACGAAGGTGAACCCTCGGAAGTATTCATGTCCACTGATGAGTATCTGTATGAAACGACCTATGAGAAGGATGTCACCAATAAACGAATCAGTTTGCTGCTTAAACAAGCGGCTGTCGACTGCGAAGTTCATCGTAAACTCCATAGTCGCGAAACACCTGTGATTTCATGTATGCGATTTGATAGCACGGTTGCCGGTGAAGATTTAGCGTTCAAGCCTGATTTGAAGACGGAAGAGTTGGACGATTCGTATTTGCGAAACATGCAACGCCGTAAGAGACGACTCCAAAAGGTTCAGATTAAGCAGATGGTGTTCTTGATTGATCCGGATACCAAGGAGGTCTTTGATGGTCCTGCGTTTGAAGATGGTCAGCGACTGCTTAGGTTGGGACAGATGACGTCACCGGTACAGATACGCTGGCTGCCGGACCTTCAGCTTGCGTAAGAACGTCTTCTAACCAGCTGTCGCACACAGTCGCCCAACTCTTGAACTGATAGGATGAGACACTCTTTCTCTTTTCAGGGAGTTGTTTGAGAATCGATTCCATTCCGTCTGCGATACTTTCCATTGAGAACGTAGGACACCAGAATCCATGAGGCATTCCTCCTGCAAAGTAACTACGCCCATTCGATGGAATAAACTCGGCTATCTCGGAGTTCAAAAACGCTCGGTAACTACCTACATCTGTAACTAACTGAGGTGCTCCTGTATACATGTGTTCTAACTGACACAATCCATATCCTTCACCGTCTGAAGTATTGATCCCAATATCCGCTGTATTGTAAAGTTGATTCACAGCTTCATCGCTCAAAAGATTGGGAGGGGATGTATCAATCAATAGAAGTCTACGTCCATACATTTGAAAGTCAAGCTTCAATAACTTCAGTTCTTCAAGGAAGATTCGTTGAAGATCATAGAATGCACCTGTCTGTGGATTCATATTGGTAGCCATCATGAGAAAGTAAGGTTTTTCTGGATTTCTTTGTAGAAGTCGCACAAATCCACCAATCGTTAGATCCAACCTCTTACGGTTACTGTTACGATTCGCGTTCAAAAAGAGGACTGCATCTTTTGAAACTCCAATGTTTGTTCGAATCGAGTGTCGTGTGTCTTCAGAGAGACATGAAAACACAGTTGGATCGACTGCATGTTCTAAGACATTGACTTCAGGAAAGGATCCATACTCCAAAAACTGTTTCTTCCAACTATCTGTGAAGCAATACACACGATCTGCATGTTTACGAATACTATCCATCAAAGAAGGAGCTACTCCATGATAGACCTGGTCTATGTAAAGCCATAGTTTGTATGAGGATTTTCCTCGTTCATGTTTCATCGAATCAATAAATCGACTGACGGTATACGGGTCATTGTAAATCATGACTATGTTGGGTTGAACCATTTCCAGATATTCATGGATCTTGTTGAATCCAAATCCTTCTTCCTTGGGTTCCTCGTTTGCTGACGCATCATACGAGACAATACCCTCTGGATATTTTCGTAACGAAGCGTGAGACGGGTGGCGTTGAAATCCAAAGTGAAAGGTTTTTACTTTTGGACTGAGTGTCGCCAACTGTTTGACTAAGTTAGAGCTAACTTTAGAGTATCCAGTAGTTTGGTCAATATGCGTACTTACTAGAACCAATCTCATTGTGTATGTAGAGAATCTCTCGCGTAAATCACAAATGCAGGTGAACTCTGCTCAAGATTGGTTAACACGGCATAAGAACCGAATCATCGCGAGAACGATCGACGTAGATCCCTCACCTCAGTCGCGTAAAACAAATACGATCTATACATCGTTGATTGCAAACGGAGCCACCCAGCGCCAGAGATTTGTCGCGCCCTTTCAAGGTGCACAAGGTGGAGCAAGTGGAGGTGTGTCGTATTCAAGCGAGTGTTGCCTCAGCAACAACGCGGTAGGAGCCTTTGGTGCATTCCAGGTCACAACGGATCGAGGTGTTGTTCCTTACAATGGTCGTTCAGTTCAACCCATGAGTGTGCGCATTGTGTCTTAAAGAAAGCATAGGGGAGTATACAAATGCCCGGTGGTTTAATGCAGTTAGTGGGGGTCGGGGCCCAGAATGAGTTAGTCAACGGAAATCCTTCCATGACTCATTTTCGCTCCGTCTACCGCCGTCATACGAACTTTGCAATGGAACAGATTCGGATGCCTTTCACTGCATCCAACTTGGAGTTTTCAACGACAGGCACACGAACGATTTCGTGCCGCATTGATCGTTACGCTCAGCTACTCCATGACTCGTATCTTATATTGACGCTTCCAGACATTTGGTCGCCTCTCAAATATTTGAATACAGCTGTAGCCCCAACAGGCTATGATGCACGTACGAACTCGATTGGATATGAGTTTCAATGGATTCCTAATATTGGATACAACTTGATTGACCATGTCAACTTGACGATGAATGGACAGGTCATTCAATCTCTTCGTGGAGAATGGTTGAAGATGTATTCGTATATGACACACGATGCTAACAAGCGTAAGACTGTGGATCAGATGGTAGGGAATGTGCCTCAAATCTATGACCCAGCACATGCCTATGACCGCAACGGCCAGTATCCTCATGCGATTGCACCGACCGCACTTCCTACCACTGCGCCACAAACCAGGGTGCCTGAACCATCGATTCGTAGTCGGCAACTCGTGATTCCTCTTCACTTTTGGTTCTGCGAGAATCCAGGTTTGGCACTCCCATTAGTCTCGCTTCAGAACTCAGAAGTGTATATTGAAGTCACTCTGCGTCAGTTGTCGGATTTGTATACAGTGGTCGACACAGACTCAACTTCAACTACTTACGGAAAACGCGTTCGTCCGGTCAACTATCCACTCAGTCTCTTTTTGAGTCCACCCTTGTCGACGGGTCTTCCAAGTAATTCAACGATCACGACTTGGTTTCCAGATCCATACATTGAAGGTAACTTCATCTATCTGACGGAGATGGAAATGAATCAGCTAGCACGAGCCGACCAGACCTTTTTGGTCAAGACCGTTAAGTATGTCAACAAAGAAGGACAGTTTGGCGGCAATACGGATTTGGAGATCCCAATGTTCAACTTGGTGACTCGTATTGTGTTTTCGTCTCAACGCTCCGACCGTATCTTGCTGAACGATTGGGACAACTATACGAACTGGACGACTGTCAACCGTGCACCCTGGTCTGCGATTAGCACCGACGTTGATACTGCATTGTATTCGTCCGGACAACAACAAGTGACTTCAGTCTATCCCCGTGATTCAATGACCGATGGAGTCATTCTGTTTGACGGAAAGGAGCGTATTCAACCCAAACCGTTACCCTTCTTTTCATTGTTGCAAATGTATCGTCATACCACGGGCGAAACGACAGGACTGCCAGGTGTCTATATGTATTCGTTTGCGTTGGAGAATACCTCCTATCAACCTTCAGGCGCTGCGAACGGAAGTATGTTCAACAAAATCATTCTGCGATTGACGCTTCAACAACCTCTTCCTTTATCGTTCACTCCAACCACCTCTTCCACTGTATGCGTGTTAACCTCGACCTTGTTCAGTCCAAATCCAACGATTATTCCAGCAGCGAATGTGAACTTGATTGATGCTCAAACAGGAAAGTTGTTGTATCCTCCTGGAACCATTACAACTGTAGTTCAGACCAATGATAACATCATCTTTACCTTCACTTACAATGTCGGAGTCTATGTAGAATCCATCAACTTCTTCCGCATCGTATCGGGCTTGGGCAATCTTGTATTCGCTTCATAATAATGAGTGGTGTCTACTTGGAATCCGCCTATTATGGCGACGAAAAGAGCTTTGCAAACATCACAAAGAGTTTGGCAAAGAAAGTGGCTGCGGGTATCTTGGATGTGACTTCCAATAGTCAACTCAAACCTACCTTTGAATCGGCTCCTGAAACGACGTTGGATTCAAAGGATGAAAAGAAGATACGTGAAGAAGCTGTGAAAGGCTGTGGAGGCGAATCCGATCAAAAGTGTTTGGAAGCTAAGAAGTTACAACTCAGTCAGGAACGACTCAAAGAAAAGGAGATGGAAGACCTTGGTAAGGGTGTGATTAAAGGCGAACGATTGACAGTCAATATTGTCGAGAATGGTAGACGAAGAACCCTGATTACACCTGCAGGTCAGAAGTTTCGGCTTGAAAACATCTTGGGTGACAAGGCGTCCGATAAAGATGCGATTCTAGCCCTTCCCACTCCTTCACAGTTTCAGAGTCGAGCCATTTCATTGCTTACGATTGTGTTGAGTACTTTCATTTATGTCTTTGGAATCGTAGCCGTGTATGCAGTCTTTATGCGTGAAGCCGTAAACACTGGGAAGGATTACTTCCGCATTGTTGGCTATGCAGGTGCAGCTGCTTCAGTCATGTTTCCAGGCACAGGATTCCTCATCATTTTAGCATACTTTGGTTTCAAAGCATTTATGGAGAACATTGTAAAGGAATGATTCAACTCAAATGGCTCATTGCAGGGCTGATTGTAGGACTGTTGATTTCGACCGTCTTGATTCCCCCGACCCGAAAGAAGATCTCGATTCCACGACCGAACGATTCAAGTATCTACCATACCGACTCGGGATGTGTTCGCTTCGTCGCAGTGGAAGTTCCTTGTGTCTCGGAGCCAGATTCATTGAACCTACTCGCAAGTCTCACTAAGAAACAATGATTCACTTCGCCCAAGCCATTGAACGAGGCTCACCCTTCTTCTCATTCATTATTGGACTAGGGATTGCTGCAATCCTCTTTCACCGTAACTATTCCACCGTTCTCACATTAGGAGTTCCTGTCAAGGACGCTGTAGACAAGGTCGTCAAGACCGACGGTAAATGCTATCGATACCGCGTGGAAGATGCATCATGTGAAAACACGTCTAATGAATAAACAATGGACGATTCTACCTCTCTTGACGCTCTGTTGAATCCCCAAGGACCACAGTCGCAACCCCCTGTGATTCCGATGCCTAGTAACCAAGCACCCGGTTACTCGACCATGGCACCTTCCTTCAAACCTACATTACCCGCGATGCGCTGGATGGCTTCTTCAGCCAGCCTGTATATTGCCTTCTTCCTTGCAGCCGTTATCATTTCGTTATCGATTCCTCGCAACCTGCTTCTTCAATATGTTCCCAATGCCTACACCGGTTCAGGAGTTGTCAGCTGGACGGGTGCAGGTGTGTTAGGTCTCGGTGCGGTCATCCTTGCACACCTTCTGAATGGGTTTATCTCGAGTATCCTCGGATAAAAACGGATTCTGTTTGGACAAACGATTGGTCCTCCCCATTACAATGCAGAACTTTCCCTCTCACTATTCTAAACTCGAACGCGAACTCTTGACCGACGCTCATCAGGCGATTACAGCCTGTGACCTCTGGGACTGGATGAAGACGTATACCCCAGACAAAGGCTTTGTGTTTTCAAGCCATCCAAATCTTGACCGTATCAATGCAGCTATGAAGTATACTGGACACAGTGGAACTTCATATGGATGGACGATGCGAACCATGGAAAACATTGCTAAACTTGGCTGGGACGAAGCGTTAAATCCACCCTGTCCGTGCCGTAGCGCAAAAGGATTGACCTTTGGTTGGTGCGGTGTAGCCGGTGGAGGTGTGCCTGGTTGCGAGCATTAACACATGCTTACAAATAAGA
>Ga0255132_1000659_pt1 | contig 13473 bp, 9 predicted proteins | sample Law_Law_RepA_8d_FD_188551 | JGI IMG/M metagenome (GOLD analysis project Ga0255132, IMG submission 188551) | Freshwater microbial communities from St. Lawrence River, New York, United States - Law_Law_RepA_8d | ecosystem: Environmental > Aquatic > Freshwater > River | place: USA: New York...
GAATCCAATTCCCGAGTCGTACCATTGTTCTACTTCTCCTTCGCTGACGATGCCGGGATTGATGGGGGTAAGGATGCCCATGGCACGGCCATTGAGATCGATCAAGGGACCGCCGTAGTTCTGCGGTGAGACTTTGGCATCGGTCTGAATCGCTTTGTTCCATACGCGGCCCATCGCGCTGAGGATACCCACCGAGCAACTCGCTTGCTCAGGTCCAAAGGTTTTACCCAGTGCTAAAGCCCATTGCCCGACTTGCCAAGCCTTACGGTCGCTTGCAAGCAGCGGTGTTAAAGGTGTGTCGACTTCGATTTTCAGAAGTGCGAGTTCGCGGCTGTAGTCTCTTGCGATCAGTTTGGCAGGTTTTCTCTCGCCGTTGGCGAGGATCACGTTGATCGATGCGGGTTGATTGCGAAAGGGAAAGGAGCTTGTGATGATCCATCCATCGCTCGATACGATCGAGCCGGTAGATGGTCCCGCAGCGGCAAACTGACGATTGACCAATTCCGCTCCACCAAACGTCTCGACTTGGACAACGGAGTCTTGCACGGCGCGCGATGCGTTCTCAAAAGCGGCTTGTTCAAGTTCCTCAAGCGGAGGAGCACCTAAGACGGAAAGGCAGAGTGCATACAAGCATGAGACCACCGAAAGCAGGAGTCTAAAACGCATCGGAAGGATCATCGATTGAAGGAGGCTTGATGGGTATTGCAAGCTTGACATTGGGGAATAACGAAGCATGGCTTTGGATGGATTAGGGGCGAATTTGAATTCGTACAAGCTCGTTATTTCGTTGCACAAGCATTGGGAAGGAATCGTTGCGGTCGATGGTTGTGAGGATTTTCTCAAGACCTTTTTGGGAGTCGACGCGTTGCTCATTGACAAGTAAGACCAAGTCGTTGGGCATAAGTCCCGCGCGGCTTGCGGGAGTATCTGCTTGAACTCGGTCGATAAAGGCTGGAGTTTTCGGCAAGACGTTTGGAACCATCGAGATTCCGATCGTCTTGTAGTCATGGTGGTTCTCGACAGCTTTCGTGTTGGCCGAAGCGCTTCGTGTTTGGCCTGTGAGAATACGTTCCATCGATCCTTTTACGACGTCGATTGGAAGTGCATAGTTGATCCAGATCCCATTTTGTTCGTCCCGAAGTTCTTTGCCGATCAGACCGATAAGATTGCCTCGCAGGTCGATCAAAGCTCCGCCTGAGGCGCCGGGATTATTGGTCATCGCATCGGTCATAATAATGGGACCTTGGTAAACAGTTTGTTTGCCTGCAAGGGAAGCACGGAGCATTGAGATGGCCATGACTACTCCCTTCTGCGACGAGCAAGCTTCGTTACCAGCAGCGATTCCAAAAAGGTTGGTGATCGCAAAGACTCTCTGGCCGGGTGTGGCCTTGTTGTTCGTCTGCAAAGCGAAAGCGGGAAGGCCGGGATTGGGAACCTTTAGAAGTGCCAGTTCGCACTCCGGGTCAACACCAACGACTTCTGCATCGAGACGTCGACCATCGAATGTTACGACGCGGACTTTGTCGACATCGAGTACGGTTGTCCAGCTTGTGAGAATCATCGAGCCATCGCCGATCAGTACGCCGCTTTGGTAGCTTTCAAGTCCTCGGATACCACCAGCACCGTAGAGCTTGACAACGGAGCGTTCAGCGCGAAGTAAAAGGTCTTCGAGTCCCCCGGTAGCCTGTGACTCTTCGCCGATGGGAGCAGCAGTCGTGAATGAACTCCCAGCGGTCTCGGTAGGTTGATCCGCAAGTGTGCGCGAATGCTCGATGAGAAGCATTCCAGCGAGTACCACAAGCGTACGGAGCATCTTCCGCGTGCGGTTGTTGGAAGCCATAGATGCAAAGGTAGCGATTGGGGCGGTATTCAGCATGGTTGCAATACTAAGCATCCTTCGGATTGCGATCGGGAGTCGGTTCATGGTCGGACCTCCGGTGTTGGTGATGGAGGGTTTGGACCATTCGATTGCCGATCGTCGGCGGGATTGCTTGGTTGATTATCGCCTGGAATACCAGGGGATGGATTTGTGGGGGTGTTCGTAGCAGCGGTGGTGACTTGCAACGGTTGAAGTTCGATCACCAGTTTGGTTTCTGTGCCGAAGGCAAGTCGGAGGCGAAGGTTGTTCTCAGATGTATTTGAAGTTGAAGGGATAGGTTCGAAGTAGATTTCAGCGGGATCGGATTGTTTGTCAGTGAAGAGTTCGATCAAGACGATCGCTCCGGTTTTGGTCGATGTGTAGACATCTGCCGTCGCATCTCCAATCACGATACGGGTAGTATCAAAGAGTTCGTTGGGGGGAGAAAGGATTGGGCTTCGGCCGAGGTATGTAGCCTCACCCATTTTTCTTGGGCCGATGGTAAGCCATTGTTGCCAGACATCGAGAGCGAGCGCCAGCGCGCCTGGATTTTGTTTTTGGATCCAAGGAGCCCAGCCATTTTTTGCTCCGACTGACTCGGACTTATCCCCGAAGGTCCATAAGACCTTTTCTTCTTGGATCGCGATGCTCACGGGTGTGCTTTCTGCAAGTACGGATCCGTTGGCGGTCAGCATCGCGATGGAAGTGTTTTCGGGTGCAGAAGTATTTTGCGGATCTGCGCTGTCTTGAGTTTTGGGGAGTGGAGCTGGAATAGAGGGGATTTTGGGAGCAGGGTTGTCTTTTTGGAGTGCTAGGATGCGATCGAGCTCAAGGGTGTTGAAGTAATAATTGCTGAAACCTTTGCGGGTTTGGACCATTGCTGCGAGGGGATCGTTGCTTTTGGATTTAGCTGGTGGTTCCTGGTTTTCCGAGCGTTGCTGTTGCGATTCTCCTTGGACGATTTTTTCCAGTTCGATGGGTTGGTGCAAGCTTTGTAACCGTATGAGCGTTTCTTGGACACCATTTTCGTTTCTAAATTTCAGTGGGATACGCCATTGATCGGGAAAGATCCCGAGGATGTTTTTCAGTTGGTTTGTTGTTGCGATATCGCGGTCGGCGAGTTTGAGGATTTCATCGCCGTAGCGCAAGCCGCGTCGGTAAGCATCGCTTGAGTCCAAGATGTTCGAGACGATCACTTTCCCCTGCTTGTCAGTCGCAACAGTAAAGCCAAGGGTTGCGTGGTCGACCACGCGGCCAGACCGCAAGTTCCAGAAGAAGTTCATCGCTTGTTTGATCGAGATAGCGTATCCGACACCGACATTGACGCGACCACGTTTTTCAAACGAGCAGCGGCCGTTGATACCGATCAGTTCGCCGTTTGCGTTGAAGAGAGGCCCACCGGAATTTCCTGGGTTGATAGCAGCATCGGTTTGGATGCAGTCACTGTATTCGAGGATGGTGCCGGCGGGGTATTGGTATCGATGCACGCCGCTGATCAAACCATAGGTGACGGTTGGTTGCAGGTTTGTTGCGAGAACGAATGGGTTGCCGGCGGCGAAGCACCACTGACCAACGCGTACCGCGTCGCTATCTCCGATGGTAGCGACGGGGAAGTCATCGCGTCCGACCATTTTCAAAACAGCCAAGTCACCCGTGGGATCGATTCCGGCGACGACAGCTTCATACATCTTTCCATCGTTGAGTCCGCATCGCATGCGTGTCCCGAACGGGCTTGAGACGTGGAAGTTCGTCAGCACGTAACCGTCCGGGGTGATGCACACGCCCGAGCCACCCCCTTGGCTATCGACGCCGAAGACGCCGACGGTGCATGCCGACGCCCTTTTCATCGCTTCGATCCGTTTTTCTTGAGCAGCCAGGACTTCAGGGCTTGGGCCGCTGGTGGTTTCCTGGGCTATCGACTTGGGTGTTACGGGCGTAGAGAGCAAGGCTGCGAAGAGCAAGGCCGGGGAGATGAATGCGAGTAGAGGATGGAGAGGGGGAGGTGCAATGGGATGCGATGATAGCATTTGAAAGTTCAAGTATCGGGTGGAGTATGGATCCGATGAAGCTATATCAGTGTAGCAAAAGAAGGGCTTGGGACGATTCTTCGGATCGGACAAAGCGGACAATCCGCACCGGTTCGTCGAGAATGTCTGATTGGCGAAAATGCTGCGGGGGTAGGAAGCATCGGTTTGTCTGAGCACCCGATTGGAGTTTAGCTAGCGAAAAAGGATCTCATTCGCCCCCTCTGCGGGGGTGTTTTCATCGCGAAATCGGGGACAGTCCCTGAACCGAGATAGCTGCGAACCCCTCTTGGGGGTGGTTTTTGGGGTGGTTTGGGGACAGTCCCTGAACCAGGCTTACACTTTCCCCTCTGAATGGTGGGTATTTGTCGACGGGGTTGCGCGAATTCCGGCGTTTTTGATGTTGCGAGCTTTCGCCCCGCCGATATACTTCGCAGTCCGAGATCGGTTCGATTCCATGCAATGCCGAGAGGATCTCGCCCGGACCAACCTAGCAAGGTCGCCCGGAATGCGCATTTCGCAAATAACCCAAGCAATCGAGCTCTAGAGAAGCAAAAAGAGTGATACAATGAAAGTCGTTTCATCGATTGGTGCCCTGAAATACCGACATCCTGACTGCCAAGTCGTGCGTCGTCGCGGCCGAATCTATGTGATTTGCAAGAGCAACCCACGCTACAAAGTTCGCCAAGGAAACGCGAAGTGCAAGCGCCGCAAGCGCTAATGCTGCTTTCTGGTCCCTGGTTGTTTACTCAACTTTCGTCGTGATGTCCGTCCCTTCAGCGCCGATTCCGCGCGCTGTCTTGCTCTGCGGTCGCTACGCCGCCTGACCCGCTTCCACGGCCTCAGTTCCCGCTCCTAGAGACTTGAACCTCAGGGGCTCGGAAAACTCGGTCTTTTGGGGAGATGTAAAGGATTAAAGGACTTGCGGATCATCCGTAAGTACGGACTCTCGGAATTATTGCGATGCAAAAATTACGCATTGGTGTCGTTGGACTTGGGCAAGATTGGCAGAACCGTTATTTGCCCGCTCTGCGAGCTCTCAGAGATCGCTTTCAAGTCACGGGTGTCTACAGCAGTGTGTCGGTTTTAGCTGAGTCCGCTGCCCGCGATCTAGATAGCCCATACTTCGATAGCTTTCGAACCCTGATTTCCTCGGGCTCATTGGATGCAATCCTTTTGCTCGAAGAGGATTGGTACCAACTTCAGCCTATCGAAGCCGCTTGCGAGGCAAAGGTGGGTGTCTTTTGCGGTTCCGAAGTCGATATCCAAGGTCTTAGCGGCGGAATTCAAAGCGCCATTGAGCAAGCTGGCATTCCGTTCATGAGCGAGTTTTCGCGTCGGTACGCACCGGCAACACTTCGTCTTAAGGAACTCATCGCTACCCGATTGGGCCGACCGCGTCTGCTATTCTGCCACCGACGACTTCCTAGCGAACTCCCGACGCCCCGCACCCAGGGCGCATTAGAAAAACGCTCTAACCGTGAACTTCTGGAATTGATCGACTGGTGCAAGTACATCGTCGGGGAGTCTCCGGACTGGATCCAGGCTATTCGACATTTGAGTCGCCCGAGTCCTACGAACGCTGACTACCAAATCCTTAGCCTTGGTTTTGGTGACCCAGAGACCGACAGCGAAGCGATTCTCGCACAAATCAGTTGCGGGGCTTACATTCCTTCGGTTTGGAGCGAAGCGATCGCGTTTCGTCCGCCGGCCGCTGTTCAAGTTTGTTGCGAAAAAGGACTCGCCTTTCTCGATTTGCCCAGCACGTTGGTCTGGTTCGACGACGCGGGACGTCATCAAGAATCGCTCGACACAGAATTGCCTATCGGTCAGCAAATGCTGATCCAGTTTCATCGCGCTTTCTCCTCGCGTTCATCGCTGGCTAGCGATCTACGCGAAACGAACGAAGCGATCCGAATCTTGAGCATCGCTCGCCAAAGCTGCACTGAGCATGCAAGGATCTCTTTGTGAGAACAGGCAGTTCACCTGGCCGATTCGAAAAAGAGCCTTCTCTCCAGCGATGCAGATTGATTGTCGATGGCTACAATCTACTTTTCGAACTAGGTTGGATACCGAATGCGCTTCCTCGACCCGATGATTCCCCTGTAACCCTTCAGGAGTGCCGCAACCGACTTGCCTCTGAAATCGCTTCGAGGCTACCGGAAGCAATGGTTGGCAAATCGCTGATCGTCTACGACTCGAGCGAATCCCCTAAAGGCTTACCTGTCCGACAGATGCTTCGAGGGATTCACATCGGATTCTCGGTGCAATACAACAGTGCCGACGAAGCTATCCAAGAGATCTTGCAGTATCATCCAACCCCAAAACGCTTGGTGGTTATCTCCTCCGATCATGCGGTACAACGCAAAGCAAAAGCTCGCGGTGCTCAATGCTTCGACAGCGAGCACTGGGAAAAAGCCTTGGAGCACTTGCAAGTTCAAGCTGGCAAGTCTGGTGGAACGGTCGGCAAACCACCAGTGGATCCCGATGATGCGCTCAAGTCTCAATCCCTTGCCGAAGGGGAGCAAGCAGAATGGCTTCGCAAATTCGGCTTTTGATCCCCTCGGCCCGAATGCTTAAAGCGACTCGGTTCGCTTCGTCTCCGTCTTCTTCGCGGCAAGAACCAAACGCATGGTTCGCTCCAAAGCGGTCGTACAATAAACAAGCGGGTAGTGCTTCTCGAAATACCAAAGCTTCGCAAAGTAAAAACCGATTGGACTTGGTTCGAAAGCCGATCCATTGTTCGTCTTGTTCTGCAACCACTGAACACCGCGTTCAATCGCTTTCGCAATTCGGTTTTGCAATTGCTCGTTGAGCAATCCAACTTCTTGAGAACGGTGCTGTGCAAACGAAGCGAGCGAATCGATCGCAAGCGCGGTCTCTTCGATGGAGCTTTCGGTGCGGACCGCTCCTCCCCAACCTCCATCCAAGGATTGAGCTTCAAGAAGCCACTGAACGGCTGATTCCATGCGCTGATTGATCGCGAGTTTTGGATCGAGCTTGAGCCAATCACGGTTGTCTGCGGCAATCCATGCGAGCAATACGCGACTTGTTCCATACGTCAGATTGAGTTCTTCATACGCATGCTGATTGCCGAACCATAGTGGGATCCAAGCGCCATCGACACGTTGGCATTGCGCAAGGAACCTCATCGCTTTTCGTATCCCTCGCTGCATGGAAGCTTGCAGCGGCCCATCACAGAGGTCGAACCATGCGAGCCATGCTCGGATGCAATGGGCCGTGATATCGGGATTGCTTCGATCAAACGGCAATGTTCCCCAACCCTTGCAGAATGTTGGGATTCCTCCGTCGCCATTTTGCAATCCGAGCAGCCACTTCGATGCGGCATGCGCAGCGAGCGCTAGCGTAGAGATGCTGACCGATGACTCGTTAGTCTTCGAAGGATTGTCTCGCGTGAATTGATCGAAAAAGGCACGCAGTGCAAGCATCGCTCCAGGAGTATCATCTGCATCGGGAACCCCGCCGCTCAGTGGGGTCCAAGACCAGCCTCCCGGTTTTGCCATCGTGTACGGGTGGACGGTTTTGTATTGCTGATCAAGCAGCCATCGCAAGCTTTTCAGGGCCTCATCGCCGTGAAAAGCGTTTTGGTCGCGGGCCTGCTCGCATACGCTCGGTGTTGCCTGCTCGCTTACGCTCGGTGTTACCTGTTCGCTTACGCTCGGTGTTACCTGTTCGCTTACGCTCGGTGTTACCTGTTCGCTTACGCTCGGTGTTACCTGTTCGCTTACGCTCAGCGCATTGATCGAAAGGGTGCTAACCCAGGTTGCAAGGTGGGTATCGATTGCCCAGGAGCCGTCGGAACGGAAGGAGTTGATCAGGAATTCGATTCCTTGTTTGGTCACTCGATGCCCCCCCTGCCCTGCTCCGATGAGACTGATCGCAACGAAGCTCGTCAGCGGGATGGCTTCTAAAAAACCTCCGCTTGAAGGTTGGATCGATTCGAGGACGCGAAGGGTTCGTTTCGTTGCGAAGGATCGAATCAGGCGAGCGAAGGGGTTACGTGAGGGCCTTTGGCGGTGACGCACAAGGCCGATGGCGATCAATGCCGGAAGCGCGTAGCTGACAACAGGGAGTTGCAATGCGGCAAACCAGGAGCGGGGAAAGGCTGCGAGCTCGAAAGGCAATTGCGGAACCCATTTCCAAGGGGCGTCTTGTTCCGTTTCGCCGAGCCTACCGGTAGCGGCCAAGGCCATCAGGATTGGAACGGAGAAAGTTTGGTCTTTTCCGTATCGAGCGCGGATGGCCGGTGCGAGAACTTCGGGAGTAAGCCCGCCTGCGAGGCGTTCGATAGCTTGCTCGACTCGTTGCACTGCAAGTTCAATTCGGCCGGTGAGTTTATCGTTGCGTTGGGGGTTGGTTCGGTCGATTTGCCGGTTGTTTTTCGGCGTATTGAGAGCTCCCCAAACGAGCAACGTGGTGCTGATATTGGTGAAGCTTTTCGTCGTATCTCCCCAGCCTCCATCTTCGTTTTGATGGTCGAGTAGCCATTCTCTTCCTCGGGTGATCATGTCGGTGAGGGTGCTACGCAAAGGATCTGATAGATCGGTATTCACCCGCAGGTAGGCTTCTAAGGCGCACAGCGCCGTTGCGGTCGACAGGGCGCTGCTCGATAGTTCACCTTCCCAGAAACCTTGCTGATTGCGTTCGGCGAGCAGAGCCTTGCGAGTATTATTTCGAAGCGGAGTTAAGAGTTGCTCGAACGCATCGGAGAACATGGGATTAGACGCTCAGGTGGCCGAGTGAGAGTAAGCCATAGTAGGTGTATTCGATATCAAGGGTGTCGTCTTCCCAAGTACCGAAGAATCCGCCGCGAGCGGTCCATAGGGTATCTAGGTAGTCGAGTGTTTTATCGGCGATGGGTTGTAGGTCGAAGTGGATCGAGCTCAACGCGTGTAGGGCAGTGGCGGTCGATAGCAGATCTGGCATGTCGATACCTGGGCCGACGCAAAAGCCTCCATCTTGATGCATCTGCGAGAGTAACCAGTCGCGGGTTGCTAATCCTTCGTCCGTGCCGAGATGTCGAAAGAGTGAAGCGGCCGCGGCGGTGGTGGGGGTCAATCCGAACGGAATATCCGGGCTGTTGGAATAGCCACCATCGGTTGCAAGTCGAGAGCGGATGCAATCGAGCATAGGTTCAGGGGGCCCGAGGTCGTAAGCCATGTCTTGTGCGATGCCTAAAGCAACGTAACAGCCGTAGAGTGAACCATAGGTTTCCACTAGCTCTGTAAAGAACCCTCCGTCGATTGAACGAAAGGCTTGCATGCGTCGGATGACTCGTGTCACTAGGTGTTCGGGCCAGAGGTCTTTCGGTACAAAAGCCCAGCAGCGAGCCAAACAGGACAGATCGATGAGGCTTAATTCTTCGATCCGGTGATCTTGGGTGCGCAGGTACTCGGCCAACTGTGCTTGAGGCAAAGGTATCCTCAGCGCCAGAAAGCCTGCGATACCGAAGGTCGAGTAGTATAGATCCTGATTCCCGTCCCGGTCGCAGAAACCTCCTTCCGGATGCCATTGGCTTTGGAGGAAGGACGCGACGAGGTCGGTCGAGTCGCCGAGCATCTTAGGTGCTAATCTTGCTACCTGCAGCATTTCGAGTCTCAAACTCACTGCACCAATCCTTCACTTCAACGGTGAAAATCTTGCTGATAACGCGGCGAAGCAAGCCTTTGACGCTGGGGTTTTCAAGTTCGCTAAGGCATCTGATCGCTTGCTCTTTGTAAGACTCTTGAAGGACTTTGCATCGATCAGCGACGTTGTACTCGACGAACAGACTTTCGATTTGCTCAAGCTCTTCACGAGTGCATTCTTTGCGCCAAGCTTTCTCGACGAGTTGGCGTAGGGGAGCTTCGCCCCGAACGCGTTCGTGGAGAATCGCCAACGGCAATGAAGGCCGCATGGCTTGCAAGTCGCTCATGGTCTCGCCAGTGAGCATGTCTTCGAGGTCATCTCGAATTTGGTAAGCGATCCCCAGGGCTTCGCTGAATTTCGAGATGGTTTCGCACAGTTGTGCATCACCATTCGCGGCAAGGGCGCCGAACTGCAAGGAGACTTCGAAGGCCGGCGAAGTCTTTTTGCGGAAGATCTCAAGGACTTCGGTGGTGCTCAAGGGACCTGGAGCATTGCCCCATTGGAATTCATCACCTTGGCCAAGGCATAGCGTACGGTGTCCGGATGCGGCCACACGGGTGATTGCTACGCGTTGAGCGGCGCTGAGTTCCGTGCTTGCGATCAGCGCGTATCCATCTCCGAGGAGCAAGTCACCGACGTTCAGAGCGACGGGAACTCCGAATTCGCTATGGAGCGAAGGTTCATCGTATCGCAGGTCATCGTTATCTTCGATGTCATCGTGAACGAGGGATGCTTTGTGGAAACATTCAGCGGCGACCGCCAGTTGCTTCAATGCGAGTGGGATTGGTTCCGAAGGGTCGTCGGCCATAGCTTGCCAAATGCAAGCGGTGAGGAACGGACGCCATCGTTTGCCGTTCTTCGCGAGCCAGTCGCGAGCGATTTTCTCGGTTTCGCTTGGGGCGGGCCCCATAATCGTTTCGAGTTCGGATTGGCTGAACCAGCCTTTGACTTCGTCCCGAAGTGCATCAAGGTTGAGACGATAGGTTGCGTCATCGCTGGTCAAGTGGATGGTTTCCCAGATCCACTCGAGGTCGACGGTTACGTCTTTACAGTCATCTTGCAGCAGTGGTATCGCGACGCCTGGGATGGCAGCTGATTCCATGTAAGGGAAGGCTTTTTCGAGGACGCTCAAGCAGCTTACGCCGACGATCGCATCGATCTTACCCGTTTCGATAATCGCCATCACCAACGCAGAGCCTTCGGCGACCAGGACGGCATATCCAAGCTTTTCTGCTTCTTCTTGCAGTTCTTGGATAGTGCAAAGGCCGCATTGTTTGCACAGTAACCCGAATTCATCGAAGGGAGCGGGGCATTTGTCTTCGATGCGCATGCATTTCGGGAGGAGGAGCAAGCGTCGTTCGTAGGGGACGGTTGCTAGTTGATCTCGCCAGACTTCGCTGTTGAGCAGTACACCGACGAAATCGGTATAGATCGGCGCAATGGCTTGTTCACGTACGAAAGCTTCCGCGTACGAACGCAGGTCGGCGATAGACAGTGGTGGTACAAGCTTTTCGTCGAGGACGTACTGACGAAGTCCAGCGCGGATCGCTTCACGTTCAGACTGCGTCTGAGGAATATTCTCTTTGGGTTGTCGTTCGCGTTGGACGGGCACAGCGCGGGGCAACGATAGGATTGGCAATTGCATGCGATAATCTCTTTAGGACGAATCAGGTGTAAGCACCGAAGCCGAAATACCAATGCTTTTTAGCAAATCGGTAGATCCAGCTTTTCTCTGGAATTTCTTCCCCGGGTTGATGTTGGCTGGTTCTCGGTTGCAACGCTTCTAATTCTAGCATAGCTGTCTTGCGTTGCGTGGTGTCTAGGGCGCCATGTTTTTCCACCAGTAGTTTCACTAGATCGGGGCGTTCGAGGACGACGCACCCACGGGTTGCGGCAGCCGAGGTCTTGCGGAAATCATCGAGAAACTCGGATTTCGACATGATTTGGTAGATGCTCGGAGACTGCTGAATGGTCTCTTTGGCAAATTGGATGATGGGGCAAGGCTCGATCGCACCGGAAGGGCCGATATGGTGGCTCACACCGGTCGCCATCGGGCAAAGCGCACCCCCTTGATCGTCCCAATAAGGCTCGACGATTCCGATGGGGACTTTGGTTCGCATCTCGACGATGAAGCGACGGAGGCGGACGATTTCCTCTGGGCTTAGAGCAAGTTCCGGCGTTGGTTTTGGTCCGACGACACGGTAGGTGTGGAACCAAGCGTAATGGACCCCCAGGTCGATCAGTTGGCGAAGCCATTTTTCGCTGACGAGGTCTAGGTTTGTTTTGCAGACACTCGTCGCAACACCGACGATCAGTTTGTGTTTCACACAATTCTGAACGCCTTGAAGTGTCTTGTCGAAGACGTTTTTCGCACCTCGGCGTTGATCGCTGATCAGGTCGGTTCCCTCGATGCTGATCAACGGCGTGGCATTGCCAATCTTTCTTAGCCTCGCGGCGACTTTCTCTGAAATCAGTTGCCCGTTGGTGAAGATTTGGAAGTAGCAGTCGCGGTGGGCTTCAAGAACATCGAGAAGGTCTGGATGCATGAAGGGTTCGCCACCGAGGATACCGAAGTAGCTGTTGCCGTGTGCTTTGGCGTCAGTGATCAATCGGTTCAAGTCATCTTTGCTAATCATTTGTCGAGGCGACGCGACATCGACCCAGCAGCCTTGGCATCGGAGCTGGCAGCTATTGATGATGGAGATGAACAAGAATGGTGGGAAGTGGACTCCTTGCTTGAGTCGCTTTTTGAACTTCTGGACGGATCGCATTCCTTTGTATCCGAAGTTGTAAGCGAACTTCCAAAGGAGTCGTTTATCGACCGTTGTGACCATCCGGTATGCTAGACGAGCGACCATTGGTATCTCACGGTTGGGGGGATTGAGGTGATTGAGCTGATTGGTTTGCGGACGAGTTTGCAGCATTATCAGCAAGAGCTTGTTGCGCTCTCTGCTTGGCTTGCTGCGCTTTGGATTGAATTTGATCCATGCTCGGCAAACTCGATAGGACTTCGGTGGGTATTTCGAGTCCATCGAAGTTGCTTTTGAGTTTATTCAAGCAGCGTTGACGTTCTTTGAGGGCTCGATCGTCGTCGCGTTCTTTGGAGAATCGAGACTTCGCTTTTTCGCTTCGGTCTCTAAGAAGCGAGTAAATGTCACCTCCCAAGAGAGCGGAGATGTCGACCTTCATCGCTTCGCGGCGAACGTCGTCGGTATTGACTTCGTCGCCGTTGATCGGGCCGGCTTTGTATTTGGGGAACAGAATTGCGACTTCTGGGCAAACGCGAGAGCAAGCTGGGCAGTCGGTTTTGCAGTTCGTCTGATTCTGGACTTGGATCTTCCCTTCTTTCGTCACTCCATAGACGTCGAAGAGGCAGAAGCTCAAGCATTGCATACAGTTGGTGCATCGGTCGAAATCGATCACGGGAAACCAAGGTTTCCATCTCTTCGGCGCAGCGGTTTGTTCTGCGGAAGGAGCGGTTTGGCCATCTGCTGGAGAACCCACACGGGATTTGTTCAGCGAAGCGTTGATCGAATCGAGAATCGTCTCAGCGGATTTGTCGCGAATGTCGTGGATCTGCAGTTCGTCGTTGTTCGCTTGCTCGCCAAGTTGCGCGGTCGGAAGATCGAAGATCCCAAGGACGACCACATTGTTGTGTCCAAGGTTTTCTAAGCGGCCTTGGTCGGTTGAACGACTGACGGTGAACCCTTTGTCGAGGAGCTTCACGAGGAGTTCAAGCCGCAGCGTCTGCGGAATACTTTGACTGTCCTTGCCTTCGTAAAGGATCACGCGAGGTAATTGAGGAAGTTTTGCGTTCACGCTGTGGGCCCTCCGCTTGTCGGTTGTGATGCAGTAGCCTGTTGGGATGCAGTAGCCTGTTGGGATGCAGTAGCCTGTTGCGGTGCCGACTGCGATTCGCCCTCGGTCGATGAATTCGAAGAT